>LXNJ01000019.1_pt1 | contig 103075 bp, 80 predicted proteins | sample 809081 | NCBI WGS metagenome assembly LXNJ01 (sample SAMN04870510, study PRJNA318959) | sponge metagenome | biome: sponge; feature: marine sponge reef; material: water | host: Petrosia ficiformis | place: Greece: Milos, Mediterranean Sea | collected 2013-05-29 | depth 5-7 m
GAGTTCGCCGCGGTCGATGAGTTGCATCACCCCCGTCGTCGTCGCGACGACCTTCGTGAGCGACGCGAGATCGTAAAGACTGGAATCCGCCGCGGCGGTGCCGGGCGCTGGTGGCGCACCGGCCCCGGACGGAGCGTCGGCCGTCCAATCCAGGTTTCCGTAGCCGCGCAGCCGGACCACCTGATCTCCCCGCCCCGCGGCGAGCACCGCACCGGGCGTCGCGCCGTCCCGGATCGCCGCGTCGATGATCCGGTCCACGCGGGCGAGCGAATCTCCGTCCATCCCCACGTTGCCCGGCCACTCCTCCCACGCCCACCGCATGCGCCCGTCCGCGACCGGAGGACCGGCTTCGCCGATGCGCGCCGACGCTGGCTCCGGCACCGGCTCCGCTTCCGAGCTTCCGCCGCTGATCAGGCCATCGCCGAGCGCATGACGAGGCGGGAGCGAGATCGGCAGGCGGCCGGAGATCGGCGCGCCGAGAAGGGCGAGTGCGGCGGCTTCCTGCGAGGCGTCGGCCCCGCCCCACGCGATGAGGTACGTCTTGGCCTCCGGCACCGACGTGAGGAGGTAGGGACTCCCGAACGAGACGAGCACGGAGGTTCGGCCGGCGGCGTCGAGGCGGTCGAAGAAGCTCCGCACCTCTGCAGGGAGGTCGGTGGAATCCCGAGCGGCGCCGGGCCGGACGTAGGCGGAGAAGATGACGGCGTCGACGGAGCGGGCGCGCCGGAGAAGCGAATCGTAGACGCCGGGGTGGGCGTCGAACCCGATCCGCGCCCGGCGGACGCGCACGGCTCGGCCGAGTTCGCGGTTGAAGACCCGTCCGGCGGCGAGGTCGTTCGTCCCGGCGAAGGTCACGGACAGCACGGAGGGCACGGAGCGCGACTCGACACGGTCGAGGGGCACGGCGTCGGCCTCGTTGCGCACGAGCGTGATGGAGCGCGCGGCAACCCCGCGGGCAAAGGACTCGTGCCACTGGGTGCCGACGAGCCGGGGGATGGCGTCGGGGTCGACCTCCGCGCCTTCGTGCAGACGGGCCCGGGCCTTCAACTCGAGCACGCGCCGGGCGGAGGCTTCGATGCGCTCGGCGGTGAGCCGGCCGGAGCGGACGGCGCCGACGACGGCCGCGATGGCCCTGAGTGGCTCGCGCGGCATGAGCAGGACGTCGCTCCCCGCTTCCAGCGAGCGGATCGCGGCTTCGCTGGCCCCGTAACCGTCGGCGATGGCGGCCATGTCGAGCGCGTCGGTGAAGAGGACGCCGTCGAAGCCCAGATCGTCGCGCAGCATGTCCGTCATGAAGTAGGGGGAGAGCGTCGCGGGCGGCGCGCCGGCGCCGAGGATGCCGGGGGCTGCGACGTGGGCCGTCATCACCGCATCGACGCCCTCCGCGATCGCCCGGCGGAAGGGGACGAGTTCGAGGCTGTCGAGGCGGGCGCGGTCGCCGGGAATGATGGGGAGAGCGACGTGCGAGTCGGTGCCGGTGTCTCCATGGCCCGGGAAGTGCTTGGCGGTGGCGAGCAGGCCGGCGTCGTGCGCGCCCCGGATGAACGCCGCGCCCAGCGCCGCCACGCGCTCCGGATCCTCCCCGAAGGAGCGCGTGTTGATGATGGGGTTGGCGGGGTTGTTGTTGACGTCGAGCACGGGGGAAAAGGTGATGTGTACGCCGAGGGCCCGCGCCTCGACGCCGGTGACCCGGCCCGCGGAGTAGGCGTAGTCCTCATCGTCCGCCGCGCCGAGCGCCATCGCGGGAGGGAGGACGGTCGCGCCGGGCATCTCGAGCATGTTCGGCAGCGCGAACACGCCGCTCACGCGGAACCCCGCCCCGGACTCGAAGTCCGCGCCGACGAGCAGGGGAACGTCGGCGGAGGCCTGCAACCGGTTCAGTCGCGCGGCGTAGCCGAGCGGGGTCCCGAGCGAGATCACGATCCCGCCGATCGCGTCGTCGCGCACGAGGGATTCGACGCGCGTGAACTCCTCGTCGTCGCGCGGAGCGTACCCGCCGCTCATCCACACCATCACGAGCTGCGCGACCCGCTCCCGCAGGCTGAGACCGGCGAGCGTCTCCTCGACCCAGGCCCGTGCCTCGGTGGAAAGAGCGGGCTCGACCGGACGGCCGCCAAGGAAAGCCCCGGCGTCCGAGGCGACTGCATCGGAGCCAAGCGCGCCGGCGTCGGAAGGTGCGATGGGGTCGGCGGTGGCAGCGGCGCCGGGCTCCGCGGCGGCACCGGCAACGGCGGGGTCGGAGGCGGGAGGGGACGCGGCGGGAGGGGACGCCGCGGGACCGGAGGCGGCGGGATTGGCGGAGGAGAGGCAGGCGAACGTACTGGCGGCCAGCAGCGTGGCCAGCCCGAGAGTGACGACCGACCGTCCCCGCGCAACCGGCCGCCCCCGCCCGCTCCGCTTTCGGGAGCCGCTCAACCGCTCTAATCTCCGCACCATGTCGACCTCCGCCCGCCCCGCGTCTCGCGCTCGCTGCCCCGAACCTACGCGGCGCGAAGTGAATCCGCTCGCCGGTTTCCTCTTCCTTCCTCCCCGTCTTGCCCTCCTCGCGGTCATCCTTCCGGTCGTCCTCCCGATCGTCGCGTGTGGGGGGTCGGAGGGGGGATCGGGGGCCGGCGAGGCGGAGGGGGGATCGGCAGCCGAGGGACCGGCGGCGGCGGACGCGCCCGCGTCGCTGGTACGCCCCGGGATCGACGTGCTGCTCGCCGATTCCTCCCATCTCATCGATGGGCGGCGCGTGGGACTGATCACGAACCGGAGCGGCGTGGGGCGCGACGGCACGAGTTCCATCGACCTTCTGCACGGTCACGCGGACGCGGAACTCACGGCCCTCTTCGCCCCCGAACACGGGATCCGGGGCACGGAAGCGGAGGGCGCCGCGATCGACGACGCGAGGGACGAAGGGACGGGGCTGCCGATCTACTCACTGTACGGCGAGACCCGGGCGCCCACGCCGGCAATGCTGGCTTCGATCGACGTGCTCGCGTTCGATATCCAGGACATCGGCTCGCGCTACTACACCTATGTATCGACGATGGCGCTCGCGATGACGGCGGCCGGGCGCGCGGGCATCCCCATGATCGTCCTCGATCGCCCGAATCCCATCGGAGGTCTCACGCAGGGTCCCGTGCTGGATCCTGCCTTCGCGACCTTCGTCGGCCTTTATCCGGTGCCCGTGCGGCACGGACTCACGGCGGGCGAACTCGCGCGTCTGTATCGGGGAGCGTTCGGCGTGGAGGTGGAGTTGCACGTCGTCCCGGCTGCGGGCTGGTCGGCGGACCGCTGGTTCGATGAGACGGACCTTCCGTGGATCGCGCCATCGCTCAACATGCCTTCGCTGGAGAGCGCCACGCACTATCCCGGCACTTGTCTGTTCGAGGGGACCAACCTCTCCGTCGGCCGCGGGACGCCGACCGCGTTTCAGGTGCTGGGCGCCCCGTGGCTGGACGGCGAAGCCTGGGTCGCGGGAATCCGGGCCGTGGCGGACGCAGCGGACGCAACGGACGCAGCGGACGCAGTGGGCGCGACGGTGGCGGCAGGCGAGACGGGCGTGGCGCGGCTGCCGGGGGTCGAGATCCGGGCGGTCACGTTCACGCCGGAGTCGCCGAGCGACGGAAGGTTCGCGGGCGAGGAGATCTCCGGGATCCGTCTCACGGTGACGAACCGGTCGACCTACGATCCGGTGCGGACGGCGGTGGCCGCGCTGCTCGCCGCTCGTCGACTCTCCGGCGACGCCTGGGAGTGGAGGGTGCGACACTTCGATCGTCTCGCGGGTTCGGACCGCCTCCGGATCGCCATCGACCGCGGCGCCCCGCTCGATGACATCACTTCGGAATGGGCAGCCGATCTCGCCGCCTTCGAGGCCCTCCGCCGCTCGTACCTGCTCTACTCCCGCTAGACGAACGGGGGCCCGCCCTCCGGCCCTCCGCGCAGTCGGCCAGTCGGAGCCGCGGGGGCGCCAGACGTTCCCGCGGGAACGCGTGACCTGCCTCTCCATCCAGCCGGACGCCGTACTGCGAGTCTTCGATGATACTCCGTTGAGACCTGACCGAATACTAACCGAAGAACGGATGGAGTCGGCGCGCGTCTTCGCTTCCGGCGGTGCGCGTGCCGGTGCCTGGCTCGCGATCACGCGTTGCTCTCGGTCACGGTTTGCTCGCGATCACCCTGGACTTCGGAGATAGGCCATGTTCCACGACACGCCTCGGGGCGACGACGCCCCGAAAGGTGACGGCCCGGGCGGCAACGGCCGCAGCCCGGCGACTCGGCTGGACGCCCAGCCTTCCGTCGATCCCCTCGGCGACGAAATCGCCCACCTCTGCGCTCATCTGGACGCCAGTCAGTACCGGCTTCTCACGCTGCTCCAGCGCTTCGACGCGGCGGAGGGCTGGAGCGGGTGGATCTCCTGCGCACACTGGCTGTCCTGGCGCACGGGCATGACGACCGGCACGGCGCGCGAACGGGTCAGGGTCGCCCGGCGTCTCGCCGTTCTGCCGCTCACTTCCGCCGAAATGGAGAAGGGACGCCTCTCCTGGTCCAAGGTCCGGGCTCTGACTCGGATCGCCGCGGAGGAGAACGAGGAGCGCCTGGTCGAGTTCGCCCTGCACCACACGGCGAGCCAGGTAGAACGTTTCGTCCGCGCGTGGCGTTCGGCTGAGGCGGCCGCGGACGCGTGGGATGACCACTCCGAGATCGCGACCCGCCGCTCCCTGAGCGTACAGGTGTCGGAAGACGGCATGTATCGCGTGCGGGGCTGGCTGACGCCTGAGGTGGGCGCCCTTCTCATGCGGGCGCTGGAGGCGGCGGGGGACGAATTGTACCGAGCGGAACGCGCCGCCGAGCGAGAGGCCGAACGGGCGGAGGGGACGGCCGCCGCCGAGGAACCGGCCGGCGCCGGGGAGGGTGAGCGCAAACAGGGCGCGCCCTGGGAGCCGAAACCTCTGAGACTGCCGCGTACGCCGGGGCAGCGGCACCACGATGCGCTCCAGGCGTGGATCGAGGACCGGACGCAAGCGAAGGTCCAACTCGTCGTCCATACGGTGGCCGGCGCCCCCGACATCGTGAGCACGGAGGAGTCTTCACACGTTCCCGCGGGAACGTCGCGGCGCCTCTCCTGCGATGCCGAGGCGGTACGGGTCACGCGCGGACCGGACGGCTCCGTGCTGGACGTGGGCCGCCGTCGCAGGACAGTGAACTGGCGCCTCCGCAAGGCGCTCGAGGTGCGTGACGGCGGCTGCCGCTTTCCGGGCTGCGGATCGCGCTACACGCAGGCGCACCATGCGGTCCCGTGGGCGGACGGGGGAGAAACCGCGCTGCACAATCTCATCCTGCTCTGCCGATTCCATCACCGGATGGTCCACGAGGGCGGCTGGCGCGTGGAGATGCCGCAGCCGGAGACCGACGCGGCAGGCGAGGCAGCCGTGGCCGGGGCGGACGGCGCCTCGGGGTCGGCGCACTTCAAGGACCCGGATGGGACCGTGGTTCCGGCTGTCGCACCGCTGTGCGAGGATGTGGCGGCGCCAAGGACGCCCGATGCGGGGCTCGCCGGCTGGCACAGGCAGCCGGGGATCGATCCCTGGACCGGGGCCGGTAAGTGGGAAGGGGACCGGCTGGACATGGACTGGGCGCTCTGGGTCCTCTGGGGTCAGTACGGAGACGCGGGTACGCCCGGTACGCCCGGCGCGCCCGGCACGCCCGGCACGCCTGACACACGGGGCGAAGCGCCCCGCGCCGCCTGAGCCCTCCGCCCACGTTTCCGCGGGAACGCGAACCGACGACGGTCGCCGGTGGACCCCCTACCTGGGGACGATGATCCGGGCGGCCAGCGGTGAGACCTTCGCCTCCATCGGAGTCTCGCCTCGGGGGTCGCCGTCGATTTCTATGGCGACGGGCGGGTCGGCCTCGATCCGCACGGTGCGGGCCTGAAAGAAGATGATCTTGTCGTCTCCCGAATACCGGTTTCGCGTGACGCGCCAGATGATGCGGGCGACCTCGGGGAGGTTGCTGGGGGCGTAGATGCACACGTCGATCAGGCCGTCCTGGAACGAGGCCCCGGGCGCCATCCGGAACTCCACGGGAAGGGGGCCGGCCCCGAGCTGGCCCGCGTTCGCGACGAGCACCATCGACGCCTTCACCTGCACTTCCTGATCGTCGGCGGTGATGCGGAAGTCGGCGCCGGGACGGTTGATGACGTTCTTGAGTCCGCTGTAGATGTAGGCCCCGAAGCCGAGGCGGCTCTTGAGTTCGGCGGTGGCACCGGCCATGACCTGCGCGTCGAAGCCGGCGCCGGCCATGAGCGCGAACGTCTCTCCGTTCGCCTCCGCGAGGTCGATTCTGGTCACTCTTCCCTCCACCGCGACCCGCACACTGTCCTCCAGTGACGTGGGAATGTCGAAGTTGAGGGCGAGCTGGTTGGCGGTTCCGAAGGGGACGATCGCGACGGGCACCGACGTTCCGGCGACGCCGCGGAGGGCCACGCTCACGGTGCCGTCGCCCCCCGCGGCGACGATGGCCCGGTACCCTCGCTCCGCAGCCTCGCGGGTGACGGCCAGACCTTCCTCTGAATCCGCAGCCTCGATGATATCGAAGGGGACGCCCCTCGCGGCGAAGGCGCCTCCCAGCCGCCGGCGCAGCGTCCCGGGCTCTGCGGTTCCGCCGCCGGCGCCGGGGTTGAGGAGCACGAGGAATCGCTCCGAATCGGGATAGAGGTGCGCGCTGGACATGGAAGGAAGTTAGGGGTCCCTAGCGAGAACCGCTGCCGGAGCCGGAACTGTCGTCGGAGCCGGAACTGTCGTCGGAGTCGGAACTGTCCTCGGAGCCGCTGCCGAACACCCACTCACGGAAGAGGAAGAGACTGTAGGTGCGGTCGTTGGCGACGTTCGTGCCCACGCTGAGGCCGAACAGCCTCTCGTCGAATCGGCTCGCGGTGCCAGCTTCGACGGACCAGCCGGGGAGGAACGCCCACTCCAGCGCCGCCCTCGGAGGTCCGCCGCCCAGCGGCTGCCAATAGGAGAGGAAGAGGGCGTTGCTCGCATACCACCCGACTTCGAGCGCCGTACGCTCGAACAGGCTGCGGTTCGCGGCGATTCCTCCCGCGCCGCGCCCGGAAGCGATGGACGTCAGGTTGAAGTAGGAGATGCCGGTCGCTCCCCCGAGCGCCGATGTGAGCCCGGAACTCAGCGGACCGAAGAGGAACTGCTGCCCGATCCTCTGGGCCAGCTGCTGGTCGGCGGAGCGGTAGCATGGCGTTCCCACGGCGAGCAGGCAGAGCTGGTCGGTCTCGCTCATGGGCGGATTACTCGTGAGGAGGAGCTGCGGCTCGGTTGGGGTACCGGTGATCCGAGCCTCGACGGACACGGGCCCGTCGACCGTCCGGTCTCGATATTCGGCGGTGATGTCGAGGAGGGGGTTGAAGCCGGCGTCGCCCACGAACTGAATGCTCCCCTCGGTGATCCGGAGGGGCCGGACGTAGGGCGGCACGCGGTCGAAGAAGTATGTGCCCCCGGGTATCTCGGCGCTTCCGCTGATGTAGAGCGTATCGAGGCGGCGGTCCATGTGGACGGCAAGCCCCTCCGCCACCACCTCGGCGTCGAGCCGAGCCGACCGCAATGAGAGGTCGGAGCCGAGATCGACGTTGGCGTTCAGGACGAGGTTGTCGAGGAACGGGTTCTGGAACTGCGCAAGAACACTCTCGGTCGAGGCGTCGAGGAGATCGAAGACTTCCAACTCGCCGGGATTGAAGACCTCGAGGCCGCGGAGGAACTCATCCTGCTCGAGAAAGCCGTCGGAGAGGACGACATCGCCGCTCACCCAGGGCCTCGCGTAGGCGCTGTCGAGCCGCGCCTGGCCGGTCACGGCGAACTCCATGTCGTTGCGCACGATGCCGTGGAATTCGTTGGCATCGAAGTCCAGAGCGAAGATCGGGTTGGTGATCCGGGCGATGTCCACTGTGCCGCGCGCCAGCAGCGAACCGCCCAGATCCGACCCGACGTAGGCCGAATCGACGAAGGCGAGCGAGGAACCCCGGAAGGCGATGCGGGCGCCAACATCGGTGAGCCAGACGCCGAGGTCCGGAACCCAACCCCGTCCGTTCACGATGCGCAGGCCGCCGTCGTAGCGGAGGGCGCCGGGGGCGCCGCGAATCGAGAGGTCGGTCTCGGCAGTGCCGGTGACCTCCTCGAAGCTCGCCAGCACGAGTTCGACGAGCGCCAGCGGGAGACGGTCTCCGGTCAGGTCGAGGTCGAACGGGTCGTCAAGGAGGCGGCGTTCCACCGGAAGGATCGCAAGATCTGTCGCCACGGCGCCGCCGAGTCGCGCCAGGAGGGCGCCGCCATCGACGAGGTCGATCTCTCCCCCGAGTTCGCGAGCGGCGTAGCCGACCCGCGCGTTCAGCGCGTCGTAGGCCTGATGTTGAAGGGACGGATCGACGATCTCGAATTCCGCCGTCACAAGGGGTTCGGCCAGCGTGCCCGTCGCCGTCACGGTGCCACCGAAGGTGCCTCCGAGGACCGGTTGCTCCGAGAGCAGGTAGCCAAATTGGTCGACGCGCACGCCGAAGATCTCCACTCCGAGCGATCCCTCACCTGCGGCGGGGATGCGGCCGTCGGCGCGTAGCCGACCGAGTTGACCGTTCAGATGGAGGCCCTCGACGAGGAGCGCCGAGTCGGAGTAGACCAGTCTCGCGGGCGTCACGAGGGTGGACTCGAGTTTGCCGAGACGGAGCCGGAGATCGGTCAGGCCCGCGCTCCAGAGGTCGCCCCCGACGACGACGCCCCGGCCCGAGACCTCGAGGCTGGAGTCGCGCTGCGCGTAGAACTCGGCGTCCAGCGCGTCGCTGCCGGGCTCGCCGGCGCCCGAGCGAGCGAGCCGCACCGAAAGCGAATCCACCCGCCGTCCATCCAACTCGACATCCGTAGCCGTGAACCGAGACCGGAGATCGCCGATCCGCGGCGGGTCGAACAGTTCGACGCGGGCGGAAAAATCTCCGGCGCGGTAGCTCCGAAAACGCGCGCCCGAGGCCTCGATGGTGGCGTCGAGCGTGAAGTCTCCCCAGCGGCCGGTGGCGGTCCCCCGCGTTTCCAGCCGACCCTCCAGTCCCTCCGTCGGTCTCTGGGTTCGCCTGGCCCGGCCCAGCAACTCCTCGATGCTCTCGAACAGCGCTTCGCCGGCCTCGGCCGCCGCGCCGCCCGGAATCTCATCCACAACCCAGCGGTCCCAGTCGGAGAGATCGGGAGCCGCCGCCTCGAAGGCGATCTGCCCGCTTCGGCCCTCCGCGAGCCCGAAGTCGCCCAGCACCGAGAGCGTCCCCACGTCTGAAGCGAGGAACGCGCTGTCGATCGTCGCCACGCCATCGGCCACCCGCAGCCGCACGCGACTGTCGAAGATCTCGGCCTGATCCACCTGGGAGGGGAGGACTTCGAGGTCGAATGCCGCCTCGAGCGTCGCGGGATCGATCCCTGCTCCCTGCACCCGCCCGCGGACGGCGAGCCGCGACGCCGGGGCGCCTTCGACCCACTGGTCCAGCGAGAGATCCGTTCCCTCGATCTCCGTGTCGTAACGCAGTGCTTCCGAGGCGAGATCGAAATCCCCGTTCAGGGTGAGTCGGCCGCGTTCCGATTCGAGTTCTGCGTCGAGCGCCAGCGCCTCGAGACTCCCGCGCGCCCGGACGGGGCCGGTCACCGCGCCTGCCAGTTCGACGCCCGAGGCCCACGGGCGCAACAGCGTGAGAGCCAGCGGGTTCACGTCGATCGCCGCATCGACCCGCGACTGGGCGAGGTTGAGGAACCCGGAACCCGAGAAGCGCGAAAGATCGCCGGCCGGCGTCAGGTGCTCGACGTCGCCCTCGAAGGTGACGCCGCTGTCCTGTTCGCGATCGAGCGTGAGCGTCCCGCCGAAACGCCCGTCGATCCCCAGGTCCATGTCGATGAGACGGGTCCAGCGAGATTCGAAGGCGTCGACTTCCACGCCGAGGCGGCGGAGGCTCAGGAACTCCTCGCCGATGCCGACGCCACCCCGCGCCAGCAGGCGGGACGGCGGCGTGCCCGGCTCGGGATCGTGCAGGGTGAGATCGGCGACGATGAGGAGGTCATCGAGATAACCGGAGCCGCGCAGCGTGCCGCGCATCGTCCCCGGCACCGTCTCCGCCAGCGTCGCGGGCTCCGCCGCGGCCGACGGGTCGGACTCCGCCGCGGCCGACGGGTCGGACTCCGCGTCGGACTCCGCGTCGGTATCGGCGGCATTGCCGGGCGCGGAGAGTGAGTCGCGCCCGAGGAGTGGGCCGAGATACGCGAGATCGAAGGGCGCCAGCGCGACATCGATTCGGCGGAATCTGGGGCGCGGCTCGAGGGCGAGGGTGAACCCTCCGGTCATGCGGGTGTCGCCCGTTCGGAAGTCTCCGTTCGTGACGTCCACAACCGTGTTCCCGCCGCGGCCGCTGAGGTCGATGGACATCGGGCCGCCACCCGTCTCGGGCAGGTCGATGGGCAGCCAGCGAAGGTCCCGCACGTCGAGCGGATCGCCTTCCAGCGAAAACTCGAAATCGAGACCGTTCGCGGCCATCCACCCTTCCCCGCCGATCACTGACTGGTCCGTCTCCAGCCTCTCCAGATCTACGCGCGCCGTGTCTCCAATCGTCAGGTTCATGCGCAGGCTCGAGACTTCCAGGGGCTGGTTCACGGCGAGCAGCGTGGCGGCCGCATCCTCGACCTCGATCATGAACGGGGCTTCGGGATCCGTCACCCGCGTGACCGGGAACCGGCCGCGGAGGTTCGTCAGTTCGAACACGCGCTCGAATTCGCCGTCCGGCGTCTCTTGCAGGGCCCACGGCGACTCCCCCGCGCGCGCCTCGCGCAACGCCTCCGTCCGGGCGGCTCCCGCCAACGTTTCCGTCCACGGCGTGCGGATCTGGATGCGGCCGGAGGCGACCGTCGCGTCACGCAGGAGGATGCCGAGCGCGGCCTGCGGCGCCCCGGTCGGCGTCGGCCGCGCGTCCACCGGCGGGTCGGGGTTCTGGTCCGGCGGGTCCGGGCCCTCGTCCGGGTCCTGGTCCAAGCCCTGGTCCAGGCCCTGGTCGGGGGAGAGAGAGAAGGCCGCCGCGAGGAGCGAGCCCGCCGGGAAGAGCGAGGCCGCCGGGAAGAGCGAGGCCGCCGACGGCTCGGCCGAAGGCTCCGACGGCTCGGCCGAAGGCTCCGACGGCGCGGCTGAAAGCTCCGACGGCTGGGCTGAAGGCTCCGACTGTGTCGACGGGTCGGGCTGTGGCAGCTCGGGGAGCGGTTCGAAGATGCGTTCGTAGTTCCAGCGGCCATCCGGGTACTGCCGGAGACGGAGGTCCAGCCCGCGGGCGTGGAGCCGGCCCACGTCGAGTTGCTGCCGCAGGAGCGCCACGGGGTCGAATTCGATCGTGACGGTGTCCAGCGCCAGGAGCAGTCCGCCGTCCGCGTCGACGATCTCGAAGCGGGAGACGGTGAGATCGCTGAGGAGATTGCCGGAGATGGCGTGGCCGATGCGTACCTCCCCGTTCACGCTGCGGGCGAGGGCGTTCTCGAGCAGGGAGAGCGCGGCGTCCCGACCCCTGGCGGTCTGCGTCATCACGATGAAGACGACGAGCACCAGCAAACCCGCGAGCACGGTCAGCGGCAGGGCGATCCGGCGCCGGCGCGGGGGCGGCGCGAGCTCCGACCCGCCGGACTCGAGCGTGGACGCCGACCCGCCGGACTCGAGCGCCGGTTGGTCGGACGCTGACGCGGACCCATCGGACCCGGACGCGGACCCATCGGACGCCGACGCGGACCCGTCGGACCCGGACGTGGAATCCGGCGGGGGAGGCGACTCGGGGGGGCGTTTGCGGGGACTCAGAACGCTTCTCCGATGGACACGTGGATCTGCACGCGGCGCCAGAGTTCGAGCAGGGGGTGCGGATCGTCGAACCGGAACGGATCGAACAAGACGGGCTGCGGCATCTGGACCAAGGTTCCGTCCTCCATCGATACAATTGCCGGTAACTCGGTCGCGAATGTCGTATTGTACCCTATATCGAGCCGGATGGATCCGACCGGGCTCGCGTACCGGAGTCCCAGACCAGGCGTCCACTGGAGTTTCCGAAGCTCCGTGAGCCTCTGCGAGACGCTTCCCGCGTCGCCGAAGAAGACGAGTGCCCACCGCTCGCTGAGGTATCGGCGCAGTTCGAAACTCAGTTCCAGTTGAGCGTCGCCGCCGCGGGGCCGCTCGTCGAAGGCGCCGGGGTTCTGCGTCGCGAGCCGTTCGACGCACGCCGCGAAGTCTCCCGCCGGGCAATCTTCCACCTGATCGGCCACGAGCACGCGGGGTCCGAGCAGGTTCTGGCCGACGCCGCGCACGCTCTGCGAGCCGCCGACGAAGAAGCGTCGGGAGGGATGGATGAGCCGGTCGGTCCGCGGGGCGCCGGGCGTGAAGATGCGGGTGCCGGGGAAGCGGACCATCCCGCTGCGCGCGCGCGCGGCGAACACGAGGCCGGGTTCGAGTTCCCGGAAGAGGGCGGCTTGCGCCACGATCCGCGCGTACCGGTAATGCGATCCCGTCATCTCGTGGGCGATTTCCCCCTCCGCCGTCAGATAGTGGCCGCGGGTGGGGCGGAGCGCGTCGTCCGTCTCGTTGTAGATCCAGGCGAGCGTCAGGGGCGCCAGCCAGCGCGACCTCGTCACGGTGACGATGTCTTCGGGCTCGCAGAAGCCGAAGTTGATGCAGAAGAAGATGTCCGCGGATTGCTCGCCGAAGCCGGTGAAGCCCGGCGAGTAGGAGAGGGTGGCGGACGCCCGGCGCCCGAGTCGGCGCGTGAGGCCGATTTCCGCGCCGAAGCCCTCCTGGATGAAGACATCGGGAATCGTCTCCCGCTCGAGGAAGACCCGCGCGCTGAAGCTGTTCTCGGCCGAAAGGGCGACGGGGAGGAGAAGTTCCGCCTGGAGCAGATAATTCAACGTCCGGAAGGCGGGGCCGGTGCCCACCTGAGAGCAGGGGAAGGATCCATCCAGCTGATCCGCGAAGATGTTCCCGAGCTGGCCGGTGATCTCCAGCCGCCGGGCCGCGCCGAAGAGGTTGCGGTGCGTGAGCCGCGTCTCGGTCCGGAGACACTGGTCGGTACTCCATCCGACGCCGAACCGGGCGGCCCGCGGCGAGGCCGGCGTGACCTGGACGACAAGATCCAGGGTCGAATCGGCGGTGGCGACCCCCGGCGGCGGCGGTTCCCGGCGGATCGAGGCGAAGCGGATGGCGTCGAGGCCGAAGAGGTTCCGCTGCCCTTCCAGCTCGGCCTCCTGGTTGTAGTAGTCGCCCGCGCTGAGGGGGAGGAGGTCTCGGATCACTTCCTCGCCGATCGCCTCGCCGCCCTCGATCCGGATCTCTCGCAGGCGATAGCGGGCGCCGGGGTGGACATCGAGCGCCACCTGCGCGGTCCCGTCCCTCCCGCGGTGGAAGTCTTCCAGAGCCAGGGCGTAGACGTAACCCTGACGCCGCAGCGAACCGATGAGGCTGTCCACGCCGGCCTGGAGCCGCTGGCCATCGAAGGGATCGCCGACGCCGAGACCCACGAGGGCCGCAGCCTCCTCCGCGCCGAGGGCTTCGGGCAGCCCCTCGATGGAGAACTCGTCGATGAGGGTGGCCGGACCTTCCTCGATGATGAACGAGACGCTGGCGTCGACGCCGTTCGTGCGGATGACGTGGTGGACGTCCGCCTCGAAGTGGCCGCGGTAGTTGTAGTACAGGCGGAGCCGGTCGGCGTCGACCGCGACCTCCAGCGTGTCGAGATAGGCGCGGCGGTGCGCGAAGCCCCAGTTCGTCGCCAGACAGAAGGGGGACAGCAGGAGGCTCGCGCATTCGGTGCCGCGGGTGCGGATGACCGCGCGCAACTGCCCGTCCGAGAGCGTCGCATTGCCGCGGAAGTTGAGGGAAGTCACCTCGGCGCGGCGCGGTCCCGCCTCGCCCGCTGCCTGCCCGAGGAGCGGGGACGGCCCCGGAAACGAAGACGGCCCGGCGAACGAAGGCGGTCCGGCGAGGGTGACGGCCAGCGCCAGCCCGGCCAGAGCCACGCGTTTCACACCGCCGCCTCGCCGGCCCGGCGGCGCAGCCTGAGGACGAGCGCGATGCCCGCCGCGAACATCAGTACCGAGATCACCTGAGCGAGCGTGAAGTCTCCGAAGAAGCGGTCGTCCTTGGCGCGGAAGAACTCGACGACGAAGCGCTCGGCCGCGGCCATCGCGAGCCACATGCCGAACAGCCACCCCTGGACGTGCGGGTGCCGCCGCAGCCGCCACAGGAGGAAGAAGATGACGAGCGAGAGTCCGGTCTCGTAGAGCTGCGTCGGGTGAACGGAGAGGACCTCTGTGTCCGGGATCGCGGGGTCCACGTCCGCCCCGAAACGCCGCAGGTTGCCGGCGGTCGAGGGCGGTATGCCGTTGGGGAAGGCGATGCCGGCGAACGATTCGGTCGGGCGCCCGTAGTCGTCGCCGACGAGGAAACAGCCGATGCGGCCGATTCCGTAGGCGAGCGGGAGCGCGGGCGCGATCGCGTCCACTCCGAGGCCGGGGGAGACGGGGCGTCGGTACAGTACCCACATGACGCCGATGAACCCGCCGATGAACCCGCCGTACCAGACGAGCCCGCTGCGCGAGAAGATCATCCCCAGCGGATCGACCACGGTCAGGTCCCAGTAGAGGAACACGTAGTAGATCTTCGCCCCGACGATGCCGCCGATCAGCGCCCCCAGCAGCATGTCCGCCGCGAGGTCGCGCCCGGCGCCGAGGCGCGCGGTTTCCTTGCGCAGGAGCAGGTACCCGCCCAGAAAGGCGAGCGCCATCATGAGCCCGAAGGAGGTGATCGTGAACTCGCCGAGTACCGGCAGCGTGAGTGTGAAGAGTTCGGGATACACGTCTGGTACGCTCCTCGTTGGCTCTGTGCTGCTCGTTGGCTGTCCCGGCTTGCGCGCCGGCCGCTATGCGAGGCCGGGAAACGCGAGCGCCGCTTCGGCGTTCAACGACCACGGGCTGCGCTCCCCTCTCGCCAGGCGGAACTGCGCGGCCGCGGCGATCATCGCGGCGTTGTCCGTCGCGAGACGGGGGGAAGGGGCGTACAACTCCCCGGACGAGCCCAGACGCTCGGCTAAACCTTCACGAAGACGGGAGTTCCGCGCCACTCCCCCGCCCAGCACGACCCTCCGGCAGCCCGTCTGTTCCACGGCGCGTCGGGTCTTCTCGGCGAGGACTTCGACCACGGCCTCCTGGAATTCCGCGGCCAGATCGTCGACGGCATCGGCGAGGGCGCTCTCCTCCTCCAGTTGTCCGGCGATCCGCGCCGCGGCGGTCTTCAGACCGGAAAAGGACATGTCGTAGTACGCGGGATCGCCGGGCAGATCGCGCCGGCTCAGCATCGGGCGCGGGAGCCGGAAACGCCCCGCCGCGCCACCGGCCGCCGGGCTCCCGGCCGCCGTGCCGTGCGCCGCCGCGCTCCTCTCCGCGGCGCGCTGAATCTCGGGTCCTCCCGGATACGGCAGCCCCAGGCGGCGCGCGACCTTGTCGAAAGCCTCGCCCGCCGCGTCGTCCCGCGTCTGGCCCAGGAGGCGGTAGCGCCCCCATGCGCGGGCCTCGAGCAGGAGCGTGTGTCCGCCCGATACGAGGAGACCGATGAAGGGGGGCTGCGCACCCTCGTGCTCGAGCGCGGTGCCGAACAGGTGTCCCTCCATGTGATGGACGCCGAGGAGAGGCAGCCCGCGCGCGAAGGCGTAGGCCTTGGCCCAGTTCACGCCCGCGAGCAGGGCCCCGACCAGCCCGGGCCCCGCCGTCACGCCGACGCCGGCGATGTCCGCGTTGTCGACGTCCGCCTCTCGCATGGCGTGCCGCACCATCGCGCCGAGCGAGCGGATGTGCTCGCGGGCGGCGATCTCCGGCACGACGCCCCCGAACGCGGCGTGCGCGTCCTGCGACGCGATCGCGAGACCCCTGATCCCGTGCTCATCGACGACGGCGGCGGAGGTCTCGTCGCACGAAGTCTCGATTCCGAGGACCGGCCCGCCCCGGAAGCCGGCGGGGGGGGCGACGACGGGGGCGACGGGGGGCGCGACGGGGCGCTGAGCGGCGCCCGGGGCGGTCGGCGTGTCTATGGGTCGGGCGGGTCGGAGGCGATACCCGCGCTCACCCGCTCCGGAACGAGGTCGATCGTCACCGTGCCGGCCACGGCGTCGGGCAACTGGGCGCGCACGGGATAGGACCCCGCCGATTCGAAGGAATTGGGGATGTCGACCGTCACGCGCACGTCCCCCGGATCGAGTCCGTCAACGATGGCCGCCGGGCCGGTGACGGCCACCGTGACCGTGGGCGGATCCACCGCCGCCATGAGGGCTCGTGGACCCGTGGTGACGACTTCGCTCGCGAACAGGCGGGTACGGAGAGAATCCACGTCGACGGTCGCGATCACGGTGGCGGGCTCGACCGAGAGTCCCGCGAGATCCGGCGGCAGGGCGATCTCGAGTTGCTGGGTCACGCGCGTGGAGACCGCGCCGACCTCGAGCGTGGCCGTCGTCACCTCGGAAATCTGGTTGACGAAGGACGCGGGTCCCTGGAGCCACACGCTGTCGGGGGCAACCTGCATGCCGACGACCAGCACGCCCGCCGCCGCCCTCGCATCCGTCCGGCCGGAGACCGCGACCCGCTTCCCCACCCGTTCCTCGAGATACACGGTGACGGCGCCCGGAGAGACTCCCACGGGATCGAGCCCGAGTTCGCGATTGTAGATGACCTCCGAGGTGGAGAGCGGCACCTGGACCACGGTGTCCTCGACCTGGTCGAGCACCTTCCGGATCACCGGCCTCTCGAAGCGCGCGGCGAACACCTGGTTCCGGCGTCCGCGGAACGTTGTCGTGATCTCGGCAGGCCGTACTTCGCGCAGACTCCACGCGGAATCGCTCACCTGGATCTCGAGGAGCGTCGATACCGGCTGCTCGGCGATCTCGGCATCCGCCGACACGCTGAGCCAGAGAAGCACGGACAGCACGATCGCCGCGACCTTGTATGGCCAGTTCTGCGTGAAGGCGCTCCTGAAATCCATCTAGCCCTCCCCGTCGCGAGGGTTCGCGCCGCCAAGGGTCGCGCCGCCGCGGGTCGCGCCGCCAGGGGTCGCGCCGCCGGGGGTCGCGGGAATCGTGTCGCGGGCAATTTCCCGCGTGAGGTCCGCCGTGGCCGGGTCGGGCGGCGCCCCCGCCACGATCACGGAGACGAACCCGTCCCCCCGGAGAGCGGAGCCCGGGGCCGGACTTTGAAAGATGACGCGCCCCTGGACCTCGGGGGCCTCGACCTGGTAGCGGACGGCGCCCAGGCGGAGATCGACCTCCTCGAGGAGAAACTCGAGGTCGTCCACATGGCGGCCCTGAAGATCGGGGACGGCGACGATCGCCTTCCCCTGGCTGACGAAGAGGCGGACGCGGGCGGGGAGCGTGAGGTTCGTCCCCGCGACGGGCTCGGTCCGGATCGCGCCGGCGACGGCGCTCTCGTCGGTTTCCTCGATATCGATATCGAAGCCGAGCCGGGTGAGGAGGGCCGCGGCCTCGCCGCCCGGCAGTCCGGCGAGGTCGGGCACGCGGCGCGTTTCGATGCCGGCGCTCGCCGTGAGCACGATCGTGTCCCCGTCCCGGGCGAGTTGGCCGGGGAGCGGTCGTTGGGCGACGACGGCGCCGGCGGGAATCTCGCCGTGGTGGAGCCGGCCCTGCTCGGTTGAGACGAGCCCCAGCGCGGAGAGGCGGGCGCCGGCCTCGGCGATGGCTACGCCCGTGAGATCCGGGATCTCGGTGAAAGCGACATCGGTCGGATCCGCCGCCGCCGGGAAGAGCCGGATCGCGGCGAACAGGTAGCCGATGCCGAACATGGCGGCGAAGAGGAGGACCAGGCGCAGGAATCTCACGGGACGCTCACGCGATCCGCCGCAGACGCGCGGCGTAGGCGCCGTCCGTGCCGGTGAGCCATGGGCGCATGAAGAGGTCGCCGCGAGACGTCACGCAATCGCTGCGCGCGCCCGCGGGGGGCGGCTCGCGCCGGTAGTCGGACCTCCGATCCAGAAAGGCGTCCACCTGTTCTTCGTTCTCCTCGCGTTCGAGCGAGCACGTGCTGTACACGAGCAGCCCGCCCCGTCTCACGGCCGCGGCGCACGCGTCCACGATCTCGCGCTGCAGGACCACGAGGTCGTCGAGGCCGCGCTGTTCGAGCCGCCAGCGGGCATCGGCCCGCCGCCGCAGTACTCCGGTGCCCGTGCAGGGCACATCGGCCAGCACGGTCCCGGCCGCGGCGACCGGAAGCCGCCGCGCGTCGGCGACCGCCGCGCTCACCGGCAGTTCGAGCCGCCGGGCCGGCGCGCCGAGGCGGGCCAGCCGCCGGTACGAGATGTCGAGCGCCACGACCGGCAGACCGTACTCTGCGGCGAGCCCGAGGGTCTTCGTGCCCGGCGCCGCGCACACGTCGAGTACCGGCTCCTCGAGCCGGCCACCTGCATAATCTACCACGGCGGAGGCCGCAGGGTCCTGAATCACCGCTCGGAGGTGCGAGAGCGCGGTCGCGGGCAGTCCCTTTTCGAGCCGGAAGGAGCGCGGCCAGCCGGGGACGGGCTCGAGTTCCACACCGTCGGGCGGCGCCGGATCTTCATCGGTCAGCATGCGGACGACGACCGCCGGCGGCCGGTTCTGATGTTCGACGAGCCGCCGCACATCCGCGAGCGCCCAGCGCGCCAGCCACCGCCGGACGAGCCACTCCGGGTGCGAACCCCACGAGCACAGGTGCCCCACCGGATCCACGTCCGGATCGGGAAAGGGACCGGCGCCCGCGAGCGCGTTCGGGCCGGCGCCGGAATCGGTGTCGCGGATCCTTGCGAGTGCGCGGAGCACGGCGTTCACGTATCCCGCGCGGCCGCGCCCCAGGGCCGAGCGTGCCGCGCCGACGGTTTCGCCCACCGCCGCGTGGTCCGGCGTCCTCAACTCCGTCAACTGGTACGCGCCGATGCGAAGCCAGTCGCGCACCGCCCGGTCCATGCGGGACGGCGGCCGGTCGGCGCAGGCCCGGATCCAGGTGTCGAGGCGGGCGCGCAGGCGGAGGCAGCCGAAGGCGATGTCCAGCGCCAGTCCGCGGTCGGCCGGGTCCACGGCCGGGAGGATGCGCGACGCCGCGCGGTCGGAGAGCGCCCCCCGCCGCACCTCGCCCAGGATCCGGTGGGCCGCCGCGCGGGGGTTCAAGCCGGCGGCGGCACGCCCTCGAGCGGGCTCGAAGGCACCGCCCATTCGCGTCGGGGCATGCGGCCGGCCAGGTAGGCGCGCCGGCCGGCTGCCACCGCCAGCCGCATGGCGCCGGCCATCTCCACCGGATCCTCCGCCGCGGCGATCGCCGTGTTCATGAGAATCCCATCCACGCCCTGCTCCATCGTCGCGCAGGCGTCGGACGCGGTGCCCACGCCGGCATCGACGATGACCGGAACGGACAGGCGGGACTTGATGATGCGGATGTTGAGGGGGTTGAGGAGACCGAGGCCGCTCCCGATCGGCGAGGCGAGCGGCATCACCGCGGCGGCTCCGGCTTCCTCCAGGCGTAGCGCCGTGATGAGGTCGTCGTTCGTGTACGGAAGCACCACGAACCCCTCGGCGACGAGCACGCGCGTGGCCTCGATCAACTCCTCGGTATGGGGCAGGAGCGTGTCGGAGTCGCCGATGACTTCGAGCTTCACCCAGTCGCTCATGCCGGCCGCCCGCCCGAGCCGCGCCGCGCGGATCGCCTCCTCGGCGCTGTAGCACGCGGCGGTGTTCGGCAGGAGGCTGAATTCGTCCGGGCTCAGCGTGCGGAGGATGTCGTCGCGGTCCGGGTTCTCGATGTCGACGCGGCGCACCGCGACGGTGACCATGTCGGCGCCGGAGGCCCGGATCGCTTCGAGCATGATCTCGGGACTCGGGTATTTTCCCGTTCCGACGATGAGCCGGGAGGCGAACGTGCGGCCGGCGATTTCGAGCGGCGCCATCTCATCCGCCTCCCACGAAATGGACGAGTTCGACGCGGTCTCCGGCTTTCAGTTGCGCGCTTTCGACCTCGGGCGGACGGACGATCCGCCGGTTGAGTTCGACGACGAGCGTGCGTCCATCGAGCTCGAGATCCCGGAGCAACGTCGCGACTGACGTTCCCGCGGGAACGTCTCGCTCCCTTCCGTTCAGCTGAATCTGCATCTCCATGGTCTCCACGAAGTCCGTATCCGGTCCGTGATCGGTCCGTGCGTTCGTTCGCGTTCGGTCAGCGATCCCGCCGGTCTCGCCGATTGAGCCGGTCCAGCCGGTCCAGCCGGTCCATCTGTGTACGAAGGTCGAGCGCGGCTCGCGCCGGGTCGGGCGCGGACCACACGGCCCGACCCACCACGATGCCGTACGCCCCGGCTTCCGTCACCTCCTCGATCCGGTCCGCGCCCACGCCTCCGATCGCGAGGATCGGCGGCGGAAGGCGCGCGGACAGCCGGTTGGCAGGCAGCCGGTGCGCGGCCAGCCGCAGGGCTGACAGTCGGCGGCGAACCGCGGATACGGCGGCGGGCCCGCTTCCCTCGGCCCCCGGGTGCGAGGGCGTCGCGTAGATCGTGCCGAGCACGAGGTAGTCGGCGCCCTCCCGGGCCGCTCGCAGCGCCCCCTCCGCGTCATGCACGGAGGCCCCGATCGCGAGCCTCCCTGCGCACGCCGCGACCATTCGGCGCGTCTCCTCCACCCCGAGCGCCGTGCGCCCAAGTTGTACGGCCCGCGCACCCGCCGCCAGCGCGACATCGGGCCGCCCGTTCACGACGAGCCAACTCCCGGCGCGCGAGGCCGCGGGGGCGAGCCGCTCCGCGATTTCGAACATCCGCCGGGCGCTGATCCGGGCCCGCAGATGGATGGCGAGCGGGGCCGCGCGCTCCAGTACGCGCTCGACCGCCGCCAGTCCGCCCGGACCGCCGGAATCCCCTCGGCGGCCGGAGCCCCCCCCGCCGCCGGAAACCCCGGGATCGCCGGCACCCTCCAGTTCCCGCTCCGAGACGAGGACGTGCAAGCGCGGGAGTCGTGGCTCAGTCGAAGCGAACCTCCTTCGGGTCCCGGAGACCCCTCACCCACTCGGCGGCGCTCATGCGGCGGCGGCCGGCCGGTTTCACGGCGCCGATGGCGATCGTCCCCGACCCCGTCGCGACGCGCAGCCCCCGCACGGGATCGGCCCGGACGACGGTGCCCGGCGCGGTGCCCGGCGCGGTGCCCGGCGCAGTGCCCGGCGCAGTGCCCGGCGCGGTGCCCGAGCGGGAGCTTCCGGCGTGGGCGCCGCCCGCGCGGGGACCGTCTTCCGCTCCGGTGGCGTCGACGCTCGGCTCGAAGCACTGCAGAGTGCTCCCGGCGAGGGCGGCGGGCGCGGCCAGCGATGTCCAGGCGGCGGGCCAGGGGTCGCAGCCGCGGAGCCGGTTCGCGACTTCGGCCGCGGGGCGAGACCAGTCGATGCGCGCCGTCTCGCGGTCGAGCTTCGGCGCCCATGTCGCGCGCGCGTGGTCCTGCGCCCTCTCCACCGCCCGCCCGGACGCGAGGTCGTCGAGGACGGTGACGAGCCGCGCGCCCCCCGCTTCCGCGGTCTCCGCGTACAGTTCTCCGGCCGTCATCGCCGCCGGAATGGGGATCCGCGTCTGTCCGAGCACGGGGCCGGCGTCGAGTTCCGCGACCATGCGCTGGATGCTGACCCCGGACTCGCGGTGCCCCCGGATGATGGCCCAGTTGATGGGAGCCGCGCCGCGCAGCGCGGGCAACAGCGACGCGTGCACGTTCACCGATCCGAGCGGCGGCAGGTCCAGCGCGGCCGGCGGGAGCAGACGCCCGTACGCCGCAACGACGGAGATGTCGGGGCGCAGGCAGCGGGCGGCGGCAAGGAAACCCTCCTCCCCGGGACGCTCGGGCTGGAGCACGGGCACGCCGGCCTCGAGTGCCCACGCCTTCACCGGACTCGCCCGCGGACGCCTCCCCCGGCCGGCGGGCCGGTCCGGGTTCGTGACGACGCCCGCGATGTCGTGCCCCGCCCCCCGCATCGCCTCCAGCGAGGGGAGCCCGAACTCCGGCGTGCCCCAGAACAGGACCCTCATCGCAAGAGACCCCTCATGCCGCCCGCAGCCGCTTCAGTCCCGCTCCTGTTTCCGCCACTTCGCAAGCAGGATCTTTCGCTTGAGCGGACTCACGCGGTCCAGGAAGAGGATCCCGTCCAGGTGGTCCTTCTCGTGCTGGATACAACGGCTCAGAATGCCGTCGGCGCGGATCTCCACCGGCTCTCCATCCAGGCCGAGGCCGCGGGCGACGATGGACGCGCTGCGCTCGACGGTCTCCGACAGTCCGGGGATGCTCAGACACCCCTCCTCCTCCTTCACCGCACCCTCTTCTTCGACGATCTCGGGGTTCACGAGGACGCCGGGCGAGATCTCCTGGTCTCGAACATCGTACACGAAGAGACGGATCGGCACCCCCACCTGGGGCGCCGCGAGACCGATGCCGTCCGCGTCGTACATCGTCTCCTGCATGTCCGCGGCGAGTCGGCGGATCTCGTCGTCGATCTCCGTCACGGGGGCGCATTTCTCCCGCAGGACGGGGTCTCCGAACATGCGGATGTCGAGGATCACGAAGACTCGGCGGGGCTACCGGAGCCGGCGGGACGGAGGCGCCGAACCCGCGGCCGCTAGTTGACTTTGCCGATCTTCGAGCGCTCGACCTCGACCCGGGTGTCGCCGCTCTTGATCGTGACGATGTCGTTCGAGAGGTGGACGATCTCGCCCACGATGCCGCCGATCGTCGAAACCCTGTCCCCTCGCTTCAGGTTCTTGACCATCTCCTGGTGCTCCTTCTGCTGCTTCCGCTGCGGACGGAAGAAGATGAAATAGAAGATGGCGATGAATCCGAACATCATCATCATGGTGGCGGCCGGATTCGCCGTCCCTCCCTCGGGGGCGCCCATGAGGTTCAGCATCAGCATGGTCCGTCCTCACCTTCCTGTTCGGTCGCGGGGCGCGGGGAGCCGCGCCGGTAGGTCGCGAGCCAGTCGTCGGCCCAGCGGTCGTATTCGTCCCGGAGGATCGCCGCGCGCGCGCGGGAAGTCAATCGGATCAGGAAGCGCACGTTGTGCAGCGAAAGGAGCCGCAGGCCGAGCAGTTCGCCGCTCACGAAGAGGTGCCGCAGGTAGGCGCGGCTGTAGCCGGCGCAGCAGGGGCAGTCGCACGTCTCGTCGAGCGGCGCGGGATCGGATGCGAAGCGCGCACCCTTGATGTTGAGGCGACCCTCGGCTGTGAACGCGGTGCCGTTGCGCCCGTTCCGGGTCGGCGCCACGCAGTCGAACATGTCCACGCCGCGCCGCACCGCCTCGATGACGTCGTCGGGATAACCGACGCCCATCAGGTAGCGGGGCCGGTCGGAGGGGAGGGCGGGTTCGATGGTGTCGAGCACGCGGTGCGTCACCTCTTTCTCCTCGCCCACCGAGAGTCCGCCGACGGCGATGCCCGGCCACTCGCCCATGGCGAGCGTGCGTTCGACGGATTCGAGGCGAAGGTCGTCGCAGGAGGCGCCCTGGACGATGGGAAAGAGGAGCCCGCCCCCGGCGTGGGCATCGCCGTGGGCATCGCCGTGGGCATCGCCGTGGGCATCGCGCTGGGCATCCTGCAGCGCTTCGTGACGCGCCCGGCACCGCGCCAGCCAGGCGAGCGTGCGCTCGACCGCGGTCCGCGCCGCGCCGGGCGAGGCGTCGCCGGGGGGACATTCGTCGAATGCCATGCGGATGTCGGAGCCGATCGCGGCCTGGATCTCCATCGAGAGTTCCGGGGTGAGCCGGTGCAGGCTCCCGTCCAGGTGGCTGCGGAAGGTGACGCCCTCGTCGTCGATCCGGTTGATGCGGGCGAGCGAAAAGACCTGGAATCCGCCCGAATCGGTGAGGATGGGACCGTCCCATCCCATGAACCGGTGGAGTCCGCCGAGTGCTTCGAGTACGCGCGTGCCCGGCCTCAGGTAGAGGTGATAGGCGTTCCCCAGCAGGATCTCGACCCCGGCATCGCGCAGTTCTCCGGGGGTGAGCGATTTCACGGTTCCCAGCGTCCCCACCGGCATGAAGCACGGGGTGTGGATCGTGCCGCGCGCCAGGCGGAGCGTTGCGGCGCGCGCCCGGCCGCTCGTTCCCTCGACGCGAAAGCGCCCGGCGTCGTCGGGTCCGGTCACGGGGTCGTCTTCATGTGATGACCATCGCGTCGCCGTAGGAATAGAAGCGGTATCGCTCGCGGATCGCGTGCGCGTAGGCCGCGAGCGTGAGTTCCCGGCCCGCGAATGCCGCGACGAGCATGAGCAGGCTGGAGCGCGGAAGGTGGAAGTTCGTCACGAGGGCGTCCACGGCGCGGAAGGTGTAGGGGGGACGGATGAAGAGGTTCGTCCACCCCCGCCCCGGTGCGAAGGGGCCACCCGACGAGACGCCCGCGCGGGCCGCCGCGACACCCGCGCCCGCGCCGGCCCGCGCGACGACCGTCTCCAGTACGCGGCAGGAGGTCGTGCCGACGGCGAACACGCGCCCGCCCGCCGCGCGCGTCGCATTCAGGGCCGCGGCCGCGGAGGACGAGAAGCTGTACGCCTCCGGGGCGACCTCGTGCTCGTCGATCCGCTCCGCAGTCACGGGACGGAAGGTGCCGAAGCCGACGTGGAGGGTGAGGGACACGAGGCGGACCCCGCGGGACTCCACCGCGGCGAGCAGCTCGCGGGTGAAGTGCAGTCCCGCCGTCGGCGCGGCGACGCTCCCGGACGGGGCCGCGTACACGGTCTGGTAGCGCTCCCGGTCGTCCGCATCGTCGCGGGTGTCGCGGATGTCGCGGGTGTCGCGGACGATGTACGGGGGGAGGGGGACGCGGCCGTGGCGCTGGATCAGGCTCCACGGGTCCCCGTCGCCGACCAGGCGCACGAGGCGGGTGCCGTCGGAGGCGGAGTCGAGGATGTCGACCGCGAACCCGTCCGCGATGTCCACGGTGCGGCCGGGCTTGAGCTTGCCGCCGGGGCGGACCATGGCGCGCCAGAGGCGGGTGTCCGCCTCGTCGAAGTCGTCGAAGGGGGCGAACGGCTGGAGCGCATCGGACTCGGGACGGACGAGGAGGATCTCGGCGCGGGCGCCGGTCGGCTTGCGGCCCAGCAGCCGGGCCGGGAAGACGCGGCTGTCGTTGACGACGACGGCATCGCCGGCGGAGAGCCGCTCGAGCAGCGCGGGGAAGGCCGCGTCCGTGAAGCGGCCCCGCGCGCGGTCGAGCACGAGAAGGCGGCTGGCGTCGCGCCGCGCGGCCGGACGGGCCGCGATCAGTTCGGCCGGCAACTCGTAGTCGTACGCCTCCGTCCGGCCCGCCCGGTCATCCGTCATCGCCGAACAGCGCACCCTGTGTTCCGCCCCCCGACCCGTCGCGGTCGCCCGGGAGGGCGTAACCGAAGCGCTCGTACGCCTTCCGGGTGGCCACGCGGCCGCGTGACGTGCGCTGCATGTACCCGTTCTGGATCAGGTACGGCTCGTAGACCTCCTCGAGCGTCCCCGCGTCCTCGCCCACGGCGACCGCAAGAGAGGCGAGTCCCACCGGCCCTCCTTCGAAGGTTTCGATGATCGCCTTCAGCACGCGGGCGTCCATCTCGTCGAGGCCGTACTCGTCGACGTTGAGCAGCGTGAGGCCCTTCTCCGCCGTCGCGGAATCGATCCTGCCGTCGCCCCGCACCTGCGCGTAGTCGCGGACGCGGCGCAGGAGGCGGTTCGCGATGCGGGGGGTGCCGCGGGCGCGGCGGGCGATCTCGCCCGCCCCCCCGGAGGTGATCGGGATGTCGAGGAGGCTCGCGGAGCGGGTGACGATGCGCCCGAGGTCCGACGGCGGGTAGTAGCCCAGGCGCTCGATGACGCCGAAGCGCGCGCGCATCGGGGCGGTCAGGAGTCCGAACCGGGTCGTCGCGCCCACGAGCGTGAAGCGCTCGAGTTTCATCGAGAAGGTTTCCACGCGAGGTCCGTCGCCGAGTCGGATCTCGATGCGGTAGTCCTCCATCGCCGGATAGAGGAACTCCTCGATCACGGGCCGGAGGCGATGGATCTCGTCGATGAAGAGGATCCCGCGTGGCGGGAGGTTCGTGAGCAGGCCGGCGAGGTCGCCCGGCTTCTCGAGCACGGGGCCGGAGGTGAGCTTGATCCCGACGCCGAGTTCCTCGGCGAGGAGGAGGGCGAGCGTCGTCTTCCCGAGGCCCGGCGGCCCGTAGAAGAGGGTGTGGTCGAGCGCTTCCTCGCGGCCGAGCGCCGCCTCCACGAAGACGGAGAGGCTCTCCTTGACCCGCGCCTGTCCGACGAACTCGTCGAGCCGCTGCGGGCGCAGCGAGGCGTCCGGACGTTCGTCGCTCTCGAGCACCTCGGGCGTCGTGATCTCCGTGCGCGGACCCGTCTCGTCGGTCATACGTGCTGCAGCGCGCGGCGCACGAGTTCCTCGGCGCCCACGTCGACGCCCACGCCCGGGCCGCCGGCCCCCTGCGCGAGTCCCTGCAGGGCGCGGCTGACGGCGTTTTCGCTCTGCGAGCGCGGGTAGCCGAGGCCGCGCAGCGCCTGCACGGCCGCCGCGGCGACCCCGCCGCCCGGCACGCGGTCGTCGCGCATGTCGCTGAGGTCGTCGAGTTTGTCGCTGAGTTCGATCACGATGCGTTCGGCGGTCTTCTTGCCGACGCCGCTCACGGTCTGGAGGGTGCGGTGGTCCTTGGCCCGGATCGCGCGCACGACGCGCTCGGGCCGAAGCGCCCCCAGGATCGCGAGCGCGAGCCGGGGGCCCACGCCGCTCGGGACGCGGAGCCGCTGAAAAAGTTCGCGGTCGCCCGGCGTCTCGAAACCGAACAGCTCGAACGCGTCGTCGCGCACGACGAGGACGGTGTGCAGTTCGACCTCGGACCCCTCGGGCGGCAGGCGCCCGGCGACCCCGAGCGGCACGCTGACCTCGTAGCCGACGCCGTCGCCCGTGAGGACCTCGATGACGCTCTCCCCGCGCCAGGCGAGTTCGCCCCTGAGGCGCCGGATCACGGAAGCCTCCGCAGCGCCCGGCTCACGCGCTCCGCCGGGCTCACCGGATCGGTCCGGCGAGGAGGTGGCACAGCGCGACCGCGCAGCCGTCCGCCGCATCCGCCGGTCGCGGCGGCTCGCCGAGCCGCAGATGGTGCTTGACCATGAAGCCGACCTGTTCCTTGCTCGCCGCGCCCGTCCCCACGACGTGCTTCTTCACTTCGCGCGGCGCGTACTCGTGCACCGGCAAGCCGCGCAGCGCGGCCGCGAGCACGAGGACGCCGCGCGCGTGCCCGAGCACGAGCGCCGTGCGCGCGTTCCGTCCGTGAAAGGCGCTCTCGATCGCGACGCACCCGGGCTCGAGCCGGTCGATGAGGTCGAGCGCCGCGGTGTGGATGTCCACGAGACGCTCGGGGAGATCCTCTCCGCGCGGCCGCACGACGCCGCATTCGATGAGGCGATACGAGAGCCCTCCCGGACGGCGCCCCTCGACGAAGCCGTATCCCGTCGCCCGCGTGCCCGGGTCGATGCCCAGCACCTTCAGGGAGCTTCCCAGTCCGCCGCCTCCGCCTCCTCCAGATCCACGTTCGTATTCACCTTCAGCACGTCGTCGTGCTCGTCGAGCGCATGCAGGACGGCCAGCACCTTCTCTGCGTCGCGCCCCTCCAGTTTCACCGTGTTGCTGGGCAGCATCGCGAGGTCCGCCTCCTCGACGGGAACGCCGGCGTCGCGCAGCGCCCCCAGCACGTCATGGAAGTCGGGCGCCGCCGTCGTCACGACGTACATCCCGTCCTCGGACTCGAAGTTCTCGGCCCCCGCCTCGAGCGCCGCGTCGAGCGCCGCGTCCTCGTCGCACCCGTCGGCGGGCACGAGGATCTGGCCCTTGCGTTCGAACATCCACGCGACGGATCCGCTCTGGCCCAGGTTCCCCCCCCGCTTGTCGAGCAGATGCCGGAGTTCGGCCAGCGTGCGGCGGGGGTTGTCGGTCAGGCACTCGAGGTAGAGCGCCGCGCCGCCCGGCCCGTAGCCCTCGTGCGTGACCTCTTCGAAGCTCGCGCCCGGCAGATCCCCCGTCCCGCGCCGCACCGCACGATCGATGTTGTCGGCCGGCATGCGCTGGCCCTTGGCGTTGTCGATCGCGGTCCGCAGGCGCGGATTGAAGTCCGGATCTCCCCCGCCTTCCCGCGCCGCCACGGCGATTTCGCGACCGAGCTTGGAGAAGAGTTTCCCCTTCGCCTTGTCGGTCACCGCCTTCTGGCGCTTGATCTTCGACCACTTCGAATGGCCCGCCATCGGCTACCGCCCGCCCATCTTCCTGGTCGTCGTCCTCGTCGTCGTCCTAATCGTCGTCGCGCTGCGAATCGGCGATCACTTTCTCCTGAACATGCGGAGGAACCTGCTCGTACGCAGCCAGGCTGCGCGTGTGCGTCGCCTTTCCGTGCGTCAGGGAGCGCAGCGCGGCGGAGTACTTGTAGAGTTCGGCCTGGGGGACGTGCGCTTTCACGACCTGCCGCCGCCCCTTCGAATCCATGCCGAGCACGCGGCCGCGCCGCTGGTTGAGGTCTCCCATCACCTCGCCCATGTATTCCTCGGGCGTCTCGACCTCGATCTCCATGATCGGCTCCAGGATCACGGGGTTCGCGTCCCGCGCGACTTTCTGGAACGCGATCGATCCCGCGATCTGGAAGGCGATGTCCGAGCTGTCCACGGAGTGATGCGAGCCGTCGTAGCATTCGGCCTGGAAGTCGACGAGCGGATAACCGGCGAGGACCCCCCTGCTCGAGGCCTCCCCGACCCCCTTCCTCACGGCCGGGACGAACTTGGTCGGGATCACGCCGCCCTTGATCGAGTCGACGAACTTGTACCCTTCCCCGCGCGGCAACGGGCTGAGCCGGATGTGGCAGTCGCCGAACTGGCCGCGCCCGCCCGACTGCTTCTTGTGGCGCCCCTGCCCCTCCGCCGTCCTCGTGATCGTCTCGCGGTAGGCGATGTTCGGCTGGTGCGTGTCCACGTTGACCCCGTACTTCCGGGTCAGCTTCTCCAGCGAGATGTTGAGGTGGATCTCCCCCAGCCCGCGGATGATCGTCTGTCCGCGCTCGGGATCGTAGCCGGAAGAGAAGGTCGGATCCTCCTCGTGCAGCTTCGCGAGGCCGCTGCCGATCTTGTCCTCGTCGGCCCGCGTGCACGCGGTGACGGCAAGGGAGAGATCGGGCTGGGGCCACTCGATGCCGCCGAAGGAGAGCTGGCTCCCGCTGTCGCAAAGCGTGTCGCCCGTGTGCGTGTCCTTGAGTTTCGTCACGACCCCGATGTCGCCGGGGTTCAGCGCGTCGACGTCGATGCGGCGCGACCCGTGCGGAATCGCGAGGTGCGCGATGCGCTCGCTCGCGGAACGGTCGGGGTTGGCGAGCGTGACGCCGTTCTCCATCCGGCCGGAGAAGACGCGGAAATAGCTCAGGTCGCCGACGTGGGGTTCCGATGTCGTCTTGAAGACGAGCGCCGCGGTGGGCGCGGCCGCCCCCGGCTCCAGCGACACTTCGCCGTTTCCGTCGCGCGCGGTCTGGGGCGCGGCCCGGTCCGGCGAGGGGAAGAGTTCCACGATGCGGTCCATGAACTCCGGCACTCCCGCGCTCGTCTGGCATGAACCGCAGAACACGGGGACGATGTCGCCGGAACGGATCGCCTCCGCGAACACCTCGCCGAGCCGGCCCGGATCGAGTTCCTCTCCCTCGAAATAGGCTTCGAGCAGGTCGTCATCGCCCGACACGATCGCCTCGATGAGTTCCTCCCTGAGGTCCTCCACTTCCGACGCGACGTCGGCGGGCGCGTCGGCCACGCCGGCCGCGCCCTTGTCCCCTCCCTTGAAGGTGTGCGCCTTCATCGTGAGGAGGTCGACGAAGCCGCTGAAGTCGGCGCCCGCCCCCATGGGGACGTGGACCGGCATCGCCGCGGACGTGAGTTCGTCCCGGACCTGACCGAGCGTGTTGCGGAAGTCCGCGTTGTCCCGGTCCATCATCGAGACGAAGACGGCCCGCGGCAGGCTCACGGCGTTCGCGGCGGCCCAGGTTCTCTCCGTCCCCACTTCGACGCCGGAGATCGCATCGATGACGCAGATGCCGGCGTCCGCCACGCGGATCCCCGCCACGACTTCGCCCAGGAAATCCAGGTAGCCCGGAGTGTCGATGAGGTTGATCCGCACGCCGTTCCGGACGGCGTGGGCGACGGCGAGGTTGATCGAGATCTTGTGGCCGGTCTCTTCCGGCGTGAAGTCGGTGAGCGCGTTCCCCTTCTGGACATCGCCCTTCCGCGTGGCTCCGCCGGCGATGTAGCACATCGAGTCCGCGAGCGTCGTCTTCCCCGCCCCTCCGTGCCCGAAGAAGACGACGTTGCGAAGGTTCCGCGTTTGATATTCCGAGGCGGCAGACGCCATGTACACCTCCTGTGCTCTGCTTGTACTCTGCTTTGTACTCTGCGCTTTGTACTCTGCTTGTACTCTGCCTGGGAAGACGCCGGGGCTGGCGGCCCGCGACAGGCGCTTGCTCCGGCCACGGGCCGGTCCGTGCGCGACGCTCCCGGGCGGGGGCTCGCGCGGGGCGGACATTGTAGAAACCGGCGGCGCAAAACTCCAGCCGCAGGGCCACTGCCACGGCCCGCTATTGCCGGGGCCTGCTAATGTGTGCGGGTCTTCTTCCCCGTCTCCTGTGTCTGCTGGTACTGCCGGCTCACCTCGTCGAGGAAGGCGCGCTCGCGCGCGGAGAGGGAGTCCATGCCGCTTGCGCGGATCTTGTCGAGGATCCGGTCCACCTCATCGAGGGAATCCCCGTCCGCCCGGCGCCGTCGGCGGGGCGAGGGCGGAGGCGGCGCGGGACGCCGCGCCTTCCCGGGCGGGGACACCGGACGCTCCTTGTAGAAGGCCCTGCGCGCCAGGCGACCGATGCGTTCCCCGTATCGGAGATAGACGAACCCGGTCACGAGTCCGCCGAGGTGCGCCCAGTGCGCGACACCGTCCGCCGACCCCTGCACGGTCGAGAGGAGCGTGAAGGCGCCGAGCGCGGCCACGAACCACTTCGCCGGCACGGGAAAGACGAAGTAGAGGTAGATCTTCGCGTCCGGCCAGTTGAGGGCGAAGGCCACGAGGAGGCCAAAGATCGCCCCGGAGGCGCCCACCATCAGCGTCGGCCCCGTGAGCGAGTAGAGGAGCACGGAGAACAGAGCCCCGCCGAGCCCGGTCACAAGGTAGAAGCGGAGGAAGAAACGGCTGCCCCACTTCCGTTCGAGCGGCGGGCCGAAGAAGAAGAGGGCGAGCATGTTCATGAACACGTGCATGAAGCCGCCGTGCACGAACATGTAGGTGACGAGGGTCCACGGGCGCGTGAGGAAGCCGGGCACGGAGAAGCCGAGCCAGTCGATCGCCGCGACGGGCACGAGCCGCATCGCCATGGCGAGGAAGATGACGAAGTTCGCGATCATGAGCCGCAGGACCCAGCGACTCATCGGAGAGCCGTGGCCGAAGCGGATCCCGCCGCCGCCCATGCCGCCGCCGCGGAAGCCGCCGCCGCGGAAGCCGCCGCTCCGGAACGCGGGCCGTCGCATCATCCCGACCCCGCCTCGCCGCCGTGCGGCGCGCCCTCGCCGATCTCGCCGTCGCCCGTTTCGCCGTCGCCCTGGAGGTCGATGGCGGAGGCGAGCCGCTCGTCGCGCTCCGCGCGCTCGATCGCGAGCCGGATGAGACGGTCGACGAGTTCGGGGTAGGACACGCCGCTCGCAGCCCAGAGCTTGGGGTACATGCTGATCCGGGTGAAGCCCGGGAGCGTGTTGATCTCGTTCACCACCAGTGAATCGGCCGGGAGCGGGCCGCAAGCCTCCGCCGCGAGGAAGAGGTCCACGCGCGCCATCCCCTCGCAGCATAGCGCGCGGAAGGCCCGGACGGCGAGGTCGCGGGCCCGCGCGGTGGTGTCGGCATCGAGGTCCGCGGGAATGAGCAGGTCCGCACCGTCGTGATCCAGGTATTTCGCCTCGTAGGAGTAGAACGCGTGCGTGGGGGCGATCTCCCCCGGGATCGAGGCTTCGGGGACCTCGTTCCCCAGCACGGAGATCTCGATCTCGCGGCCCCGGATCGTCCGTTCGAGGAGCACCTTGGTGTCGAAGGAAAACGCCTCGTCGAGCGCCCGCCGGTAGTCGGAGTCCGTGTCGACCTTCGAGACGCCGACGGAAGATCCCATGTTCGCCGGCTTGACGAAGATGGGGGCGTCGAGCGCGGCCACGGCCTCGTCCCAGGAGGGGGGTTCGCGCCGGGAAAGGACGGTGATGAAGGGCGCGACGGGGATGCCGGCGTCGCGCAGCAGCCGCTTGGCCACATCCTTGTCCATGCAGACGGCCGAGCCGAGGATCCCGGGCCCGACGAACGGCAGGTGCGCAAGCCGCAGGAGTCCCTGTGCGGTGCCGTCCTCGCCGAAGGGGCCGTGCAGCACGGGAAAGACGACGTCCAGTTCCGGCAACCCGGCCGGCTCCGGGCGGCCCTTGCCGGGCCCCTCGCGCCGGCTGGGGTCCTCGGGGCCGTCCGGGACGACGGGTACGATCCGAGGGCGGCGGCCGGGGGTCACGGCGAGCCTGACCGGCGCGTCGGGGAGGCGGATGCGCCGCGGATCCGAGGCGTGCCGCAGGAAGCGCGATTCGTCGGCGAGATGCCACCGGCCGCGGCGGTCGATGCCGATGAGCACGACCTCGTAGCGCTCGCGGTCGATCGCCTCGATGACGTTCTTCGCCGACCGGAGCGACACTTCGTGCTCCGGGGACTCGCCGCCGAAGAGGACGCCGACGCGCGGACGGCGGTCAGCCACCGGACGCCGGCACGGGATAGCGGATGGGGAGTCGGGCCCAGATGGCGGTCGGGGCGCCGCCGTGCTGCGCCGGCCGGTACCGGAGGAGGCGGGCGCCTTCCACCGCGGCCGAGTCGAGCACGGCATGCCCCGACGAGGTCACGACCGAGACGGAGTCGACGCGTCCCGCATCGGATATCCGGATGCGGAGGAGGATGTCTCCGCCCGCCCCCTCCTCGAGGGCGTCGGCCGGGTACGGGAACGCGGGGGACGACGCGGGCTCGAGCACGGGCCACACGAAGCCGCCTTCGCGGAGTTGGTCCACGCGCAGCGCTCCGACTTCGGGGCTCGGATCGTCCGCGCACGCGGTGGACGCGGCGCCGGCGAGGGCGGCGAGGACCGTGAGGACACCCGACCTGACAGCCCGCGTGCTATGCATCGCCGAACGCCTTCCATTCGGCGAGCGTGTTCAGCGCCTCGAGCGGCGTCATCCCGTCGAGATCGATCCCGGCCAGCTTCTCGAGCACCTCGCGGGCCGCGGCGATGTCCGCGCTTTCGGCGGGATCGGGCGCGCCGGACGGCGGCGGGTCGCCATCGGGGCCCGCGGCGGGAGCGGGGGCCTCGAAGAGGGAGAGTTGCCCCAGTCCCGCCTCGGCCAGCGCGGCTCCGCGGCCGCCGGCGCCCCACGGCCCGCTCTCGAGCATGTGCAGGATGCGGGCGGCGCGCCCGACGACGTCGGGGGGCAGTCCGGCCAGCCGGGCGACGTGCACGCCGTAGGAACGGTCGGAGCCCCCCGGCTGCAACCGGTAGAGGAAGACGATGTCCTGACCGGTCTCCCGCACCGCGACGTTGAAGGCGGCCGCGCGCGGCAGCGACTCCGCGAGGCCGACGAGCTCGTGGTAGTGGGTCGCGAACACGGTGCGGGCTCCGAGTTCGTGCAGCCGCTCGGTTACCGCCCATGCGATCGAGAGGCCGTCGTACGTCGACGTGCCGCGCCCGATCTCGTCGAGCAGGACGAGCGAGCGCTCGGTGGCGCCGTGCAGGATGGTCGCGGTTTCCGTCATCTCCACCATGAAGGTGCTCTGCCCCGCCGCGAGGTTGTCGCTGGCGCCCACGCGGGTGAACACGCGATCGCAGACCCCGATGTGGGCTCGGCGAGCCGGGACGAAGGAACCGATGTGCGCCATGAGCGCGATGAGCCCCGCCTGGCGCAGCACCGTGGATTTCCCTGCCATGTTCGGGCCGGTGACGATCAGAATGCGGCGTTCGTCGTCCAGCCGCATGTCGTTCGGGATGAAGGTGTCCCTCGCGGCCGCGGCCTCGACGACGGGGTGCCGGCCCTCTTCGATGTCGAAGGCGATGTCGTCGCTGAGGCGCGGACGCACGTAGTCCTCGGCGGCGGCGACCTCGGCGAGGCAGGCGAGGAAGTCGATCTCGGCGACCTGGGCGGCGGTCGCCTGAATACGCCCGACCTCGGCGGCGACGGCGTCTCGCAGTTCGTGGAAGAGCCGGGCCTCGAGCTTCGCGATCTCATCGTCGGCCCCGAGCACCTTCGCCTCCCACTCCTTGAGTTCGGGCGTGAGATACCGCTCGGCGTTGGTGAGCGTTTGCCTGCGGGTCCACTCCTCCGGCACGCGGTCGAGCTTCGAGCGCGTGACCTCGAGATAGTACCCGAACACCCGGTTGAACCCGATCTTCAGCGTGTCGATGCCGGTGCGCTCGCGCTCCCTCACCTGCATGCCGGCGATGAAATCGACGGCGCTGCCGCGCACGCCGCGCAGTTCGTCGAGTTCGGCGGAGAAGCCGCTGCGGATCACGCCGCCGTCCTTGAGGGCGTGGGGAGAGTCGGGGTCGATGGCTTCGTCGATGCGGGCCGCCACGTCCCGGAGCGGATCGAAGCCGGAACGAAGCTCGGCGAGCCGGCCGGCCTCCAGCGGCGCGAGGGCGGTCGCCAGCCCGGGCAGCGCGCCGAGCGAGAGGCCGAGGCCGAGGAGTTCCCGCGGCGCCGCCCGTCCGGTGGAGACGCGGGCGGCGAGCCGCTCCAGATCGCGGATCGGGCGGAGCGCGCTTCGAACGCGTTCACGCTCCTCCGCCCGCTCGAGGAGTTCCTGCACGGCATCGAGGCGGACCGCGATCTCGTCGCGGACGACGAGCGGGCGCAGCAGGCGCCGGCGCAGCAGGCGCGCCCCCATCGGCGTCCGCGTGCGGTCGATGAGGGCGAGGAGCGACGCCCCCTCGCCGGGGCGCAGGGGTTCCACGAGTTCGAGGTTCCGCCGGGTCATCTCGTCGAGGTACATCACGCGTCCCGCTCGATCCACGCGCGGCGGCCGCAGGTGGTCGAGGCCCGCCGGCCGCACTTCGTCCAGGTAGCCGAGGAGCGCGCCGCTCGCCGCGAGGAGAAGCGGGTCGCGCGCGCGATCGAGGCCGAAGCCGGAGGAGGAGGCGACGCCGAACCATTCCCGGAGCCGCTCGTCCCCGAGCGAAGCGTCGAAACGCCAGGCGGGCCGCGCGGTCAGGTGCCAGGGTCCGGCGGGCGCCTCCGTCTCCTCGGGGATCACGATCTCGGCGGGCTCGAGTCGCCCGAGTTCGTCGTTGAGATCCGCGGCGGCCACCTCGCGGAGCTCGAACTCGCCGGTCGAGAGGTCGACGACGGCGAGCCCGAACGGGGCATCTCCGGCGATCGCGACCACGTAGTTGTTGCGGCTCGCCGGGAGGAGCCTGTCCTCGAGGACCGTGCCCGGCGTGATGATCTCGACGACGTCCCGCCGCACGATCCCCCGGGCCTCCGCCGGGTCCTCGAGTTGCTCGCAGATCGCCACGCGGCGGCCCATCTCGAGCAGGCGGGAGACATACTCGTTCACGGCCTTCACGGGGACGCCCGCGAGCGGAACGTCCCGCTTTCCGCCGTTGTTGCGCGCGGTGAGGGTGATCCCCAGCAGGCCGCTCCCCTCCTCCGCGTCCTCGAAGAACATCTCGTAGAAATCGCCCACCCGGAAGAAGAGGAGCGAATCGGGGTGGCGGGACTTGATGTCGAGATACTGCCGGATGAGCGGCGAGTACGCACTCGAGTCCGGGCTGGCCGCGGCCATCATCGCCTCACGAGACGACGGGGATGACGGCGGGATCAAAGCCCGCGTCCAGGAGTCGGCGCGCGAGGCTCTCCGCCGCTTCCCGGCGGGCGAAGCGGCCCAGCCGGACGCGGTGGAACCCGTCTTGCTCGACGACGCGGGAGAAGAAGCCGGCGGCTTCCAGCTGTCCCCGCACCTCCTCCGCCGGATCCCGGCGCGAGAACGCGGCTACCTGGATCGCGAAGCGCGGGCCGCCCGGCGCGCAGCCGCGCGCCGAGGCTTCCGCGAGGAGCGCGATCGACGCGGCGCCGACGCGCCGGCCCTCCGCGGCCCCCCGTTGCCACGCTTCGCACGCCCGGTCGAGCAGGCCCCGGTCCTCGAACGTCCGCGCCGTCCAGTACCAGGACGCGACCGCCTCGGCGCTCCTCGGATGGTCCGCCCGCAGGCGCTCGAGGTCGGCCGCCGCCCGAGAGGGTTCGCCGAGCGCCAGGTCCAGTTGTGCGAGCCGCAGCCATGCTCGGGATCCGTAGCGCGAGCCGCCGTCCATCGCGACGGAGAGGAGTTCCGCGCGGGCGGAATCCGGGTCCGTCAGGAGGCGCGCCCGAAGGTATCGCGCGCGCACGAGGTCGCGGCGAGCCGCGTTCCGCCCCACCGCGGCGAGCCAGCCTTCTATCGCCTCGGCGGCGCCTTCGAACCTCCCGGCCTCGATCCGTGCCTCGATATGGTCCAGGTCCACGGGAGTGGCGGCTTGCGCGGCCTGCGCGGGAAAGGGGACGGAAAGCCCCCACAGCGACGCGGCGGCGAGAAGCGCCGGCGCCCACGCGCGGCGGCTCCCATGGCCCGGGCGCCCTCCGCGGCTCCGGCGGTTCCGGCGGCTCCGGGTCATCTTCCGGCGTTTCCCGCCTGCGCCAGTTGCAGGAGCGTCTCGGCGAGAACCGCCCGGTCTCCCCGCCCCGACTTGAGGTGCCGGTCGGCGCGGTGGAGCGCCCGCAGCGCGTGATCGAGTTCGTGTACGGTCCATGCCCTCGCCTGCTTCGCGTAGGCGTTCGCCTTCCAGGAGAGATAGCCGCGCCCGGTCTCCGACAGGGCGGCTCGCAGGCCGGCGGGTCCCGCTTCGAGGGCCAGACCAAGCAGAAGGTGCTGTTCCACAAGTCCGGCGACCAGCCCAACCCCCCGCTCCGAAGTGAGCACGTTTTCCAACTCGCGCAAGGCGCGCCGGTAGTCGCGCGAAGCCACGAGATCGAGCCAGCTCCAGCGATCGATCCGATGAGTCCGGGGAACGACGTCGCGGATGTCCGCGTCGGTGCGGCGGTCGGCGGGAAGCGAGGCGAGCTTCTCGAGCTCGGCGTCCAGCGTCGAGAGGTCCGACCCGACGGCTCCGGCGATCCACTGGGCCGCCGCCGGCGAGAGGTCGAAGTTCCAGCGCCTCCGCGCCCGATCGTGGATCCAGCCCGGGATCTCCGCCGCGCGCGGCGTACTCCACTCCAGCGTGCGGCAGTTCTTCCTGAGGTCGCGGTAGAAGGCCGCGCGCGACCCCTTGGGGATGCGCGCCGTCACGATGAGGGCGAGGTCGGGGGGGGCCGCCGCCGCGGCGCGCTGCAGGACCTGGCGAGCCTTCGTTCCCAGCCGCTCGACGTCGCGCACGAAGACGACGCGGCGCTCCGCCATCATCGGGGGCATGGCCAGGGTGGCGGCGAGTTGCTCGTCCGTCACGTCCTCGGCCCGGAACTGGTCGTAGTTGAAGTCGCGCGTGGCCGGGTCGACGGCCGCCTCGACGAGCTGCTGCGCGGCTTCGTCCCGCAGGCGGATCGCGTCTCCGTGCAGGAACCAGGCTCCGGTGGGGGGGGCCTTGCCCAGGGCTCGCGTGAGCCGCGGGTCGAGGGGCGCGCTCACGGCACCGAAAGAGACCCGTGCCGCGGGCCGCGGCGGTGGGTCAGCGAGACTCGTCGAGCTGGCCGGTGCGTCGCTCGACCGGCAGGGGGATGGAGTCGCTTGTCGCGATCGGCACGGCGTACGTCGAACCGAACAGCCCGCCCCCGTCATCGAGCGCGGGAGCGAACGGGGCGAGGAACCAGTCCGGCACGTAGGGGTCGTCGGCAAACCGGCTCCCCTGGCTCTCGGCGACCGTCTCCGCCGGCACGTCCGCCATCACGGGCGGAAGCTGCACTTCGACGAGCAGAGGCTGGCTTCCGTTCGACACGCCGAGCGTGAAGAGTCCCGCCGACGCCACGGCGATGGCCGCGGCCCGACCGAACTGGCCTCGCCAGGACCGCTTCGGAGACTCGTCGACGTGGTAGAGGCGGTGCTGCAGGCGGGGCAGGAAGTCCGGAGAGGTGGCGACGCGAGGCAGAGCTCGCCAGACGGCGAGCCCGCGAGTCAGCACCCGCTGATAGCGTCGACACGACTTGCAATCCTCCAGATGCGTGTCGAAACGACGGCGCTCGCCAGGGGCAAGCGCACCGTCGACGTATTCGGTATGTCGGTCGATAAACTCTTTGCAAACCATCATTGCACCATCACGAAAAACGTCCATCCGGGCTCATCTACTCTGAACTGCGTGCCAGGGTTCCTTGCGGCGGTCCGGCCGTGCGGGCCGGGCGCCGGGATTCAATCGAGCGATTCAATCGAGCATCGGGGCGATGATGCAGGCGAACCGGTTCCGCGCCCGATTCAGGCGCGACTTGACGGTGCCCAGCGTCACTCCCGTGATCTCCGAAATCTCCTCGTAGCTCTTCCCTTCCAGTTCGCGCAGCACGAATACGACACGGTGATGCTCGGGAAGTTCCGCGACCGCGGCCTCGACCTGTTCGCGCACACGCCGCTTGCGGAACAGGTCGTCGGGCCGGTAGGCCGTATCCTCGAATTCAAGCGGCCGATGGTCGGCTTCCCAACTCTTCCTGAGCGTATGGAAGAGTACCAGCGGGTTGCGCGCCCGGTTCCGCAATTCGTTCTTCGCCAGGTTGCTGGCGATCGTATAGATCCAGGTTGAGAACTTCCGTGCGGGATCGAACCGGTGGAGGTGCCGGTAGACGCGCACGAAGGTCTCCTGCACGAGATCCTCGGCACGGTCCCGGTCTCCGATGGTGCGGTAGATGAAGTTGAGCAGGCGGTCCTGATAGCGCTCGGCAATCTCGTTGAACGCGAAGCGCTGCCCCCCGAGGTAATGGGTGACGAGTTCGGCATCCTCGAGGCGCTTCAACGCCCCGCGCCCGAGTGGTTCCATCTCCTCCGGCGCCGCGTATTGCCTCACGACTTCGAGGTTCGGCTTCGTGTCCATGCCGCTTCCTTTGCAGGCGAGTTCGGCGCGTTAAACCCCGTTGCCGCCGATTCGATCCATCCGGCGGGCAACCCAGCGCGCCGCGAGGGTCAGCGCACAGATCGTCTTGCCGTCGCTGATCTCTCCCGCATCGATCATCTCGATGGTACGGCGCAGGGGCAGCCGATGCACATCCATGAACTCGCTCGCCTCGTGACTCGTCTCCCCCGCCTCGAGATCCCACGCCGCGAAGAGGTGGATGACCTCGTCCGTGAAACCCGGCGTCGTGTGTACGGAGGCCAGCCGCTCCAGGCGTCCGGCACGCAGCCCCGCCTCCTCTTCCAGTTCCCGGAGAGCGCACGCCTCGGGGGGCTCGCCGGGCTCCAGGTTGCCGGCCGGCACCTCCCAGATGAAGCCGCCGGCGGCGTACCGGTATTGACGCACCAGCGTGACGACGGGCTCGCGCGGGGGCGCGGCGCCGGCCTCGCCGGAAGGCTCGGGAAGGTCCAGCGCGACGACGGCGGCGGCGCCGGAGTGGCGGATCAATTCGAGCCGGCCGATGGACCCGTCCGGGAATCGCACGCGATCCACGTCGACGTGGACCCTGCGGCCGGAGTAGACGCGCTCTCCGTCCACCCGGCCCGTCGAGACGCCGCGCCCGGCGCCTTCGCGCGCGCCGCCGGTCCGGGCGTCGGTCACGGCGTGCTCACGAGACGGACCGCACGTCCACGGGCCCGAAGCCATCGAGCGTGGGCGCGGCCGTCGCCGCGTCGCCGACCGCGAGGAGCGTGAGGCGGTCGGGGTCGAGGTACCTGCGGCACACCTCCCGCACCTCGTCCGCCGTCACGGCCTCGATGCGCGAACGGTACGTCTCCCAGTAATCGTCCGCGAGGCCGAATACGCGCTGACGGCTCACCTTGCCGCAAATCTGCACCGCGGTCTCGAACTGGAGCGGGAGGGAGAGCGTCAGGGCGTTGCGGGCCAGCTTCATTTCGTCGGCGGTGACGGGTGTGGTGCGCATGGTCTCGATCTCGCCCAGGATCTCCTCGAACGCGGGTCCGGTCCGGGCGCACTCGACGGCCGTGCGCGCGACGAAGGGTCCCGCGCCCCGGCGGAACCGGAAACTCGATCTCGCCCCGTAGGTCCACCCTTTTTCTTCGCGCAGATTGAGGTTGATCCGGGAGTTGAAGAGGCCGCCGAGGATCGCGTTGGCCACGATGATCGCGTAATGGTCCGCCGTGTTGTAGGGGGCGCCCACGGTCGCGACGCGGATCTCGCTCTGGGCGCTGCCGGGTCGGTCGATGAGGATGAGGTCGTTCGCCCGCGGGGCCGGCGTTTCCGGGGCCGGGACGCGGGCGGTCTCGCCGCTCCAGCCGCCGAAAAGCGTCTCCGCCGCGGACATGAGACGCTCGCGGTCGAGGTCGCCGCACGCGATGAGGAGGGCGCCTCCGGGGCGATAGCGCGCGGCGTGGAACTCCCGCACCGCTTCCGGGCCGATCTCCGACACGGTGGCAGCGGTGCCGGCGACCGGGCGGCCGTACAGGCGGTCGCCGTAGAGTTCGGCGATGGTGGCAAGGCCCGCGACGGTCGCCGGATCGTCTGCCTGGCGTTCGATTTCGTCGATGCGCTCGCGGCGGATGCGTTCGACTTCGTGCTCGGGGAACCCGGAATCGAGGATGGTGGCGGCGAGGAACTCCAGGGCGTCCTCGAACACCTCCGACAGGAAATGCATGGAGACGGCCCCGACGGCGTAGCCCACCGTCGCGCGGTAGCCGACGCCGAGGCGGTCGAGCCAGCGCGCCATCTCGATGGCGTCCCGGCCGGGGGTGCCGGCGGTGAGGAGCCGGGCGGTCAGTTCGCCCAGACCGCCGAGTGCCGGCGGTTCGACGCCCGCGCCGCATTCGAGGACGAGGTGGAGCGATACTTCGGGCAGACCGCGTCGCTCGGCGTGCTCGACCCGCAGGCCGTTGGGGAGCGTGTGCCGCTCGAAGCGCGGCAGCGCGAGCGCGCGCGGGGCGGCCGGCGCCGGACGCACCGCGCGGTCGGGGGTCGCGGTTCGGGGATTCGTCACGGCGTCTCCTCCGCGCCCTCTTCGGGCACGACGTGGAGGACCGTGAGGCCGCGCGGGTCGAACACGGTGTGGGCCACGCGCTCCACGTCCGGGCGGGCTACGGCTCCGTAGCGCGCGAAAGCGTCGTTCACGTAGCCGGCGTCCCCGCGCAGCACGGCGGCATGCGCGATCGCGTCCGCCCGGTCGCCGAAGCCCGCGCGCCCGTTCAGGAGCCCGCGCCGGGCGCGGTTGCGCGCCCCCTCCATTTCTTCCTCTTCGACGCCGCCGCGGAGCAGGTCATCGATGACGTCCCTCACCTCCGTCTCGAGGTCGGCGGCGGCGACGCCGGGGCGGGCGGTCGCGACGACGAAGCACATTCCGGCGCTCTCGGTCGGCCACGTGAAAGAAGTCACGTCGGCCGCCATCTGCTTTTCGTACACGAGCGTCTTCTCGAAGCGGGAACTGTTCCCGTCGGCGAGCAGGTAGTTGAGGGTGACGACGGCCTCGAAGTCGGGGTCCGCGTAGCGCGGCGAATGATACAGGAGGTACACGCGGGGCATCTGAACGCGGTCCGGAAGGAGCGCGCGCCGCTCTCCGCCTCGCACCGGCAGGGGGACGTCCGGACGCGGCGCTACGGGTCGCGCGGGAATCTCGCCGAACCAGGCCTCGACCCGATCCAGGGCTTCGCGCGGATCGAAATCGCCGACGAGTACGAGGGTCGCGTTGTTGGGACCGTAGTGAAGGTCGAAGAACTCGTGGACGTCCTCGAGCCGGGCCGCGTCGATGTCGGGCATGTAGCCGATGGTCGGATGACGGTAGGGGTGCCCCTCGTCGTAGGCGCGCTCGAGCAGGGTCTCGAACGCGAGGCCGTAGGGGCGGTTCTCGTACGACTGCCGCCGCTCGTTCTTCACGACTTCGCGCTGGTTGTCGAGCTTCTCCTGCGTGATCCCGGGCTTAAAAAAACCCATGCGGTCGGACTCCAGCCACAGGCCGAGATCGAGTTCGTTCGCGGGCAGGGTCTCGAAGTAGTTCGTGCGGTCGAACCACGTCGTCCCGTTGAGCGTGCCGCCGGCATCCTGCACGAGCTTGAAGTGCTGCTCCTTCGCCACGTGCTCGGATCCCTGGAAGAGGAGATGCTCGAAGAGGTGCGCGAAGCCGGTGCGGCCGGCGCGCTCGTTCTTCGATCCCACATGGTACATGACGTGAACGGCGACGAGGGGAGCGGACGCATCGGGCTGCAGGACCACTCGCAACCCGTTGTCGAGCGTGTGCTCGCGGAGTTCGAGCCTCATCGTCGCGCGAGACGCTGGAGCCAAGTGACTCTTCCCTTTTCCGTAGTGCTGGTCCGGGTGCTGCTCCGGGTGCTGCTTCCGGTGCTGCTCCCGGTGCTGCTCCCGGTGCTGCAATGAAGTGAGGCGGAGGGAGATAAGCCGGGTTCTGTCACCGGCGGGCCAGGCCCGCGGCGAGGTCATCTATCTGGGACCTGCGGTTACCCGAGGCCTCGTGCGGCCTACCCGGAACTCTAACGCGACGGGCCGCCGCTCGTTCCTGCTTGGCCTTGCTCCCGGCGGGGTTTGCCGTGCCGCCCCTGTCTCCAGGAGACGCGGTGGGCTCTTACCCCACCCTTTCACCCTTGCCTGTGCGCCTGAACCCTTGCGGGTCGCAAGCCGCCATCGGCGGTCTGCTCTCTGTGGCACTTTCCGTCGCCTTGCGACGCCCGGGCGTTACCCGGCGCCGTGCCCTGCGGAGCCCGGACTTTCCTCGAACGGCGTGCATGCACCCGTCCGCGACCTCTTCTCCCTCCGCCGCCGACAACCTAACCGATTGGCAACCCCTTGAGGAATTGTCTACTCTAAGGGTAGGAGGTGGAGTGTCCGGCGGAGGCGTTTGCCGGACCCGGAGTCTTCCCGGCGAAGGAGTCGCGAACGCGCGTAAATTGTATGCTACCTGAGTCTACAACACCCCGCTTGGCGATGGCCCTGTGGGCGCTGGGAATGACGGTCGCGGCGGTGCTTCCCGCGGCCTCCCAGGAAAACAGCCCCGACGGCCTGTCGTCGTATTACGTCTACGTGGCGGCGGAATCGGAGGATCGCGTCGATCTCGTCCGGTTCGATGGCACCGGTGCGTCGGTGCTGGATTCCGTCTTCGTGGGCCGCTTCCCGACGGAAATCGACGGGCCGCACGGCCTGGCGGTGGATCCGAGCGGGGAACGGTGGTACGTGACGCTCGCCCACGGGAACCCCTTCGGCACGGTCGTCGCCTACTCCACGGAGACGAACCGCCCGCTCGGGAGCGCCGAACTGGGGCTCTTCCCCGCCACCATGCAGGTGACGCCGGCAGGCCTCCTCTTCGCGGCGAACTTCAACCTGCACGGCGAACACGAGCCGGGTTCGGTGTCCGTCGTCGACGTCGGCGCGATGATCGAGGTGGCGCAGATTTCGACCTGCACGATGCCGCACGGGTCGCGGCTCACGGCGGACGGGTCGCGGCACTACTCGGTGTGCATGATGGATGAGATGCTCGTGGAGGTCGACGCGCACCGGCTCGAGGTCGCGCGGCGCTTTCTCCTCGCCCCGGGTCTGGAACAGGCGTGGCCGCACGACTGGCTCCCGACGCGGCCCGTGGGGGCGCCCGGGTGCAGCCCGACATGGGCACACCCGGCCGTGGACGGACGCCATGTGTACGTCGCGTGCAACCGGAACGCGGAGGTGCTGGAAATCGATGCGGAGGCGTGGCGCGTGACACGGCGATTCGAGACGGGCGAGGGTCCGTACAATCTCGATGTGTCCCCGGACGGCGCCCACCTCGTCGTCACGTACAAGAGCGGGCAGGCGACCGGCATCTGGGATCTGGCCAGCGGGACGGAAACGGCGCGGGTTCCGAACACGCGGACGCTGCCGCACGGAATCGCGATCTCCCCGGATTCGCGCTACGCCTTCGTGAGCGTGGAGGGCGTGGGCGGAGAGCCGGGAACGGTGGACGTGATCGACCTCCGGGCCGGCGTCCGGGCGGCCAGCGTGGACGTCGGTAAGCAGGCGGGCGGCATCGCCTTCTGGAAGGTGGAGTCGCGGTGAGGCGCGGCGCTCGGACCGTACTCGCGGGGATGCTCGCGGGAGTGCTCGCCGTCGCGTGCGGGGACGCGGGAAGCACGGAGGTCGGCTCTCCGCCGACGACGCTGGTGCCTGTTTCCGCCGCCGTGGACACGATCGTGACGGGCGAGGCCACGGACCCCCCGATCGCGGTTCGGGTCGAGGATGCGCTCGGAAACGCGGTCGAAGGGGCGCCGGTCCGCTTCGTCATCGTGAGGGGCGAGGGCGAGCTTTCGCCGGGGGTCGCCGTCGCGGGGCGGGACGGCGTCGCGGAATCGGTCTACCGCGCGGGCCCCACGCCGGGCCAGGCGGAAATCCAGGCGGACATCCCGAGCGCGGCGAACGTCCCGCCGCTCCACTTCCTCGTTCTCGCGGAGGCCGCGGACACGGTGCTTCTCAGCATCGTGGAGGGAGACGGCCAGCAAGCGGAGGCGGGAAGCCAGCTGCCGCTTCCGTTCTCCATCCGGGCGGAGACGACGAGCGGAGCCCCGGCCGGCGGCGTCCGCATCGCCTTCGACTGGACGACGCCGGAAGCAACCCCGGACGTGCCGGAAGCGGGGGAAACGCCGGGACTGCTGGAGGCGGGGGCAATACCGGGACTGCTGGAGGCGGGGGACACGACGGCGGTGGCGGAAGCGCCGGAACCGCCCGCACCGGAGGAGTCGCCGGAGAGCGGGGGCGCCCTCACGCACGACATCGTGATGACGGACGCGGACGGACGGGGCGGCGCCGTGTTCACGCTGGGCTCGCGGGCGGGCGACTACCGGATCCACGTCTTCGCCACGGGCGGCGTGTACTCGGACACGCTCTCCTTCTCGGCCACGGCGCTCGCATCGCCGGGCGGGGCCGTCCAACTCGATTCGGTCGGGAACGGAAGACTCGCCGCAGGCACGCGGGCGCTCCTTCACGGCAGCGGCTTCCGCCCGGTCCCGGCCGACAACCGGGTCTGGATCGAAGGCACGGCGGCGACGGTGGTGAGCGCCACGGAGACGGAACTCACGGTTGAAGTGCCCGCCTTCGCCCGCACGTGCCTGCCCGAGCGCGATGTCGGCGTGCGGGTGCTCGTGGGTTCCGACGCGAGCAACGGTCTTCTGCTTCCGATCGAACCGGCCAACCAGCGCGTGGGCCTGGAGGTCGGCGAATCGCTTACCCTGCGCGGGCCCGTCGAGGTCGAATGCGTTCAGTTCCCGCCGGGAGCGCCGCTGGCGGGAGAAACAGGAGACGCGGGCGAAACGGGAGACGCGGGCGAGCCCGGGGCGCCGGAAGTCATCGGGGCCGCGACGCGAGAGTATCGGATCGTCATCGGCAACACGGGGCGCAGCGCCTCCAGCAGGCTCCCGCTCCGGCTCACGCTGCGGACGCCCGGCGACATGTCGGGGGATGGCCCGGCGACCGCGGTGGGCCGCGGGGTGATCGACGCCGGGATCGCGGAGGCCGCGCTGGCCGGCACGCGCAGGGACATCGGGATTCGCGCACGCACGCTTACGCAGCTCGTTCAGGCCCGCATCTCGCCCCTGCGGCCCGATGGATCGACGGCGGTCTCGGCACCGGCACCCGGAGACACGCTCGAGTACTTCTTCGCCGTCGGTGCGGAGTTGGCGGCCACGTGCGGCGACCCCGCGAGCACGGTACGGGGAACGGTGCGGGCCGTGGGCGAAGGCGTGGTCCTGGTGGAGGATGTCGCCACGCCTGCCGGAGGTCCGACGGAGGAAGAGTGGCTCGCGCTCGCCCGGGCACTGGACGGGACGGTTCTCCCGGCGGTGACCTCCTATTTCGGCCCCCCGGAGGACATCGACCGGAACGGGCGCGTCGTCGTCCTGTTCACGCCCGATGTGAACCGGCTCGGCGACGGCGAGGCGGGCGTCGGAGGATTCTCCCTCCCTCAGGATCTTGCCGCTTCCGGACGGGGCGACGGCGAGTTGTCGGACCCGGACGGCGGGATCTGCCCGGCGAGCAACGAGGCGGAGATCATCTACAGCGTGAGCGCGGACCCGGATGCGACGCTCGGCCGCGCCGTCTCGACGGAGGATCTGCTGCGCGAGACGCCCGCCCTCGTGGCGCATGAGGTGCAGCACATCGTCAGCGCGGGGCGCCGCGTGCCCGCTTCTTCAACGGGTTTCGGGGCAGCCGAGGAGGTATGGCTGGATGAGGCGCTTTCGGGTCTGGCCGAGGAAGTGGCGGGACTCGCCGCACTCGAGCTCCCCGTCGGCGATCGCCTCACCTTCGACCGCGTATCCGAGACGCCCGAGGCGCTCGACACCTTCAATGCCTACATGCTGGGCAACTTCCGCAACCTCGGCCTGTACATGCTCGGACTCCCCGGGGCTCCCACGATCTCGACGGACGACCTGGACGGCGTCGGCGGGCTGCAGATGCGAGGCTTCGGCTGGTTCCTCCTGCGACGGCTCGCGGACCAGGCGGGCGGGGACGAACGGGCCTTCTTCCGGTCCGTCGTCGGGGGCGGAGAGAACCACGGGCGCGGGGTCGCGAACCTGGAGCGGGTCACCGGCCGGGAGTGGGCGAACATTCTGGCGGACATGTCGGTTTCGCTGGCGCTGGGCGCGCGGACGCTGGACGCGGGAACGGAGGGACCGTCGGGAGAGGACCCCGAAGCTGCGGGGGTGGGGCCGGAGGCGGGGCCGCCGCTCGCCGCGGCAACGTGGAATGCCACAGATGTGTTCCGATCCTTGAACGAGGATACGGACGCCCGGTCGGGTCTTCCGGCCGCGATCGCGCTCCGGGCCGAACCGCTGGGGTTTGAAACCCGAGTGCTGAGCCTCGACGTAGGGCCGTCGAGCGTACAGTACTTCTCACTCGCCTCGGTTCCGGGCGCACCGGGCCTCTCGCTGTCGCTGGAAACGGCGGGAGGAACCCCGGCGGGTGAGACCGCGGAACCGCTAATCACGATCGTGAGGACCAAATGAGACGCCTTTCCGGCGTTTTTCTCTTTCTCTTTCTCTGCGGGCTGTCTTTCGGAGCGTCGAAGCTGACGGCTCAGATGACTCCCGCCGTACCGTTCGGCGAGGATACCGGTCCGGAACTGTTCGGACTCGCCGGCGTCATCCAGCCCCTCAACAACCTCACGGACAATACCGGCGCGTACGGCACCGTGATTCCGCCGGACGTGATGATGGGGGGCGAAGTGACCTACTGGGCTTCGCGCGCGGTCGGGATCGGCGTGATGGGGCTCTATTCCCCCGCGACGCTCGAAGCCGTCGCCGGCGGGCCCGGACGGGGACCCGGAACGCTCGGCGAAATGGAGTACCTGGCGGGCACGGTGAATCTGACGTTCCGACTGCGGTCGTCGGGCTCGGCGGGCGCGCTCGAGCCCTACGTCACGATGGGCGGAGGGCTTCGGCAATTGAAGTTCTACGGTGCCGAAGTGCCGAAGCTCAGCGCGACGGACCCGATGGCGACGGCCGCGATCGGCGTCCGGGTCCATCTCATGTCGTCGGTCTGGTTCCGGGGCGAACTGCGGGACATGGCGTCCTACTACATCTCCGCCGCGACGGACGCGTCGAAACTCCAGAACGACATCGGCATCACGATCGGCTTCGGCGTCCGCTACTAGTGTGGCAGCGTGACGCGCACTTCCAGGGTTTCGGGCACGATCGAAACGGACGTCTCCTCGCCATTCGGCCACACGACGTGCAGCGTCGCGGGACGGCCGGCCGTGTCGCCGGGCGGGCGGGCCGTGCCGGCCGCGGCGCCGGCCATGCCGAGCGTCTGCGTCGATTCATGGCGGGCCAGATAGCCCTCTCCTGACCGGACCTCCCGCACCGGACCGAGCGTTCCGTCGGCATATTCGAGCCGGAGGCGGGCGCCGATGGCCCGCGGGTTCGCGGGTGGCCCCTCCAGCGTGATCCGGAGACCGGGCGTCGCGCCGACGTTGCGGTAGAGCCGCGTTTCGCCGCCGTTGACGCCGAAGGCCACGTCCACGCGACCATCGCGGTCGTGATCGGCAAGGGCGACCGCCCGGGCGTCGCCGTAGACCGCGATCCCGGACAGCGAGCCTCGAACGGGCTCGAAGCGCCCCTCGCCATCCCCTCTCAGCCAGAGCCCGCGCCCCGCGTCGTAGCGCGGCGCCCCCGGCCGGCCGGCGTAGAAGTTCTGCGCCAGGACGAGATCTTCGTGACCGTCCCCGTCGAGGTCGGCGCTGGCGACGCCGAACGCGGGCGCGCGCTGGGCCTCCGCGGGCAGCGGGGCGCTCTCGAAGCCGGAAGGACGGTTGAGCCACACGGTGTGGCGCAGTTCGTTCGCGTCCAGCCGGCGCTCCGGGTCCATGCCTCCGATGAGGTCGGTCAGGGGTGCGGTCGCGAAGCGCTCGTACGTCACGCGCAGGAGCGTCGAGAGTCCGCCGGGGACGGCGAGCGCGTCCCTGCCCCGAAGCGGGCGCCACATGCCGGACTCCATCCGGGCCTCGACGAGATCGACGATGCCGTCGCGATTCATGTCGCCGTAGATGAGCGAGTAGGCGGACGGTACGTCGAGATTCGCGCCCCACCCGGTCACGACGAGGTCGGGCCGGCCATCCTCATCGAAGTCCGCGGCGGCGAGGCCGTTCCAGCGCCCCGTGAGACGCGTGAGCCCCAGCGCGTCGCTCACGTCGGTGAAACGGCCATCGTCGTTACGGAAAAGGCGGACGCTGCCCCACTCCAGGGCGAGCGCGAGGTCGGGGTCGCCATCCAGGTCGTAGTCCGTGAAGAGGGCGGCGGAGACGAGCCCGAGGCGCGCGAAGGGGAGGGAGCGCTCCGCATCGACGCGCAGGGCGCGGCCGTCATGGACCAGCAGGCGGGAATCCACGGCGACGGGGTAGGCGCCGGGGGCGACGCGTCCGCCCACGAAGAGGTCGAGATCGCCGTCACCGTCGATGTCGGCCTGGGCGAGCGGGCCGGTCGCGGCGGGGGGCTGCCCGGGCGGGGCGCCGGGGGCTTCGATGAGCGGGGGCGCCGGCGCGGACGCGCCGAGCGGCGCCGCGATGACCGCGGGAACGGCCGCGGCCTCCGCGGGAGTGCCCGCCTCGTACGCGCTCATGCCGATGAGCAGCGCGACGCGACCGTCGGCCGTGCGATGCGGCAGCACGGCGGTCGCGTCCCAGGCCAGCGCGGGCACGAGGGCCCGCGGGGCGGCGAAACCGTCGCCCTCGTTCCGCATCACGACCGGGCTGCCCCCCCGGCCGCTCCCGACCACGAGATCGGCATCGCCATCGCCTTCCACGTCGATCCACGATACGCCCGGACCGGGGCGATCGAGCGAATGGGGCAGGAGCGGCTGCCGGAGCCGGTCGTCGAAGGGCGATTCGACGTGCCGGTGCCCGAGCCGATCCGAAATGTCGACGAAGTGGGGGCCGGCCTCGGGCGCCGCCGCCGCCGTGACGGGGTCGTCCGGGACGGCGGGCCCGCCGTCCGGCGCGGCCGCGCGGGCGGCCGGGTCGGGCGTCGCCGGCTCCGCGGTGGAGGCGTCGATCTCGTATTCGCGGTTTGCGACGATGCTTTCCAGCCGCGTGCGGCGACCGTCCGGCCAGTCGACGGTGAGGACCATCTCCCCGTCCGTCGCCGCCGCGAAGCTGGCCACGGGTTCGGAAGAGGAGAGATAGGCGCCTCCCGCGGTGATCTCGCGCACCTGGGCGGGCACCGCCCCCGGGCTTCCCGGCGTCGCAGGGCCGCCGGACCGGCCGGGGCCGCCGGGTCCCTCGAGGCGGATCCTGGCTCCGATCCCGCGCGTGTTCGGACCCGCCGACCGGAGACGCACGAGAATGCGGGGCGCCGCGGCTTCGTTCCGGTACAGGAGGGGGGGCGCCCCGAGTCGCGTCACGACGACGTCGAGGTCTCCGTCGCGGTCGAGGTCGCCCGCCGCGAGGCCGTGCGAGATGTCCGCGTCGACCCCCCAGCGCCAGCGCTCGCTCACGTCGGTGAAACCGTCCTCCCCTCCGCGGAAGGCGACGTTCGGCTGCGCGAGCGGCGGGAACATGCGCAGGGCCTGATCCGCCGGCAGCCCGGGGATCGCCGCCACGCGGGCATTCGCATCGCCGTCCAATTGGTCCCACGCGTGTCCCGTCGTGACGAGGATGTCGTTCCAGCCGTCCAGGTCCGCATCCATGATGAGCGCGCCCCACGTCCAGTCGGAGGCGGCGAGCCCGAGTTCCCACGCCGCCTCGGCGAAGGTTCCGTCCCCCCGGTTGAGTTGGACCGCGTTCCGGTTCACCTGGATTCTCGTGTCCGTGACGCCGGGACGTGCCGGGACGGCCTCGTAGCTCGGGGTCTGGACGAGGCGTCCCGCCGGCTCCCGTGCGAGCATGTCGGTGGTGAGGAGATCGAGGTCCCCGTCACGGTCGAGATCCCCGACGTCGACGGCCATCGAGGAGAGGCTCGTCGTGCGGACGGCCTCGCTCGAAGCCGGCGCGAACGTCCCGCCGCCGACGTTGATCCAGATCCCGTCCTCGCTGTTGAAGTCGTTCGCGACGTAGAGATCGGGATCCCCATCCTCGTCCCAGTCGCTGAACCTGGCCGCGAGTCCCCAGTCGCGAGCCGCCGTCGAGACGTTCCCGCGGGAACGCGAGAGAGGCGCCCCGGGGCCCGCCGGCGCGAAGCGTCCGTCCCCGAGTCCGGTGTAATACTCGTCCGGCTCTCCAAGTTCGAAGCGCCGCACGAAGCGGCCGTCGAACTCCACGCGGTAGTGCTCGTCGTACAGGTCCCGCAACTCCGGAGGGGTGACGAGATTGCCGTCCTCGCCGCGCTGGAGATGGTTGATGTCGAGAACGTCCGGCGGGTAGAGGTCGTCGACCTGGCGCGTCTTGTAGTTGGCGACGTAGAGGTCCAGGTCGCCGTCGCCGTCGGTGTCGGCCAGCGCGAGGGTCGTGCTCCCCCACTCCCCGGCGAGGCCCGCGTCCTCGAGTTCCGTGAAGCCGCCTGCGCCGTCGCCGAGGAAGATCCGGTTCCGGCCGCCGTGGACCGCAATCGCGAGGTCGAGGTCGTCATCTCCATCGACGTCGGCGAGCGCAGCGCCTCTCGCGAGCACGGCCCCGAGTGCGAGGGCCGGGGGCGTGATCTCCTCGAAGCGCCAGCCGCCGAGGTTGCGGTACAGCGCACTCGCGCGCCCGAAGCCGGCGAGGAAGAGGTCCGCCAGGCCGTCTCCGTCGACATCCCCGATCGCGACGCCCTGCCCTTCCGCGAGCACCCGGTTGCGGAGCCGCGCCTCCTCGTCGACGTCGTACAGGAAGGACACGCCCCGCCCGGAGGCATCGAGCGGCCGGAAACCGCCGGAACCCCGGGGCCTCAACTCGCGCCACCGGTATCCGTCCGCTTCGACCCAGGGCCCGGGCTCGGGAGCCCCGCAGGCGGACAGCGCGAGGAAGACCGGGGCGAAGCCGATCAGCGCCCGGGCCGGCCGCATCATCGGTCGGTGGAGCGTGTGTTCAGCCACCCTCCCCGTTCGCCGATGCCCCGTGCCCGCCGCCGATCACGCGCTCGAACAACTCGTAGATGCGCCGGTACTCGTCGGTCCACGACGAGGGCTCCACGAAACCGTGGTTCTCCACCGGGTACACGGCCATCTCCCAGTTCTCCTTGCCCAGTTCTATGAGACGCTGGGCGAGGCGCACGACGTCGGAGAAATGGACGTTCGTGTCGTACATGCCGTGTGCGATGAGGAGGTGTCCCTCGAACCCCTCGGCGAAATAGATGGGGGAGGACTGGCGGTACGCCTCCTCGTCCTCGTGGGGGAGGTTGAGGATGCGGCTCGTGTACCAGTGGTTGTAGTGCGCCCAGTCGGTCACGGCGCGGAGCGCGCCGCCCGCCGCGAAGGACTCAGGCGCCGTGAAGAGCGCCATGAGGGTGATGAATCCGCCGTAGGACCCGCCGTAGATCCCCATCCGGTCGGGGTCGACGCCCTCCTCGCGGACGAGGTAGGCGGCCCCGTCCACCTGGTCGGAGAGGTCCCAGCCGCCCATGTGACGGTAAATCGCCGTGCGCCAGTCGCGCCCGTATCCGGCGGAGCCGCGGTAGTCGATGTCGAGCACGGTGTAGCCCTGAGCCGCCAGGAAGTGGTGGAACATGTATTCGCGGTAATAGTTCGACCACCAGTTGTGGACGTTGTGCAGGTATCCCGCCCCGTGTACGAAGATGACGCCGGCCCCGTTGGGCTCGACCCCGAAGTCGGCGGGCCGGTAGATGCGGGCGGGCACGGCCACGCCGTCGCGAGCCTCGAAGTGCACGATCTCGGGCCGGAGCCAGGGGAATCCGAGCCACGTCCCGGTGGGGGAGGTCGTGACCTGGGTCATCGCGGCCCCGGGCGCGGCGTCGGCGAAGTAGAGTTCGGGCGGCCGGTTCGCGCGCGAATGGAGGACGGCGAAACGCCCGCCTTCGGGCGATGGCGTGACGATGAAGGAACCTTCTCCTTCGAGGAGTTGAACCCGGTCCGAGCCGTCGAACGCCATGCGCCACGGATGCTGGTCGAAGGGTGACAGCTCGCTCGTCTGCAGCAGGAACGAGTCCCAGCCATCGGGGATCGTCACGCCGAGGACCTCCCACTCTCCGGCCGTGAGCGCCTCGCGGTTTCCGCCGTCCGCATCGATCGCGTACAGGTGGGAGTAGCCGGTCTCCTCGCTCACGTACCATGCGCGGGGCGTCCCGCCCGCCGCCTCCGCCGGGAGCCAGCCGATACAGCCCGCGCCCTGGAAGCCGAAGCAGGGGCCGCCGACCCACGCTTCGTCGTAATGGGTGTCCAGCATCGTGAGAGCGCCGGTCGCCGCCTCGTAGGCGTAGAGCCGCCACGTCTTGTAGTCGTAGTCCACGGCGAATACGAGCCCGTGGGAGCCGGAATCGTTCCAGCCCGCGAAGCTCGCCACGGCGAGACGGTCATCCGCCGCTTCCGGTTCCGACTCGGACTCCGCCGCTTCCGGTTCCGTCTCCGCCGACTCCGGATCGGGGTCCGGGCCCGGGTCCGAGCCGTCTCCCGTGAGGTCGAGCCAGGTGGCCTCGCCCGTCCCGGCGTCGACGATGGCGAGGCGCGAGACGCCCTGCTCGTCCCCGACCTTGGCCCGCATCTCCGTGTTCTCGGTGTAGCCGGACTGCGTGACCCAGCGGGGGATGTCCGTGCTCCGGCCTTCGCCGCCGAAGCCGCCGCGCGTGACGGTGACCGCGACACGGCTCCCGGTCGGGTCGGCGACGAACGACTGCGCGCGTTCTCCCTGCCCGAGGTGCAGCGTCTCGCGTTGCCCGGCCTCCCGCAGTTCTCGTCGCTCCTCGGCGCGCTCCTCCCGGATATCCTGCACGCGGATGTGCTCGAACAGCTCCCGCTGCTGTTCCTCGAGGAAGGCCTTGTGCCCCTCGGCATCGGGGTCTTCGGGCGTCTCCGGGCCGCCGACGGAGGTGAGCTGCCGGATCTCGCCGTCGTCGATGTCGAACGCGAAGAGGTTGTTCGCGCGACGGAAGAAGATGGACGCGCCGTCGCCGGAGAAGACGGGACCCGCCTCGAAGTCCTCCGTGTGCGTCAGCCTCCGGCTCGTGGAGGCGGCGCGGTCGATGAGATAGAGGTCTCCATCGGAGGACGTCACGCGCCACCGGCCGTCGGGAGAGACATCGCCCCGGGCCAGGATGGGGCCGAGGCGAAGTTCTTCTTCGTCGTCGACCCGTTCGGGCGTGCCGCCCGTCGAACGGACGCGGTACAGGGCGCGCTGCTCGTGCCACTCGGCGCCGCCCGGGAGCCAGCGGAAGTAGATCCACTCGCCGTCGTCGGACCAGCTCACGCCCACGGGCGCCTGTCCGACATGCTCGGAGCCCCGCATGATGGACTCGAGCGTGAGCACGAAGGCGTTGTCGCGCGCGGGGACGGGCTCGAAGCCGGCCAGGGTCTGCGCCTGGAGCGGCGGAGCGGCGGCGACCCAGGCGGCGGAAATCGCGGCGAACATCGCGGCGGCGCCGAGCCGGGCGCTTCCGGATCCCGCGCACCGGGGTCCCGCGGGCCGGAGGGCGGCGCGCCGGAGGGGGGCGCGTTCGACTGTCGGGGAAGACTTCACGGGGCACCTCCTCCGTTCCCGGAGGGCAGGTACTGCCCCGGGATCGGCAGATCGGGCCGCTCGCCGGCCCAGTAAATCGTGACGACGTACCAGCGGTCGCCGTCGTGCATGAGCTGGATCGAGTTGATGCCGCGGGCGAACGGCTCGGGGTCGTCCGCGTTCCGCTTGGAGTCGTAGGTGGAGAAGGCGTGCACCACCGGACCGAAGCGCGCCTCGCTGCGGGCGATCTCCCGCTCGAAGAACCCGTTCTGCTCGAGGAACGCGCCCGCCTGTTCGGCGTATTCGCCGGGGCTCCACACGTTGTAGCCGTGTGCACCCTCCGGGGACCGACCCGTGGGAATGAGGCGGGCTTCCGGGATGAACAGGGAGCGGAAGCGGTCCCAGTCGCGCGCCTGTCCGGCCGGGCCCGAGATCACGTCGTAAAGCGCGGCGAGGATGCTGTCGACCGACTCCACATCGGCGGGAGCGGCGTCGGGCCAGCTTTCCGCCATGGCCACGTTCGGTCGGTCCTGGGCGAGCGAGGGGGTGGGCATCGCGAGCGCCAGGGGTCCGGCAGCCAGCGCGCCAAGGAGGAATAGTGTGCGCAGTCGTCGCATCGTTCCGCTCCGGTTCTGGTGGAAGGCGTCCCGGAATCTAGCCCGGACGGGACGCCGGGTGCGACCCGGCGGCGACGACGCGTACGGCCCGGCGGCGACGACGCGTACAACCGGCGCGGCGCGTTCGGTTGCATCGGACGCGGGCTGCGTCTACCGTTTTCGGCTCGTGGCGCCCGCGCCCGTAGCTCAATTGGATAGAGCGTCTGACTTCGGATCAGAAGGCTGGGGGTTCGAGTCCTCCCGGGCGCATGATCCCTCATCCGACAGAGCAACACGCCGAGAACTCCGAGCCCTGACGAACGTCGCCGACATGAAGCCGAATCCGAACATGCCGCGGGGCCAGACGGCGCCCCATCGGCAGGCGGCCCAGTGCCCCATCGATCACCAGGCGGCCGAGCGCGCCGCGCGCGCGCTGCCGGGCCCGGTGCGGCGAGCGGTCTTCCTGGGGGTGGGAAGCCTCAGCGTGAGCGCCGGCATCGTCGGCATCGTCGTGCCGCTGTGGCCCACGACCTGTTTCCTGCTGCTCGCCGCGTGGTGCTTCGCGCGCAGTTCCCCTCGCGCCGAGCGCTGGCTGTACGAGAACCGCATGTTCGGCCGCTACCTCGCCGCCTACCGCGAGCGGGGCGTCATCTCCACCCGAGTGCGGCGCGGCGCGACGATCTTCCTGTGGAGCGCGATCCTCGTCTCGGCCGTGCTCGCCGCCGGACAACTCTGGATCGTCGCCCTCCTCCTGCTCGTCGCCGCGCTGGTCACCGCCCACCTCTACTCCCTGCCCAGCGAAGGCTAACTCCGGCTCGGCACCCGGAAGCGGTGCGCTTCAGGTCGTGGGGGCGCGCTCGCGCACCACATCCGGGGGTGCCGGGGTGATGACCCGACACGTGGGGCCAATGGCGCGCGCGAGGCGCCGGTCGAGCGTGAGCAGCGGACAGGAGAGCGCCTCCGCGAGCGCCACGTACCACCCGTCGTAGATCGTGAGGTTGCGGCGCAGTTCCCAGGCGCGATCGGCGAGCGGTTCGAAGGGGAACAACTCGATCTCGAGCGCAAGCAGGTCGTGCCGGGCAAGGTTCGCCTCCGCGCTCGCCAGCCGCTCGGCGAGCTCCAGGCGGCGAAGGACGTTGCTGGCCTCGGCGAGGGCGATCTGCGGACCAGCCAATGCACGGCCCTCGCGAGCTGCTTCCGCGATGACGGCTTCGGACCAGGCGCCGTCCGGCCCGAGGTGGGCTACTGCCGCCGCGAGGACCGAGGCGTCAACGACGACCGTCACTTCCGGTCGGCGTCTCGCGCCTGCAGGATGCTCTCGGTGGTCACGCGATTGTTCGACAGCCGCTTGCGGGAGTGAACGTCCGCCAGCCACTCGTGAACGGCGGGTTTCGTCACCAGCCGCTTGAGTTCGCCGCGCAGAAACTGCTGCATGGATTGGCCGCGAGAGGCCGCGCGAACCTTCAGCCGGTCACGCACTTCCTCGGGGATGTCTCGGATGGTGATTTGAACGCCCATGACATCATTATGACATCAACAGCATCGTCTTGCAAGCAACCGCGTTCCCGCGGGAACGTCCCCCGGGCTCGCCGGACGCCTCACGCGCCGAGCGCGGCGATCAGATCGGAGCGGGTGAGAATGCCGAACGTGCCGTCTTCCTCTCGCACGAGCACGGCGGGTTGCTCGCCGCGCAGTTGGCGCGCGAAGCCGTGGATGGGACTCGAGGCCTCGACCACCGGGAAAGGCGGCCCCATGAGGTCCCGCACGAGGCGCCCGCGCGCGTCCGGGTCGCCCATGAGGGAGCGGAGGATGTCGAGTTCGGTGAGACTGCCGATGACCTCCTCCCCCTCCATCACCGGCACCTGGGAGATGCCGCGCTCCCGCATCGCCGCGATCGCGTCGTCCAGCGACATGTCGGCCGGGGCGGAGACGAGCGCCTTCCCGGTCGAACGGCGCCTGGCGAGCGCCCCCGCGGTGAGCGTCTCGGTCTCGTCGAGAAAGCCGTGCTCCTGCATCCAGACGTCGTTGTAGACTTTGCCCAGCGCGCGGTAGCCGCCGTCGGGCATGATCACGACCAGGACGGACTCGTCGTCGATCGCGTCCCGGTTCGCCTCCATCCACTGGAGGACGCCGGCCATCGCCATGCCGCACGAGCCGCCGAGGAACATCCCCTCCTCGCGCGCGAGACGGCGGGTCATGAGCATCGATTCCCTGTCCGTGACGCGCACGTAGTCGTCCACGATGTCGAAGTTCATGTTGCCCGCGAGGATGTCCTCCCCCACCCCTTCGGTCACGTAGGGATAGATCTCGTCCTCATCGAACTCCCCGGTGTGGAAGTACTTCCAGTAGACGGAGCCGTACGGGTCGACGCCGATGATCCGGACATCGGGGTTGCGTTCCTTGAGATAGGCGGCGGAGCCCGAGATCGTGCCGCCCGTGCCGGAGCCGACGAAGAGGTGCGTGATCCTCCCTTCCGTCCCCTCCCACAGTTCCGGACCCGTCGTCCGCAGGTGGGCGAGCGCGTTGGCCGGGTTGTCGTACTGGTTCATGTAGAAGGAGTTGGGCGTCTCGTCCGCCAGCCGCCGCGAGACCTGATAGTAGGAGCGCGGATCCTCGGGGGCGACCGCGGTGGGGCAGACGATGACTTCGGCGCCCAGCGCCCGCAGGATGGCGATCTTCTCGGGACTCTGCTTGTCGGTGGTCGCGAAGATGCACCGGTAGCCGCGGGCGATGGCGGCGAGCGCGAGCCCGACGCCCGTGTTCCCGCTCGTGCCCTCGACGATCGTGCCGCCGGGCCGGATCTCGCCCCGCGCCTCGGCATCCTCGAGCATCGAAATCCCGATCCGGTCCTTCACGGAGCCACCCGGGTTGAAGTACTCGAGCTTCGCGAGGACGGTGCCGGGGAGGTGCGCGGCGAGGCGGTTCACGCGCACGAGGGGCGTGCCGCCGATCGTGCCCAGGATGTTCTCATGCCACATGAATGCTACCCGGTAAGGTTGAAGTGCCGGCTGTACTTGACCACGAGCTGGCGCTGCCTGGGCCCCGCCATGATGCCCGTGCGCTCGAGCGAGCCGGTGTGATTGGTGTCGTTCCACACGATGTACAACCCCGTGCCGGCCGTATCGAGCCATGCGAGCCGGACGTTGGTCCCGACGTCCTTCGTGTCGTCGTTGTACTGGACGTTCGTCTGCAGGTACAGGCGGGGCGTGAACGAGTAGGACGCGTTGAAGCGAACGACGGCCGTCGTGAAGCTGCCCTCGTCGAGGCGGACGTCGAAGTAGTTCGTGATCAGGCTCGCGCTGAACGTGTCGCCGTAGCGGTACGCGAGCGTCGCGTTCGGGCCGAAGCGGGTCCCGGTGTAGAACCCTCCGAGTGCCCATCCGACCGACAGCGAGAGGGGGGCGCCGCGATTCGTGTTCGCCCTGAACTCCCAATCGAGATTGTGGTACGTGCCGGCCGGGATGACGATGTCTTCCCGGATCGCGAACGGGGCCTCGAGACCTTCGCCCGTGAGGTTGAAGCCGGGGAGCTGAAAGAACGCCCCGTTCTCGAACGCGAAGTGGTTGTCGAAGTGCACGAGATACGATTCGTTGAAGCCGCCCAGCGTCCACCAGCTGTTGCCGGAGATGTGGGGGCGGAATTCACGGAACCAGGACACGCCCTCGGTGCGCAGATGGCGGAGAAAGCGCCAGTTCACCTGCCGGTAGCCGCGCCGGTTGACAAAGCCGACCTCCGGGTTGAAGGCGTCGCCGACCTGCCGGTACCCCGTCGTGACCTGCCAGTCGCGCGTCACGTAGCGCATGCCGCCGGCGAAGCCGTACTCGCCGTCGTTGAACCCCGTCCCCGGCGCCTCGTCCCCGGCCGTGGCCGGCGTGGCGGTGAGGCTCGCCCAGCCATCGAACGTCAGCGCTTCGCCGACGCCGAGCCGACCGTCGATGCCGTACGTGAGATTGTGGTCCTCCGCATCGGCCGTGTTGAGGCGCGACACGAAGATGGCGCCGAGCTGCGACCGATTGCCGAACTCCCGGTACGCGCGCAGCACGCCGAAGTTGTTGGCGGGCGCAATCTGCTCGCTCGCGCCGGTGTCGTCGTCGAGGTGGAAGGCCTCGCCGGTCTGGATGTTGAGCATGCCGACCTGGAAATCGCCGACCTTGCCCGTCATCCGGGCGCCCGCCCGGATCGGCACCTCCCGCCCTCCCTGGAGTCCGATGCGGCGGCTGAAGAAGAGTTCGGCCGAGCGGCTCGCGCCGACGGCGAACGTCCCCGCGTTCTCCAGGAAGAAGGCGCGCTTCTCGGGGAAGAAGAGGCTGAAGCGCGTGAGGTTCACCTGCTGGTCGTCCACCTCCGCCTGCGCGAAGTCGGTGTTCACGGTGAGATCCAGCGTCAAGCTCTGGTTGAGGCCGATCTTGGCGTCGCCCCCGATCTGCCGGCCGAAGACGACGTCCGACGACGCGGCGCCGTAGTCCCTGAAGCCGTCCACGAGCGCGTACGGACTGACGGTGACGGTCCGCCGGGCCGGGGCCTCCAGGGTGAGGGTGCCGGCGAGCGAGATCCGGTACACGTCGAACTGTCTGGGCAGGGGCGCCCACATCGACTGCTCGCTGTTGCGCCGGATTCTCCGCTCGAAGTTCAAGCCCCAGTCCTGCGCTCCCCCGGCGCCGTAGCGGAGGGTCGAGAAGGGGATCCGCATCTCGGCGAACCAGCCGCGCTCGTCCCGGGTCGTGGCGACCTCCCACGAGCCGTCCCAGTTGAGGTTGAAACCGCCCGCCGAACCGCGCTGCTGGCGGCCGCCGCCCCGGCCGCCGCCCACGCCCTCGCCGGTGACCTGGCCGTCGTATTCGATCCCCGCGGGCGTCGTGCCGAAGACGAAGGCGTTCTGCCGGTCCAGGTAGGTGTCGAGCACGACGACGAAGGCGTCCGAGTCGTTGAGCGAGGCGTCGCGCAGCGTCTGGCCCGTGACGATGCTCGACGCGTCTTCGTCGAAGAGCCATGCGCCGATGTACAGGGCGGCGGCGTCGTGGCCGACCCGGACCTCCGTCGGCTGCGACACCGGCTGCCCCTCCGACGGCTCGCGCTGGGTGAAGCCCTCGAGCGGATCGAGATCTGACCACGCGTCGTCGTCGAGCCGCCCGTCGATCACCGGAGGCGCCGCGACCTGGGAGGCGCGCGCGACGGGGGATTGCTGGGCGTGGAGCAAGGCGGGCGCCACGAGCAAGGCGGGCGCCACGAGCACGGCGAGCATGATACGGACGGCGATGCCGCGAATCGGACGCATGCGGACCCGTTTCCCTCTCAAGTGACGGATCGCTGGGGAGACACGATCCCCCCGCGGATGGCGGCGATCGCGGGCGGGCCCACGCGGCAGCACCCTCCGATGCCATCGGCTCCCGCAGCCCGCCATTCGACCGCGCGCCGCGCCCAGTCCACGGGGTTCGCGCCGCCGGTCCAGCGCTTCGCCTCCGCGTCCCAGACCTCCCCCGAGTTGGGGTAGACGAGGATCGGCTTCCCGGTCGCGCGGCGCGCCGCCCCGATGAGAGACACGGTGAGGGCCGGATCCGTGCAGTTGACGCCGACCGCCACGACGTGCGGTTCCCCGTCGCACAGGGCGGCGGCGGTCTCCAGCGGCGTCCCGTCGGCGAGGTGCGCGCCGTCACGACACTGGAAGCTGATCCAGGTCGGAAAATGGGACACGGCGGTGAGCCGGCAGTAGGCGCGCGTCTCCTCCACGGACGGGGTCGTCTCGCAGGCCATGAGGTCGGCCCCGGCCTCGGCCAGCGCTTCCCAGCGCGGGGCGTGGAAGTCGTACAGTTCGGCCGCGGCGAGCCCGTAGTCGCCCCGGTACTCCGACCCGTCGGCGAGGAAGGCACCGTAGGGGCCGACGCTCGCGGCCACGAGGGGTCGCGGACGGTCGGGCGGCTCCATGGCGCGGCCGGCCAGAAACTCGTCGCGCGCGGAGACGGCGATCCGGACGGCCCGCTCGAGCAGGCGAGCCGTGTCGGCTGCGTCGAGACCCCGGGCCGCGAAGCCCTCGAAGGTCGCCTGGTACGTCGCGGTGGCGATGCAGTCGGCGCCCGCCTCGAGGAAGCGGCGGTGCGCGGTCCGGATCACATCCGGGGCGTCGATGAGGGCGCGGGCGGACCACAGAGGGTCGTTGAGATCGCAGCCCAGCGCCTCGAGTTCCGTCGCCAGGCCGCCATCGAGGACGATGAAGCCCTTCCGCTCGATAAAGTCGCGGACCGGATCGGTCAAAGCTGGTCCGGGTCGAGCATGATCGAGAACCCCTCGAACACGAACTCGACCCCGCCGTCCTGAAGCCGGTTGCCCACGGCGATGCCCTCGAACATGGCGTCCAGGGCATCGGTCAGCTCAAGCAGCCGGGAGGGCTGTGCGACCGGCGTGTTGTGGGCCGTGAACAGCATCGTCAGCTCGGGTACGAGCTCGGCGAGCCGGGCCATCGAGGTCCGATACGCCTCCAGATCGGTCTCGGGCGCGAAGAGCCAGATCGGGCCCTCGTAGAAGGAGTCGCCGGTCCAGAGGAACCCGGCTTCGGGGTCGAGGAGGGCGATCGCGTCGGGCGTGTGGCCCGGGACGGCGACGACTTCGAGCGTCCGCCCGCCAAGAGCGATGGTGTCTCCGTCGCCCACGAAAGCGGCGATCTCGAACGAGGGCGTGTGGTAGTTGTTCTCCGTGATCCCCGCGGGCAGCGCCCGGCAGAGTGCGTTCGCGGACACCTCGCCCCGCACCTCGGAGTTCGCGCGGCCGCGGGCGCGCGTGCGGGTGAACTCCGTGTCCACGGCGAGCACGCGCTCGAAGGCCGCGTTGCCTCCGACGTGGTCCATGTGCGTGTGCGAGTTGAGAACGGTCACGGGCAGCGCTGTGAGTCCGTCCACGACGGCGCGGATGCGGCCGATCCCCATCCCCGTATCGAACAGGAGAGCGCTCTCGTCGCCCAGGATCAGGTAGGAGATGACCTCCTGGAACTGGAACGGCTCGTAGATGGCGTACACGCGCGGCGCGACGCGATAGACTTCGAACCAGTCGTCCGCGGCCTCGGCGCGTTCCAGCTCGGCGTACTGCGCGCGGGGCACGTTCGAGCAGAACCCCGCCGTCGCCGCACGCGACTCGGCAGCGGGTTCGCCGGCGGGCGCGCAGGCGAAGGCGCCTCCGGCCAGCGCCGCCGCCGCCAGCCGGAGAATCGCCGCGCGCACGGTCGCTATCCGTCCTGGTCCGTCGTGATGACGCGGCCCACCCTCGCCTGGAGCATCTGGTTGAACTCGGCGAGTTCGTCGGCGAGGACCGCCTGCAGCCGCACCTCCACCTCGTCGATCTGGTCGCTGAGGATCTGCGCCACCTCGGCGTGCTGGTCCGTGGGCGGGAAGTCCGCCGTGCCGACCGTGCGCTGGAGGTAGGACAGGCGGCCGCCGATCATCGAGGGCCAGCGCACGCCGTCGGGCCCGGTGTTCTTCAGCTGCACGAGTTCGCCCTCCACCTCGATGAGCGACGCGTCGAGCGCCTCTCCCGCCTCGAGGACATCCTCGGCGTCCCCCGCGTCTTCGAGTACGGGACGCAGGTCGTAAATCTGCCGCCGCAGCAGTTCGATCTGGTTGACGAGATCGGCGAGCCGGTTCCGGTCCTCCACGATGTCGTCGAGCAGCGCCTTCTGCGCGAGGATGTCCGCCATCGAACCCTCGGCGTTCGGGTCGCGGAGGACCGTCAGCTCCTCGGCCCCCACGTCCTCGCCGTCGACGACGAGCGTGACCGTGTACGTCCCCGGAGGCTGCCGCGGCCCGCCGCCGCCGCCGAAGAAACCGCCCCCGACCTGCCGGGAGACCTCGGGCATCGGCATCCAGTCCGCGAACTGCGGCTTCGTCCGGTATTCGATCGGCTTCGCGTCCGGCCCCCGGAAGTTCCACCACACGCGGTTGAACCCGTCGTGAGTCGACCCGTCCAGGGTGGCGAGCGTCTCGCCGTCCGCGTTCTCGACCCGGACCTTCACTTCGCGCCCCTCCCCGCCGCCGAGCCAGTAGTTGATCGACGCCCCGTTGGGCGGGTTCTCGCCCACGGACCAGTCCTCGTACATCACCTGGGGTTCGGAAATGTCGTTGAAGCGGTACGCGTCGCGCGGCGCGAACAGGTGCGCGTCGGAGGCCGCGACCTCCGGCGTGAGCTGCTGCACGGGGCTCAGGTCGTCGAGGATCCAGTAGCCGCGCCCGTACGTCCCCGCCACGAAGTCGTTGAAGTGCTCCTGGATGATGAGGCCGTAGTACGGCGTCGGCGGGAGGTTCGGCATGAAGAGCTGCCAACTCTCCCCGTCGTCGTAGCTGATGTAGACGTTCGTCTCCGTGCCGAGGTAGAGGAGACCCGGCCGCACCGGGTCCTCGAGCAGGTAGCGGGTGTAGTCGACCGGATAGTTGTCGACCCCGTTCGTGATCTGCGTCCACGTCTCCCCGAAGTCGTCCGTCCTGTAGGCGCGCGCGTCGAAGTCGCCGACCTGGTGGTGCTCGATCGTGATGTACGCCTTGGCGACGTCGAAGCGGGAAGCGTCGATGCTCCGCACGATCCCGTCGGGCGGCAGGTTCGGGATGTTCCCGGTGACGTTGGTCCATGTCGCGCCGTCATCGCGGCTCACCTGCACGAGGCCGTCGTTCGTGCCGGCCCAGAAGACGCCCCGCTGGATGGGCGACTCGTCGAAAGCGTAGATCACGCAGCAGAACTCGACCCCGATGTTGTCGGGCGTGAGCCCGCCGGAGATCGTCATCTTCGAGCGGTCGTTCGTCGACAGGTCCGGGCTGATGACCTCCCAGCTCTGGCCCCGGTTGCGCGTGCGGTGCACGTGCTGGCTCGTGACGTAGATCGTCTCGTGGTCGTGCGGCGAGATGAGGAGGGGGAAGGTCCACTGGAAGCGGTAGCGGATCTCTTCCGCGGGATACCCCATCGTGGACTCGGGCCACACCTCGACGTCGCGGAACTGGCCGCGTTCGCGGTCGTGACGGACGACGATGCCGCCGACCGCGCCAGCCCCGGAGGCGCTCGACCACACGATGTTCGGGTCCGTCGGGTCGGGGGTCGCGAAGCCGCTCTCGCCGCCGCCCACGGTCGTCCAGTCGCCACGGGGGATGAGTCCGCGCGCCCAGAAGCCCGTGTAGCGGGTGTTCGACGGCCCGTGGTAGGACGGTCCGTCCTGGCGGTTCCCCATCACGTTGTAGGGGATCTCGTTGTCCACCGTGACATGGTACATCTGCGCGATGGGAAGCTGCATGCGGGACCAGGACCGCATCCGGTTCTCCGTGATCGCCACGCCGCTGTCGCCGCCGATGAAGACGCGGTCCGCGTTGGTCGGGTCGACCCAGATGTCGTGCAGATCCCACCCGGGAGCCGCCGGGTCGCCGCCGGGGGGGCCGCCGCCGAGGAAGTTGAACATCTCGTACGTCGCACCTCCGTCACGGCTCACGCTGAAGCTGGACGAGAGGAAGTAGAGCTCGTCGCGGTCGTCGGAGGAGACGCCGCACCGGGTGTAGTAGGCCTGCCGGGTCGCGAGGTCGTGGCTGTAGTTCACGAGCCGCCACGTCCGCCCGCCGTCGTCGCTGCTCCACAGCTCGCCCGTGTCGGCCTCGTAGCCCTCCATCGGTACGCCGTCGCTCGTCTCGATGAGGGCGTAGACGCGGTCGGAATCCGAGTGGGACATGCAGACGGCGATCTTCCCGAGCGTCCCCGTGGGCAGCCCGTTCCCCTCGAGTTCGGTCCACGTGTCTCCGCCATCCATCGTGAGGTGGAGCCCGCTCCCCGGGCCTCCGCTGTCGCGCTTCCACGTCTTGAGATCGATGTCCCACATCGTGGCGAAGATCTTCCGCGGGTTCGCCGGGTCCATGACCATGTCGTAGGCGCCCGTCCCGCGGTCCGCGAACAGGACCCTCTCCCACGAGGCGCCGCCGTCGGTGGTGCGGTACACGCCGCGCTCGTCGGACTCCGCGTAGGCGTGGCCAAGCGCCGCGACGTAGACGATGTCCGCGTCGCGGGGGTGGATCAGGATGCGGCCCACCCGACCGGTGCCCTCGAGCCCCATGTGGGTCCAGCTCTCGCCGCCATCGGTCGACTTCCAGACTCCGTTGCCGATGGAGACGTTGGAGCGGATCGAGGTCTCGCCGGTTCCCGCCCATACCACCGCGTGGTCGCTCGGGGCCACGGCGAGGGCGCCGATCGAGTGTACGGGCTGGTCGTCGAACACGGGCCGCCAGTGCAGCCCGGCGTCGTCCGTCTTCCAGATGCCGCCGGTCGCGGCGCCGGCGAAGTACGTGTTGCGGTCGCCCGGAACGCCGGCCACCGAGGAGACGCGGTTGCCAACCGGTCCGATGTGGCGCGCCCGCAGCCCCTCGTACTGCTCGGGGGCGAGCTGCTGCGCGTCCAGCGGCACGACGGCCGCGAGCGCGAGGGCGAGACTGATGGAGAAGCGGCGAACGTTGGTCATGGCTCTCTGCCTCGTGATGCGGGTCGCTTGAGCGAGGAAACGTGCGGCCCCGAACGAATGCCGGCCAGAGCCCCGGTTTCTTGGTTCAGGCTCGACGCCAACGTCAATCAGGGTCGCGGACATCCCCGGATGCTTCGTCAACCGCAGCGTCCCCATCCGGGTTTGTGGCTGTTGAGAGCCCCTTCCAGAAACCGGCACGGATCTGGCGCTTGGTGTTCTCGGGAAGTGGGTCTCCGAAACGGTTCGCGGCCTCCTTGATCAGCCATACATCGATCAACCGCGGGATTCGCGGCCGGTTCGCCAGGACTCCTCCGACCGCTTCCGCGTCGCGCGCACCTCGAGTGGCCCGACCACATGCTTCGCCAAACTTGGCCGGGCTTACGTCCGTAGCGATGTTCACCGGTATGTTCAGGTGAGCCTCGCCAGCTTTCCCAGCGCGTCGTGAGATGAATTGGGTGCAATCGTGGCGCGATAACGTGATGAGATCATCGGCTTCCCGAACGAGCGTCGCCGCCTGATTGAAGCTCCCCGGTAGGGGTTCTATCCCAAGGAGGATCACGGAGACACCGAACTCCTGCGCCTCGACGACGCCTTCCCGCACATCCTCATCTCCGCTCATCAGGTATGCCGTGCGTACAGCTCCGTTCCGGGACAGTACGATGAGGTCCCGCACGATGCGGGAGTCTACCCCTTTCTGGCCGTGTTTCGTCAGGCGACCCAAGCGAAGCTTGACCCCCTGCTGCCCGCCGATGTGCAACTGGTCGTCGGTAGGAACGGCATCCGGTGCAGCATCGTACCAGTAGGTTCTGAGATGCACCTGCTTCGCATGGCTATCGCAGCGTGTCCTCAAGAGCACGGTCGCCTTCTCGGGGTGGAGGATCAGGTCAGCTCGACGGCTGGTACCGAAACATCGATCCCCTGCAGCTGCAAGAAGATACCCGGCGTCAATGAAGATCGCGTACCGATCCATCCGATCGATCCCCCCTGCGAAAAGCGTAAAAAAACGGGCCCCCGCCAAAAGGCGGGGACCCAAGATCAGGGCCGCAGAGGCCCCAGTCCAAAACAACTAGTGGTAAGTACGCTAATCGTGCGGCATGGGTTCCACAAGATCCCGTTTCGGACCCGGGCTCACCTCGTCGCGAAGGCCCCGAAGCGTCAGTTGTAGGCCGGGAGGCCGGTCGCGTCGTGTCCCAGGATGAGGGAATGAATGTCGTGCGTGCCCTCGTAGGTATAGACCGACTCCAGGTTCGCCATGTGACGCATCGAGGCGTACTCGGCGAGGATCCCGTTCGCGCCGAGCAGCCGCCGCGACTCGCGGGCGCAATCGCACGCCATGTTCACGTTGTTTCGCTTCGCGAGGGAGACGTGCTGCGGCCGCATCGTGCCTTCGTCCTTCATCCGCCCGAGCCGGAGGCAGAGGAGCTGCGCCTTCGTGATCTCGGTGAGCATGTCCGCGATCCGGACCTGCTGGATCTGGGTCTGCGCGATCGGCGTCCCGTCGAACTGCACGCGGTTCTTCGCGTACTCGACCGACTCGCGATAGCAGGCCATGGCGGCGCCGACCGCCCCCCACGAGATGCCGTAGCGCGCCTGCGTGAGACACTTCAGCGGGCTCTTGAGTCCCCCGCTGCCCGGGAGGAGGTTCGTGCGCGGCACCCGCACGTCCTGCAGGACGAGTTCGGAGGTGTCGGACGCAAGGAGCGAGAGTTTCCCCTTCTGGTCGCTGGCGGAGAAGCCGTCGCGCCCGGTCTCGACGAGGAAGCCGCGGATCGACCCGACGTCATCCAGGTCTCCGGTCTTGGCCCAGATCACCGCGATGTCGGCCATCGATCCGTTCGTAATCCACATCTTGGCGCCGTTCAGGACCCACTCGTCCCCGTCCTCGACGGCCCGCGTGATCATGCCGCCGGGGTTGGAGCCGAAGTCGGGCTCGGTGAGGCCGAAGCACCCGATGGACTCGCCGCTCGCCAGCCGCGGCAGCCACGCGCGCTTCTGTTCCTCGGATCCGAAGGCGAAGATCGGGTACATGACGAGGGCGCCCTGTACCGAGACGAAGGAGCGGAGTCCCGAGTCCGCCCGCTCGAGTTCCTGCATGATGAGGCCGTAGGCCACGTTGTTGAGGCCCGCGCAGCCGTACTCCTCGGGGAGGTTCGCCCCGAAGAAGCCGAGTTCGCCCATCTGGGGGATGAGTTCCCGCGGGAACGTGCGTTCGATGTAGTGGTGGCCGATGATGGGCAGGACTTCCTGGTCCACCCACTCGCGCACCAGATCCCGGATGGCAGTCTCCTCTTCGTGGAGGAGCGCATCGAGATTGAAGTAGTCGACACCCTCGAAACTCATTCGCGAATTTCTCCGGATTCGGGGCAGCCCGTGGCTGCCGGTTGAGAGGCGGCGGACGAATCCGCGCGGAAACAGCGGAAACAATGGACGCCGAGCGCGACGCCGGCGACGGCGAGGAGGATGCCGGCGGCGACTCCCGGCCAGCCGTACACGTGCGCATTGATGACGAGGACGATCCCGACCATGGTGGCGAGCGCCGCGGCCGGAAGTCCCAGCACGGTCCGGATGCCGGCGCCCGTGCCGGGCCGGGCGCCTATCGGCTTAGACGCCATCGGGTGTAGCCCTTCACGACCTCGCGGCCGATGCGGAAACCGAGATAGTACGCGGCCACGAGCGGCAGCCCCCACGCGTAGGCGGGCAGGAAACCGAGATCGGGGGAGGTGCGCAGCCAGATCGCGACCCAAACGGCGAAGGGCAGCGTGATGCACGCGGCGACGACGTGGCGCCAAAGCCGCATGCGCCGCTGCATGCGCGGGCCGCAGGCCTCGCACCAGTCGTCGGCGTCCAACTGTCCCTTGGGAAACATCTGGCCGCAGGCGCCGCACATCACGCCCTTGAAATGAAGCTCGTCCATCGGTTCGCGCCCCGTGCCGGTCATTCGTTGCCGGTCATTCCCCTGCCCGTCACTCCGCGCCGGTCATTCACCGGCGGCGTCCAGTCGTTCGATCACCGCGTCGGCGAACTCCGCCGTGCCGGCGGAACCGCCGATGTCCGGGGTATGGCCGACATCCTCGTGCAGGGTCCGGTGCAGCGCGGCGCGGATGCGCGCGGCGACCCCGGGTTCATCGAGGTGGTCGAGCAGGAGGCAGCCCGCGAGCAGGAGGGAGGTGGGGTTCGCGATCCCCTGCCCCGCGATGTCCGGCGCCGATCCATGCACCGCCTCGAAGATCGCGGCCCGCTCGCCGAGGTTCGCGCCCGGCGCGAAGCCGAGCCCGCCGATGAGTCCCGCGACCTGATCCGAGAGGATGTCGCCGAACATGTTCTCGGTCACGATCACGTCGAAGCGGTACGGATCCAGTGCAAGTTGCATCGCCGTGGCGTCCACGATCCTGTCGTCGAATTCCACCCTTCCCTCGTACTCGGCCGCGACGTTGCGCCCGACCTCGAGGAAGAGACCCTGCGTATACTTGAGGATATTCGCCTTGTGGACGAGGGTCACGAGACGACGGTTGTGGGCGAGGGCGTACTCGAACGCGAAGCGCACGATGCGACGCGACCCGTAGCGTGTAATGAGCATGACGGACTCGGCGATGGCGCGCGGGTCGTTCTCCATTCCGATGAAGTGCTCGATCCCGGCGTAGAGGCCCTCGGTGTTCTCGCGCACGATGACGAGGTCCACATCCGGGTAGCGGGCGGCCGGAAGAAGGGTTACGGCGGGACGGACGTTCGCGTAGAGGTCGAAATGCTTGCGGAGCGCGACGTTCACCGACCGGAAACCCGAGCCGATGGGAGTGGTGAGCGGCCCCTTGAGCGCGACGCCGGTCGCCTCGATCGATTCAAGCGTCGCCTGCGGAAGCGGCTCTCCGACGGCCTCCATGGCGGTCACGCCGCCGAGGCACTCGCGCCAGCGGATGGGCGCGCCCGCGGCCTCCAGGATCGCAACGGTGGCTTCGGATATCTCCGGGCCAATGCCGTCGCCCGGAATCAACACGACGTCGTGTATCGGTTTCATCGTCACGAAGGTGCGAGTCGATCGGCCACCCGCAGCGCGAGCGTGGTGAGGGCGAATGGGGATGCGGCCTCCGCGGCCGCCCCCGCGACCGCGCCGTGCCAGAGGACGGCGCTGCGCCGCACGTCGATGAGGGCGAGTTGCAGGACGGCCCGGCTCTCCCGATACGACACCGCGAGCGGCAGAACGACGAGGCGGGCTCCGAAGAGGGCGGCCACCCGGCGAAGCTGCGAGTGGAGCGGTTCGTAGAGTTGCGACTCGGGACCCGGCGCGGTGAGCAGGCCCCGGTAGGCGAGCCGCCCCGGGTCGACGCCGATCATCGGGTTGCGCGAGAGGCGGGCCTCCACGGCAGGCGGAAGAGCCCAATGCGCGGCCCCCTCTTCCTCGCCGAACGCAAACTCGATCTCGGCGTTGAGGAGGTCGATCGTGCGCTGCGCGCTCCCCGTTCCCCCGACCCACGTCCCCTCGAGGTCCGGGACGGCCGACTGTACGGGGAGGATGATCACGGGCGCGTCCCCCGCAACGCCCCGCGGAAGGATCTCCTGCGCCACCGCGCGGTCGGCGAGGCAGCCGAGTCCGGCCAGTCCAGCCAGTCCAGCCAACGCTGTAGCTGCGAGGCGGATCCTCATACGAGGGCCTGCTCCGCCTGGACGCGCCCGATCTCGGCTTCGATTTCCTCGTGCGAGAGCGTGTGATCGCACTTCTTGGCGAGTCGGAACAGCGCCTCGCACAGGATCTCGTCCTCCGGGTCGTATCCGTTACGGACCAGCCAGTACCGGACGTTGCTCAGCCCGGAGACCGGCGAAATCTCGATGGTCTGCGTCCGCCCCACGATCGAGGCGGGGACGCCACTGTAGACGCGGTCCTCCAGCCAGCCGTCCCCCTTCTGCATGGCCTTGATGATCGCGGCCGCGTGTACGCCGGTCCCCGTCCGGAAGGCGTCGTCCCCGATAACGGGATAGTTGTGGGGCACCTCGACGCCGCACATCTCCGCGGTCACGCGGCAGTAGTCCGGGAGCCGGTCGATCGGGTGGTCGTGGGTCCCGAGCAGGTGGAGGTTCACGAGCAGGAGGTCCATCTCGACGTTGCCGATCCGCTCGCCGATGCCGAGCGCCGTCGCGTGGACGCGATCCACTCCTTCCTCGATCGCCGCCAGCGCGTTCGCCAGCCCGAAACCCCGGTCTCGGTGGCCGTGCCAGTCGACCTTTACGGGCTCGCCGGTGGCGGCGACGAAGTCCTTTGCGAAGCGGACGAGCCGGCGCACACCGGCGGGCGTCGCGTGTCCGACGGTGTCGGCGAGACAGATCCGCCGCGCTCCCGCCTCGATCGCGGCCGAGAAGAGCCTGCCCAGCGTCCTGGGCCGCGACCGCGTCGTATCCTCCGTCACATACATCACGTCGAGGCCCTCGCCGACCGCGAACTCGATGGCGTCCCGCGTGGCGGCGAGGATGCGCTCGACATCCCAATCCTCGGCGTATTGGCGAATCGGCGAACTCCCGATGAAAGCGCCGACTTCGAGCGGCAGGCCCGTCGCCTGCTGGATGCGGGCGATGGGTTCGATATCCGCGCGCACGGTGCGCGCCGCGCAGTTCGCCTCGATCGGCAGGCGATGGTCCACGATCTCGCGGGCGAGCGCGAGCACGGCGCCGCGGGCCCTCGGCCCCGCGCCCGGAAGTCCGATGTCGGCGGCGTGGATGCCGAGGTCCACCATCAGGTGGAGAAGTTCGATCTTCTTCTCGATGGGCGGGTCCTTGACGGACGGATTCTGCAGGCCGTCGCGGAGCGTCTCATCGTCCAGTTCGACCCGGGTCGCCGCGTAGTCATGGCTCCCCGGAAGCGCGTTCCAGTCGTATATGAGTTCGTCCTGGCTCACGTCCACTCGCCTTCGACGACTCCGTCGTCTCCCACACTCACCTTTCCGCGTACGCCTCGAAGCGTCACGCGGTCCCCGACCAGTGAATCTACGAGATCGCAGTCTTCGATGACGCTGTCCGCGCCGACGATCGTGTGGCGGAGGCGCGAACCCCGGATCCGGCTTCCGGATGCCACGCTCACGTTGGGGCCGAGCGCGGAAGATTCGACGATGGCGTCCGCGGCAACCGCAATGGCGCCTTCGACGGCGACGGAATCCGGCAGGTCGGGCTCCCCTCCGTGCCCGCGTTCCAGCATCACGCGGTTCGTCTCGAGCAGCGTTTCGGGCTTCCCGCAATCAAACCAGCCGCCGACTTCCGCCGTATGGATACGTGCGCCACGGTCGATCATGTACTGGAACGCGTCCGTGAGAAAGTACTCCCCGAGCTTGGGATCCAGGTCCATCACATGCCGAACCCCCTCGAACATCAGTTCATGGTCCTTCACGTAGTAGACGCCGATGTTCGCGAGCTTCGATACGGGTTCCGACGGCTTCTCGATGATCCGCCGCATGGTTCCGGCCTCATCGGTGACGATGACGCCGTACCGCTGGTAGTCCTCGACCTCCTTGGCCCAGATGATGCCGGACGCGGACGCGTGGCGGTGCAGCACGCTGAAGTCGGCATCGAAGAGCGTGTCCACGAAAACGATGAGGACCGGCCCGGTCACCCAGGGTTCCGCCAGCGCAATCGCGTCGGCCGTCCCCCGCTGGCTGGCCTGCTCCACGTAGGTGACCGGGAGGCCGGGGAACTCCTCGGCCATGAAAGCCCGGATCCGACCGGCAAGGTGCCCGGTGATGCAGATGAACTCGTCGACGCCCTCGGCTCTGAGCTGCTCGACGACGTAGGAAAGGACGGGCCGATTGGCCACGCGGAGTAAGGGTTTGGGACGGGTGTGGGTGTGGGGACGGACCCTTGTACCCATTCCCGCCAACGGTATTATGGCCTGCATGTTAAGCCGTCAGAGTTTCGGGAGAGTAGTCCTGCCGTCTGCGGGGGCCGGGAGCCCGGGCCAACCGGGCCCCGCGGATCGCCAAGCTATCCGTCCGCGGCGGACGCGGGCAACCGGGGAAAGAGGGCTTCCGGGGTGACGGAGGCGGCTCCCGACGGCGGTCAGGCCAGCGGGCTCTCCCGCTGGTTTCAGGAGAATTCGGCGGATACCCGTGCGCCGGACGGGCCCGAGCCGCGCCTTTATGAGGTGGCCTTCTCCCAAGTCTGGGACCAACTGGTAAGATACGCCGGGCGGCGCTGGTGGTGGACGCTCGCCCACCGTGACGAAGACCTCGGACTCATCTCCGTGAGGTGCGCGGTCCCGCTCTTGCGCTGGGTCGATGACCTGACGATCTGGGTCGCCCTGGATGCGAACGGCCTCACGCGGGTCGAGGCATTCTCTCGCACGCGGCGGCGAAACTTCGATCTCGGCACGAACCGGCGACGGATCCGGCGCATGCTGAAATCGCTCGACCGGGCCCTGGGACCGCGAGCCAGGCTGCCCGACCCCGCTCGCGGCGGCGATGCGTGGGACGCGCCGGGGGAGACGTGATCGGGCGATGGGCGCCCGGGGCGGCGGGCGCCGCCCTGATCTTCTTCGCCTGCGCGGGGCCTCCCCCGGATGGAACGGCGGAAGCTCGTGGAGAAATCGCAGGCGAGCCGCTCACGCCGGCGGTCGACGCGCGCTACCTGACGCACCTGCTCTTCGCCTCCGACGACGGGACGGCGTTCATCGGCTCGTTCGATCAAACGGCCGAGGGCGAGGACCTGCGCCTCGATTACGACGTGCGCCTCGCCGACGGGGACGCCTGGCGGTCCCTCGTACGGACGCGGGACACGGTGTCCGTGGCCCGCGCGGCGTGGCGCCTGCTGCCTACGCCGACGATGGCGATGCGGGTCGGCGATGCCGGCCAGGTCGTGAGTCTCCTGTTCGGCGAACCCGAGGGGGAGGGCACGGATCCGGTCCGCCTCGTGGCGGGCGAGGAAGTGTCCGTCTGGACGGGACCGACGGGGCAACGGGAGTCGCTGGGGATGGCGGCGCTGCAGATGGGCGACAGGGCCGTGCCGGGCATCCTTTTTTTTCGGCGCGCCGCCCGGGCGCTGAGCATCCCCGTCGCGTCAACGGACGGCCGGACGTTTGTGTTCGCCGACTCGCTCGGCAACGGTCTCGTTGTCCACGCGGGCACCATCGGCCAGCCGGCCGTTGCCCACACCTGGCTGCACGGGGTCGAAGCGGCCTGGGGTGAGGTGACGCTCGAAGCGCCGGACCCGGGGCGGGCGGGCGGTTCGGCGGCGGCCTGGCGGTTCGAGATCTCCGGTACGACGGTCCGCGGGAGTTTTCGGCCGCTGATGCGCGAGGACCCCGGCGACGGAACCGTCATCCGCATGGAGGCCACCGTCTACGTCGGAACGGAGGTTCTCTACTTCAACGGGTTCGCGGCCACGCTGCCTTCTCCCTGATGGAATTCGACTGGCTGCGCGCCCTCGTCACGGTGGCCTTCGGCGCCCTGGCGGGCGGGATTACGAACCGGATCGCCGTGTGGATGATCTTCCATCCCTACCGTCCGCCGAAGATTCTGGGCCGGCCCGTGCGGTGGCTGCAGGGAGCAGTACCGAAGAATCAGAAACGGTTGGCCGATTCGGTCGGTGGCGTCGTCGGCGGAGCGCTCCTCACGCCGGAAGACATCACTTCCGAGCTGCGCCAACTCGAGTCCGCCTTTCGGGAGCGGCTGCGGGAACTCGCGGTCGAACTCAGCGAGGGCGAGCAACCCGCGCTGGCCGACCTCCTCCCCGAGGCCGCGCTCGTCGAGGTCCGGGAACTCCTCACGCGGATTCTCGGACAGGGCCGGGAGTTCCTGGCCGGGACGCTGGATTCGCCGGAGTTCGGGGATGAATCCGGGCGCCTCCTCGAGTCGATCCGGGAGTCGCTGCGCGACGAATCCCTCGCTCAGACGCTGGAACCGGAGCGGGTCGCGGCCGTGCGCGACACGATCGACGGCTGGCTCGAACGGCTCGTCGATTCGTCGGCCTTCGAGGCGACGGTACGCCGCCACCTGGACGAGGCCGCGCGGCAACTCCTCAGACCGCACCGGACGTTCGAGCAACTGATCCCCGCGGGGCTCGTTGCCGCGCTCGAGCACGCGATCAAGGACTATCTTCCGGTCGCGATCGAGCGCCTGAGCCGACTGCTCGACGACCCGGACGCGAGGGAGCGGATCGAGCACGTGCTCGGGGAACTGTTCGACCGCTTCATGCAGGATCTCCGCTTCCACCAGCGCGTCGTGGCCCGCTTCATCGTCACCGAGGAAACCGTGACGCAGGCGCTCGATACCCTGCGCGAGCAAGGCGCCGACCGGCTCGGCGGCGTGCTGCGCGAACCGGAGGTGCAGACGGCGATCGCGCGGCACGTCAACGACGGCGTCGTAGAGTTCCTCCGGCACCCTCCTTCGGAGGTCATCGGCGGCGCGGGCGATCCCCAGGTCGAGAGCGCGCTCGATGCGTCGGCGGAGTGGATCGTGAAGGCGGCGCGGGATCCGGGCTCGCGCGCCTTCCTGCTCGACCGGCTCGAGGGACTGCTCGAGCGCTTCGGCGAGAGGAGCTGGGCGGAGGTGCTGGGCGCCGTCCCGGCCGACCGCGTGGCGGCCTCGCTTGCCGCGGGGTTTCGGTCCGACGCGGGACGCGTCCTTTTCGACTCGATCGCCGAGTCGATGGCGGACCGGCTCCTTCGCACGCCGATCGGACAGCTCGGGCGTTTCCTGCGCGAAGATGCCGCGGTACGGCTTGCCGACACACTGGCCGCGCCCGCGTGGGACTGGATCGTCAACCGGGTGCCGGAGGTGGCGGAGCGTATCCGGATCGCCGACCGTATCTCGACAAAGATCGAGAACTTCTCCATAGAACGGATCGAACACCTTGTTCGCGATATCAGCCAGCGTGAATTCGACCTCATTGTGCGGCTCGGATACCTGCTCGGCGCCGGCATCGGCACCGGGCTCGTGATCCTCGATTCCCTCCCGGTCCTCGAGTTCATCCGGGGGCTGCTCGGATGAGGGCGCCGCGCCTCGCTGCCGCCGGCGCGATCGCGTGCGGCGTCGGTCTCGCCGCGTTCGCCTGCGCCTCCCCCGACACGGCGATCGACCGCACGGAGGGCACGGAGGAGCTGCGGGGACTGGCGCTCGAACAGCCCTTCGAGGTGCCGGAGTTCACCCTCACGGACTCCCGGGGGCGCCGGTTCGACTTTCGGCCGGAGACCGCGGGTTCGCTCACGCTGCTCTTCTTCGGCTATACGCACTGCCCCGATATCTGTCCGGTGCAAATGGCGGTGCTCGGGGCCGCCCTCGACGATCTCTCGTACGCGGACCGCCGCGAGATCGAAGTCGTCTTCGTGACGACGGATCCGGCGCGCGACACACCGGACCGGCTGCGGAGCTGGCTGGACCTCTTCGACGCGTCCTTCGTCGGCCTCAGCGGGGAGCTGGAGACGGTGAACGAGATCCAGGCCGGGTTCCACCTTCCGCCGGCGCAGATCGAAGAGACCTCGCACCCGCCGGGCGCGGGAGAGCCGTATTTCGTGGGACACGCGACGCCGATCGTCGCCGTGACGGGCGACGGCGTGGCGCGGGCGCTGTACCCGAGCGGCGTGCGCCAGACCGACTGGCGCCACGACTTTCCCCTGCTCCTGCGCCTCAACCGGTCGGTTTCGAAGCCGGCGGGCGAAGCGGGCACGAGCGGCGACTGAGGCCACACGATGCAATGGTGGTGCGCGGCCCAGGGCATCCCGTGGGACTGGTCCTGGCGCCCCTATCCGGGCGTCTGGCTCTTCGTCGCGTTCCTGTGCCTCGCCTATCGCGTCTTCACCCGGGGCGCCGCGCCTTCGCGGGTCGAGATCGCCCGCTTCGCCGGCGGCGCGCTCACGCTCTGGGTCGCGCTGGACTGGCCCGTGGGCGCGCTCGGTTCCGGGTACCTGGCGTCCGTGCACATGGTGCAGTTCCTCCTCATCGCGCTGCTCGCCCCGCCTCTCATCATCGCGGGACTTCCGCGCGCGGCGCTGGAGCGAGCGCGCCGCGGCCGGGCGACTTCCGTCCTCGGGTTCCTCGCGCGACCGCTCATCGCGCTGCTCTTCTTCCATACGATCGTCATCGCGACGCACTGGCCGGAGGTCGTGGACGGTCTCATGGCCTCGCAAGCGGGCTCGCTCGCGCTCGACATGGCCTGGCTGGGCGGCGGACTCGTCTTCTGGTGGCCTGTTGTGAGTCCGATCCCGCACCGGCCGCGTTTTCCGCTCGGCGTCCGGATCTGCTACCTGATCGCGAGCACGGTGTTGATGACGCTGCCGTACGTCTTCCTGACGTTCGCGGAACTCCCCTTCTACGCGACGTACGAACTCGCGCCTCCGGTAGGCGCGCTCTCGGCGGGCGAGGACCAGCGGCTCGCGGGGCTGATCATGCGGATCGGCGGAGGCACGATACTGTGGACGGCGGCGGGTGTCGTCTTCTGGTTCTGGTACCGCTCGGAGAACGACGCGGCGGACTGAGCCGGACTGAGCCGGGACTGAGCCGGGACGGCGCTATTCCCTCACCTGGTCGGACACCCAGTCCACGTAGGGCGCGGAGCCGGCCGTCACGGGAATGAAGAGGACCTCCGGGACATCGTAGGGGTGGAGTTCGCGGATGCGCCGCTCGACGGCATCGCTGCGGGCCGCGGTCGTCTTGAGGATGCCGAGGGCTTCCGCCTCCTCGCGGACCTCGCCCTCCCATCGATAGACGGAGGTCACGCGGTCCGCGACGTTCAGGCAGGCGATGAGCCGCTCTTCGACGAGGGCCCGTCCCAGCCGCAGGAGTTGTTCGCGGTCAGGCCCGGTGATGAGCCCGGCCACGACGTCGCTCACGGGCGATCCCGCTCTTTTTCCCGCCCGCTCATGGCGTCCTCGGCCCGCTCGTAGAGCGCGTCGACCGCGCCGGCGAAACGGGTCTCGATCACGCGGCGCTTGACCTTGAGCGTCGGCGTCAGCTCCCCGCCCTCGACGGTGAACGGCCCGGGGACGAGGAGCACGTCGCGCGGCCGCTCGTAGTGCGCGAAGTCCCGGCAGCGTTCCCGCACGGCCCGTTCGATCATGCCGCGCGTCCGGGCGTCCGTGACGAGGTCGGCGTCCGCCGCTTCCTCGACTCCGTGCAGTTCCGGACGGACGGCCCCGAATTCGGGCACGACGATGACGATGGGGAACTTTCGTCCGTCGCCGAGCATCACGGCTTCCGCCACCATCGGGTGCCGCTTGATCTGCGCCTCGATGGGCTGGGGAGCGATGTTCTTCCCGTAGGCGGTGATGATGAGGTCCTTCTTGCGGTCCGTGATCCGGAGGTATCCGTCCTCGTCGATCTCGCCCACATCGCCCGTGTGGAACCAGCCGTCGTCATCGATGACTTCGGCCGTCGCCTCGGGCTTGTTGTAATAGCCCGCCATGATCTGCGGCCCGCGGACGAGAATCTCTCCGTCCTCGGCGATCCGGATCTCGGTGCCGGGGATCGGTTTCCCGACCGTGCCGAGGCGGATGGCGTCGATCGGATTGAAGCTGACGGCGGGCGAGGTCTCCGTGAGCCCGTAGCCTTCGACGATGGGCAGGCGCGCGGCGAAGAAGAAGCGGGCCACGGCGGGCGCCAGCGGGGCTCCGCCGCTCACGAAGTAGAGGATCCGTCCTCCGGTGCGGGCGCGCAGCTTCGAGAACACGAGGCGGTCGGCGACCGCGGACTGGAGACCGAGGCCCGACCCGACCCGGCGTCCCTCGAGTTCCGCCAGCGCGCGGGTTTCGCCGACGCGACGCGCCCAATTGAAGATCCGCTGCTTCGCGCCGCCCGCCTCCCGGGCGCTGGCTTCGGCGCTCTCGAGCACCTTCTCGAACACCCGCGGGACGGCGGCCATGAAGGTGGGCGAGACTTCGCCGAGATCGCGGGCCACCGTGGTCGGGGACTCCGCGTACGCGACGGTGACCCCCGCTCGCCACATGATATAGTGGCCGACCGTGCGCTCGAACACGTGCGCGAGGGGCAGGAGCGCGAGAGCCACGTGGGTGGAGTCGATCGGGAAGACCCGCAGCGCCATGTCCGCGTTCGAATGGAAGTTGGCGTGCGTGAGCATCACGCCTTTCGGGTCGCCGGTCGTGCCCGAGGTGTAGATGAGGGTCGCCAGGTCTTCCGGACGCGTCTTTCGAGCGTGCGTTTCGTAGGTCGACGCGAGCGCTTCGGGCGCGGACTCGCCGAGGTCGGAGAGGGCGTCCAGCTGCATCGTGGCGAGCGAAGACCCCTCGGGCGCTGTTACGGGCTCGAAGGCGATCGCCAGTTGCAGTGCGGGCAGTTCGTCTTCGACCTCCGCGATCTTGTCCAGTTGCTCCTGGTCCTCCACGAATACGGCGCGTGCGCCGGAGTCCGCGAGGATGTAGCACACCTGATCGGAGGGAAGCACCGGGTAGACGGGGACGGAGGTGAGCCCCGCCATGACGATGCCCCAGTCGGCCAGGGCCCACTCGAGGCGAGTCTGCGAGAGGATCGCGATGCGGTCGCCCGCTTCGAACCCCTTGGTTCGGAGCCCGAGCGCGATGGCCCGGGCGCGGCGGCCGATGTCATCGGTCGAGGTCGAAATCCAGACGCCATCGGCTCCCCGCGTCCGCGCCGCGTCCGCGCGGGGCCGGGAGAGCCCGTCGAGGAAGAGCTCCGGTAATGTGCCGGGCCGATAGTCTTCCGGGAGCGCACTCGAGACTTGCACGTTGCTGGTGGCGGGCCGCTAGTGGGCGGCCGATTCCGCGACCGGCACGCCGAGCCGCTGGAGGGTGCGCCGGGCATGCTCGAGATGCCTCGGTTCCTCCCGGTCGCCGCGCGCGTAGGCCAGGAACTCCTGAAGATGCCGCGAGGCTTCCCGCTCGGCGCCCTGCTTCAACAGCAGGAACGCCAGACCATAGTGCGCCGCCGTGCTGCGCGGGCGCTCCTCGAGGGCGGCGCCGTACGCGCGAACCGCATCATCGGTGAGTCCAATGTGCGTGTACACCACGGCCATCTGTTCCAGCGTGGCCGGATGCCGCGGGCTGTACTTCAAGGAAAGACGAAATGAAATGAGCGCCTCGTGGTAGAGTTCCTGCCGAACCAGTTCCACACCTTCCTCGTAGAAGTCCGGCCGCTTCCGTCGGCGCCGTCCGTTACCGTCCCAGATCTTCCTCCACACCATGCCACCCCTCCCCCCAAGAGCGAGTCCGGATCGTACATCTCACTCACACAACCTCCGCACATCTCCCACAAATCCCCACACGTCTGGCGACAGCGGACAATTATAGCGTTTTGTCAAGCTGTGGCAAATTGCGATTACGCTTGACGACGTTCACCGACCCAGACGGTGGCGTCGGAGGCGACTTTCGCGAACCCGGACGCGGCGAGCGAGTCGAGGTCCTCCAGCGTCGGAGTCTCGACGACGAGGCGCGCGCCGGGCCGCGCGCAGCGCGTGATCTCGGACAGCGGCAGGGGAATGGGAGCCGCGAGCGCGATCCCGTGCAGCGCGCCGGAGCGAACCGGCCAGCGGAGCGGAGCGGCGCCCAGGAGAGGGTCGACGCCAGCCGCGAGATCCTCGACGGCCACGGCGGGCGGGGGGGAACGGCCGGCGGGATCCGGGAGCCAGACGAGCACCTCGAGACGGTCTCCGAGGCGGGCGATGGGAGGGGCGTGCGCGGCCAGCCTCGGGCCCAGGAGCACGACCATCCCGGCCCGGTCGCTCACGCCCAGCAGGGCCGCGAGGCGCAGTGCCGCCTCCGTTGCCGCCTCCGGAGCGGCCTCCCCGCCGGACCCGGCCGGATCCTGGATCGCCTCGGGCGCGGTCGCGGAAGGGCGGGCCGTCCCGGCGCCATGCGTGGCGCGGCGCGCGGCGTCGGAAAGGTCGAAGCGCATGGTCCCACGACGGATGGGCACCTCGATCTCGCACAGGGGGCACCCCAGCCGTCCCTCGACCACGCGACGCGATTCCGCCCGGTCGACGAAGGCGACGAGCCCCGCCGACGCCCGGCAATCGGGACAGTCCAGGACCTCAGCCAGTTCGAGAAACATGTCGCCGCCTCGCCGACTGCCCGCGCCTAGTCGCGGGAGTGTGCCAGACGGAGGAATTCCTCGCGCGTCCGGTGATCCCGGCGGAACAGGCCGCGCACCGCGCTCGTGATCGTCTTCGAGTTCTGCTTCTCGACACCCCTCATCATCATGCAGAGGTGAATGGCCTCCACGACAACCCCGACACCCTGCGGGTTGAGCGCCTCCTCGATCGCCTGCGCGATTTCCTCGGTCAGGCGCTCCTGAAGCTGAAGCCGGCGGGCGAACACGTCGACGATGCGGGGGAACTTGGAGATCCCGACGATGCGTCCGTCCGGGACGTACGCGATGTGCGCCTTGCCGAAGAAGGGGAGCATGTGGTGCTCGCACAGCGAATAGACTTCGATGTCCTTGACCATGACCATCGAATCGTGGGGTTCCTCGAAGATCGCCGTCCCGATGACCTCCTCGACGGTCTGGCCGTAGCCGCGGGTGAGAAACTCCAGGGCGGCGGCCACGCGCGCCGGCGTCCGGACGAGCCCCTCGCGGCCGGGGTCCTCGCCGAGCAGTTCGAGCTGTTCGCGGACGAGACGCGACAGGCGCTCTTCGCTCACGATCTCCTCCAGGAGTGCTCCGGGATCTCCTCCGACGGATGCGGGGCGCCGTCGCGCCCCGCCCGGGATGCAAAAGGGGCGACCCGTGGGTCACCCCCTCTGTAGGAATCGGATGCAAGGGGATTTCTTGAAGCCCTCCGCAACACGGTTCGGCCCCTCCCATCGGTTTCCGCCGTCCCCGCAGGGCATGACGTCCGCCTCCGGATCGGAGACTCTATGGGCAATTGTTGGCTCAAGAAATATGGCCTTGCATCCGTCCACGTGAACGTTAGTGCCGCTTCGGGTCCGCGGCAAACCTTGCCGGCGCGCGGTTGGCGCGCGCGGTACGGGCGACCCCGGTGGCGCGTGGCGACCGCCGAAGTCATGATGCTTCCGAACTCTTCCCCACGGAGGCACCATGGCGCGCCGACCCGCTCCGCCGATTTCCGTCACGTCGTCACAGGAGGTGACGGACGAACAACTCGACGCGTACATCCGCACGCGCCTCGCGCTCGCGGGCGTCGATCTCTCCGTGCTTCCCGACGACGATGAGGATGCGCCGGCCGATCAGCGCCGCATCATGGCGTCCGCGCGCCGCTTCCTGAGGTCGACGCCCGGGGCGATCGCCGATTTCGAGTTCGATCCCCTGGGGCCCGCGCCCGCCATCTATCCCGCCGAACTGAGCGCGTGGAACCGTGGGTGAGCTGAACCGGCGCCGTTTCCTCGAGCGGATGACGGCGCTGACCGCGACGGCCATTGCGACCCCTTCGACCCTGGGCGCGATCTCCGACGCGGGGGCCGGGATCGCGCCGGGAACCGACGGAGGGATCGGAGCGGGCCGCGGGACCGCGACCGGACGCGTCGGCGAACTGCACCTTCCGCCGGCGGGCCGTCCGCAACCCGCGGACCTGACCGAACTCACGCTCGCCGAAGCGGCGCGGCTCCTTCGTGACGGCGACGTGGGCGCGGTCGAACTCGTGGAGGCGTATCTCGCGCGGATCGGCCGGTGGGACCCCCGCTATCAGGCGTTCAACACGGTGGTTTCCCAAACCGCGCTCGAGGCGGCCCGGACCGCGGACCGGACACGCGGACGGGCGCCGCTGACGGGCGTGCCGCTCGCGATCAAGGACAACTATTTCACCGCCGGCGTCCGCACGACGGCCAACTCGTTCATCTTCGAGGACTTCGTGCCGGATTTCGACGCGACCTCGTGGGCGCGGCTTCGCGACGCGGGGGCGATACTGGTCGGCAAGACCCAGATGGGACCGCTCGCGACGACGGCCGCCTCGACCCCCACGGGGGAGCGCACGACGGTGAACGCATGGGCCCCGTACCACGACAATGTGAGCCCGGGCGGGTCCTCGAGCGGGTCGGCGACGGCGGTCGCGGCGCGCATGGCCGCGTCGAGCACCGGGACGCAGACGGGCGGCTCGATCACGAACCCATCGAACGCACAGGCGCTGACGGGCATCAAGCCGACGATGGGCCGGGTCTCGCTGCACGGCATCCTCCCTCTCACCTACACGCGAGATCATCCGGGCCCGCTGGCCAGGGACGCGGTCGACGCGGCGTTGATGCTGCAGGTCATGGCGGGGCCCGACCCCGCGGACCCCCGGTCCCTCGGCCTCCCGCCGGTCCCGGACTACCTGCGGGCGGTGAGCGGGGACGGCGGCGCCCTCACGCACCCGGAGCGCGGAGGGGCGGTGCGGATCGGCGTCCTGCCGGGCTTCCTCGACGAACCGGAGCCCCCGGCGGACCCGGGGCCCGAACCGGACCCCGATGTCGACCGCATCGGAAGCTCGTTCCCGCGACGGGAGCGGACGCAGGCGGCGTACCGTCGCGAAGTGGCGACGGCGGAGGCGCGGCGGCGCATGCTCGCGACGCTCGAGGACGTGGGAGCGGAAATCGTCGAACTCGACTTCCCGACCCACTGGGAGACGCTGACGAGCTTCAACTTCAACAACGTGCGGCTCCCGGAGCGCTCGGAGATCTTCCTCGAACACCTTCGCGACGACGTGAGGAAGTTCGGCGTCTCGCTCGCCCCATGGGTCAACGGGCTGCTCCTTCCCGCGGCCGAGTACGTGCGCGGCTCGCGGGCCCGGCTCGTCCTCCTGGAGGAGGTCCTCGACGAGGTGTTCGGCCGCTGCGACCTGGTGACGCAGACCGCGCCCTACCCCTTCGACATGGTGGGGCTCCCGCTCATCGGCTTCCCGATCGGGTTCGAGACCGGGTCGACGGGATACCCGAGACCCATCGGGGGCATGTTCGGCGCGGAACCCTACGCGGAACACCACCTGCTCGCCGTCATCGCGGCGTACCAGCGCGCGACGGACTGGCACCTGCGGCGGCCCGCGGACCCCGGCGCACTCCGGCCCGCCGAAGGGGACGGGGGCGTCCCCGGCGACGGCTCGGGCGGCCGGAGCCCTTCACCGGGACGCTACGATTTGTTCGACGTGATGGAGCGCGGCGAATAGAGAGCGGTCACCATGCGATGCCGTAGTCGTCGCCGTGGTGGCTCGAGCCGCCCCAGAAGGCGTCGTTCTCCCAGTCGAAGAAGATCGCGTTGATCGGCCCCGATGTGCGCTCCGCGAAGGTGAGTTCGTAACCCATCGAGTCGAGGGCGGAGCGGATCCAGGGCGGCGTCGCGTCCTGCAGCAGCATCCGTCCCGGGCGCGTCTCGTGCTGGCCGAATGAACCCCGCATCTGGTAGCTGTTCATGTTCGGCGCCTCGACCGCCTGCTGCACGTTCATGTCCCACTCGACCACGTTGAGGAAGAACTGGAGCAGGTTCTGGTCCTGTCCGTCTCCCCCCTGAACGGCGAAGGAGAGGAAGGGACGGCCGTCCTTGAGCGCCATGCCCGGCGTGAGCGTGGCGCGCGGCCGCTTTCCGGGTTCGATCACGTTGTACGGGTTGTCCGCCTCATCGAGGACGAAGCTCTGGGCCCGCTGGGAGAGCCCGATCCCGGTTTCCCCGGCGACGACGGCGGGAATCCAGCCGCCGGAAGGCGTGATGGAGACGACCCAGCCCTCCGCGTCCGCCGCCTGTACGGAGGTCGTGCCGAGATAGAAGTCCTCGTCGAGTTCCGCGTGATCGCCCAGGGACAGTTCGACTCCCTGTTCCGTCGTGACGGCGGCCCGCGTCCCCCAGCGTTCGAGCAGGTCGGTGAAGGGGTTCTCCTCCCCCTGGAAGGGATAGGGGTCGCCGGGCCCCGCGTTCGGATCGTTCCGGTCCCAGTCGATGGCCTCGAGCCGGGCCCTCGCGTAGTCCTTCGAGAGAAGTCCCTCGATCGGTTCCGCGGGCGGGAAGTAGGGGTCGCCGTAGTAGAAGTCGCGGTCGGCGAAGGAGAGGTTCATCACCTGATAGAGGGCGTGGAGATAGTTCGCGCTGTTGTAGCCCATGCCCTTGAGGTCGAGCTGCTCGACCATGTTGAGCGCCTGCAGCATCACGGGCCCCTGGACCCAGGTCGTGAGCTTGTAGACATCGATCCCCTTGTAGTTGGCGGTGACCGGCTCCTCCAGGTAGACCTGCCAGTTCGCCATGTCCTCCATCGTGATGAGCGCGCCGGCCGCCTGGGCGCCCGCGACGAAGTCCGCCGCGATTTCTCCCCGGTAGAAGGCGTCGTACGCGGCGTAGATCGCTTCCCTGCGGCTCGCGCCTCCCGCCAGCGCCTCGGCCTCGGCTTCCACGAGCCGTTCGAGCGTCCGCTTCAGTCCCGGCTGCCGAAAAATCTCGCCCTCCCGCGGGCCCGGGTTCTCCGCGTCGTCCGGATGGGTGAAGTACACATCCATGGACGACGGCCACTGCCGGATCTCGTCCACCGTATTCCGGATGCGGCGCGCCGCATCGGCCTCGATCGGGTACCCGTCCGCCATCTCGATCGAGGGCTGAAGCACGTCGGCGAGGCTCAGCCGGCCCCATTCGGCAAGCATCGTCATGAGCCCGCCGGGCGTGCCGGGCGTCACGGCCGACAGCGGGCCGAACTCGGGCGGGAAGTTGTCGTGGCCCTCCGCGCGGTAGTGGTCGGGGGTCGCGCCGGTCGGCGCCGCGCCGAGGGCGTTCACGCCGATGACACGCTCTTCTCCCGGATGATAGATGAGCGCCTGCGTCTCCCCTCCCCACGAAAGCACGTCCCACATGGTGGAGGTCGCGGCGAGCATGGCGGCGGCCGCGTCGACCGCGTTTCCGCCCTGATGGAACATGCGCGCCCCGGCGGTGGCGCCGAGCGGCTTGCCGGTGATCGCCATCCAGTGGCGCCCGTGCAGCACCGGCTTGGCGGTGCGCTGGGCTTCGACGACCGGAGGCAGAGCCAGGAGCAGCAGAGCCGCGAGGGCGACGCGGGGCGTCACGAAGTTGCGGGGGGAGCGGGAGCCGAGAGCGACAGACATGATGGAATCCTCCGGGGAAGAACCGCGCGAACCGACAGCCGAAATATGGCCCCCCCCCGGCCCGGGGCGAAAGCCGGGCCGGAGCTACCGCCTGCGCCGGATCCCGCGCCTCAGGGCGGTGGGCTCGGGGCGTTCGACCTCCACCTCCTCGGGGGGCGGCGGCTCCACGTCGGGTTCGAAGCCGGGGACGACGCGGCGCTCGATCGTCTCGCCCAGCAGACGCTCGATGGCTCGGATCTCGACCCAGTCGCTCGCGGCCATGAGCGTAATCGCGTCGCCGGTGTCGTCGCCGCGGGCGGTGCGGCCTACGCGGTGCACGTAGTCCCGGGGATCTTCGGGCACGTCGAAGTTCACGACATGGCGGATGCCGCGGATGTCGAGCCCTCTCGCGGCCACGTTCGTGGCGACGAGGACGCGGATCGAGCCTTCCCGGAAGCGGCGCAGCGCCTTGTCGCGCTGGTCCTGGTGCTTGCCGCCGTGCAGGCCCGCTACCGCGACATCGTGCGACCGCAGATAGTCCGCGAGGTAGGTCGCCGTCACCCGCGTGCGCGTGAAGACGAGCACCTGTCCCTCCGGCCACTCCCCGAGCAGATGGTGAAGAAGGGCGTGTTTCTGCGACCAGTCCACCGGGTGAAGGACCTGGCGGATTCCGGCCGCCGCCGTCTCGCGCCCGACCTGGACTTCTTCGGGGTCGGTCATCAGTTGATGGGCGAGCCAGCGGACGCCATTGGGCATCGTCGCCGAGAAGAGAAGCGTCTGGCGGTCGTCCGGCGTGTGGCGAACGATCTCCTTCACATCGTCGATGAACCCCATGTCGAGCATGCGGTCGGCCTCATCGAGCACGAGGACCTCGACATGGGACAGGTCCGCGTTCCCGCGCTTGATGTGGTCGAGCAGGCGGCCCGGCGTGGCGACGAGCACGTCGCACCCGAACGCGAGTTCCGCCTTTTCGGGTCCCAGCGGCGTTCCGCCATGGACGACGACGGACTCGATCGAGGACACCGCGCCGTACGTCGTGACGGCGGCGGCGACCTGCTGCGCGAGCTCGCGCGTCGGCGTGATGACGAGGCCTCGCGGGGCGGTGGACGGTTCGGTGGCCGCGAGGCGCTGCACGGCCGGGAGTGTGAAGGCCGCCGTCTTGCCCGTGCCCGTGTGGGCGGTGCCGAGCACGTCGTGGCCGGCCAGGATGGCGGGGATCGCCTGGCGCTGAACCTCGGTGGGCTCGGCGTAGCCCGCCCTCGCCACGGCTTCGACGAGATCGGAGGAGAGGCCGAGTTGGGCGAAGGGGTGCCCCTCCTCACTCACGGACGTAGAGTCTCTTGGATATGATGACCGGACTTCGTTTCACCATGGAATCGGACAGACGTCGGGGCCGCGCCCGACGAAGCGTGCGCCGCCACGGTGGGGCGCGGGAGGTCGCTTCGCAAGGCGGAGGAAGGCCCGCCGGGCGGACGCTCCGCCTCGCCGCTCTCGTCGTGAGCTTCCTTTCGGGCCTGTCGGCTGGCTGTCGTCCGGCCCCGGAGGGACCGCGCCCGCCCCGGATTCCGGCGGAGGGGGTGACGCTCGACGCGGCCTCGGTGGCCCCCGAACCGGGCCTGGAGTTGCGCCGCGCGACGGCCCGCGCCGGTTTCGATATCGCGCACTATCGGCTCGAACTCGACCTCTCCCGTCCCGCCTCGGGAGAATTCGCGGCCGTCGCGACGCTGCGGGGCGACCTCGCCGCCGGTGCGGATCGCGTGGACCTCGACTTCATCGGGCTGGAGGTGGCGTCCGTGACGATGGACGGCCGGGCCGTCGAGTACGGGCGTGGCGGCTCGGTGCTCACGGTCGGCCCGTTCGAGGCGACAGCCGCCGCCGTGGAGCGAGAGATCCGCGTCGAATACGGCGGTTCCCCGCAGAACGGTCTCTTCTTCGGCGAGGATCGCAACGGCGAGCCGGCCGTGTTCGCGGACAACTGGCCGAACCGCGCCCGGTGGTGGTTTCCCTCCAACGATCACCCCCTGGACAAGGCCACCGCCCGCTTCGAGGCCCTGGCCCCGGCGGGGTTCGAGGTCATCGCCAACGGGCGCCTCGTGGAGACGCGTCCGGGAACCGAGGGTGGAGCGGTGTGGGTCTGGGAGACGGATTCCGGTGCGCCGATCCCCTCCTATACGATGGTGGTGGGGATGGCCCGCTTCGAGCGTCGCCCCCTCGGCGCGGCGGGCTGCGGACTCTCCCCGGCGGCGCCTCGTCCCGGAGGAGAAGGGGAGGCCTGCGCGGCCGTTTCCGTGTGGGCGCTGGCGGGCGATGGCGACTACGGGGCCGAACGCTTCTCGCGCGCGCCGGACATGCTCGACTTCTACAGCGAGCTGATCGGGCCGTATCCGTACGAGAAACTCGCCCACGTGGAGTCGTCGACCCGATTCGGGGGCATGGAGAACTCGAGCGCGATCTTCTACGGGCGCGGAGCCTGGGAGGAGCGGCGCATGGGCGAGGGGGTCATCGCGCACGAGACCGCGCACCAGTGGTTCGGCGACGCGGTGAGCCCGGCGTCCTGGAACCACCTGTGGGTCAGCGAGGGATTCGCGAGCTACTTCGGCCCGCTCTATTTCGAGGCCCGGGACGGGACGGAGGCGTTTCGGGCGCTCATGAGCGGGAGCCGCGAGGTCGCGGTGGGGTCGGACGTCGTTGGGCAGGCGATCGTCGACTCCAGCTCCAACCAGCTCTTCGACCTCCTGAACCGGAACAACTACCAGAAGGGCGCCTGGGTTCTCCACATGCTGCGCCGTCACATGGGGGACGAAGCGTTCTTCCGCGGGATCCGGGACTACTACGCCGGTCATCTCCACGGCGCCGCCCTGACCCGCGACGTGCGGGAGGCGTTCGAGCGCGCCTCGGGCCGCGAACTGGGCTGGTTCTTCGACCAGTGGGTCCACGGCCCCGGACACCCGCGACTCGAGGTGGAATGGGGCCCGGAGGCGGAGGATCTCGTGCTCTCGATCCGCCAGGCGCAGCCGGCGGAGTGGCCGGTGTTCACGCTCGATCTCGAGTTCGAGGTCGAGGGGGGCGCCGCCGATGGCCGTCGCGCGAGCGTGCGCGTCGACTCGCGGGAAGCGATGCTGCGCATCCCGGGCGCCGCGGGGGCCGACGGCGTGCGCTTCGACCCCGACGTCAGCGTGCTCGCGACGGCGGAACTGCGGCGGCGCTGAACGGGCGGGCGATCCGGGCCGCTTCCGGGCTGCCGAGCGCCAGGTCGCACGCCAGCAGGTCATCGTCCGTTTCGCGGCGGATCACCTCCCGCGCCGCGCCGTCCCGCACGAAGATGACGGCGGGGCGTCCGACCCCGTTGTACCGGCTCGACATCGCGAAGACGTAGGCGCCCGTGCCCGGGATGGCGAGCACGTCGCCCACCTCGGTGTCGGCGGGCAGCGTCGCCGACGGCACGACCACGTCGCCCGACTCGCAGTGCCTTCCCACGACGCGAAACGTCCGCCCGGTCTCGCCGAGCGCGCGCGAAGCGTTGAGCACCTCGTAGCTCGCCCCGTACAGCGAGGGGCGCGGGTTGTCGGAGAGCCCGCCGTCCACGGCCAGTGCCTCCGCGGCCCCATCGAGACGCTTGCGCGCGTGAACCGTGTAGAGGGTGAGCCCGGCGTTCGCGATCACGGACCGGCCCGGTTCGACGATGAGCCGGTACGCGCCCAGCCGCGCCGCCGCGTTGGACCGGCGCAGGCCGGCCTGCAGCGCCTCGGCATACCGCCGCGGGGAGGGCACCTCTTCCCCGGCGCGGTAGGGCGCCGCGAGCCCGCCCCCGAGATCCAGGTCGACCGTCTCGGGAAAACAGAGCCGCAGCGGCGCCACGAAATCCACTGCCGCCTCCGCGACCCGGGAGAAGAGCGCGGCATCCCGAATCTGGCTGCCCGCGTGGATGTGGACGCCCGTCAGGCGCCACCCTCCCGCGCCCGCGATCCGGCGCGCGACGGACCCCGCGACGGCCGGCGACATTCCGAAATGCGCGCCCGGCCCCACGGTCCGCACCTTCTCGTGCGTCTCCGGGGTCAGATCCACGTTCAGTCGCAGGAGCAGGTCGGGACGATGGTCGGACTCTGCCGCGGCCGCGGCTCTCCGGAGGTCATCGACCTCGCCCGGATGGTCGATGACGACCCGGCCCACCCCGTACCCTATGGCCCGTTCCAACTCGGCGGTCGATTTGGCGTTCCCATGGAGGATGACGTCGCGCATCGGGAAGCCCGCTCGCCGCACGAGTTCGAGTTCCCCGCCGGAGACGACGTCCACCAGCCAGCCCTTCCGGGCCAGAAGCCGCACCAGGGCCCCGCACAGGAAGGCCTTTCCGGCGTATGTCAGTCCGGCGTCCGGTCCGAAGGCGGCGCGAAAACGGGCGAGACGGTCTTCGAGATGGCTTTCGTCGACGACGACCAGCGGCGTCCCGAATCGGACGGCGAGTTCCGTCAGCCCTACCCCGCCGACGCGCCCTCGCCCGCCGGTCTCGGTCCATGAGACGGGCAGGACGTGCTTCACATCAGGGCTCCGACGACGGCGAAGCCCGCGGTCGCGATGCCTCCCGCGACGAGCGCATAGGGAATCTGCGTGCGGACGTGCTCGATGTGATCGGTGGCCGACGCGAGCGAGGCGATGATCGTCGTATCGCTGATCGGGCTGCAGTGGTCGCCGAAGATGCCACCCGACAGCACCGCGGCCACGAACGGCGCGGGCGGCAGGCCGAGGGCGTTCGCGAGCGGGACGGCCACCGCGAGCATGATCGCGAACGTCCCCCAACTGCTTCCGGTGGCGAAGGCGATCACGCCCGTGACGACGAACACGAGCGGCAGCAGCACCATGAGCGGGAAGGTGTCTCCGACGACGCCCGCCGCATAGAGACCCGTCCCCAGCGACCTCGTCACGTCGCCGAGCGACAGCGCGAGCCAGAGCACGACCGCCATTCCGGTGAGCGCCCCCGCCCCCTTCAATCCCACGCGACTCAGCGCTTCGATGTCGAGAGAGCGCTGCCCCAGAGCCAGGAGCCAGGCCAGGGCCAGCCCCACGAGCACCGCCCACAGCACGCTCGTGGTACCGGACCCCTCCGCAATCGACCCGCCCCCCGTCACCCACATGAACAGCGGCATGGAGATGACCATGGCCGCGATGGGGATCAGCATGTTGCGAGGCTTGAGCGCGACGCCCTCGGCCGGCGGCGGCGCGATCTCCTCCGGATCCGCGAGCGCCACGGCGTGGTCCCAGTGGAGACGCCCGTCCCGCGTGCGCGCCTCGGCTTTCTTCATCGGGCCCCAGTTCCAGCCCCGGAAGGCGGTCAGGCCCGCGAGGACGAGGGCCGCGACCGCATAGAGGTTGAGCGGAATCGCGACGAGAAAGACGCCGAGCGGGTTGGCCACGCCCTGCTCGGTCAGGATCCCCAGAACCAGCGCGCCCCACGCGTTGAAGGGGATGAGGATGCAGACGGGCGCCGAGGTCGAGTCCACGATGTAGGCCAGTTTCTCTCGCGAGATCCTGAAGCGGTCGAAGAGGGGCCGCGACACGGAGCCCGCGACGAGGATCGTGAGATTCGATTCGATGAAGACGACGATCCCGATCAGCCAGGCCATGATCTGGGCGCGCCGGGCGTTCGTCACCCAGCGGGCTTCCTCGACCCAGCGCACGAAGCCCCGCATGCCGCCATTCGCCTCCACCGTGGCGATGAGGGCGCCGATGAGGAACGTGAAGACGATGACCCGCGCGTTGCCCGCGTCGCCGAGCACGCCGATCGCGCCATCGATCGCGCCCGCGGCGCCCGCCGCCGGGTTCCAGCCGGAGAGAATCGTGTGTCCGAGCCAGATGCCGGCCGCCAGCGAGAGGAAGACCTGCCGCGTGTAGATCGCGAGCCCAATCGCCAGCAGCGGGGGGAGAAGCGAGGCGAAGCCGTACGTACCGACCTCCTGCAGAGCGATTTCGGCCATTCACGTCCTCCCGGGGTTCAGCCGCCCGCGGGGGCGGCTCAGCGCTTCGAGACCCAGCGGCTCCGTCGATCGTAAAACCTGAGGGGTTGGTCCGCCGCGCGCGAGATCCCGACCCGCGTCGTGACCCGCACGACCGCCTCCGGGACGGGTTCTCCCCAATGCACGGAGAGCGGGGGATGGTCGAGTCGATGCCCCTGCATGTCGGGACCCACCGCGAGCGCCTGGGCGAGCCGGGCCGGGCCGTTGGTGAGTTCCGCTCGGCCGCGGCGGCGGCGCATGACATCGAGACCCTCGGTTGGCTCGACGGCCCGCAGGAGGACGCCGGCCGGGAAGCCCTCCGGTCCCGTGACCACGTTCAGGAGCCAGTGGATGCCGTAGTTGCGGTGGATGTACGCGGTGCCCGGAGGTCCGAACAGCGGTGCGTTTCGCGCCGTGCGGCCGATCCGCTCGGCCGCGTGGCAGGCGTCGTCCTCGGGCCCCGTGTAGGCTTCCGTCTCGACGATCCGGCCGGCGGTCCGCTCGCCGGCGCAGTCGGAGCGCACCGTGCAGCCGAGCAGTGCCCGGGCCACTTCGATGGCGGGGCGAGAGAGAAAGTCGGCGTCGATCGGTCCGGACCGGGGGCCCGGACCGGCCGAGTCGTTCAGCTTTCCCGCTCTGCTCGGCGGGCTGCGCGGACCACTTTCGCCCGGCCTTCCGAGAGCACTTCGGTCAGGCGCGCCGGCTCGGAGTCGATGACCTCGAACACTCGGTCGCCGAAGTGGTCGAAGAGCACCTCCGCGGTCCGCTTCCCGACGCCCGCATAGTTGCGGACCATGTGCCCGATGGGTCCCCCGGCGGGCTTCGCGGCAGGCCTGGCGGTGCCGCCGGCCGACTTCCCGGCCCCTCCGGCCTTGCGTGCCGCGGGCCGGCTGCGAGTCGGAGCGTCCGCGCGCTTCGCTTCCTTCTTCGCCTTGCCCGTGGCCGGTTCCTCATCGGCGACCGGGCCGATGCGAGGCGCGCCTGCCTTCTTCGCCGCACTCGGCGCAGCGGTCCGCCCGCGGGATCCCGACCGGTAACGCCCCAGCGTGCGCCGGGGAGGCGTCTTCTCCCGGGCGCTCGGCTGGCTTTCCCGGGCTTCCGGCTCGCGCTGCGGCGTGGGCGCCGCGGGCTCCTTCTTCGGCGCCGCCTGCTCACGATCCGGCCTCGGGGCCCGCTGTTCCCGCGCCTTCGGCTGGCCGCGGCGCGCGGCAGACGTACCATCTCGCTGATCCGCCCGGCCCTGATCCGCCCGGCCTTTCGCGGCCGTCCTTGCGTCCTGCGCGCCGGCCGGGTCCTTCCCGGCGCGTTCGGCTCGAGGCGGCTCCGACTTCCGCTGCTGAGCCGGCGTTTTCCGCCGACTCGGCGTGTCCGCCCTGGCCGCCGGAGACGATGGCGCACGCTGCGGCGCCGGCTTGCTGCGGGGCGCCGGCTCGCTGCGGGGCGCCGGCTTGCTCCTGGACGCCGGCTTGCTCCGAGGCGCCGGCTCGCTCCTGGGCGCCGATCCGATCCCGAAGCGGCCGAGCGTCTTGCGTGCGGCCCTCGCCGCAGCGGACAGCGCGGACCGCCCGCCCCCATCGTCCTCGCTTGCGGGCGCCGTCGGCTTCGCCCCGCTCGCCGGCGCGGCCGGCGCGGCCGCCACGGTCAGATAGTGATTGCCGTCCTCGTGCCGCGACATCGTGACGACGCCGGCGTCGTGCGCTGCCCTCAGGAACAGGCTGAACTTGCTGAAGCCGAAGGTGCCCTCATCGAACGTGGCGTCGTACTGCAGGAGCTTGCGCTTGACCATCGAGTCGCGGACCGGGGCTCCGTTCCGCGAGAGCTCGGCCACCGCGCGCTTCAGCGCCTCGTAGGCACCTTCGACGGCCGGAGCAGCCGAAGAACCCGTCACCTTCGCCGTCGTCTTCGCCGACGGTTTCCCGGCTTTCGCGGGCGCTCGCTCGCTCGAGGTCTTCGGGGCGGACGCACGGCCGCGGCCGGAGCCTCCGCGGCGTCCACGCCGACCGCGGCTCCTCGCCGTCGGGGTCTCCGCCCGGGAGGACGCCGCCTCGCCGCCCGCCGCCGATGCCGACGCGGACGCGGACGCCGCGCCGGAAGGCGGGCCGACATCGTACTGGCCGTTTTCCCGCTTCTGCAGCACGATCCGCCCGCGTTTGGCCGCTTCAGTCAGGAATCGGTTGAATCGGGAGAAACCGGTCGTCTTCTCGTCGAAGCCCGGATCCATCTCCAGCATCACCTGCTTCAGCCGATCCGACCGCATGACATCGCCGCGCTCGGCCATGCGCGCGACGGCCCGGCTCGTCAACTCCCACGGATCGTGCTTCTCGGTCTGCGTTTCGTCGGCCGACTGGAGTCCCGACACCCGGTTGTAGCTGTAGTACTCGTCGCAGTTCTGGACGAGGATGTCGGATGCGGACTCCTGGAGCCCCACGCCGATCACGTACTTCCCGTACTCCTTCAGCTTCAGGACGAGACTCGAGAAGTCGGAATCCCCCGAGAAGAGAATGAAGGTCGCGATCTCGGGGCGCGTAAACACCAGTTCGAGCGCGTCGATCGCGAGTCGAATATCGGTGGCGTTCTTCTTCGACGACCCGTAGGCGGGCGCGAAGATGAGATCGATGGAGGCCTCGGAGAGCGGCACGATGTACTGGGGATAGCGTCGCCAGTCCGCGTACGCCCGCTGTACGGCCACCTTGCCCCGGATGATGTCCGAGTCGAGGAAGTTCCGGAGTTCCTGGCCCAGGTTGGACCGGATCCCCATGGTCACGTTGTCGAAATCGATGAGAAGCGCCGCGGCGGCTGCCATATCGGCGGAGGAGCGCCGATGGGGCGCCCGCATGTACATGTCGTTCATGTCCTCTTGTTCCGTTCGTTGTCGCGAACGGTCCGGCGAGGCCCCTCTGCCTCGCCCCCGGTGGCGGGGGGGATGGTGAGAGGGGTCTACGGACCACGGTTCGCGTTTTCGCCGGTCCGGCCGCGGGCCGCTTTGCCCGTCGACCGCCGTGGCGATCTGGTTCCGGCAGCCCGTGGCTGCCCTAGTCGGCCTCCGCGCGTATGACGCGGGCCAGACTCACGCGGCGCGCTTGTACGCTGGAGGCCTCCGGAAGCTCATCCAGAAAGTGAATGAGATCCGGCACTCTGTGCTCTGCCAGAGACTCGTGGCAGAAATCGCGGATTTCGTCGGCCGTGATCAGGGCCCCTTCGGCAGTGATCACGCAGGCGCAGATGAGTTCACCCAGCACGTCGTTGGGGATCCCGAGAACCACCGCTTCTTCCACCGCGGGGTGGGACCGGAGCTGCGCTTCGATTTCGGCAGGGTGTACGCTGTTACCCCCGCGAAGAATTACGTCGCTCAGGCGACCGACGATATGCAGGTAACCCTCAGGGTCGACCATCGCAAGGTCGCCCGTCTTCAGGAAGCCGTCTTCCGTCAGCGTTTTTCGGGTCTGGCCGGGCTGACGGAAGTACCCGTGCATCACGTTGAAACCACGCACGGCGAGTTCACCCACGGACTCGTCGGGGAGTTCCCCGCCGGCCTCATCGAGCACCCTGAGCTCGACCCCTTCGAGCGGGCGGCCCACCGTGTGGGCTCGCTTCGACTCGGGATCCGACCGGGTCGTGATCGAGACCGTGGGGGAGGTCTCGGTGAGACCGTAGGCGCTCTCGAGATCGGGGACCAGGCGACGGCGCAGGTCGCGCACCAGGACATCGCCGACCGGGGCGCCCGCGATGAGCCCCGTGCGCAGGGAGTCGGGCCGGGCCCCGCCGCTTTCCAGCGCCCGCAGCAGCATCACGAACATGGTCGGGACACCGTGTACGACCGTGGCCTCGTGCTCCCGCGCAAGCGCGAGCGCGCCCGCCGCGTCGAAGGTCTCCTGCAATACCAGCGCCCCGCCGGTGCCGAGCGTCGTGAGCAGGGCGGTGAGCCCGAAGATGTTCGGCAGCGGGACGATGCACAGCGTCCGGTCGTCGCCGTCCAGCCCCAGCCGCGTGGCCGTCGCGAGGGCGGTCCGCACCAGGTTGTCGTGCGTGAGGACGACTCCCTTCGGAGCCCCCGTCGTCCCGGGCGTGTACAGAATCGCGCAGGGATCCCGGTGCACGTCCACATCCGCCGGCGGGACTTCCCGTCCGCGGCCGCTCGCGATGAGGTCCTCGAACTGGAAAATCCGGTCGTCATACCAGAGATCCTCCTCTCCGACCGTCACCACGTACTGAAGGTCCGGCAGTCCGCTGAGGAGGCGCTCGAACCGCTGGAGATAGTCCACTCCGCCCCAGTCCTCGGCCGAGATCGCGACGGCGGCCTCGGAATTCCGCAGCGTGAAACGCAGTTCGCGCGCCGAACAGTTCGGGCCGATGGGCACGAGGACGGCGCCCGCTTCCGCGACCGCGAGGGCGGAGATCACGAACTCGGGCCAGTTGGGCAACTGGACCGCGACGCGGTCCCCGGGCTCGACCCCCAGGTTGTGAAGCCCCACCGCCAGGGCGCGCGCGTGCGCCGCGACACGGGAATAGCTCCACGACCCGCCCCGCGCGAATATGCAGGGCGCGTGCGGGCTCAACTCCGCGTGTCGGGCGAAGAGATCGGCGATGCTGAGCGCGGAGTTCGGTGACGGTTCGGCCGGGATCACGTCCGACAATCTCAAACCCGCCCGGCTGGCCGTAAAGCCGTCGCGAGCGGTTCTTCGAGGTCTTCCTCGCCGAGAGCGAAGCTGTGTCGTCCATCCGCGTCGGTAGCCACCTCGCCGAGTCGCGAAAGGAATACGCAGCGGATCCGGTCCAGGCGAGCCTTCTTGTCCTTCGACATCGCATCCTGAATCTCGGTTGGCTCGCGGTCGGTCTCCCAGTCGCCGCCGAGCCCGCACGCCTCCAGCAGTGCGGCGAGCTGTTCGGAGGTGCCGCGCTCCGTAATCCCGAGCAATTCTCCGAGGCGCGACTCGACGCGCATACCCGCGGCGACGGCCTCGCCATGGAGGAGCTTGTAGCCTTCGAGCGTCTCCAGAGCGTGGCCGACCGTGTGTCCGAAGTTCAGGATCTCCCGCCGGCCCCGCTCCAGCGGGTCATCGCCGACCACCGCCGCCTTGTGCCGCACCACGCGCTCGATGAGTTCCGAGGCGGCCTCCGGGTCGCCGCCCGACAGCGCCGCGGACCCGCTCACCATCCAGTCCCAGAGTTCCGCATCGAGAATCGCCGCCGTCTTCACGGCCTCCGCCAGCCCGGCGCAGCGCTGGTGCCGCGGCAGCGTCTCCAGGACGGCGGGATCGATGAGCACGGCCGATGGGTGATGGAAGGCCCCGATCAGATTCTTGCCCGCTTCGGTATCGACGCCCGTCTTGCCCCCCACGGAACTGTCCAGCATGGCCAGCAGCGTCGTGGGAATCTGAACGACGGGAACGCCGCGCATGTACGTGGCCGCGACGAAACCGGCCAGATCGCCCGCGACCCCGCCTCCGAGCGCGACGACGGCCGAGTCGCGACCGAACCGCGCCTGAAGCATGCGATCGCTCAGCGCGGCCCACTGCTCGCGACTCTTGTTCCACTCGCCCGCCGGGAACGAGAACAGATCGGCGGCGAGACCCGCCTCCTCCAGGCGGGAGACGATCCCGGCGCCATAGAGCCGCGCGACCTGCGAGTCCGCGATCACGGCGTATCGGTGCGCCGGCGCATGCCGCCGGCAGACCGATGCGGCTTCGGCGAGCAGCCCCGGTTCGATGTGAATCGGGTAGCTCCCCCCTTCAGTGACCTGAACTTCCAGCGTCCTGCGGCTCATGAACCTCCATCGGAAGCGCCCGCCAGGCGCAGGTCCGTGAGGGTGACGCCCGCCGGGTCGAGAGCGATCGCCAACTCGGCGATCGAGCGCCCGAGCGCGGGATGTCGCCAAGCGCCGGCAACCTCCGCCAGCGGCAGGAGAACGAAGGCCCGCTCCGCCAGCCCGGCGTGTGGAATTGCGAGGTGCGGCGTCTCGACAACTTCGTCCGCGTAGAGAAGGATGTCGAGATCGAGCGGGCGGGAGGAGAATCTCGGCGCGTCCGGGTCGCGCCCCGCATCCGATTCGAGGTCCTTGAGCGAGACAAGCAGGGCGTCGGGCTCGAGCCGAGTCCAGCCGACGCAGCAGGCGTTCAGGTAGGCGGGCTGGTCCAGGCCGTACGCGGGCGCGGTCTCGTAGACCCTGGAGAACCGGGGCTCGACCAGCACCTTCTTCGCCAGACACCGTGCGGCGCCGCGCAGATGGTCGATGCGAGAACCCAGATTCGATCCCATCCCGACGGCCACTGCCCGCAGCGAGGCGTCGGCGCCGGAGGATGGCAGGCCGGACCCCGTCAAGGCGCGCTGGGCGCCCGAATCGCTAGCGGCTCTCCGGGAGTATCGGGACGATGCTGTTCCCCGGACTCGTGTCGCCCGGCTCATCGAGCGCGGTGTCTTCCGTCGAATCAACGGCCGGAACCGTGGGCCCGACCGTGAGGTCCAGACACCCGGTCGTGGACACGCCGGCCAAACCGATCAGGACTGCGCATGTCGCCAGAAAGTGCGTGGCTCTCGGTCTCATATATGCCTCTGTATGCTTGCTCGGGACCATCTCCGTAGCCGGAAGCTAGTGCGGCGGACGACCGCCACACAACGAGGAAACGTCCGAAGTCCCGCTTTTCTGACACGTCCGGCCGCAGACGCGAAAGAGGCCACCGGGGACGAACCCGGTGGCCTCTTCCATCGGCCCGATGTTCCGCGGAGAGTGCTAACGCACGACGAGGTCGGCGTTCGCCGCCCGCCGCTCCACGGCCAGGCTATTCTGGAGACGTTGCAGCGCGAATGCCGCCCGCTGCAGCGCGGAATCGAGACTGCCCGGAACCACGGCCGGCGGTATGGGGTTGCCGGCCGAACTCGGTTCACCCCCGCCGAAGGTGTAGATGTCCCGCTGCAGAACCTCGAGGTCGGCGGCCGGCATCGGCAACTGCAACGCCGTCCCCGCCGGCAGGATATCGTTGCGCCGTCCGTGCCAGAACTCCAACCCCCCAAAGACGTTGAACACGTTCTCGAAGTGTTCCCACCACATCGCGTCGCGCAGGTTGCCGCAACGGCCCTGCACGTCGTACCGCTTCCTCGGCGTGCACTCGCCCGCCGCATTGGACGGCACCGCATCCGTCGGGTTCGATGGCGCGGGAGGCAGGCCCGCCTGGGCGCGCGTCACGTTGATGACGTCGGCGGCGCCCGCGAAGTTGCCCATGCGATAGTGCCCCTCGGCGACGTAGTGGTCCATCTCGTTCGACGTCATGGACTCCATCGTGCCGAACTCGCACCGGCTGCAACTCAGAGTGTAGTGCTCGTACCGCGTGTCTCCGTAGTGCGACTGGCGGTACGTGCCGCGCTCCGGCCGGAAGATGATCGTCGCGTTGTACCGGGCGACCGGACCGGTGGACGCGGCCGTCGGACTCACGCTCTCCCCCAACGTGCCGTTCTCGTTCACCGCCGGGAAGCGCTTGTCGTCGCCGAACGTGAGCCTGCGGGCCGTGCGCTGTTCCGTCGGTGTCGAGAGCCAATCCTGATACTCTCCGCTCTGATCCGCCATGCCGACCCAGTCCATGTGCATCCGGTGCCAGGTATTGTTCTCCTGCATGAAGATCTTGATGCCGCTCCACCACGGAGTCCCGGAAGATCGGTCCTCACCGATTACGACGACGTCGCGCATCCCGTTCTGCGCGTCCTGTATGACCTTGCTCCAGTTCACGCCGGCGGCCTCGGCGTCGGTTCGGGGCAGGTTCGCCGCGCAACGTGCCTTCCAGCTCACCAGATAGTCGGCGAACTGGTTGTTGTCCCAGGGGTTGCCGTTGATCCACGTGTCCGGAAGCGTGAACGAGGACGCGCGAACCGCAGCTTCCGCCTCGTCCAGCCTGTTCATCGCGTACGCGAAGACGGCGTTGTAGTCGGCCGTCTCCAGTTCGCCCGCCAGATCCGTCGTCTCGTCAACGATGAACGCCTGGTCGTACCACAACGCCAGCAGACAGGAGAGCATCGCCTGACTCGCCATCGCGAACGCGCGTGCGCGTGCGTTGCGCTCGCCTCCGGGGCCGATCTCGAGACCCTCGTCGATGGCCCGGATCCCGTCCGAAGCCCCCGAGATGCCGGAGTAGGCGTCACCCCAGTTCCCCTCGAATATGTACGAACTGCCGTACGACGGGGAGTTCGGCAGCGGCTCGCGGGGCTCACGACCGAGGTCGTTCATCCCCATGTTGCCCCACGTCGCCGTGTGGCGGCTCGACATGTGGTTGAATGCGAAGTTCGCGTTGGTCCAGTAGTGCCCGATTTCCCAGACCTTGAGGAAGGAACTCGCGATGAGCGTCTCCACATCGTCCGGGCCGGCCAAGGCGCGCGCCCGGTCCGGCTCATTCGGGTTGTCGACCTGCAGGTCGCAGCCCGAAAAGCCGACCGTCAGCGCCAGCGCCAGGGCCGGTAGTGTCAGCTTCTTTTTCATGACCCCTCCATTACTTCAGTCCAAGTCCGTCCTACCCCCGTGCATGAAGGGGACTCAAAAAACCAGTTCCGCCGAGAAGGTGAACGTCCGGAAGTTGGGATAGCCGAAGCTGTCCACGCGGTTCACGGCCGCACTGCCAAGTTGTCCACCCGTTCTCCCGACCTCGGGGTCGTACCCGCGATACTCGGTGAGCGTGATCAGATTGCGGCCGATGGCATTCAGCGTGATCCGATCGAACACACTGCCGAACAAGGCCTCCATGGCCGTCTCGGGCAACGTGTAGCCGATGGACAGCTCGCGGACCTTGAGCCAGTCGCCGTTCTCGCGGAACCACGAGTTGTCCGAGCCGACATTGTAGATGACCGACGCGTACCCGGTGGGCTTGTTGAGCTCCAGCGGCTTGCCCGTCTGGTCGACGTCCTCGCCGCGCAACTCGCGAAGCGCCCACTGGGCCGTGTTGTTGTAGATCGAGTGGCCGACCGAAGCTTCCAGCAGGCTGTTCACGCTGAGGCCCTTGTACCGGAAGTTCATCGCGAACGCGCCGTTGAAGTCGGGCGTGGTGTTCCCGTACGGCAGGAACTCCGTCAGCCGACACTTCTCCATGTAGTTGGAGGGGTTCTTGGCGACACAGGCGGGGGAATAATCCTGGACGTAGAATGGGTGGCCCCACTGGTACGTGCGAGTGCCGTCTTCGGAGTTCACGTCGACCGTCGTGCCCCACAGCTTGCTGCTGAACCCTTCGGTGAAGGCGGCGCCGCCCGTCGCGACGAGCAGCCCGTCATCGTTCACCTGGAAGTTCGCCGCGCACTCCGAAGCCGACACGCCGACCGGCGCCAGATCCGCGCAGCTCGTGGCCAGCACCTCGCCCCACAACTCGCCCAGCGGACGACCCTCGGAGACGAAGAAGGTCCCCTGCGTGAAGTCGGGTACGTCCAGGCGCGTGATCTCCTGCTTCGTCCTGTCGAGGTTCAGCCGGAACTGCAGCCCCAGGTCCTGCTCGTCGATCGCCGCGTAGCGGAGCGACGCCTCATACGTCTGAGCCGCGATCTCGCCCGCGTTCTGCCACTGGCTCGAGAAACCCACGAACGCCGGCTGCGGAACCCGAAGAAGCTGATCATCGGTATTCTGCCACGCGTACGTGAGGTCGAGGCCCAGGTTCTCGAAGAACACGAAGTTGATCCCCGCCTCGCGCTCCGTCGTGTACTCCGGCCTCAGAGCCCGGTTCCCGAGGTTGATCGGGAAGATCGCGCCCGCCGAGACACCGAACGTCTCGTACTGGGCGGCGAAGTTCGGCCGGCCGCCGGCCGTGCCCAACGAGAAGCGCAACTTCAGTTCATCGATCGCGTCGATGCTCCAGAAATCTTCCTGTGTGATACGCCATGCAACCGAGCCGCGGTAGTAGGTCTGCCACCGCTCGTCGGGCCCGAACAGCGAGGAACCGTCGCGCCGAACGAGGCCGTCGACGATGTAGCGGCCGAGGTAGTCGGCGCTCGCGATTCCGAACAGCCCTTCCGCCTTGATGCTGCGGACGGTGTTGCTTCCGGTCGTCTCGCCGATGATGGCGCCGAAGTTCGGCACGTCCTGTACGGAGAACCGGCTCCCGAATACGCCGTTCGACTCGAACGCCTGGTCCTCGATCAGGTAGCGGACCTTCCCGCGCACCGTGAGGTCGCCGTCCATGAGCGCCTGGCTCGCACCCAGCGTCACCGACGCGTTGATGGCCTCGTCCGTGAAATTGCCCTCCCGCAGGCGGCCGCCGGTGAACTCACCCGTGCCGCTGGCGCTGGAAGTGCGCTCGTTCTTCGGCCGGATCTCGTAGTCGCTGAAGTCCGTCCGGTCGAACGACGCGTTCGCCTCGAGCGTCAGCCAGTCGATGGCCGCGGGCGAGAAGTTGAGGTCCACCGACCCCATCGTGCGCGTGCGTTCGTCGCGGCTGTCGTTCGTGGCCAGGAGGTAGAGCGGGTTCGCCTCGATCGACTGCGGGTCCGCGTCGATGTCGGGATACCCGTCGAGCGGGGAAATGCCCGAGAGGTCGATCGCCGGCGATACGAAAGTCAGCCGCGCAAACGCACTGTTCGTGACGGCCTTGTCGTCCTGGTCGGCGCGCGAGTAGAAGCCGCTCGCCGCGATGTCCAGGTCGCCGAACCGCGTGTCGACGTTCAGACGCACGTTCTGGCGCTCGTAGCCATCGTCGTTCGGGGTCCCGACATTGAAGGCCGACAGTCCCTGGGCGACGCGATCCGCGTTCAGGGTGGCGAGGTTCTCGACACACGCCGAGCAGCTCACCACGCCGGCTTCGCGGAACTGGTCCACGCTCACCCGGAAGCTCGATTCGCCGAACCGGCCCGTCACGGCGCCGTAGATGTCCATCGTCTCGCCCGGATCGAAGAACGTGTCCATGTGGTCGAAGAGCTCGCCCGGGAACGCCTGGTTCGCGAACGCCGTCGCCACCGTCCCGGGTTCGCCCGGAGAGATCTGGTTGTACAGCAGCGCCGAGCCGAAACCCCTGCGGTTCAGGTCGCGGAAATCGACCTCGTTGCCGTCTGTGTCGATGAACTTGGTCCCGGCCGCATTCATCGTGTACGGGTGCGAACGCACCAGACCGATGTCGCCGACGAGCTCGCCGAAACCGTACTCGCCGCGGCCGAGGATGTTCAGCGAATTCGTCTGCAGGCCCGTCCCGCGCTTCGTCGTGATCTCGATCACGCCGTTCTGCGCCCGCGAGCCGTACAGCGAGGCCGCCGCCGCGCCCTTCACGATCTCCACGTGGTCGATGTCCAGCGCGCCCACGTCGGCGAGCGAAGCGCTCTCGGACTGGATCACCCCGTCGATCACGATCAGCGGTGACTGACTCCGGCCGGAAGCGTCGATCGATGTCGGGCCGCGCAGCATGATCGACGCCGCCTCACCGGGCTGGCCCGAACCGGAAATCACCGACACGCCAGCCGCCTTGCCGGCCAGCAGCGATGACGCGTCCGCCGCCGGGACCGGCAGATCCCGCGCCGACAGCCGCTCCACCGTAAACGGGAGCTTCACCTGCGGCGTCTCGCCCACCACTCCCGTCACGACGATGTCCTGAAGGCGGAGAGCCGTCTGCTCCACGGCGAAGTCCGCCGTCGCCACCTGACCCGATTCTACCGTCACCGTCTGCGACAGTTCGTGGTATCCGATCAGGCGGACCGTCACCGTCTGCTCGCCCGCCGGTACCCCTTCCAGCCGATACGTGCCCTCTGGACCCGACAGCGTACCGATCACTGTTCCCGCAACGAACACCTGCGCGCCGGCCACCGGGGCCAGCGACTCCGCGTCGGTCACCGTCCCCGAGATCGCT
>LXNJ01000020.1_pt1 | contig 102003 bp, 73 predicted proteins | sample 809081 | NCBI WGS metagenome assembly LXNJ01 (sample SAMN04870510, study PRJNA318959) | sponge metagenome | biome: sponge; feature: marine sponge reef; material: water | host: Petrosia ficiformis | place: Greece: Milos, Mediterranean Sea | collected 2013-05-29 | depth 5-7 m
CCTACCGCTGCACAAGTGCTCCCCGCACAGTCCGCTGCTTCCTGAATGCGCGCTCGAAAGGCGCTTCAGTGGAACAAGGAGGGCGTTTTGCTTAACTTTTGCCGGATAGCTCGCAGTTTTTGTGTATTCCGACGGCCAGCAGGCCGCGCATGCGTTGGCCCGCCCTTTGAACTTCTTCCCGCGGCTTCTCGCCCGCGCAAATTTGGATGCCCTCGCAATTCGGATCACCCCGGACCGTGCCGGTCGGACGCTGCAGAAGGTCTGGCGGCTGACTGCATGCGTCTCAGCGCTGCTCGTCGCTGGCTGCGGTACAAACGACACCACGCTGCCCGATGTGGTGGACTACAACTTCCACATCAGACCGATTCTGTCTGATCGCTGCTACAAGTGTCATGGGCCAGATGATAACGCGCGCAAGGCGGAACTGAGACTTCACACGCAAGCGGGCGTGTACGCCGCGAGCCGGGACGACTCGTTGCGCTACATCATCGTGCCCGGCAGCGTTCAGGAGAGCAAGCTCATGGCGCATATCACGTCGGAGGACCCAAAAACGGTCATGCCACCGCCGGAAAGTAACCTCTCCCTGACGAAACACGAAATCGCGCTCATCCGCCGCTGGATAGAACAAGGCGCGACCTGGAAACCCCACTGGGCCTTTACACCCCCGGTGCCGCCTGAACGCCCCGCCGTACAGCGCGAAGACTGGATACGCAACGACATCGACGCCTTCGTACTTCGAACGCTCGAAGAGCAAAGGCTCAAGCCGTCGCCCGAGACAGACAAGGCCAAACTCCTGCGACGCGCAACGCTGGACCTTACCGGGCTGCCACCATCCATAGAAGCGCTCGACTCGTTCCTGGCCGACGAAAGGCCGGACGCCTATGAAGAGGCCATACGTGCCCTCCTCAAGCGCCCAGCCTATGGCGAACGGATGGCTTCCATGTGGCTGGATGTGTCGCGCTACGCAGATACGCATGGATACCAGGATGATCGCCCGCGAACCATGTGGCCGTGGAGAGACTGGGTCATTCGTGCATTCAACGACAACATGCCGTATGACCAGTTCGTGACATGGCAGCTGGCGGGAGACCTGCTAGAGAACGCCAACTACGAACAGCGCCTCGCTACCGGCTTCAACCGCAACCATGCCATCACACAGGAAGGGGGCGTCGTGCCGGCGGAGTACATCACCGAATACGTGGCGGACCGCACCAACACCATGGCAACGGCCTTTCTGGGTCTGACCATGGAATGCGCCCGGTGTCATGACCACAAGTACGACCCGATACTGCAGCGGGAGTACTATCAGCTGTTCGCATTCTTTAATGCCATTGACGAGCAGGCACCGATCAACTATTTCGACCTCTCGCCCCGGCCGTCCATGCGCATGGAGGACGAAGCACTGGAAGCGCTGATTGCATCCACAGCCGAAGCCATCAGCAACGAGGAAGCGGCGCTGGAAGCCCATGCGCCGGAGGACGATTACGCAGCCTGGAAAGCGCTGGGAGCCTTGGATGTCGCCGCGGGCCTGGAACGTGACCTGCTGGCATACTATGCGCTGGACGGGCTGGACAATCTGACGACGGCCAACATGGTCGGCCCCTACGCCGTGGCCAACACCGGCCTGCAAAACGAGTTGGACCCGCCCGCAACTGTGCAAGGCCGCCAAGGCCAGGCTTTGGCTTTTGATGGGGTGAACTTCCTCAACCTGGGCGCGGAGGCAGATTTTGACTGGTATGACCGGTTTTCCATAGCCTTCTGGGTGCATCCTGAGCCGCAAGAAAAGGATGCAGCCCTGTTGTCCAAGCGCGTTGATGAGCAAAAACGCCACGGCTACGAAGTCTACCGTACAGCAGATGGCCACCTCGGCGTGCGACTGCTGAATGACAACGCACTGAAGATCGAAGTCGTTTCGGCTCCCGTCGTGCCGCTTCGGACCTGGTCCCATATCGCTGCCACCTACGACGGGTCAGGACGCGCAGAAGGCCTGGCGCTGCACATCGATGGCGCAGCGGTGCGCACCATCATCGTTCGAGACTCCCTGGCACGCAAGAGCATTCTTAACGGCAATGATCTCTTGGCTGGCCACTGGTCGCACCGCAAGAAGACGCGCGGCGACATCGAAGGGCTGAAGGGAGCAGCACTGGACGAGATTCGCATCTACGCGCGCGAGCTTTCCGCATTGGAGGTGGCGCACCTGGCCGACAAGCCGCCGTCAGAATCCGCGCTGAAAGACCACTACCGCATACACCATGACGCCGCGCACGCGGCGCACGTAACGCGCCTGGACAGTTTGCGGCGAAGCTGGCGCGAAGTCCCCCATATCATGGTGATGGAAGACATGGAAACGCCGAGGCCCACCTTTGTGCTGGCGCGCGGCGCATACGATGCGCCGATGGATTCTGTCGGCCCCGATACGCCGGAGGCCATTCTAAGCATGCCGGCGCACTACCCACGCAACAGGCTGGGACTAGTCTACTGGCTGATGGACCCGCAAAACCCGCTTACCGCGCGCGTAGCAGTCAACAGGTTCTGGCAGATGATCTTTGGAGAAGGCCTGGTACATACACCCGAGGACTTCGGCAGTCAGGGCGCCTTCCCCACGCATCCAATGCTGTTGGATTACCTGGCGACCGCCTTCATCGCGTCCGGGTGGGACATCAAAGCACTCCTCTATGAAATCGTCACCTCAGCCACGTACCGGCAGTCCAACGCAATTACAGCATCGCTCGCTGCACGAGACCCGGACAACATGTACCTGGCCCGTGGACCCAAGGTGCGCCTGTCCGCAGAAATGATGCGCGACAACGCACTATTTGCGAGCGGACTCCTGCACCAGGAGATCGGCGGCGAACCCGTGCGGCCCTACCAACCCGCAGGGCTCTGGAAAGCCCTTGCCAACCAGGTCGGCGAAAACCGCTACCGCCCCGGCCGGGGACACGACCTCTACCGGCGCAGCCTGTATACCTACTGGAAGCGCACCATACCGCCGCCCGCCATGCTCACCTTTGATGCGCCCGAGCGCACCGTCTGCACGGTGGAACGCCAATCCACGGCCACGCCGCTGCAATCCCTTGTGCTGTTGAACGATCCGCAGTTTGTGGAATCAGCCCGTGTCCTTGCAGAGCGGATAGTGCATGACCGGGCACTGGATGACGAGGAACGCATCACACGCGCCTTTCGCCTTCTGACTTCACGCGTGCCGACAAGAGAAGAACGCGCCAGCCTCAAGGCACTCCTTAGCGCGCAGAAGACCGCCTTTTCCAACGATTCAACCCGCGCCGCACGCTTGGCCAGCGTGGGGAACAGCCGCCCTGGGGGGCTGGCCGATGACGTGACGCTGGCAGCCTGGACGGTGGTCGCCAGTACAATCATGAACCTGGATGAAGCCCAGTACCGATGACACCAGACCCGTTCTATGAATGCGGTTGCCAGATGAACCGCCGCCACTTCTTTTCGCGCTTAAGCCTGGGCATCGGGGGTGCAGCACTCGCGTCGCTCCTGGGCTGCGGCACGCGCCCTGCCGCCTCGCGAAGCGCACTGGAGGGAATTCTGGAAACGCCGCATATTGCGCCGCGGGCACGGCGGGTGATCTATCTGTTTCAGAGCGGCGGGCCATCACAGCTGGAGCTGTTCGACTACAAGCCCCTTTTGAAGGGACGGCGCGGAGAAGATCTGCCCGCGTCAGTTCGCATGGGGCAGCGCCTGACTGGTATGACGGCCTACCAGAAGACGCTGCCGCTGGCCCCTACGATCTATCCGTTCCAGCAGCATGGCAAGAGCGGCGCGTGGATCAGCGACCTCTTGCCATACACCGCCCAGATTGCCGACGAGCTTTGCATCGTGCGCTCAATGTACACCGAAGCGATCAATCACGACCCCGCCATTACCTTCTTCCAGACAGGATCGCAGCAGCCCGGGCGGCCAAGCATAGGAGCCTGGCTGAGCTACGGGCTAGGCAGCGCCAATGATAATCTGCCCGCCTTTTGCGTGCTTCTCTCGCGTGGCCTGCAGCGGCCGCAGCCGATATACTCGCGGCTATGGGGCAATGGATTCCTGGCAGCGCTGCACCAGGGCGTGCAGTTCAGACCCGGCGGCGATCCCGTGCTGTACCTCAACAACCCGCCCGGCATAGGTCCCGCGGATCGGCGCCGCATGCTGCAGCACCTCACGGAGCTCAACAGCCTGCGCAGCGCTGCGGCGGGCACAGCGCACATTGAATCCCGTATTGCCCAGTACGAGATGGCATACCGGATGCAAACTTCCGTGCCGGCGGTGACCGACCTGTCAGATGAACCCGAATCCACGTTTGAGCTTTACGGCGAAGCAGCGCGCATCCCGGGCACGTACGCGGCCAACTGCCTGCTGGCCCGACGCCTGGCAGAACGCGATGTGCGCTTTGTGCAGCTGTATCACATGGGCTGGGATCAGCATGGAAACCTGCCGCACGATATTGCGCTTCAGTGCAAGGACACGGATCGCCCGTCGGCGGCACTGGTGAAGGACCTCAAGCAGCGTGGCCTGCTCGATGATACGCTGGTGATCTGGGGCGGTGAGTTTGGTCGCACCAACTACAGCCAGGGGGCCCTCACCGAAATAAACTACGGGCGCGATCACCACCCGCGCTGCTTCAGCGTCTGGATGGCGGGCGGCGGGATCAAGCGCGGCCTTACCTACGGCAAGACCGACGACCTCGGCTATAACATCGTGGAGGACCCCGTGCATGTGCACGACTTCCAAGCCACCGTACTGCACCTGCTGGGTATTGAGCACGAGCGCCTGACCTACAAGCATCAGGGACGGCGCTATCGACTGACCGATGTGCACGGCAAGGTCATTCGTAACCTGATTGCATGACCTATGTGCAAAGCAGCCGCATGGTGGATTATTGCATGCTGCTCCCTCGCAGCCGGTTGCAGCATGCCGCGGGAAACTAACCTCCCGCTGGTGGTGGACTACAACGTTCACGTCAAGCCGATCCTGTCCGACCGCTGTTACAAGTGCCACGGACCTGACGCGAAGGCACGCCAGGCCGGACTGAACCTGTCAGACGAATCGGAAGCCAAGGAAGCGGTGTTGGAGTCTGGTGGGCATGCCATTGTGCCGGGCAGTCCGCGCAGAAGCAAACTCTATCGTCGCATTACCGCGCGGGATGCCGACAAACGCATGCCGCCCGCGGAGTCAAACCTGTCGCTTGCACCGAACGAAATTGCGCTCCTGAACCGCTGGATCAGGCAAGGCGCAGCGTGGAAGCCCCATTGGGCGTTCATCGCACCCCGCCCGCAGTCCCTGCCCGCCGTTCAGGACAGCACATGGCCCCGTCGCGGCCTGGATTATTTTGTGCTGGCGCGCCTGGAACGTGAAGGACGTACGCCCAGCACCGAGGCCGCCAGGGAAACGCTCATCCGGCGCGTGACTTTCGACCTGACGGGACTGCCACCTTCGCTGGACGACATCGACGCCTTCGTAGCCGATAGCAGCGTGGACGCGTATGAACGCGTCGTGGATCGCCTTTTGAACGCGGAGGCCTATGGAGAGCACATGGCGGCCGAATGGATGGACATCGCCCGCTATGCGGATACGGATGGCTACCAGGTAGACCTTGAGCGGCGGATGTGGCCGTGGCGCGACTGGGTGATCGATGCGCTCAACGCAAACATGCCGTTTGATCAGTTCAGCACCTGGCAGCTCGCCGGCGATCTGTTGCCGGATGCAACAAACGAACAGCAGCTCGCGACCGCCTTCAACCGCAACCATCGACAGACGCACGAAAGCGGTGCTATTGATGAAGAGTTCCGCACGGAGTATATCGCAGACCGCACCAACACAGTGGGTACAGCATTTCTTGGACTCACCATGGAATGCGCGCGCTGCCATGACCACAAGTACGACCCGATCACGCAGGAGGATTACTACAGCCTGTTCAGCTTTTTCAATAACATCGACGAGGCTGGGCTTAATGCCGGCGTGACCATGGCCGTGCCGGTGCCCTCGCTTATGCTGCCGGATGAGGATGCCCGTCAAAAGATCCGCACGCTGGAGGCCGAAGTGGCCACACAGGAAAACGCTGCAGCAGCGGCAGCCCAGGCGACACACAGCGACTTTGACGTATGGCTCAAAAGTGGCGCGGAGTTGGGCCCGGTGCCACCAGCAATGTTGGCATACGACTTTGATGTGCTGCAGGACAGCACCACGCCTGCACTGCGCGGCCCACCTGGCACGGCGGTGCTGGAGCCTATGCTCGTAGAAGGGCGCTTCGGAAGCGCCTTGAAATTCGATGGTGCCAGTGGCATCAAGCTCGAAGGTGCAGGACAGTTTGAGCGCAGTGATCCCTTCACGCTCAGCCTGTGGATCAAGGCTTCGCATCACGAAGCAACGGCGGTCCTGGTGCACCGCACGCACGCAAGGCTGGAAGCGGGAAGCCGGGGCTATGAGCTGTCTCTGCAGGAGGGCCGACTCGTGGGACAATTGGCTTTCATGTGGCCCGAAAATGCCCTGCGCGTCGTATCGGACCAAGCCGTACCGCTGAATAAATGGGTGCATGTTGCCCTGTCGTACGATGGCGCCAGCGAAGCGCGCGGACTGCGCCTGTACATGGATGGGAAGCAGTTGCCGGTCACCGTTGTGCGGGACAACCTTCACGGCTCCATCCAGTACGACAACATCCCGGTCCCGGTCGCTGTCGGCTACCGCATCCTGGATCGCGGTTTCAAGGGGGGCGCCATCGACGGGCTGCGCATTTATGACAGCAGGCTCCCCGCCTTGGACATCCTGCGCCTGGCGGAGCAGACGCCGCGCGCCGGCGAGGCCGAACGATACGAGTACTTTCTGGCGCGCCATGCGCCGGCATATCAACAGCAGCTTCGGAGGCTTCAGTCCAGCCGGCACGCGCTTAGCCGCGCCTTGCACGCAGTGCCTCAGATCATGGTGATGCGCGAAACCGCAATGAATCGCACCGCCTTTGTTCTGGAACGCGGCCAGTACGACGCCAAGGAAAAGCCGGTAGCAGCCGGTGTTCCAGAGGCCATCTTCCCATGGAATGATGAGTGGCCGCGCAACCGTTACGGGTTCGCGCAGTGGCTCTTTGACGCGGAGAATCCGCTCACTGCGCGCGTGGCCGTGAACCGGTTCTGGCAGCGATACTTTGGCACCGGCCTGGTGTCCACACCCGAAGACTTTGGCAGTCAGGGACGGCTTCCTTCACATCCCGCGCTGCTGGATTATCTGGCCCGAACCTTCATCGACAGCGGCTGGGACATGAAGAACCTGCACCGCCGCATCGTCACTTCGAGCACCTATCGGCAGCGGTCCGAGCCCCGGAACGACGACCTAGTGCTGGATCCTGCCAATACGCTCCTGGCACGCGGGCCGCGCCTGCGACTGTCCGCAGAAATGCTGCGCGACCATGCCCTTGCCGCCAGCGGCCTCCTGGATCGCACCATCGGCGGACCCAGCGTCAAGCCCTACCAGCCTCCAGGGCTCTGGGAAGAAAAGCAGAACCAGCGCTATGTCCCGGACACCGGTAGCGCCCTCTATCGGCGCAGCCTTTATACCTTCTTCAAGCGCAGCTCGCCGCCGCCAGCCATGATGGCCTTTGACATGCCTAATCGCGCCCACTGCGTCATGCGGCGGCAGCGCACGGCCACGCCGCTGCAGGCCTTGGTGCTTTTCAACGATCCGCAGCTGGTGGAGGCCGCGCGCCATATTGCACAACGGGCGCTGACGCATCCCGTGCTGGAGGATCAGATCACCAAAGCCTTCCGGCTGGTGCTGAGCCGCCGGCCTTCAGACGAAGAGGTTCGGGTGCTGGCATCGCTGTACGCAGAACAGTATGTGCACTATTCCGACAACCCTGAGGCAGCTGTGCAGCTGCTGCACACCGGGGATTCCGGGTGGGACGAAAGCCTCGAACCTGCCGCTTTGGCAGCGGCAACCATGCTAAGCAACGCGCTCTTATCTTATGATGAAACCGTCGTCAAGTACTGATGCACGCGTGCCACAACTATAGACCCATCACCTCCAGGCGGGAGTTTCTGGGGCGGCTGGGATTGGGTCTCGGCGGCGTGGCCCTTTCTTCCATCGTGGCGGCGACACCCGCACCAGGGCCCAAGGCGCGGGCTAAACGTGTCATCTACCTGTTTCAGAGCGGCGGTCCCTCACAATTTGAACTGTTTGACTACAAGCCGCTGGTGAATCAGCTGCACGGCCAGGAATTGCCTGATTCCGTGCGCAAGGGACAACGTCTTACGGGGATGACCGGGTACCAGAACTCGCTGCCACTGGCCCGGTCGCACTTCGGCTTTGCGCAGCACGGCAGCAGCGGGGCATGGGTAAGTGAACTCATGCCGTACACGGCCCAGGTGTCGGATGAGCTGTGCTTTGTGAAGTCCATGCATACGGAGGCCATCAACCACGACCCGGCCATCACTTTCTTCCTTACCGGATCACAGATCGCTGGGCGCCCGTCCATGGGCTCCTGGCTCAGCTACGGCCTCGGTACGGACAACGACAACCTGCCTGCATTCTGCGTGCTGATCACCAAGGACAAGTCGGGCCAGCCGCTGTATGCCCGCTTGTGGGGCAACGGATTTCTGCCTTCACTGCATCAGGGCGTGCAGTTTCGTTCGGGCAAGGATCCCGTATTGTATCTGAACAATCCTGCGGGAGTCTCTGATGAGAGTCGCCGCATGATGCTGTCCCGCTTGCGCGAGCTTCACGAACTGAAATCAGCTGAGCCAGCCTATGCGGAAGTGGAATCGCGCATTGCGCAGTACGAGATGGCCTATCGCATGCAGACCTCGATCCCCGAGGTGATGGACCTCTCTGGTGAGCCGGACTACATCTTCGATCTATACGGAGAAGACGCGAGAGAGCCGGGCACTTTTGCGGCGAACTGCCTCCTGGCGCGTCGACTGGCGGAGCGTGGGGTGCGCTTCATACAGCTGTTCCACCAGGGGTGGGATCACCACGGCGGCCTGCCCGTGGGCATCCGGCAACAGTGCAAGGAAACGGATCAGCCCTCTGCAGCGCTGGTGCAGGACCTTCGGCAGCGCGGCATGCTAGAAGACACGCTGGTCGTGTGGGGCGGAGAGTTTGGTCGCACCAACTACTGTCAGGGCCGGCTGACCGCTGAAGACTACGGACGCGACCATCACCCGCGCTGCTTCACGCTGTGGATGGCCGGGGGCGGCATCCGGCCCGGACTGAGCTACGGCGAAACCGACGACTTTGGATACAACATCGTGCAGGACCCGGTGCATGTACACGACCTGCAGGCTACGCTCCTCCATCTTTTGGGCATAGATCACGAAAAGCTCACCTTCAAGTACCAGGGACGCCGGTACCGGCTGACCGATGTTCATGGTCACGTAGTCAGCAGCCTCCTTGCGTAACGGGTGCGGAAGGCAGCGTCATACCTGCTGGTCGCCGTGCTACTGCAGGGATGCAGTGGGCCCGGTGCAGAAGAAGTGATTCTGCCCGCCGTCGTTGACTACAACTTTCACATCAAGCCGATCCTGTCGGATCGGTGTTATGCCTGCCACGGCCCGGACGAAAAAGCACGGCAGGCGAGCCTGAAGCTGCACGAAGAAGCGGGTGCAAAACGGGCGGTGCTGGAGTCGGGCAGCCATGCCATCGTACCTGGCAGCCTTCGACGGAGCAAACTCTATCGCCGCATCACGGCGCGGGATACAGACGAGCGCATGCCGCCCGCCGAATCCAACCTTTCGCTCTCGTCCTTTGAGATTGCACTAATCGGTCGCTGGATACAACAAGGAGCCGAATGGAAACCCCACTGGGCTTTCATCAGACCGGCGAAGCCGCCGCTGCCTGCCGTGCAGGATGCGGCGTGGCCCACCAGCGGGATCGACCACTTTGTGCTGGCACGCCTGGAACGGGAAGGACTCTCCCCCAGCGCAGAGGCTGCCAGGGAAACGCTCATTCGCCGCGTGACCTTCGATCTGACAGGGCTGCCGCCTTCGCTGGACGACATCGACGCCTTCGTGGCCGATAGTAGCGTGGACGCGTATGAACGTGTCGTGGATCGCCTTTTGAACTCGGAGGCCTATGGAGAACACATGGCGGCCGAATGGCTGGACATCGCCCGCTATGCGGATACACACGGCTACCAGAACGACCGTGAGCGCCGCATGTGGCCATGGCGCGACTGGGTGATCGATGCGCTGAATGCCAACATGTCTTTTGACGCGTTCAGCACCTGGCAGCTGGCCGGTGACCTGATGCCGGATGCCACGGTGGAGCAGCAACTGGCGACCGCCTTCAACCGCAACCACCGGCAGACGAACGAGGGCGGCAGCATTGAGGAGGAGTTTCGCACGGAGTACGTCGCGGACCGGACCAACACGGTGGGGACGGCCTTTCTGGGGCTCACCATGGAGTGCGCGCGTTGTCACGACCACAAGTACGATCCCATTACGCAGCAGGACTATTACAGCTTATTCAGCTTGTTCAACAACATTGATGAGTCCGGCCAGACTTCCCACTTTACGCAGGCTGTGCCGGTGCCCGCACTGCCGCTGCCGGATGCAGCGGCTGATGCCCAGATCCGTACGCTTCAGGCGCAGGTAGACGAGCAAGAACGAATGGTGCGCCAAGCTGCGGAGGCCGCCCGATCCATGATTGAGGCATGGACCGAGCACGGCGCGCCACTCGTTTCGGTGCCGCCACCCATTCTTGCCTACGACTTCGATGTGCTGCAGGATGACCGCATGCCCGCGACACTCGGACCGGAAGGCCAAGCGGTCTTTGCACCGACGCTGGTAGAAGGACGACATGGCCAGGCCTTGTCATTTGATGGCGAAAGCGGCATCAACATCCCTGAAGCCGGCCGCTTTGCGCGCAGCGATCCCTTCACGATCAGCTTCTGGATCAAGGCCGCTGAAGCGCATACCACCTGCGTCCTGGTGCATCGCACCCAGGCCGCGCTAGATGCTGGAAGCCGGGGTTACGAGGTATCGCTGCAGGACGGGCTGCTTTTAGGACAGTTGGCACATATGTGGCCGGAGAACGCGCTTCGCATCACCACGGACGCACCCGTGCCGGTAGGACGCTGGGTGCATGTGGCCATGACGTACGATGGATCCAGCACGGCGCAAGGGTTGCGCCTCTTTGTGGATGGCGTGCAGGCGCAGACCACCACCGTGCGCGACAATCTCCAGGGCCCCATCCTGTACGAGAACCTTGCGGTTCCCTTCACGATAGGGTATCGGTTTCGGGACACAGGCTTTAAGGGTGGGGCCATTGATGCCCTGCGCATCTACGACAGCGCGCTGCCCGCTCTGGACGTACGCCGTCTGGCGGGCCTGGAGCCCGGCGCAGATGAAGCGGACCGCTCTGAGTACTATCTGGCACGATTGGGCGCGGAGCATGTGGACCAGATCCTTGCGCTTCAGTCGCGGCGCGCCGCACTCAATGCGGCCCGTGCCGCAGTGCCCCAGATCATGGTGATGCGCGAAATGTCCATGAACCGCGCCGCTCATGTCCTCGTGCGCGGGCAGTACGACGCCAAGGGTGCACGCGTTGACCCTGGCGCGCCCGAAGCCATAATGCCCTGGTCCGACAAGTGGCCGCGCAACCGCTACGGCTTGGCGCAGTGGCTCTTCGACCCGGACAATCCGCTCACTGCGCGCGTGGCCGTCAATAGATTCTGGCAACGCTACTTTGGAACCGGCCTTGTGGCGACACCCGAAGATTTTGGCAGTCAGGGGGCCCTGCCCTCGCATCCAGACCTTCTGGACTACCTGGCAACGACCTTCATACAAAGCGGGTGGGACATGAAGGACCTGCATCGCCGCATCGTCACCTCCCGCACCTATCGGCAGCGATCAAGCACCGATCCTGCCACGCTAGCGCGTGATCCTGCCAACACGCTCCTGGCACGGGGGCCGCGGCTGCGACTGTCTGCGGAGATGGTGCGCGACCACGCCCTGGCCGCCAGCGGCCTTTTGGATCGCACCGTGGGCGGGCCCAGCGTCAAGCCGTATCAACCCGACGGGCTCTGGGAAGAGAAGTCGGGTGTGCGCTACGTCATGGGCACCGGCCCCGACCTGTACCGGCGAAGCCTCTACACCTTCTTAAAGCGAACGTCGCCACCACCGTCGATGATCACCTTCGACATGCCGACACGCGCACAATGCGTCATGCGCCGGCAGCAAACCACAACGCCGATGCAAGCGCTGGTGCTGCTTAATGATCCGCAGTATGTGGAGGCTGCGCGGCATATTGCGCAGCGCACCATGGCGCAGCCGTCGCTGGAGGCGCGTATCACGCGGGCGTTTCGTCTGGTGACAAGCCGGTACCCCACCGGCAAAGAGATCGAAGTGCTCCAAGCGCTGTACCAGGAACAGCATGCTTTCTTTGAAGCGGACGCTGCGCGCGCACCCGCGCTATTGACTACAGGCCAGTCCGCGTGGGATGCAGTCGCCGAGCCCTCAGCCCTGGCGGCTATGACCGTGCTCTCCAGCGCGCTCCTGTCGTACGATGAGGCGATCATGAGGTACTGAAGCCCATGCCCTGTCGGTCTGCAGGCGGCGCGAGATGCAAACGTGGCAGCCAGCCCGGATAAATCACCAAGTTATCAGTAATTGAAATCCAAGTTCCACGTAAGTGTATGATATTCAATCATTTATAATCATCATTTTCACTGCAAAGTAGCAACACAGGCTGTCATACTGAAGCGCTTCGTTTCGCGGACTTGGGGCAACGGAAAGTGGTCGGAACGCTCGATGGCGGCCCTATGTCCTCGGACACAGGGACAGGCCGACTAAATAGTGCTTGTCCGAAAATCCTTTTTTAGACAAGCACTAACTGGCATTTTGGGCTTCGAGCATGCTCTCAAAGCGATGGATGAGCTTGGCGGAGGCTTGGGCCACGACCTAGAAAAAGACGATGTACGCCCCGCCAGCTGCCAGAATAATGTCTGTGCAGGTGCGTAATGCTGCGCGTGCCTACATCAGTTTGGGCTTGTAGGTGAATTTCAGCATCACGTAGCGACCCAGCGATTCGATGCGTGACTCCTGGATGTAGGTTGCGGCATTTGTAAAGGTGATGCCCTGATTCTGGTTTAGCACGTCATTGAGTTCGAGCCGCAAGTTTCCCCTCCCGGCTAAGAACAGATGAGACAGCGCCAGATTCAGAAGGGCAATATTCTGGCTGTCGTCAAAGACATCGCGGTCGAGTATTCGGTAATTCAGCGAAGTCTCGAGCTGCCAGCTGTCGTCAGGATGCCAGCTGACCTCGGCGTTGACCCTGCTGTTGACATAACGCTGATTCAGTGCGTCGTTGATCGAGTAGCTTACGTCGTTCCAAGTGATCCTGCCACTCGTGGTGACCTCGAGCATGTCACCACGGTAATAGTCGAGGTCGAGGCGCAAGCTGTTACGCAGCAGTCGACTCTCGTTCCCTACACCATTAATAAACTCCGTGTCTGTCTCGAGGTCTGTTCTACCGCGTAGGCTCCACTCCATCCCCAGGCGGCGTATTGGCATGCTAACGCTGATGCCGCCGTCTGCAGACCAGGTTGCGCCCGAATTGATCGTGCTCACACTCTGACGCAATCCGCTGTCCACCGTCCGCACCCGGACAATGCTGTTGTGCGTATAGGCCGAACCCATGTCTGTGCGCAGAGTGAGCCCGGAATAGCTGCGATTGAGTGAGTATTGGAGGTCTAGATCATGCCGGTATTCCGGCGTAAGCGAGGGATTGCCCATGTATATGCGAAGCGGATTGCTGTTGTCAGCAAATGGCTGCAGCTGCCTGATGGAAGGCTCGCGCGTGCTGGTCCTGTAAAAGAGATTCAAAGACCCGTTTTCCCCCAGCTCCCTTTCGCCTAGCGCATAGGGCATCACATGCGTGTATGCGCTCGTGACGGTTTGATCAAGACCCGTTACCGTGCCCCTGCGTCTGGAGTGTTGTGCTTCCAAATCGCCACTTATCCACCATGAGCCGTCTTCGGCACGCAAGCTGAAACTCACGCCAGAACGCAGATACTCGTAGTTTTCGGAAAAGCTGTCGCTGAGGGCCATATTCAGAATCTGATGGCCGTCTACGAGATCGGAATAGGTCTTGTCGCTTCGTCGGCTGGTTGCCGAGCGCTGGACATAAGCGGAGAGTGTTCGGCCCGAGCGCAAGGGCTGCAGCAGCTCGAGGCGCTGCGAATGTCTGAAGGAACTACTTTGGAGTTCCTGCAGCTGATATAGTTCCTCGCGTGTTTGCAGGTCCCCCAGGCTGTACAGCCGCGTCTCCGTGTACAGGTCCGTTGCTTCGCCGGCATCCCGGGCAGTGGCTGTAGCTTCGACAATGAGGCTGCGGCCGCTCTCCGCTATGCGCTTCCGCCAGATAAGACGCGCAGTGCCCCTCAGGTTGTCGGCTTCATCGTCCACGGTAGTAGCAGCCGTGTTCTGCAAGATTCCAGACGGATTGGTCGCTCTTTCCTGACCCGTGCGTCCAGCAGACGACACCGACTTAGAGATACTGCCGCGGAGCACCATGTCGTGCCCTTCGCCCAAATTCACATCGGCATTCATAACTACCTCATGCGCCAGATCGCTGGTCTGTCGACCATTCAACTCATCACTGAAGGCTGACACTTCGGAGCCGAGGAGCTGGTGCCGCTGGATGGTGCCGTTGCGCATATTGTCCTCATCCACCAGGAAATAACTGGCATTGACCGTGGTATTGGTTCCCAGGTCCCGGCTCGCGTTGAAGCCAGCCCCCAGTGACTCCGAATAACCGTCGATACCGCCCGGGCGGAGATAGGAATTGCCCGCTCCTCCAAAGCTGCGCAACTGCCCCCCGCTGAATCCTGGCTGGTTCACGTTTTCCGCGCTGCCGATAAGGGCGAGCTGGGTGTGGGGGGCAAATCGGAAAACGCTGGCCCGTGCGAAATAATGCCCCTGATCCAATTGCTCGCCCCCGAGACCGCCCGTGGTCTGACCAAAGGCACCGCGCTTGGCCTCTTCGGTGAGTGCCAGATTGATGGTTTTCTCCTCCTGTCCGTCGGGCACGCCTGTCAACTCAGTCCGGTCAGATGGCTTGTCGTATACCTGAACCTTGTCCACGGCATCGGCCGGAAGGTTCTTTGTAGCTATCGTCGGATCGTCACCAAAGAATTCTTTCCCCTCCACCATTACATTCTCGACGGTCTCTCCCTGGGCAGTAATCGTGCCGCTTCGATCCACATCGATACCCGGAAGGCGCCGTAGCAAATCTTCCACCATGTCGTGGGGACGCACCAGAAAGGCCAGGGCGTTATACTCGATGGTGTCTCCGCGGACAACGAAAGGCAGACGGTCCGCGGTCACTACGAACGCTTCCAGCTCTTCGACCTGAACCGGTAGCTGCAAGCGGCCCAGATCGACATCCGTATTGCGAACGTCAAAATCATGCAACACGGTCTGGTAGCCCACAAACGAAACCTGCAAAACGTACGCGCCTGCCTCCAAGCGCGGCACCGTGAAGGATCCGTCACCGCGAGAGGTCGTGAACTGTACCAGGCTCGAGTCCCCACGCATGAGCGCCACCACCGTTGCCTGGGCCAGTGCCGTGCCAGCGGAATCCGTTACCGTGCCCATCGCGGCGAAGCGTTGACCATGCGCCACACTGCAAAGAAACAGTGTGAGGAAGATCATAGAGTATCTGAGCGTCACGTACCTGTTCATGCACTCTTGTTGTGCACGGAGAGTGTTTCCGGAGCCATGTCCCGGAGACGTAGCTGGGCTGGCCATGGCCAGCCCAGCTACCCGCCGCCTTGGCTTACTCGATCCGTTAGGCGGCAAAGCAACCCGGGCCCCACAGGACTACTGCGCGGCCCGGATTAGAGCTTCTCTGGTTTTTTCCCATAATCGCTGGTTCTCGGCAATCTCCCATGCTACCCGCTGATCGTATTTGTCGAGCGAAATTTCGCGCCCCACAGTCGGCTGCGTGCGTTGGATAGACGGCACCACACCCAGATCGATGGCTTCGGCCGCGTATACCTCGCCTCGTGCGGCATTGGTCACCATAAGAATGAGGCCGGGCAAGCCTCCATATAAGCCCGGACTGGCGGAAACAGGTATTTCCGGAGTAAACCATGCTTCCACAACCGCTGAATCCACCACTGCCGTCGCCTTCATGACGCGATAGCCCAGATACGTTCGCTCGTCGCTGGTCAACTGCCATGACACGGAGGGCCGCTCAGCTTTGACGAGGTACTTGGATTTGTATAAATTCCGTGATTCGACGAATGTGTTGCTGTCAAGATCGACATATGTCGTATCAACGAACTCCATTCCCACGGCGGCACCATCAGCAGTGCGTTCTGCTGGCTTGTAAGACATCCCTACATCGGGATACATAAGAGAAAAAGAAGAATCGAACTCCAGGATTCTGACTATGTTTAATCCGGTAGAAAGCGGAGGATGATCCTCTGCATCAGCAAGACCTAATTCGACGACCAAGGCATTCAGCTGGCTAGTGGGGAATTCCAGGCCAGTATAGCTATGGGTATAGCGAACACTCCCTTGCTGCGCCGAGGCTATAGCAGGCAATAGGGCGAAAGCGAAAAAAATGGCGCGATGCATACTGTTTGGAAGTAAAGCAACAACGGTTAGCCGTCTACACACACCATGGCAGTGTTTCCGTTGTCTTCATCATGGAGTCGCGTCCAATCATGACAGTCAGTCTCCGCCATGCATTCTGCAAATTCGGTAAGCTCTTCTTCCGTTGGCTCTCCGGGTAAAATGCACAAAGGAACAGCCAGCGAGGCTGATCCTGCCGGTTGCAATGCGTCAGTTCTACTGGTCAGCATTCGGATCGGGTCAGCATCAGTCTGAACCATTGACGTGACGCTTTTTCTGATGTCTGCGTCGGTCTTCGGAACAGGGACATCTGCCGGAATCGCAAGCGACGAGCCAGCGACGACCATGATGAGGAAAAAATGGGTAACGCGAAAGAGTGTAAACGCATGATAGAAAGGCCCTCTGGCCGACTAATGAAGCATCAATCAGCGTGATCGACGACAATCACATTATACGGCCAATATCAGCTCAATGCAACACTTTCCTTCCGATTCCGACAATTATTTAATTATTTTCGTCTCCATACAACCTTCACAATTGACCCGGGAGACGGGACGGCCGCACGTGTGACAGGTGCACATCAGGTTAATCCTTCCCTTCCGAGCGCATCGATCCGGCAGCGCGGTCGGCTGGCGGCGCGAGATGCAAACGTGGCAACCAGGGCCTTTGCCTTGGCGTTGCGCTGCGCTTCCTGCTCGCGGTGCCTGTCCGTTGCCGCTGCAAACCTCGGCCGCAGCACGGCTGGATGGCGGGGTGGCCCGGTCCGCTGGTCCGGCCAGTGAGCGTGTGAGTGATCGCCGCAGCCCAAGGCTGGCGATTGCGCTCGGGCTGCACCGGCGTAGTGCAGTGTGGCGCTCCGCGATGGAGTGCCGCTGTATGAATAGGACAACAATGCGGGCTGATCATTAGATTAAGGCATGCATCGTGCAGCGCTCTTACTGCTGATGGCCACGCTCGTCGCGAGCTGTTCCCCCCGCGTAGACTTCAATGCCGATATCCGGCCCATCCTCAACGAGCGTTGTGTGGGCTGCCATGGCGGAATCCGCCGGCAAGGCGACCTGAACCTGTTGTTTCGGTCGGAGGCGTTGGCCGAAGCTGAGTCCGGGCTGCCCGCAGTCGTTCCGGGCAAGCCCAACGCCAGCGAACTCATCCGCCGCGTCAGCCACGGGAATCCCGAAGTGCGCATGCCGCAAGAAGGCCATGCGCTTTCCAAGGGCGAGGTGCGCATGCTGCGCCAGTGGATCAGGGCCGGGGCGCCGTGGGACGCGCATTGGGCCTACGTTGCACCCGAACGACCTGCATTGCCCGCCATCAAGCAGAGCGAATGGCCGCAGCAAGACTTGGATCGATTCGTACTCGCAAAGCTTGAAGGTCAAGCGCTAGAGCCTTCGCCGCCCGCGGCATGCCCCACGCTGGTACGTCGCGTGACGCTCGACCTGATCGGACTGGCTGCAACGCCTGACGATGTAGCATCCGTCTGCGAGGGCGTTACCACCTACGAAGCCTACGTCGAAAAACTCCTAGATTCGCCGCACTACGGCGAACGCTGGGCGGCTATGTGGCTGGACCTGGCGCGCTATGCCGACTCGAAGGGCTACGAAAAGGACATCGGCCGCACCATCTGGCGCTACCGGGACTGGGTGGTGGACGCCTTCAATGCGGATATGCCCTTTGATCAATTCACTGTAGAACAGCTGGCCGGGGACCTGCTTCCTGCGCCGACCGAAGATCAGCTCATCGCCACAGCCTTCAACCGCAACACGATGACCAATACGGAAGGCGGCACGGACGATGAGGAGTTTCGCGTGGCAGCTGTAGTGGACCGTGTCAACACCACCTGGGAGGTATGGCAGGGCACCTCGTTTGCGTGCGTGCAGTGCCACGGCCATCCGTATGATCCGTTCCGGCATGCGGAGTATTACCAGTTCTTCGCCTTCTTCAACAACACTGTCGACCGCGACTACGACGACGAGTATCCGACGTTGCCGCGCTTTGACGCCGAGACGACGGCGGCAGGCACCGCGCTGATGGAGGAGTGGGAACGCCTGGACCAGGAAATTCTGCGCATTGCCCTGGAAGACTCCATCGCGCGCGCACGCCGCGAATGGGAAGCACTGCTGGATCGCCCGGAGGTCATTGGAAGAGTGCGCAACATGCTGCAGAACGAGGTGCGGCGCGTGGCGCTGACACCTGAGATCGAACGCGACGCGGCGCAACAGACGCTGATCGCTTCAGTCTATGCCGACATCAGTACGGACTCACGCCTGGAGACCCTGCGCAAGCGCCGCAGCGAAGTGCGCCAGGAGATCAATGTGCTGTCTCCGCTCCAAACGCCTATCATGCGCGAACTGCCGCAGCACAAGCAGCGCAAGACCTATGTCTTCGAACGGGGTAGCTTCCTTACGCGCGGCGAAGCCGTGACCACCGGCACGCCCCAAGCGCTTCCGCCACTTCCAGACAGCGCGCCGCGGAACCGGCTAGGGATGGCACAGTGGCTGGTCAGCGAGGAAAATCCGCTCACTGCCCGCGTGACGGTGAACCGCTTCTGGGAGCAGCTGTTCGGCACCGGTATCGTAGAATCGCTGGAAGACTTCGGTACGCAGGGCTATGCGCCGTCCCATCCAGACCTGCTGGACCACTTGGCGGTGACGTTCAGAGAGGACCAGGCATGGAGCGTCAAGGACCTCTTGCGCACCCTGGTGACCTCGGCAACGTACCAGCAATCATCGCACATCACGCCTCTCCTGCTGGAGCTGGATCCGTACAATCGACTCCTGGCGCGCGGACCGCGCTTCAGGCTGACTGCGGAGCAGATCCGGGACCAGGCACTTTTTGTCAGCGGCCTCCTGAGCACGCGGATGCATGGACCACCCGTCATGCCACCCCAACCAGAAGGTTTGTGGAACAATCCATACGACAGCAGGCAATGGCAAACGAGCGAAGGCGAAGACCGCTATCGACGCGCGCTCTACACCTACTGGCGGCGTACGATTCCGTACCCCTCAATGGTCACCTTCGATAGCCCCACGCGCGAGTTTTGCCTTTCCCGGCGGCTGCGCACCAATACGCCGCTACAGGCGCTGGTAGGGCTTAACGATCCCGTCTATGTGGAGGCTGCGCAGGCATTGGCGCGGCGTATGGAAACGCGCGCGGAGGGTGCGCAGGAACAACTGGCGGAAGGCTACAGGCTGGCGCTGAGCCGCGCACCGGCACCAGCGGCGCTGGCGGAGCTTACTGCGCTCTACGACAAAGCCCTAGCCCATTATGAGAATAGCCCTGAAGACGCGCCGACGATGGGCGGCACGGCCCACCAGGCTGCCTTGGCGATGGCCGCCAGCGCTATAATGAACCTTGACAGCTTTGTAACGAAGGAATGACTCTGGTTCGCGAAGCCCAGCATGCCTACCTGGGACATGTCACACGCCGCCACTTCTTGCGTACGGCTGGCACCGGCCTCGGGGCCGTCGCGCTCGCGTCACTAGGCATAAAATCCGCTCAGGCCGACCCGCTCGCACCGAGGCAGCCACACTTTGCGCCGCGCGCGAAGCGGGTCATCTTTTTGCATATGGCCGGCGGGCCATCGTCACTGGAACTGTTCGACTACAAGCCCGACCTGGCCCGCTTGGATGGAGCGCGCTGCCCGGACTCGCTGCTCGAAGGTAAACGGTTTGCGTTCATCCGCGGCGTACCCAAGATGCTAGGCCCGCAAGCGACCTTCAAGCAGCATGGGGAATCCGGTGCCTGGGTATCCAATCACCTGCCACACCTTGCGCAGACGGTGGACCGCATAGCCTTTCTCAAGGCGATGCACACGGACGAGTTCAACCATGCACCCGCACAGCTTCTGGTGCACTCGGGCAGTCCGCGCCTCGGACGGCCCAGCATGGGTGCCTGGGTGACCTACGGGCTGGGTACAGAGAACGCCAACCTGCCTGCTTTTGTCGTGCTGCTATCCGGCGGGGCGGCGCCCGACGCGGGGGCAAGCGTATACGGCAGCGGTTTCTTGCCCACGGTGTACCAGGGCGTGCAGTGCCGCTCAAAAGGCGATCCCGTGCTGTTCTTGAATGATCCTGAAGGGATGCCGCGCGATTTGCGCCGCGCGTCCATCCGGGCAATCAACCGCATCAATGCGCAGCAGCACGCCGAAGTCGGAGATCCTGAAATCCTGACCCGCATTGCGCAATACGAGATGGCGTTCAGGATGCAGACCTCCGTGCCCGAGGCGATGGATATCGGGCAGGAACCTGCCTATATCCACGAGCTGTACGGCACCGTGCCGGGAGAAACCGCCTTCAGCAATAACTGCCTGCTGGCGCGCCGACTGGTGGAGCGCGGCGTGCGCTTTGTACAGCTATTTCACTGGGGTTGGGATTCGCACGGCGCGGGTGCCAGCGAAGCGCTCAACGATGGCTTCCTGAAGCGCTGCAAAGAAACGGATCGCCCCGTGGCTGCGCTGCTAAAAGATCTGGAGCAGCGCGGTTTGCTGGACGATACCCTCATCATCTGGGGCGGAGAGTTCGGGCGCACGCCGATGCTGGAAAACCGCTCGGGCACGGACAATCCTTTTGTAGGGCGCGACCACCATAGTGATGCGTACACGATGTGGCTTGCTGGCGGCGGCGTCAAGGGCGGCATTACGCATGGCGTCACCGACCCCATAGGCTACAGCGGCATCAGCGGCCAGGTCCATATCCACGACCTGCAAGCAACCATATTGCACCTCTTGGGATTTGATCATCTGCGGCTCACCTATCCATTTCAGGGTCGCGACTTTCGTTTGACTGATGTGCACGGCGAAGTCGTGCGCGAAGTGCTCGCCTGAATCCATGACAAAGAAGGCCCTGATCAGCCTTGCCGCAGGACTAGCGTGGCTGCTCCTCATGCTCATACTGGTGCCCGGAAGCGGGCGCCCGTCGGACTTTTCGCTATTTCTGGGGCGGTTCCATCCGGTTGCCGTGCACCTGCCAATCGGCATCCTCTTCATGGGTGTGCTCCTGGAGGTTCTTTCTCGGCGCTGGAGCAGACTGGAAACGCCCGTGCTCGTGCTGCTCTATGCGGGTGCCTGGACCGCTATCATGGCCGCAGTGGTGGGCCTCTACCTCGCGCAGGGCGGTGGCTACGATACCGGCACGCTAGCATGGCACAAGCGTCTGGGCATACTGATCGCGATTGCGGCCAGCGCCGCCTGTGCACTGAAGGCATGGCCTGACATAGCTCAGCGGCCGGCTACAAAACAGGAAGGGCACGGATATCTTGCTTCGGTCGGCGCCCTCGTTCTGTTCGTCGCCCTTGCGGGGCACATGGGCGGAAAGCTGACCCATGGCGACGACTTTCTGACACGCTATATGCCGGATGGACTGCGGGCCTTGGGAGGCCTGCCTGACAAGGATGATATCGGCATGCTGCAGCTCGAGGATCCCACCGCAACCTCCACCTTTGACGCCCTGATTGCGCCTGTGCTTTCGGACAAGTGTGAGAGCTGCCACAGGGAAGGCCGCGCGCGGGGCGGACTCGCCCTTGACACGCAAGAAAGCCTGATGGCGGGCGGCGATGATGGCCCCGTGATCGTTGCGGGACGCGCCGACGAAAGCGCGCTGGTGCATCGGCTCTGGCTGCCCCTGTACGCTGACGATCACATGCCGCCGGAGGGCAGCCCGCAGCTTACCGTGGCCGAAGCTGAACTCATCCGGTGGTGGATCGACAGCGGCGCTTCATTTGAGGTGATGCTGACCGACGCCGAGGTTACGCCCGTCGTGCGGTCCATCCTGGACAGCTACGGGCTGGACGAAATCAAAACCGGCATCTTCGCACTGGATATCGCCCCGGCGGATTCCAACGACATCGCGGTGCTGCGAGCCGTGGGGGTGGCCGTGACCGCGCTTGCTGAGGATGTACCCTTCTTGCAGGTGCGTTGCACCGATGTGGACGTTTGCACTACGGACGATTTTGCGCGGGCCTTGCGCCCGGTGGCGCGCAATGTGGCCTGGCTTGATCTGGGGCGCACCAATGTAGGCGACAACATCTTCGGCATTATAAATGATCTTCCGCATCTGACGCGCCTCTACCTGCAGCAGACCCAGATCACCGACGAAGGGCTGACAAGCCTAGAAGGGCTGGAGTTCCTGGAGTACCTGAACCTGTTCGGCACCAGCGTGGGCGACGCAGGCGTGGACCACCTGGCAGATCTGCCCGCCCTGCGGTCGCTATACCTCTGGCAGACAAGCGCCACAGATTCAGCAGTCGCTGCGCTGCAGGCGGCTGCGCCCAATCTGTATATCAACACAGGGCTGAGTCTTGAGCCTGTAGTCACCGAAGAACCCGAAGAATCCGAATGAGATTTTGGCCACTACTGCTATGCCTTGTGCTTGGATGCACCACGGCAGATCGCGATGCGTTCGTAACGCAGCCCCCTGTTCCTGATCGCCCCAACATTGTATGGATCTCTGCTGAGGACATGGGTCCGCGACTTGGATCCTACGGTGATTATATAGCACGCACGCCAAATCTGGATGTGCTGGCTGCCCAAGGCACGCGTTACACGCGCGTCTTTACGACCGCCGGTGTGTGCTCTCCGAGCCGCGCGGCGATCATCACGGGGATGCACCAGGTCTCCTTGGGTGCACAGCATATGCGAACCTTGTCGGGTGCACCCTTCGCACCGGAGCCTGCGCCGTATTCCGTAGTGCCACCCCATTATGTAAAGACGTTCACGGAATACTTGCGCGCCGCGGGATATTACACCACCAACAACGGCAAGGAGGATTACCAGTTTGAGACGCCGGCGACCGCATGGGACGAGTCCAGCAGCAATGCACACTGGCGCAACCGCCCGCACACGGACCAGCCCTTCTTTGCGGTATTCAACTTCCTTACCACGCACGAAAGCCGCATCTGGCCCGACCCGCAAGCAGCCTTTCGCGCCATGGGGCTGCCGGAAGCACTGGCCCATGCGGCGCCCGATCCGCTCGTAACGGATCCTGCTGCGGTGGAGGTGCCGCCCTACTACCCGGATACCCCAGTCGTGCGCCGGGACATCGCGCAGCATTATGACAACATCAACAGGATGGATGCGCAGGCGGGCAGAATCCTGCGACAGCTGGAGGAAGACGGACTGTTGGAGAATACGGTGGTGTTCTTCTGGAGCGACCACGGCGATGGCCTGCCACGGCACAAACGCTGGGTGTACGACTCTGGCCTGCATGTGCCCCTGATCATTCATGTGCCGGGTCAGTCGCCTGCCGTCGATGATCAGCTGGTTAGCTTTTTGGACTTGGCGCCAACGGTGCTTTCGCTGGCGGGTGTGGAACCTCCGGCGCATATGCAGGGCCGCGCGCTCCTCGGCGCGTATGCAGACAACAAACCCACGCATACGTACCTCTTCGCGGCGCGTGATCGCTTTGATGAGCAATACGATATGGTGCGCGCAGCCAGGGATCACAGGTACAAGTATATCCGCAACTACCGCCCCGAGAAGCCTTATGTGTTGTGGATGGCCTATGCCAACGTCATGCCCACGATGCAAGAGCTCTTTCGTCTGAATCAGGAGGGCCGGCTGGACTCCGTTCAAGCGCTGTGGATGCGCAGCAAGCGTCCGGTGCACGAGCTGTATGACGTTCAAGAGGATCCCCACGAGACGCGCAACCTAGCTTATGACCCTGCGCACCAGGACATCCTTGTGCGCATGCAGCGGGCGTTGGACTCGTGGATGACTGCCAGTGGAGACTATGGCCTGTCTTCGGAGCTTGATATGGTAGAATCTATGTGGCCGGGTGGCGTGCAGCCTAAGACGCAGCCCGTCGCCATCATCCCGCGGGCCACCATGCGCACGGGGCTTACGGCAGAGGGGCTCAATCCCACCGCGAGCGGCGGCACGTTCGACGCGCCCATCGAGCTGGAGATGTACAGTCCTACGCAGGGGGCTTCCATTACGTACTCTGCGGGCGGCCCGTGGAGGCTTTACCACGCGCCGATCACGGTATCTGTTACGACAACGATTAGAGCCAAGGCCATCCGGTACGGATTTGAAGAGAGCGCGGTCATCGAGGCTCTGGTGGTCATCAACCCACCAGAATCCGAGTAGTGGGTGGTGCTGCGATTCACGGCAGATCCGCGAGCAAACAGGCAGGAAGCGGCAAAGCCTTGGCTATGCGTGCAGGCATTGGCGTGGCCGCGGCCAAACATGCGGCCACCGTCGTGGCTGCATTGCGCCAGTGTGCCCACGGCTTTGATTTGCGGCTCTTCTAACGCGATGGTGCATGCTGCGCGGCGTGTGCATGGATAGGATGCAGATCAGACCCGTCGGCCAACAAGACGCTTGAGCATGGATCCCGCGCTCTCGCAATCTATTGTCGCGCGCCTGGACGCGATCAATGAGTTTGATCGCGAACCGGTAAGGAAGGGGCGGCTGCAAGGCTTTGGCAGCTTCGCAGGCCTCTACGCAGGAGAGCATGTCGCAGGCACAGAGTTCGTTATTGGGCCCCTGTTTGTAGCACACGGCGTAGCCGCCGGGGATCTCATCACTGGGCTCTTGGTGGGCAACCTCCTCGCCGTGCTCTCGTGGGCCTTCATCTGCGCGCCGATTGCTGTCGGGACGCGGCTGAACCTGTACTGGAAGCTTCGCAAGATCGTAGGCCCCCGGCTGCTGGTCGCCTACAATATTGTCAACGCGCTGATGTTCTGCTTTCTGGCGGGTGCCATGATCAGCGTAGCGGCCACCGCGGTTGGCATCCCCTTTGACATGAACATGCCCGCGCTAAGCGACCGCTATCCCGTTAGCGCCGGCTGGGTCATCACGGTGCTGATGGTGGGCGGTGTGGTCACCACGGTGGCCATCCTGGGCTTCGAGAAGATCGCATACTTTTCCAAGGTCGCTGCACCGTGGCTTCTCCTTGTCTTTGTTGCCAGCGCGCTCGCCGTGCTGCCCGATTTGGGCGTGCATTCCGCAGGCGACTTCTGGCGCGTGGCCAATGAGAAGATCTGGACCGGCGTGCCCATGGAAGGCCGCACACGCTTTACCTTCTGGCATGTTGCTTTTTTTGCATGGTTTGCGAACATGGCCATGCACATCGGCATGGCTGACATGACGCTGCTTCGGTACGCAAAGCGATGGCAGTACGGTTTTGCCAGCGCTTTCGGCATGTACCTGGGCCACTTCATAGCGTGGCTGGCCTCCGGCGTGCTGGTCGCCCTTGCGCTGCAGCAGGACGGCGAAGTGGCGCCCGGGCCTATTGCATACCTCGGCGCTGGATTCGCGGGGCTCGCTGCAGTGGTTATCGCCGGCTGGACCACGGCTAACCCCACCATCTATCGCGCCGGCCTTGCCATGCAGACAGTGTCACCCAACTGGAAGCGCTGGAAGGTTACCCTGGCCGTCGGCGCGGTGACTTCTATCGCCGCGCTGTTTCCCGCGCTGATGATGCGGCTCTTGGATTTTGTGGCGTTGTATGGCCTGCTGCTTATGCCGATGGGGGCCGTGATTTTTGCCGACTACTGGCTATTACCCCGGCTTGGAATGCAACAGGATTATGCAGCGCTGCGCGCACTCACCTTGAGCTGGCCCGCTGCCGCAGCATGGCTGCTCACGCTGGGTGCATGCCTGGCCTTAAACCAGATCTGGGGCGTTGAAATCTTCTTCCTGGGCCTCCCCGGATGGTTCATCGCGACGGGACTGTACCTTGTGTGCTGCCACTGGCAGCAGCGACGCCTGCCTGGTGCCTTGGCTTGATCCACCCCTCATGATGCGAATCCTCCTCATCGCTGCTTCAGTTGGTGGCCTGCTGCTCACCGTGGTGCCGGCTATGCTGGTCTTCTGGGGCGCTATTGCATTTCTGCTGCATGCCAAGCTGATGGCTGTTGGCACCTTGGCGTGGTTTGCCAGCGCTCCGCTTTGGATGAAGCGGGAGTTGGCTGAACCTTCATCAGAGACGCCTCTGTAAGGCCTCCCCTTGCACCTGTGGGGTGCACCAGTCCCATGCGCATCGCAGAGCACATCCGAAGTTCCAACCGCTCGTTGGCGTCGGCACATGCCGCAGATCTGGATCACCTGGCCCTGCAGTTGCGCCGGGACGAGATTGACATCCACGCGGTGCTCGATGAATTGGCTGCCTTTGATGTGGCGATCCCCTCTTGGGCTTTGGGCACGGGCGGCACGCGCTTTGGGCGGTTTCCGGGCCGAGGTGAGCCGCAGAACGTTTTTCAGAAGGTGGATGACATCGCGCTCATTCACCAGCTGACTGGTGCTTCTTCGCGGGTCTCGTTGCACATACCATGGGACGAGCCCGACGATGCGGTAGCACTCCGTGAACATGCGGCAGCGGCAGGCATTGGCTTCGATGCCGTCAACTCCAACACGTTCCAGGATCAGCGCGGCCAGGCGCTTAGCTACAAGTTCGGATCGCTTTCCCATACGGATGCTGCCATCCGTGCTCAAGCTATTGCACATCATCTGCATGTGATTGCACTGGGAGATGTTCTGGGATCCAAGGCCCTTACCGTATGGCTGGCCGATGGCAGCAACTACCCCGGCCAGATACACCTCCGAAAGAGCTTTGACCGACTGCTTGAGAGCCTGCACACAGTCTACGCACACTTGCCGCACGACTGGGGTCTCTTCACCGAGCACAAACCCTTTGAACCGGCCTTCTATGCTACGGTGGTGCAAGATTGGGGCTCGTCGCTACTGCTGGCTCAAGCGCTGGGCCCGCGTGCATCGTGCCTGGTAGACCTCGGTCATCACTTGCCCGGCACCAATGTAGAGCAGGTGGTGGCGCGACTGATCACCGCCGGCAAGCTTGGTGGCTTTCATTTCAATGACTCCAAGTATGGCGATGACGATCTGACGTCCGGTTCCATACACCCGTATCAGCTATTCCTTGTGTTCAACGAACTGGTGGATGCATCTCGCGAGTTGGGTACCGACTTTCGCCCAGCGTACATGATTGATCAGAGCCATAACGTGAAGGATCCCATTGAAGCGCTATTGTCCACGGTGGACTGCCTACAGCAGGCCTGTGCAAAGGCGCTGTTGGTGCGCCGGGATGCGCTGCATCACTATCAGGTTACCAGTGACGCGCTGATGGCAGAGCGAACACTGAAGTCGGCGTATGACACGGACGTGCGCCCGCTGGTAAGAGAAGTGCGACGTCGCAAAGGTGCAGCACTCGATCCTGTCGTGGCATTCAGGCACTGCGGTTATCGCACCCTTGTGGCCAAAAGTCGCAGCTGCGCCGACTACGCCCCACCACAAAGCCTGTAGTGCGCTGGAGAACAACCTGCCTGTAAGCCAACCTTCGTCATCCTGACTTCTTCGGTTTAAGTAGTGCTTGCCCGAAAAAGGGGTTTTCGGGCAAGCACTAACTGGAAAACACACCGAGCCCCACGGAATCCCCGCGGGGCTCAGTAGGAACATTCTGCAAACAACCGCGGCCGTACATACGAACCGGCCCTCCACAGAGGATCTACGTGAGGCGTCGCCGTGACTCAGAATTCTATCTTACCGACTCTTATCCTCTTACCGATGTTTACCTTACTAACTGCTTCCCATACTCGCTGGTTCTCAGCAATCTCCCGTGCTACCCGCTGATCGTACTTGTCGGACGAGACCTCGCGACCTATGATCGGCGGCATGAGTTTGGAAGACTGCGTGTCCATATCAATGAATTCGGCTGCGTATACCTCCCCAATGGTGACATTGGTCACCATGAGAATGAGGCCTGGCAAGCCCTGATACAGGCCCGGCCCGGCCGGGACGGGTATCTCAGGAGTAAACCATGCTTCCACGACCGCTGAATCCACCACTGCTGCCGCTTTCATGACGCGATAGTCGAGATACGTACGCTCATCGCCTACCAACTGCCAAGATATGGAAGGTAGCTCCTCTGTAACAAGGTACTTGTAGTCGACGAGATTCCTCGATTCCGAGTAGGTGCCGTTACCACGGTTGACGTACGTTGAATCAACGAACTCCCACTCCAAATCGGTACATCGGCAGTGCGCTCTCCCGGCTCGTAGGCCTGCTCTACAGTCGGGTACATGAGCGAATATAACGGGCCAAAAGCCAAGCTTCAAGCTTCTAGCTATGGTAGCATGCATTGCATCTGGGGGACCTCCTCTCCCGGTTCTGCCAAGTGCTCAATTATCTGGTCAGTAGGGAGCATCAGAAGAGGGTAGATATGGCTGTAGCGGACCACTCCATGCTGCGCCGAGGCTACAAGAGGTATCAGCGTAAAAGCGAGAAGGGCGATTCGATGCATAGCACTGGCTGGTTATTGACTCTTTCAGCCGTAGCTGGCTGGCCATGGCCAGCCAGCTACCGCCTTGGCTTACTCGATCCGTTAGGCGGCAAAGCAACCCGGGCCCCACAGGACTACTGCGCGGCCCGGATTAGAATTTCTCTGGTTTTTTCCAAACTTCGCTGGTTCTCGGCAATCACCGATGCTACCCGCTGATCGTATTTGTCGAGCGAAATTTCGCGCCCCACAGTCGGCTGCGTGCGTTGGATAGACGGCACACCCAGATCGATGGCTTCGGCTGCGTATACCTCGCCTCGTGCGGCATTGGTCACCATAAGAATGAGGCCGGGCAAGCCTCCATATAAACCCGGACCGGCGGAAACAGGGATTTCTGGAGTAAACCATGCTTCCACAACCGCTGAATCCACCAATGCCGTCGCCTTCATGACGCGATAGCCCAGATACGTTCGCTCGTCGCTGGTCAACTGCCATGACACGGAGGGCCGTTCAGCTTTGACGAGGTACTTGGATTCGTAGAAATTCCGAGATTCGACGAATGTGTTGCTGTCAAGATCGACATACGTCGTATCAACGAACTCCCAGCCCACTTCGGTACCATCAGCAGTACGTTCTGCTGGCTCGTAAGACATCCCTACATCGGGATACATAAGAGAAGAAGAAGGATCGAACTCCAGGACTCTGACTATGCTTAATTCGGTAGGATGCGGAGGAAAATCCTCTGCAGGAGCAATACCTAATTCGACGACCAAGCCACTTATCTGGTCAGTGGGGAATTCCAGGCCAGTATAGCTATGGGTATAGCGAACACTCCCTTGCTGCGCCGAGGCTATAGGAGGCAATAGGGCGAAAGCGAAAAAAAATGGTACGGTGCATACTGCTGGAAATAGGTGCATATGGAAGTAGGTGTATACTGACGGGAATATAGGCACAGGAAGGCATGCCAACAAGCGTTTCTAGAGTTGGACCAAAGCCCGCACCATTCCCAGCTCTAATTTCATATTAAGAGCTATCAGGTACGGGTGCGGATCCAGGAGCAGCACGATACAGGTGCGGACGACTGAACCGGGCGTCCAGCTTTACACGGGCAACTTTCTGGATGGCGTAGAAGGCAAGAACCGTCAGGTGTACAGCCCTCATGGCGAGTTCTGCCTGGAAACGCAACACTATCCTGATTCGCCCAACCAGCCGGCGTTTCCGTCCACCATACTGAGGCCTGATGAGCGCTACGCGTCGCGCACCATATTCGCCTTCGGCATGCGGCACCGATGACGTATTGGGACCATGCCTTGTTGCTCTTCTTGTTACGGGCGGACTGGGTTCTGTTTCAAAACGCAATGTACCGGTATGCACGCGCACGGTCACGTAGCCACGGGAGGCGGCCACATACTGGAGTCCGGTGGCCATCGCATAGTCCCGATCCATCAAGATGTGGTCATCCGATCGGATGGGGAATCGCTTAAGCAACTCCCGCGCGCCCGCTCCTTTCGTTTTTCGTTCCCGTCAATTTGAAAAAATCGCAGCCCAGCGAAGGCAGAGTCATACTGTAGTGCAACCACCACATTGATCCAGTGCGACCCGGCTCGCGTACAACCGTAGCGTCGAATGCACGTATTTGCCCATGCAGGCGCAGTACGCTGCCTGGATGTGGTACGGCAAACGTCGCCAGTACTTCGTACCATAGAAGAGCTCTGATGCAACATTTGCTGACTGTCGTGACCCATGGCCGTATCCTGCAATCCGCACGGCGCCTCGTCCTGGTGGGCCTGGTACTCTTCGGCTTCGACGCGCAACGTGCGGCGGCGCAGTACCAAGGGTGCATGTACATCCAGCAGATAACGCTGGAAGCATGCAAAACCCTGGAAACGTTTTTTACCGAAACGGACGGTCCGGGGTGGTTTGATGCCCGAGGATGGCTCCGATCAAATCAGCCCTGTGACTGGTTTGGCATCACCTGTGCCTCGGGAGCCTGGCCGCGGAGCATCACACGGATCGAATTGTCCGGCAACAACCTGTCTGGATCGCTCCCCGGCGAGCTGTCCCGACTAAGCAAGCTTCGTGTGCTGTCCATAGATAACCGGGGCGCAGGAATCCGCTACAGGAAGCTCAGCGGCAACATTCCGGCTGTGCTCGGTCAGCTGCTTAATCTTGAAGTGTTGCGCCTGGATGACAACGAATTCACGGGCACCATTCCACCGGAATTGGGGAAACTCTCAAGCCTTCGCACGCTCGGCCTTAGCCACAACCGACTTTCCGGCACGGTGCCGAACACCCTCGGCAATCTAGGGGCGCTCACTACGCTGGACCTCAGCGACAATCAGCTGGAGGGCACCATCCCTGACGCTGTCGGCAATCTGCATGCACTGGAGTACCTAAGCCTTGCCGGTAACCTGCTGCAAGGTGAGCTGCCGAATACCCTTGGGTCGCTGTCCAGTATTATGGCCTTGGACCTTAGCCGCAACAACTTGGAAGGACAACTGCCAAATGCGTTAACCAACCTGCAGCAGCTCATCTGGCTATCGGTTGTCGATACCGATTTGGAAGGCCCCTTGCCCCTTGCAATGGCTGCATTCGGGGCCAGTGTCAACACATGCCAGATGGAACGCACACAGCTATGCCTGCCCTCCGATGCCCCCTACACAGCCCTGGGGGCCGGCGCCATCTGCGGGCTGCACCCTGCCGCTTCCTGCCAGGTGTGTGAGGGTGCTGCATGCGCCGCGCTCGAGGCACTGTACTATGCCACAGATGGGCCGGAGTGGATACAATCCGACGGTTGGCTGGCCACACGCTCTGCCTGCGACTGGGTTGGTACACAATGCGACGGAGACACGCTTACGCATCTTGCGCTCAATGCCAACGATTTGCAGGGCGCGCTGCCGATAGAGCTCGGGACGCTTTCAACCTTGCAGTCGCTAAGCCTGGCAGGAAACGCCTTGCACGGAGAGATCCCCACCGAACTTGGAAGCCTGTCGAACCTGGCTTTGCTTGACCTGAGCAGGAACATGTTGTCTGGCCAATTACCGCTGAGCGTCGCAACGCTCGGTGCCGGCTTGCCATCTTGCGATCTCAGCGGCAACGCAGGCCTGTGCATCCCGGATGAAGCGGAATATCGTGCCTTGGATGCCAGCCCGATCTGTGCGCTGCCGCTTGTTTCCCCGTGCACCCCGGACAGGTTAGTCGCGATAGAACACTTTGCTGCAGAGGTTACCTACGACTTCGTAGTGCTTCGTTGGCAGACAGACGAGGTCCCCCCCGAAGCCATGTTTGAGGTGCAGCAGCGACAATCGGATGGCGTATTCGTATCGATTGCTGAGGTTGAAGCCGATGGCACGGCATATGCCTATACACTTCGGGATCTTCCTGCCGGCACCTTCACATTCAGGATAAAGCAGCGCACGCAACGGGGCTCAGTAGCGTACACCGAAGCGGTGTCCGTTACGCTGGTGCCGAGCGGCCTTACCGTCGGGGATACCTACCCAATGCCGTTTACAACGCGCACCACCGCTTCGTTTGTTTCCGGGACGCAGCAAGTGGTCCGCGTTGATCTCTTCGACGCCAGCGGCCGCCTGGTGCGGGTTCTCTATGAAAGCACGCCCCAAGCGCACCAGATGGTCACGCTCAACATTGATGGCAGCAGCTTGGGTAGCGGACTGTACGTTCTGCGCTTTTTGGCAGGCGGCCGCGTGCAAGCAACACGCACGCTGATCCGCGTCCGATAAGCTGTGGTGCAATGGTCATCTGTCAGTGGAGGCGCACCGTACGTACGCATGCCATCGCGATAGAACGCCCCCATGTGCGGGTGACAGAGCAGTAGTGCCGGAATCCGTTGGCTTGTCGGGGACGCAATCCGCTTGTGATGGCGCCATACCTGAAGAGCACTGTTTGTCTCCTTGTGGCTGCAACTCCGCTCAGCCGGCACGTCCATTGAGGCGAAGGACATGCCGATGGTCACACCTACAGAGCTCCTGGTAAAAACCGATGGGCCGCGTCCAATGGTACGGCCGATGGGCCACATCCACCGTAGCGTACGGCCTGGAAGGTTGGAGAGAATCGTACGCAAGGCGGACAACACGGGTCGTGCCCATGGCCAACGGCGCGACCCGGTGGCTATCGCCACGCAATGGTGCTATCGGAGCAGAGTCAGAATCACCTGCAGCACACGGACAGCCTGCTCCTGGTGTATGTATGCGCCGCTTTCGTGCACCACGATGTGCGTACCGCTCCTCTCCGCTGTCCACTTCCGGTGCAGACCAATCCACGCCGCTCGTCCCGCATCGCCCTCGCCCACCCAGCGGGGCGCTTCGGAAGCACGGGCCGACGTCAGCACAGTCACAGGGATGTCGCCAGACCCATCCATGCCCGGCATGGATCCTGATTCCAGAATTGCTGCATACGCGCTGAATTCTGCCTGCAGCACCGCGGGAAAATTCTGCTGCATAGCCTTGCGCCGCTCCCAGTAAGCAAGCCACGCAGACCTGTCCCACTCCTGCCACATCGCATGCTGCGATTCAAGGTGCGGGTCAACCAGCACCAGCGCCTTGACCGACGCCCCGTATAGCGCGGCAAAACGCCGCACATACAAGGCCCCTTCTGCATGCCCTACCAACACGTACGGAGGCGCGATACCAGCTTCACGCAGCAAGCCGCGCAGCTCAACGGCAATCTGCTCGGGAGAACGCGGCGCATCGGTCGGCTCAGAGTACCCCAACCCTGCACGGTCGTACGATACCACACGCACATGCTGTGCCAGAAGCTTCTGCAACTGTTCCCAGGAGGTCAGATTGTCGCCCAGCCCGGCTTCCAAAACCACCGTCACGGGACCTTCACCTGCGACCACCAAGTTGGCCCTGCGCCCATGCACGACCACATTCTGTCCGAGCGGATACGTGTCTGAAAGGCTGGGCAATGCGCCCGAAGGCACAGCCTCAGTCCACCCGGCGATGCTTTCGATCGTCTCAGCATGGAGTGGTATCGCATCAACATCGGAGCCCGGAGGCGCCATCACGATACCGCCAAATCCGCCCCATGGATCCATGCAGGCACCCTGGAACACCCCGTCATCCAAGCGAACCAATGAGCACGCAAGTTCAAACGACGGCTCCCACGTAAAGTGCAGACTGTCGCGCGTGGCCCGTATATGATCAAACGCAAACGGGCCGTACCCCTCCACGACCATGGAAATCTCCACTCCATTGGCCTGATTGCGCACCTCGTAAACTACCTCCATGCTTCTGCCCGTCAGATGAATGATCCGACCCACCCAATCGCCATCCGCGATTGGCTGGGCTGCTGCAGGCAAAACACACGCAGCCAGAATTACCACAACAGTTGCGCCGACCTTCCTTATGCTACACACGCCTTCTACGCATGCCCTTAGGCATCCACTCATCAAAGACAGTTGGGGCATTTTACTCGGCAGGCATGGCATCCAGCTGTGCAAGATTGCGGCGCGCTGTGGCGTTGCCTGGATCCAAAGCCAAGGCCTTCTCCCATACTTGGCGCGCCTCCTGCGTGCGGTCCTGATTCGCATACGCAACCCCCAGTCCAACCCAGGCCGCCACCATGGTGGAATCGTTTAGCAGAATCATCTCAAACAGGCTCGCCGCTTCCTGTGCATCCCCATTCTGAAGTTGCAGAAACGCCAGGTTGTTCTGAATGCTCAGCCATATCCCCAGCGGCATATCCCGGGCCGCAGCGTTCTTGAACGCTTCAATAGCACGCCCATATTGCCCACTCTGACGCAGCAAGTCCCCCAGCCTGATCCAGTTGTCCAGCATGTCGGGATCTTGATTGATCGCGTCCTCTGCCTCGGAGATGGCTTGCGCCTGCTGCTGCGCGACATCCGCACGTTCAAAGAACTCCCGCGCATCCTCCTCTCGCCCAAGCCGCATGTATACCTGTCCGAGGTTGGTTTGTGCACCCTGATGCCACCGCCAGGCCGCTGCCACAGGCTCCAGATAGGGCAACGCCTTCTCTGGCTGCTCCAAACGGTGGTATTGGCTGCCCACGATATACTGATAGTCCAGGTCGTGGGGCCGTAGCGCCAGACCCTGCAATGACAGCGCAAGCGCCGCTTCCAGGTCTCCCGCCTCCTCCTCCAGCTGTCCGAGCCACATATACGTAGTCGCGTGCGTGCTATCCATCGCGAGCGCCATAAAATATGCCGTACGCGCACTGTCCGGCTCGCCCAACTTGGCATACGCGCGGCCAAGCTCGTGATACAATGTGGCCGTGCCGCCGACCTCTTTCTCCTCCTCGCGGTACAAATCGATAGCACTGCGAAGCCGGCCGCGCCGATAAGCATTCAGGCCCATGTTGTGGCGCGCACCCGGGTACCATGGATCAAGTTCCAGCACGGTTTCATAGGCCGCCTGCGCCACATCAGGCCGGTTCAGCCGCGTATAGATGGCACCCCGCAGAAAATGCAGGTCTGCCAGATCGGGAGCCCGTGCCTCCACGCTGTCGGAATAAGCCAGCGCCAAGTCATAGAGTCCATTTTCGTGGGCGCGCTGCCCCTCGATGAGTAGCTGTGCAACGTCCGCTGGCAGCATGGCGCGCTGCGCTTCAGTGACGGAGCGTTGCTCACCCTGGCACCCGAAGAGCAGCGTTGCAATAGCCATTGCCGCAGCGAATCCTGCATGGCGCAAACCCGACCGATATGACATTACAGGCGCTGAAAACGCGGCACGGGGCACTTCACAACGTTGCGACCGCTCCATAGAATAGCGACCCTTCGGCCTGACTAGACGGGACATGACAAGTGTCGGCAAGGACCCTTTCGCAGCCAAAACTTCAGCGCTAAAGATATTCAATACGGGCTTATGCATCGATGCTATTGACTGGTCGACATCAGCTGACGGGCAATCCGAAACGCTTGACGGGCCTCGTCAAGCTGGCCCGCCTGCTCGTACAGCAAGGCTAGCACGATCCACTCATCCTGCCCCTCCGGCGTGTGCTGCGCAGCATACCTGGCCAGCACGATGTCCGAAGCTAGCGCTTGCAGGCTGTCGGTAGCATCCAGCAGCGGAGCGCCCTCAGCGGCACGCCCTAGTGCGATCAGCGTCCTCCCCAGGTTGTAGTGCGCGCCGGCGTGCCATGGCTGCGCTGCAATGGCCGCGCGCAGAGGCGCTACAGCCGCCTCCAAGTTGCCCATGCGATAGTGCAGCGCGCCCATGCGATACTGATAGTCCGGGTGGTCAGGATCGAGTGCGCTGGCACGCTCGGCCGCTACCAAGGCTTCCTCGAATCGACCTTCCTCCTCCGCAAGCTCCGACATCCACCCCCAGGCCTGGTCATTTGCTGAATCGTTGCCAATAGCACGCTCATACGCAATACGCGCACTGTCCGACACGCCCAGGCGCGCATATACCCGGCCAATCTGCGCCCATACCGCACTGCTGCTGACAGAATCCGCATGCGCACCGAGCGCCTTTTGCTCTTGGAAGTAGTACGAAAGCGCGGCGCGGTTTTGGCCCAGGAAGAATGCGTTGTTGCCCAATCGATACGCGGCGGTCGGGTAACGCGGATCGAGTGCCAAGGCGCGGGTGAAGGCCGCCTCCGCCTCCTTGAATCGATACAGCGTGGAGAGCATATCGCCGCGCAGAAAATGCAAGCGTGGATTGGCGGGCGCGAGCACGATGGTACTATCCAAGAGGGCTAGCGCACGTACAAACTGTTCATGCTCGGACGCTTCCTGAAAGGCCCAAAGCAATTCTCGTGCTTCCGGGCTTAGCATTGCCGGCGCTTCGGCCTGACGGCACGCACCCAGCAGTACCAGTGCCAAACAGGCCTGTAACGCAATGTGCATTATTGCTCGACGATTTGGACCACCTGGTTGATGGCAATCGGCCCTTCGCGATATACCGCGCCGTTCGGCCAGTACACCCACAGGCTGTCTACGACGGGCACCGCGCCCAGCCCAAAATGGGGCCACTGCTGCGACTGCGAAAGGTAACTGGCCCCCGCACGCACTTCGCGCTCCTGGTGGCGTCCGCCCGCCAATACGACAACCCGCGCGCCCACTCCATCGCGGTTGCTGGCCGTGCCCTCCAGTCGCACTTCCAGATAACCGCCGCCGGGCGTGTCATTGCGCCACAGGTGTGCGGGACCACCATTCTCAGTGAAGAGCACATCGAGGTCACCATCACGGTCATAATCACCATACGCCGCACCGCGTCCGACGAATCCGCGTGTAAGCAGCGGATGTGACGACGCCGACAGCTCCGCAAACAGGCCGGCCCCCTGGTTGATGTAGAGCTGGGGGCGCTGCCGATAGGTGATGCCTTCTTCCACCAGACCGATCTCTTCGATGATGTGCCCGTTGGCGGTGAACAGGTCCAGGTCACGGTCACGGTCTACATCGAAAAGAAACAGGCCGAACGTCAACGTACGCAGGCTGGGACGACCTATCTGCGACACCGCGGCGCGATCCACAAAGAAACCGTTCTGCGTGTGGCGATACACACCGACCATCTCGGCAGTGAAATGCCCGACGAAAAGCGTGACCTCACCCGTCTCGTCCACGACGCCGATGTCCAGCCCCATGCCGGCACGCGCGCGCCCATTCTCATCAAAGGCAATACCGCTGTAGACCCCCTTTTCGACGAAGGTGCCATCACCCTGGTTTTCGAAGAGCAGGTCCCGCTGCGTGTCGTTGGCGACGATAAGGTCCGACCACCCATCCCGATTATAGTCCACGCTCAAGGCTCCCAGCGTCTTACCCGGGGCCGTATCAAAAACGCCTGACTGCCGCGTAAACGTACCGTCGCCGCTGTTTCTGTAAAAGGCACCCGACAGGCCATTGTACAGTTCCGGCGTGCAGTAGGCCTTGCGATCTCCTACGCGCGTGCACACAATGTCTTTGTCCGGGCCCCAATCCACATAGTTGCCTACGTACAGGTCCAGAAAGCCATCTCTGTCCGCATCGAAGAATACCGCCGCGGTACTCCAGGCGGCCTCGTCGGCGAGGCCTGCAGCTGCTGCCACCTCCGTGAAAACGCCGTGGTCGTTGCGCAGCAGCAAATTCTCAAAAAGTGTGGTCACAAAAACGTCAGGGTCTCCATCATTGTCGTAATCCGCGGATGTGATCCCGAAGGCATACGACCGCAGCGCACCGAGGCCGGCTGCTTCTGTGACCTCTTCAAAGGAGGTGCTGTCCACATTGCGATACAGCCTTAGCGCGGGCGGAGCGGACTCGCTTCGCGAAGGAAAAGGATTGCCGCCAACAAGCAGGATGTCCAAGAGGCCATCCCCATCATAGTCAAGGAAGCCTGCACCAGCGCCCATGGTTTCCGGAAACCATTTCTGCCCGAATGCGCCCGTCAAGTGCTGGAAGCCCCCTAGCCCCGCCTGCAGGGTCACATCCTCGAACGCGACCGACGGCAGTTCAGACGGCGCCTCATTCACGACAGTTTCGTCGGGCGCCCGGCAGGCTGCCACGCCCGCCAGCAGCACTATGCACACCCAAGGGCACATGCGTGCTCTTCGGCGTTGCCTGCAATGGCCCATTCCTGCCAGCAAGACGCGCATTCTAGGGTACATGCGTACTTCCCTCCATAGCATGCGCGCCTTCCTCAGCACGCGTGCCTCTCTCCGCAGCATGCGTACGACCCTCCACAATCTTTATTTCACTGTTGATCCCCACGGCCGTTATTCGATCTACGACGCCGCTGGGCCAATGTACCACCAGGCTGTCAGGGCGTGCGGTTTCGCCGAAGCCGAAGGTGGCTACGGCCTCCAGGTGCGACAAGTAGCTGGACCCGGCCCTGAGCTGACGGTACTGCCGCAGCGTGCCGCTGTGCACAACAACGAGGGCACCGTAACCATCCCGGTTGCTCGTGAGCCCCTCCAGGCGCACACGCAGCCAGCGTCCACCTTCCAATTCGTTGCGCCAAAGATGCGCCGGACCGTTGTTCTCCGTGATAAGCACATCAAGATCGCCATCGCGGTCGTAGTCTCCATAGGTAGCCCCGCGAGCGACTATCGCCTGCGCAAGTGGACCGTCCGCAGGAGCCTCCGCAAAACGGCCATCACCGCCGTTGAAAAACAGCTGAGCCGGCTGCCGAAACGTTATGCCCTCCACGATCCGCTCTATATGCGTTTGGACATGCCCGTTCGCTACCAAAAGGTCCAGATCCGCATCCAGGTCCACATCGAACAGCATCAGCCCAAAGGCGAGCGTCTTGAGCGTCGGCCGACCGACGAGAGACGCAGCCGCCCGATCCATAAACAGACCACCACCCGTATGACGGTACACGCCCACCATCTCCTCTGAAAAGTTGCCGACAAACCAGGAAGGCTCGCCCGTGGAATCTACCACGCCGATATCGATGCCCATGCCTGCCCGCGGAATCCCATGCAGATCATACGCAATGCCGCTGCGAATGCCGGTTTCGGTGAAGATGCCCTCGCCACCATTCAAAAAGAGCATGTCCCGCTCGGTATCGTTGGCTATCGCCAAGTCCGGCCACCCATCCCCATTGGCGTCAAAGGTGGCAACGCCCAGCGTCTTGTCGCGCGACGCCTCAATGCCGGACAAGAACCCCGCCTCGCGCGTCCAAAGGGCAAAAGTGCCATCCCCCTGATTGCGGTAAAAGCGGCCGGCGATGCCATCATAAAGCTCCGGGGTGCAGTATACCTTTTCCCCTTCAAAGCCGCAGTAGATGTCCTTCTCCGGAGACCAGTCCACATACGTGCCGACATACAGGTCGAGCCAACCGTCATTGTCTGCATCAAAGAACAGCGCCGAGCTGCTCCACTCCGCAACGCTGCCGACACCTGCAGCCTCGCCTACTTCAGCGAAGACCCCACCCTCGTTGCGCAAGAGCAGATCGCGGTACAAGGTCGTCACATACATGTCGGAATCGCCATCATTGTCATAGTCTCCAACCGTCACGCCGAAGGCGTAGGCCGCGAGTGCGGCCAGGCCCGCTTCGCTGGTCACCTCCCGAAACGTCCCATCCTGCTGGTTGCGAAACAAGCGCACGCACGGACCGCGGTAGCCCGCCTCGTTCGCAAAAGCACCACCCGCAACCAGTACAATGTCCAGCCAGTCATCGTCATCATAGTCGAAAAAGCCGGCGCCCGCACCTACGATCTCGGGCGCCCAGGCCTCGCCAAAACCTCCATTGGTGTGTGCAAAGCCCCCCAGACCCACAAGTTCGGTGACCTCTGCAAACAGCGCCTGTGTCTCCGGCATCGGACTCCTGCAGGCAGCACACAGCAGTAGCCCGGCTACAACCGGGGGGCAGCTAATCTTCGCCTTCAACAAGATGTATTTCCTGATTGGCAGCAACGGGACCGAAGACCTGCACCGCACCCAAGGGCCAGTGCACCCACACGCTGTCGGCCTGCTCGGCCTGGCCCAACCCAAAGGTCACCACAAATTCATTCTGCGACAAGTAGCTCGACCCGCTCCGTATGCGCCGCTCCTGCCTTGCTCCCTGCACCAGCGCGACGATGCGCGTACCCAGTCCATCGCGATTGCCGCGCTTCGCCTCCACGCCAATGCGCAGGAAGTTGTTGCCCTTGTGCTCGTTGCGCCACAGATGTGCGGGACCATCATTCTCCGTGATCAGAATGTCCACATCGCCATCCTTGTCGTAGTCCGCATAGGCCGCGCCGCGCGCCACCATCAGCGCCGTCAGAGGCAGCGTGATTGCTGGAGCAACCTCGTTGAAGAAACCCTGCCCGACATTTTCAAACAGCTGCGAGCGCTGCCTATACGTGATCTTGTCCTGGTCCACCAGCCGATCTGGATACACATGGCCGTTCGCAGAAAACAGGTCCAGGTCGCCATCCAGCTCCACATCAAAAAGAAACAGGCCAAACGCCAACGTGTTCAGGCTGGGCTGGCCGATCCGTGACGTAGCCGCACGATCCAGAAACAAGCCCTGGCCGGTGTGACGATAAACGCCGATCATCTCCTCCGAGAAATTACCCACGAATATCGAAGGCTCGCCCGTGGAATCTACCACGCCGATATCGATGCCCATACCTGCACGCGCTTCGCCGTGTTCGCTGAAAGCGACGCCGCTCAGCACGCCCCGCTCTGTGAAGGTGCCGTCCTGATTGTTGTGAAACAGCAAATCACCCTCACCGTCGTTGGCCACAACAAAATCGCTCCAGCCATCCCGATTGTAGTCAAACTCTGCCATGCCGAGCGACTTGCCATACGCAGAGTACGTCCCCGCTTCAACAGTCACGTCCTGAAATACGCCGGTCTCACTGCCCAAGTAGAAGCGGCTAGGCATTCCGCTGTAGTCCGCGGGCACGCAATACAGCTTGATCTGCGCCCCTTCTGGACAGAACTTGTCCGTCTCAGGCGTCCAGTCAGCATAGTTGCCCACGTACACATCCAGCCAGGAATCATTGTTGGCATCAAAAAACAGCGCGGAGCTGCTCCACTCGTCGTGCTCCGAAAGGCCCGCCGCCTTCCCCACCTCAGTGAAGAAGCCGCCCTCATTCCTAAAGAGCATGTTGTGGTTCAGGTTCGTCAGCAGGAAGTCGGTATCACCATCATTGTCGTAGTCCGCCGCGGCCATTCCTATGGTGTAAGCATGAACATCGGCCAGACCCGCCTGTGCGGTCCGATCCTCAAACGTGCCGTCCCCACGATTTCTAAACAGCCATAACGGACGATAGCCTACCTTCGGCGCGCGATTCCATTGCCCGCCCCCCATCAGCATGATGTCCAGCCAGCCATCCCCGTCGTAATCGATCCAGCCGCCCCCGGAGCCCATTTGCTCGGCGTAGTACTTGTCACCCGCCGCACCATTGTCGTGCACAAAAGCGCCGATGCCCGCCTGGCGTGCTACATCCGCAAAGGCAATGATTGGCGCAGTCTCCGGCGAAGATGTTGTAGACGAACAGCCCGCGCCGATGCCCACTGCAGCGGCCAGTCCGAGGATGCTCCACTGCATGCAAAACGCGTATACGCAAAGAAGCGGAGAATCCGGCGCAGTGCCAGATTCTCCGCTCTTAGAGTGCTGCGGCCCAGCCTTCGCTGGTCCGCTTTGCAAGCCCAACCTACAGACCGAGGTTCAGTCCAACACGATGAACCGCACCGAACAGACCAAAGTCGGTAAACGCGTAGTCCGCGCCGATGCGGAAGTCGCCAGCGCCCACCTTGACGCCTGCACCTGCGCTGAAGCCTTGCTCTTCGCTTACGGCTGCCTGCTCAAATCCGCCCCGTAGCGATGCAATGCCCATAAAGGTGTACTCCAGCCCAAAGCGCACATGCTCTGAAAAGTCACGCGGACGCTGGGCGTCCACATGAAGCTGCAGGCGGTGCATGTCTGGATCAAGAGCAGAAAAGTCCACCAGATTCATTGACGCGCCGATCTGGAATGTGAGCGGCAATTCAAACCGCTCCCGCACGTACGTCTGCTCCGCAGAAAAATTGCGCGCCATCATGGCGATGGTCAGACTCCTGAAGCCCGTGGAGTACAGCACGCCAAAGTCGAATGCCACCGTTTGTGTGCTGTAACTGTCGGTCGCAATAGTCGCTCCCGTGTCGAAATCCTGGCTGGTAACAAAATCGCTGCCCAGATCCTGGAAGGCCAGCTTGATGTTGGCCCCCGCCGAAAAGCGATCACTGAACGATCGGGCATAACCTAAACCAACGGCCATCGCCGAAGGCGAGTAGACGCCCGTGTCTACGAAGCCAAAATCGTTGTTGGCGCGAATCGTACCCATGAAGTCGCCGTAGTCGACAGCGACGACAGAAACGCCCACAACGCCGAGATTGCCGCCCCCAGGCCTGAAGGCAACACTTGCCTGCGTGTAGCTGATGTCGGCGATGAACTGCAGGATACCACCCCCAGCCGAAAACCGGCCCGGCATGAAGGCCATGCTAGCCGGATTGTAAAACATCGAGGTGGATGACCCTTGGAACTCCGCGGTGAGTGCAGAACCCAAGGCCGATGCCCGCGGATCCACGGAGGTGCTCAGAAACTTCATGCCCGTCTGCGCACGCTTGTCCGTGGTGACCTCTGTATCCGGCGTCAAGCCCTGTTGGGCAAACGCGTTCGGAGCCAGGCCCAAGAGAAGCACAAGGGCCAGCGAGGTTATGCTATAGCGCTTTTTCATAGCAGCTGAACTGTTTTGTGTAGCATTAAAGCTGCTTTGGCCTGAGGCCAAAGCTTTGTTGTTAGCGGATTACCGTGAACTTGAGTATGGACTCATCCCCATTGGAATTGTCCGTGATGACCGCGATGTAAATACCGCTGACCAGCAGCTGGCGTGAGGTCGTGGTCAAATTCCAAAGCTCATCTCCACTGCCATCGTCATGCACGATGGTGTGGACAAGCTCCCCGATCTCTGTGAAAATCTTGATGGTGCAGTCGCCCGGAATGTTGAAGAACGCTACGCGATCCTCCTGCTCAAACCGCACTGAATTGTCTGCGCCCAGGTTCACAGGGTTGGGCACAATACGTGCATCAGCCACCGTGCCGGTGTTGCCGTACGGCGGACGCTTGAGGTTTACAGGCTGATAGGTCTGCGTCAGCGAGCGCGAGCTCCGAAGCGGGAAACCACCGGGCGTGCCGTTGATGCCATCCGGATCGTTCGGTTGCGGTCCGCCCACCGCCTGCAGATAGTAGTAGTAGTCTGTGCCACGTACCGGATCCGTATCGGCGTACGAAGTCGCGCTGGCATCCAGCTCTGCAATCATCTCATAGCCGCAACGAGTCTGTCCGGGCGATCCATTTACGATCCCGACAAAGTTGGCATTGTCCGTGCATCCCGTGGTGTACAGGTGGTCCTCCCACAGATCCGTTCGATACAGCACCCACTTCGTCCGCGACGGCCCACCGGATGGCGGCGTCCATTCTATGTCCACCTTGTCGGGACGCCCGAACACCGAGAATTTTTGCGGCGCATGCGGCGCCTCCGGTATGGGATAGGTGGACATGTTGTTGCTGGCGGCGTACAGATTGATACCGCGCTGCAGGGTCTGGAACAGTGAATCACGCGAAGTCATCGCCCACTGATTCTTGGTCATCTCCTCCAGGCCCCAGCCAAAGGTGTCAAACATGCCGTCACCGTCCATGTCCAACTGATTGATGGCGTAGTTGAAGTCGCCCGTCATGATCGTGCCATCCATATTGGCGTCATACTGGATCAACCTCGTGTCCCGTGAGCTGCCGCCCCGCTTGTATGCGCGGCCAATCTTGTAGTCCGCATCAAACCCAAGACCGCCCACCGCCTCAACGACCACAATCCGCACACTCTCGCCCGGGGCCATGTCGTATGGGCCGTACGCCGTGGTCACGGCATGTCCGCCCTGCTTGCCCGTAGAGGCATCGTTCTTTGCCTCCCAGAATATGCCACTAGGCTCAATGCGGTCCGCATAGTGCGGAAACATATGCTGGGAACCACCGGTGATTCGATCCGGGTTTTCGCGCGTACGTATGCCCCACTCGTAATAATCCTCGTGCGGCGAGCCATCGGCTGTCAGCGCCTCGTCCGAGTCCATAAAGCCCATGGTGCGCGGCTGGCAGGTGTCTATCGTGGCCGGCGTACAGCGAATGTAAGTGGTGTTGGTCGGCGAGGCATCCGCGTGGATGGTCGTACGCCCGATGAACGAGCTGCCCGAAAGCCGCCCGAGCGAATCTCCAGATGCGACCCAGGTGTGCTCGTTGAATACGGGCGCGCCGATGCGATCATACTGGGACTGCGCCTCTGGGTCCACGCCAATCCACAAGTACTGCGCCGTAAACGAGATCGGATAGTCCGCGTGGCCATCGCCGACCACATCCACCATGCTGAACTTGCCCCAGACCTGGCCGCCGCTCACCGTCCATGCACCCTGGAGGCTGCCCCGCCAGCGGTGAATACGGAAGAAGTAGGTATCGGTCAGCGTCTGGTTGGGTAGCTCAATGTCCTCATCGTCGTCCGTGTTGCCAGTGTTGGTGTACACGTACTCGATGATGTGGTAGTCGTCATGGGCCTGATTCACCCAGGCGTATGCTTTGCGATCTACCGTGATGCCGATATAGGTGTTGTGGATGTTGTGCACCATCCGGTCGGCTGCCATGCCCGGATCAATCTCATCGATAACGGCCACGTTATCGAATGAAAGGGCACCATCCACCTCGACGATCGTGTCCTCTGTCTTGCTCTTCAAGACATTCTGTACCGGAAAGGTTACATCCGCGCCCGCCGTACGCGGGCCGATGCGGGCCACGAAGTACGGAAACGTCTGCCCGTTCGGGTCTGTCCAGTTTTTTGTGCCGAGCCAGAACGCTTTCGCACGAAAATGGCTGCTGTTGCGCAAAATGGCTGGCCACTCCATACCGTCGGCAGCCGAACTGTTGCCCTCATGCTGGGCACCAGACTCGGTGTATGTGCCATGGAACGTGCCGATGTCCAGCCACTGAGCCGTGAACTGTGCTTGCGCCGCAGTCGCTCCGAAAAGGAGGAAGAGCGCAGCAATGGCAAAGTTTCGGAAGTAGCAAGTGCTGTTCATGTGCTTGCTGTTTTGCTTGAATGGATTGCACCCGGCGGCACACAAGCGCCGCCGGGTGCACGATCATTTAGAATGTGAGCCGGACACCCATCGTGACGCGCCGGATGTTCAGGAAGGTGTTGAAGCGAAGGTTCGGCATGTCAATGTATGCCTTGTCCTCCAGCATCTGATCCACCTCGTTCTGTGGCACCTCGTCCCAACTGGAGCCGTTCCACCGCGAATAGGTTTCGGTATCGGCGGCCCAATACCACGCCACCGAACTAGGTGCCTGGACACTCGTCAATGAGCCCACGGCCTCTACGGGCTGGTAGTCCACATCTGGATGGCGGAATACACCCGGCTTGTCGTTGCCGGGTACCCAGATGTAAGGAAACCCGCCTGACTGGACCTTTTCCGAATAGCTCAGGTCAGCGTCGATGGCATTCAGCTCATCGTAGATGTCAGCCGGCAGGTGGAGTGACCACATGTAGCGGTCGAAATCCCGGTTATCGGGATGAAAAGCCGTGGCGCTGTAGAGGTGACGCCGGTTGAAGACATTGTCAACATCGAGAAAGAGCTGGGCAGCACCGAACTGCGTGTTGATATGCTTCGTGAAGCGCAGGTCAAACCCGACAAAGCTCCGCCAGCGCACATTCTCCTGAAGTTCTGGCGGTGCAGCGGCACCCCCCGACCAGGTCCACTGCGTACCGGCGCGCCATTCGCCCAGCAGGCTGATGCGCCAGTCTCCGAGAAGATCTCCGTTGAGCACGCTCGGCATCCACTTGGTCGGCGTGAGAATAAGCAGGTTTCCGCGCGCAAATGGCTCTGCCAGTGGTGCGCCAATGCGATAATCCGTGGATGTCCGCAGGTAGTTGCGCTGCTCAAACGTGTTCTCGTTGAACTGACCATAGCCGAAGTTGCCGCCCTTGGTCTGCAAGTAGGTGTAGTTCAGGAATCCACGCACCCACGACCCGCGGGTCTTCGTCAGCGTAACCTCTGCGCCACGCACATCCCTGTAGTTCCAAGGCTCGCGCGTAGTGTACTGAACCACGCTACCGAGCGAACGATAGGTCACGCCACGCGGCTGATTCTGGATGTCGCGATAGTAGCCGGAGATGCGCAGCAGGAACTGGTCCGCAATGTTCTGGTCGAATCCCAATTCGTATGCTACTGTTAGGGGCATCGGATGGCTGGGATTGCCTATCTGATCAATGCCGCCGTTGCGGGACTGCTGAATGCCAAACACGTCAAACGGATTGAGCATCTGGCGGAAATGCCCGTAGTTGAAGTACAGTTTGCTGTCCAGCGTGATGGGGAACGATATACCCAGGCGCGGGCTGACAAAAATCTGCGCTGCTGGGTCCTCCTTGTCCAAGAGCTCATCCAGCCCCTCCACCTGCTGTCGGAAGGCGGCATCATAGGGGTTTTCTGCGACCCACCACGGCGAGTTCGCATCAAAGAAGTCTAACCTGAGGCCCAGGTTGGCAATCATGCCCTGGAATTCCAGCTTGCCCTGTGCATAGGCGGCACCCTGGATGGGCGTCCGCTCGAAGGGATAAGCAGCCTCCGGCTCCGGACCGACCAGCGCCAGGTTGACGCGCTGGTAGTTGAGGTCGTAGTCGCTGATGATCAGCTCCGCGCCCGTCTTGAGCTGAAGGACACGGGTAAGCTGGCTTGTAAGGTCGAAGCGCCCCGTAAAAACGCTCACGTCAGAGGTGTCACGCGTCTTGACCCAGTGTCCGCCTGTCGTTTCAGCACCGCCGATCAGATTGCCACCCTGACCCAGGAATCCAAACGGTTCGTCACCAACCACATAAGGCGTGATGACGCCGTCGCCATTGAGGTCCTCACGACCGCCAAATTCCGTCAGCCGATCATAATTGTCCAGTCCCGCCTCCGTGGGTCGCCCCAGGTTGTTCGTATAAGGTACCTGAACGAAGTTTCCGTTTTCGTCGATGTAGGACCCATCCCGCAGGTTGGGGAAATGACTGCGGTACTTCGTCGCAAGATTCTGCAGGCTGACTTCGTAAAATGTGCTTGCACTCAGCGTATGCGTGAAGGTCGCACCAAAAAGGCCATGGTCGATGTCCGCAAGCGGGAAAGCTCCGTCCGAAAGGATCACACGACCCCTGCGATTGATGCCATCCACTATTTCTGCACCCGCACCCCACCAAGGGTAACTGGGCAGATTGCCGCTGTACATACGCAAGTCCGCGGAGCCCTGCGACTGATTGATACCGCGCTCCGTGCCCTGCATGGCGTTCAAGGTCAGCTTCATGCCGCGGCGCACGTTGGAGACCAGTTTGGCCTGAAATGTGTTGCTGTTGAAGGCCTCGCGCGACTGCGGGTACAAATAGGCCCGCTGCGTGCCGCGATAGGAAACCAGAAAACGCAGGTCTCCGAGCTGGGAACTGAGTCCCGGCACTAGCGGACCGCTCACACTTACGTCCGCCTCGTAGTCGGGAACCGTGATTGCATTGTCCTTGCGATGCGTGTGCTTGAAATAGTCCTGCATGTCCTGTGCAGTGACATCAAACCCTTCGTCATTCCTTAGCCGCTCCGCAAGCGTGGTCCAGCCCTCAAAGCCGTTGTACTGGAGCTGCTTGTACGAATCCCAAGCACCGCTCTCGGTGCCGTCCATCGCAACATCGGGATCCAGGAATGGCCGGATAAACCAGTTATCGCAGTCGCCGTACACCCGCGTGCTGAAGTCACAATCGTCCAGGTTTGTGCCTCCTAGCCCCTCAAGAGATTTTGGCTGCGCCGGGATATAGCGCATGAGCGCGTCTACGTTGTACCGCGTGCGCGAAGGCTCCTTGGAAGTCACATTGACGATGCCGCTTCGCACATTCCCATACTCCGCATTGAATCCACCCGTCTGCACCTGCACCTCCTCCAGCGAAGTGTAGCTGATGTTGGTAAACGGCTGATGCGACCGGCCCGTCCGCAGATTCATGCCATCGACTACGAATGCGACCTCACTGAGGCCGCCGCCGCGAACGCGCAAACCCGGCTCAATGCCGGCCTGAAGGTCCAGAACTTCCGTCACACCTGCCACGGGCAGGTCTTCGAACGCTTCAGCATTCAAGCTGGCGACGTTGGCCGACACATCTAACTGCACAATCGGACGCTCACTCACGACAATAATCTCATCCAGCCCGATCTCTTGCTCTCGCATTTCGATGTCAAGGGTCGCCGTCAAACCCGTCGACACCCGCACGCCGGTGATGGATTCTTCGGTGTAGCCGACAAACGAGATCCGCAGCGTATACGTACCCGGCCGTACGTTGTTGATGAAGTAGAATCCATCAACATCGCTGGCCGTACCCTGCTGCGTCTCCACGATCAGAATGTTCACGCCCGGGAGCGACTCGCCCGTTGCGGCATCTGTCACCGTACCGGCGATCTTCCCCCGCTGTGCAAGTGCGGGCGATGCCATAAGAAGTAATACCGCGAAAAGGCCCAGTAGCTGTGCATGCCTCATAGCGCGTTCCTCCACATTGTTCTAGTTGCAGTTTTCAATCCCGCCCAGCCACCAGGGTTCCTTATGGTTGGCTCCATTTCGTAACTCACCAATCATAGGGTTCCCGGCACTCGGGCAAGACTGTTCGTCTTAAACCTAGCGAATATCCAAAATAGATCACAAGATGACAAACTGGAAACGCTTCCGAAACTCTTCATATTCCCTTCACGTCAGCGGCTTCCCGCCATCTTGAACCACACCTGAACGTCGGTTACAGCCCTCGAAATATGTGCCCCTGGTCGTACACGCAAGCCCGGCCTGACTCCCCATGGGCAATGCGCGCGGCACCCAAAGCACTTCGCCCGCCCTGGATCGCGTCCGTACGAATATGCCGGCTTGGTCCCGAACGGCCCATTGCCCCGCCGCCACGAAGTGCGGCCCCGTACCGTAACCAGCAGCGGCCGGTGAATCGGCATAGGTCGGGCTTGCCCGGGCGCATGCCTGTCTGGCGATCCTGCGCGCTGCCGCACCTTTACTTTATCCTTTTCGCGTGCGCCCTTGGCCTGGCGGGCCTACCAGAACAGCACGTACAGCGCAGTGGTGATCGCCATTACACCGAATGCCAGACCGGCAAACAGCGGATCGGTTTTCAGCACGCCGCCACCCAGGCTGATCCCCTTCTTGCTGTCCTGCCCCTTGCCTTCGGCCAGGGAGAGCACGACGATCACGGCCACCGAAATCACGAAAGCCACGCCCATGCGGTCCAGAAACGGGAGTGCGGGAAAGAACCACTTCAAGGCCCAGGTCAGCGGAATGCTGAGCAGCGCCGAAACCACCGCGGAATTGGCCGTGGCCTTCTTCCAGAACAGCCCCATGATGAAAATGGCCAGGACGCCCGGACTGACAAAGCCCGTGTATTCCTGTATGTACTGAAAGACTTGGTCGAGCGACGCCAAAAGCGGTGCAAGGCATACCGCGATCCCGATACAAATCAAGGCCACGATCCGTCCTGTGCGCACCAGGCCCGCTTCCGAAGCGGACTTGTTCAAGTAGTTCCGATATATGTCCATCGTGAAGATGGTCGCTGTGCTGTTCATCATCGAGGCCAGAGACGACACAATGGCCGCGATGAGCGCAGCAAAGGCCAGACCCTTCAACCCGGGGCCCACATATGCGTTAAGTAGCCACGGATAGGCCTCGTCCGCGGCATCAATCGGCGCACTGATCGCATAGGCCACGATGCCCGGCAACACCACGATCAGCGGCAAGAGTAGCTTCAGGTAGGCGGCAAACGCGACGCCGCGCTGCGCTTCCCTGAGGCTCCGTGCCGCCAGTGTGCGCTGAATGATATACTGGTTGCATCCCCAGTAAAACAAGTTGGCAATCCACATGCCACCTAGCAGCACGCCCAGTCCAGGCAAAAGGTCGTATGCGTCTTTGAGCACGCCCTTGTCATCGGTGTAGAGCAGCTCGTCCTCGAAGAGGATCATATTGAAACGATCCGGCGCTTCCGCGAACAGGCGTGTAAGCCCCGCAAGCGGACCCTGACCATCGCTGAATGCATTCAGGGCCAGCACCGTCGTCAGAAGGCCGCCGCCGACCAGAAAGAATACCTGAACAACGTCAGTCCAGGCCACGGCCTTGAGTCCGCCGTACACACTGTACGCCGAGGCGAAGACCGCCAGCGCCACAACGCCGACCCACAGCTCCAAGCCCATGATCCCCTTGAGCGCAAGCGCACCGAGATAGAGCACACTGGTAAGGTTTACAAACACATAGACGAGCAGCCAGAACACTGCCAGGAGCGTCCGCACCCGCGCATCGTACCGCACCTCCAGAAACTGGGGCATCGTGAAGATGCCTTTCTTCAGGTAGATCGGGATAAAGAGCCACGCAACGAGAAGCAGCGTGATGGCGGCCATCCACTCGTAGCTCGCAATGGCCAATCCCAGGCGAAAACCCGACCCACTCATACCGATGAACTGCTCCGCAGAAATGTTGGACGCAATAAGCGAAGCCCCGATCGCCCACCAGGGCAGCGCCTTGCTGGCAAGGAAATAATCTGCGGCGTCTTTCGTGTGCCCCTTCTTCTCTCTCGACACCCAGAGGCCTACGCCTACGATGAGCAGGCAGTAGGCCCCGAAGACGATATAGTCAATACGTGCAAAATCCATCTCGTACCACAGTCATGGAATCAAACAGCCCCTGTCCCAAATGGCAGGCGTAAACAGCCACACCGTGCGCTTTTGCTTGCCCAGTCCTTCTGGATCCCACCCGCACATCCGGCTCTGCGGAAAGCCCCCTGAAAAAGTCTTTCCTCCAAGGCACTAGAACACCGCCGGCGGCGGCCTGTACATTCTTACATTCTTATCGCACGCGCCGCCACACCTCGTCATAGCGGCTGTCTTGCACGCCCCCGACATGGTGCCAAATTGAATCGCCGACGATCTCACACTCAAACATGAACTGCTCACCTACGTTCTGCGGGATGGCGCTGTATTTTACAACTTCGGTGTAGAAGCCTCCCGGCTCCAAGAAGTAGGTTCCGCCCTGGGCATGCACAAACTCGTCCGCAGACTGCCGAATAAACATCCAGTGCGTTTCGTTGAGAATCTTGAGGGTTGGTGCGGCCTGATAATCCGGATCCGACTCAAACTCGCCCGAAAGTGCGGCTGCCGACTCATTGATGCGCACAAGCTCCCACGAGCCAACCAGGCTTGGACAGATATCGCCACCGCCCGTGGCAGCCTCGGCGTCTTCGCCGTCCAACGCGGCGTCTTCGGCATTTTCTGCACAACCGAGGGCGATCATGGCAAGCAGAGCGGTAGTGAGTACAGCGTGGCCAATCGTCTTCATAGCGGCACCTCAAAGCGGGAATAGCTGACAACAGCAATATATGGAATGTGAAGACTTAATGCGCACCTGCGCTGCACCAAGCCTGCAGGAACCCGATTGGGCTGCCACGCGGGGTTCCGGCTCAGCGCGGCGTCGTGCCCGGAACGATCTGTAACCGGTGGACCGCCGCGGCAGGCCGAACGGCGCAGATCAGAAGAGACCTATCTGCCCGGCCCTCGAATCTCGTCCACCAGGCGACCGATGGCAGCGGGCGGCGCGGGCGTGAAACGCGATACGACAAGTGCAACGACGAAGTTAATCACCATGCCGAGGGCTCCGATGCCTTCGGGCGATATGCCAAACAGCCAGTGTGCGTCCGAGTTCAGCTCAGGACTGATGAACTTGAAGAAGATGATGTACCCCGCAGTGAATGCGATCCCGCTGATCATGCCGCTGATCGCACCGTACTTGTTCATCCTGCGGGTGAAGATGCCCAGGATGATCGCCGGAAAGAAGGAGGCAGCCGCCAACCCGAACGCGAAGGCGACCACCTGCGCAACAAATCCGGGCGGGTCGATGCCGAAATATCCCGCAATGCAGACCGCTACGCCCGCCGTGATGCGCGCCGTCAAGAGCTCCTGCCTTTCCGTGATATTGGGCCGCAACCCTTTCTTCAGGAGGTCCCGCGCGACCGATGTGGAAATCACCAGGAGCAGCCCCGCGGCAGTTGAAAGCGCCGCCGCCAGCCCCCCGGCAGCTACCAGGCCAATAACCCAGTTTGGCAGACCCGCGATCTCAGGGTTGGCCAGCACCATGATGTCTGGATCGATCACCAGCTCGTTGGCCACATCATCACCCACATACTGGATGCGCCCGTCGCCGCTTTTGTCCTCGAATGCAATCAGGCCTGTGGCCTCCCAGTTCTTGAACCAGGGCGGCACCGATGCATACGGCGTCTCAGAAACGGTGTTTAACAGGTTCGTGCGCGCAAAGGCCGCCACAGCCGGGGCGCTGGTATACAAGAGCGCAATAAAGACCAGCGCCCAACCAGCGCTGCTGCGGGCAGCAGCCACGCGCGGCACAGTGTAGAAGCGAACGATGACATGCGGCAAGCCCGCCGTACCCACCATCAGGGCCGCCGTAATGGCGAAGACATCAATCACGCGCTTGTTGCCGGCAGTGTACAAGTGGAAACCCAGCTCCGTGCTTAGGCCATCCAGCTTGTCCAGCAAATAGACGCCCGACCCGTCCGCCAGCGTGCTTCCGAAGCCGATCTGCGGTACCACATGCCCGGTCATCAGCAGAGAAATGAAGATTGCCGGCACCAGGTAGGCAAAGATCAGCACGCAATACTGCGCAACCTGCGTATAGGTGATGCCCTTCATGCCGCCGAGCACGGCATAGAAAAACACGATGCCCATGCCAATCAGCACGCCCGGCACAATGTCAATCTCCAGAAAGCGGGAAAACACAATGCCCACGCCGCGCATCTGTCCGGCCACATACGTGAACGACACAAACACCGCGCAGATGATGGCCACAAAGCGGGCCGTCTGCGAATAGTACCGGTCGCCCACAAAATCCGGTACGGTAAACTTGCCGAAGCGGCGCAGGTACGGCGCCAAAAGCAACGCCAACAGCACATAGCCCCCCGTCCACCCCATGAGGTATACGCTGCCGTCGCGTCCCAGGAAGGCGATGATGCCTGCCATCGATATGAATGAAGCCGCGCTCATCCAGTCGGCCGCCGTCGCCATGCCATTCAGCACGGGTGGCACGCGGCCGCCGGCTACATAGAACTCTCCCGTTGACCCTGCCCGCGACCACACGGCTACGCCGATGTACAGGGCGAAAGTCAGCCCTACAAGGACAAAGGTCCACGCTTGTGCATCCATCAGCGCTGTGCGGCCTCCTCCCTCTTGTCCAGACGATTCATCAAAAAGACGTACACGAAGATGAGCACAACAAAGACGTAAATCGCACCCTGCTGCGCAAACCAGAACCCGAGCTTGAATCCGCCAAATCGGATCGAATCCAGCTCATCGACCAGCAGTACACCAAATCCGAATGACACCAGGAACCAGATGGACAGCAGAATCCCGACGTACTTGAGGTTGGTCTTCCAGTAGCTGTTCATGGCGGGTCCTCGCCGCGTTCGAGGAATAGGGTGCGCGCCGGATAAGCCAAGCCGAGGCCCTGTGCTTCAACGAGTCTAAGGATACGCATCAGGATCGCTTCCTGCGCCTCCATGAAAGCGCCCAGGTCAGGCCTTGTCGTCAGCACCTGCACCAGAATGCCGTAGCCGGATTCTTCCATCGACTCCAGGCGGACCACCATAGTGGCGGTGTCAATACCCCCCACCTCCGACAGCTGCGTGCGCAGCGATGCAATAAAGGCTTCTATCTGGTCGGGCGTGGCCCGACCATCCAGCACGACCTGGTGGCGAATGCGCCGCTTCTTGCGCAGAGAGTGGTTGACGACTGTGGTCGTGGTGAACGACTGGTTGGGTATGGTTGCAACGGACTGATCAAACTGGCGAATCCGTGTCACGCGCAGTCCGATCTGCTCAATTACGCCTTCGGTCCCGTCGACATCGACCACGTCTCCAACAATGAATGGCCGATCAGTCAGCACGACGACGAATCCGAAAAAATTGGCCACGGCGTCCTTGGCCGCTAGCGCCAGCGCCAACCCACCAATGCTGAGGCTGGCAATAAAGCTGGTGACTGGAACGCTCAGCGAATCAGCAACGGCAATGGATACGATCACGACCACGCCTGCCTTCGCTATGGTGCGCGCAAAGGGGACGATCTGATCATCCGTACGCGATTCTGTCTCTTCGGCCTTGCGAAGCGCAACGCCTGCCGCCACATCGATGAGCCTGAAAACAGCGGCTACCAGTGCCACGATCAAGGCCACCAGAAGGCCCCGCGTCACGACGAGGTGCACGTTCAAGGGCTCCACAGGCAAGTCGAGTACCCGCGTAATGGCGTACCACAACAGCACCGTGACCAAGAGGCTGAGCGGCTTGGGCATGAGCCTGTTGAATTCCTCTGCCCACTTTTTCTTGGACTCCTTGCCGAGCCGCGTCGCTGCGCCCACCAGGCGGCGCATAACCGGCCGCACGATGAATTCAAGCAGCAGCAGCGCCGCCGCCAGACAGAGCCGCCACAAGGTGACCCCCCAGAGGTATTCCTGCTGAAAAAACTGTAGATCCATCAGCTCCCCGCAATTGCGCGCTCCAAAAGCGCCGCGCTGTCCGGGCCGTAGTTGAAAAGAAGATCCAGAGCAGTCATACCGGACACAAACCCGGCGAAAGCCTGGCGATACGTTGGATGCATGAAGTCCAGCATTCGGATTTTCATTTCGCGATGACGGTCTGCGTGCGCTGCCGCAGGGGGCAAAAGTACCACTTGGTGGGGAAACGAGCGCGCTGCTTCCGCCATGGTGCAGGGCTGGCCTTCCATGACCGAAGCGCGCCACAGGCGCGTGCGAAGGCCAAAGAGCGCATGCGTCAGCGTTACCGAGGCGCAGGTCGCATCGGCCAGAAACGCGTGCTCGGTGGCAAAAAAATCCGCAAGTGCCGCCTCGTACCGCGCGAAGAAGGGTGTGCGGCCATAACTGTGGACGAGTGCTTTCCAGTGCCGCTGCCGCCAGTCGACGATCGGGCTGACCCGCGTGCGAACAGACGGATATCCATGCTGCCCGCCGCTCAGGGGCACCGTCAACCAATGTGCACCCTGGCTGCTGCGCACGCGTGTGCGGTTCTGAAACGACTGGCGGCTGTACTGAAACATGTCCGCCATCACAAAGTCCTCTACACTCATCATGAGTGCGACGAACTCCAGGCCGGGGAAGTACTCAGGTGGTCGGACCGACAGCATGCCGATTGTGTGTATCTGTGTACGTATCTGCGTACATATCTGCGTATCTTTGCCTTCTACTCTCTACGCGCACGCTTGCACCGGCTACTCCCGCTTTTTCCTGGCGACACGATTGCCATCGTAGCGCCAAGCAGCGCGCCGCATAAGCAGTCGCGACTGACCAGTGGACTGGCAGCACTCGAGGCGGAAGGCTTCATTCTCGACTGGGAGCCGCAGAGCTTGGAGCGCCGCGGCTACCTGGCGGGCAGCGATGCCGCGCGGGCCCGGCAGCTCAACCGGGCGATCACGCACAGCCATGCCAAGGCCATCATGTGCGTGCGGGGAGGCTACGGTGCCATGCGTATCCTGGACCGCATCGACTACAGCGCCGCCCGCCGCAGCCCTAAGCTGCTGATCGGCTTCAGCGACGTGACTGCTTTGCACCTCGCCCTGTACAAGCACGCGGCTTGGCGCGGACTGTCGGGACCGCTCGTGGTGAGCTTTGCAGAAACTGGCCCGCGCCTCAGGGCACGCTTTTTGGCCCTGGCACGCGGTGAGCTGGCTCCGCCCATCCGTTCGCTGGAGGCCCTGCAGTGCGGCACCGCGCACGGAACCCTTCTGGGCGGCAACCTGTCCATGGTCGCGCGCCTTGTCGGAACGCCACACATGCCCTCGCTCCGGGGTGCCATCCTGTTTCTTGAGGATGTGGGCGAGGCGCCCTATCGCATCGATGCGCTCTTGGCGCAGCTGCGTCTCGCGGGCCATCTGGACCGGTTGGGCGGCGTCGTGCTGGGGGCTTTTACAGGTTGGGAGCCCCGAAGCGACCAGCCGGTGCTGACGCCTGCCGAGATCTTTGCGGACTATTTTGCCGATGCAAAATACCCTGTGGCCACTGGCCTCCGGTATGGGCATTTTTCGGAGCGGGAGACGATCCCGGTAGGCGTGCCCGCGACGCTCGCTGTAACCCCAGGCGGCAGTACACTCAGCATGCATGAGTCCATATGCGGTTGAGTAGAATTGCCACACTGCTGCCACCTTGCGCGGCACAGAGCTAAACCCAACGAGCCTATGGCGCAACACCTAGCAGTCATGGCCTCGGGGGGCGGCTCCAACTTTCGCGCGATCCTCCACGCCATTGAAGCCGGCACACTGCCGCTGCGCTGCCCGCTGCTGGTAAGCAATCGGTCCTCGGCAGGCGCGCTCAAGATCGCTGAAAGCCATGGCGTTACGGCGGTCGTGATCAACCCTGCGGCCTATGAAGCTGAAGCTGACTATGTGGCGGCGCTTATGGACCTCTTTGCGCGGCATCAGATAGACCTGGTAGCCCTGGCAGGATACCTCAAGAAGGTTCCTGTCCCCGTTGTCCGCGCGTTCAGACACCGCATGGTCAACATTCACCCTGCGCTTTTGCCGGACTTTGGCGGACCTGGACTCTACGGCTTACGGGTCCATGCAGCGGTGCTGGCGGCAGGCGCTAGGCAGAGCGGCGCCACCATCCACTTTGTGGACGAGGAATACGACACGGGACCCTGCATTTTACAGGAGCAGGTCCCCGTACTGGCAGACGATACGCCGCAAACGCTCGCAGCCCGCGTACTTGCGGTGGAGCATAAGCTGTATCCCAAGGCGCTGGCGCTTTTGGCGCAAGATCGGATACGCGTAAATGGACGAGTGGTAACTATCTTTGGCGCGTGATTGAAGCACGGAGCAATATCCCCTTTCCGGACCATGTCCCTGTACGGCGGACGCTCCTGTCTACGTACGACAAGACAGGACTAGCCCGGTTTGCCGCCGCATTGCAGGCGCTGGACATCGAACTGATCTCCAGCGGAGGGACGGCGCGCCACCTGCGCGCGGCAGGCCTGCGCGTACAAGAGGTGTCAACCGTGACCGGCTTTCCCGAAATTCTGGGCGGCCGCGTCAAGACGCTGCATCCCAGGGTGCACGGCGGCATCTTGTACCGGCGCGGCGACCCGAAGGACGAGGCCGAACTGATGGCAGAGAACATCGGTCCCGTGGATATGGTGGTGGTCAACCTGTATCCATTCGCTCAGGCGGTAGCGCAGCCAGGCAGCACCGATGCCATCGCGGCGGAGAACATCGACATCGGCGGTCCGGCCATGGCCCGGGCTGCAGCAAAAAACTTTGCCTATGTCGCGGCCGTGTCGCGGCCTTCCGCGTACGATGCGGTTCTGAGCGAGCTCCAGAAAAACGGCGGCACCCTCTCGCTGGCCACCCGTCGCAGCCTAGCCCAGGCCACCTTTGAGCAAACAGCCTCCTACGACCGGGCCGTCAGCCGGTACCTCGCCCGAGCGCCGGGTACGCTGCCGGCAGCGTACGATTGGCATCTCCCCAGGAGCCATGCGCTTCGCTACGGCGAAAATCCTCACCAGGCGGCTGCGTTCTACGGCGACCTGGGGGCCGCTGTGCAGCAACTCCATGGTAAGGCGCTCTCCTACAACAACCTGATTGACACCGATGCGGCCCTGTCGCTTATTGCTGAGTTCGCCCATGCGCCACCGGCCGTGGCCATATTGAAACATACCAATCCATGCGGCGTGGCAATCGCGGATTCACTGGAATCGGCATATGCCCGGGCATTTGCCACCGATACGATGTCGCCCTTTGGAGGGATCGTGGTAATGAACCGGTGCTGCACGCTGGCCGCCGCCAGCGCCATCAACGAGGTTTTTACAGAAATCATCATCGCGCCTGGGTTCGAGGAAGACGCCTTGCACTTCTTGAAAAAGAAAAGAAATCGTCGGCTGCTAAAGGCGGGAGCTCCAGCGAAAGATGGCTTGGAGGCGCGCCACACCCTTGGCGGCGTGCTTTGTCAAACGCGCGACCTGCCTTTGGAACAGGCGCTGGCCCCGCAGCTGCAATGCGTAACCAAACGCCAGCCCACTTCCTCAGAGCTTCAGGATATCGACTTTGCCTGGCGCGTAGCCAAACATGTCAAGAGCAACGCCATCGTGTATGCCAGGGGGCAGCGCACGCTGGGCATTGGAGCCGGTCAGATGAGCAGAATAGACGCTTCGGAAATCGCCGTCATGAAGGCGCACAAGTCCGGGCTCGATCTTCAGGGCAGCGTTGTAGCATCCGATGCGTTCTTTCCGTTTGCCGATGGGCTGCAGGCCGCAGCGGACGCCGGGGCACGCGCCGCCGTGCAGCCGGGCGGATCAGTGCGCGATGAAGCCGTCATCAGTGCCGCCAATGCGCGGAATATGACGATGGTCTTCACAGGAAAGCGTCATTTTCGTCACTAACGCACAAAAGACTTTGCGGCCTATCTGGTATCTCAGGCCCGTATAATAGCGTATCCTATGCTGGACACACTGTCGCATCGAACACCAAATGCCATTGCTGCGCTTCTCATCTGACGTTGCCATAGATCTCGGTACAGCCAATACCCTGATCTACATCAAAGGCAAGGGGATCACGCTCAACGAACCGAGCATCGTTGCAGTTCACCGAAACTCGCGCAAGCAACTCGCCGTGGGTCGGGAAGCGCTGATGATGCATGAGCGCACACACAAGGAAATCGAGACGATCCGCCCGCTTAAGGATGGCGTCATTGCAAACTTCGAGGTTGCGGAACAGCTTATTCGCGGGCTGATTCAGAAGGTGCAGAAGGGATGGCTCACCTCCATCCGCCGGATGGTTGTCTGTATTCCCAGCGGCATCACCGAGGTGGAAAAGCGTGCCGTGCGCGACAGCGCCGAGCATGCCGGAGCCAAAAAGGTTTTTCTTATTGCTGAACCGATGGCGGCCGCCATTGGAATCGGCCTTGATGTGACCGAGCCTATCGGCAACATGATCGTGGACATTGGCGGCGGCACCACAGAGATCGCAGTCATCTCGCTCAGCGGCATCGTCGTGAACGAGTCCATCCGAACCGGAGGCGACAAGGTGGACAGCGCCATCCACCACTATTTTAAAAAGTATCACAACCTGTCCATCGGGCAGCGGACGGCGGAACGTCTGAAGCGGGAGGCGGGCAGCGCCGTGCCGCTGAACCCGGAGCTCAAGATTTCGGTCAAGGGACAAGACCATGTCAGCGGCATTCCGAAGATTCGGACTATCAGCTCGGAATCTGTGCGCGAAGCGCTGAAGACCCCTGTCGAAGAGGTTGCGCTGGCAGTTACACGGTGCCTGGAACACACGCCGCCGGAGCTGGGGGCAGACATCTTGGAGCGTGGCATCATGCTGACGGGGGGCGGCGCGCTGCTGAAGGGCATGGATGAGCTGATTCGAAGCCGCGTAGAAATCCCTGTCTACCTGGCGGAAGATCCGCTTACCTGCGTAGCGCGGGGCACCGGCAAGGTCCTGGAGGACCTTGCTGCGTACAAGAATGTCCTGATATAGCGCCGCAACCCGGGTATCCCATGATTAATCGTAGGCGGGATAGCACCAGCGACTGGATTGTCCTGACCGGCCTCCTATTGACTGCAATATTCTTCATGGTTACCTGGAATAATCCGTTGGTGCGCAATCTGCGCACGCTGTCGCTGCAGGTAGCCAGCCAGGCAGAAGCCCGAATGACCTGGGCCAGCCAGTACATACGTGCGTTCAATGAAAACAAGACGCTCCGACGTGACAATGTGGTCCTGAACAGCCAACTGGCCCGCCTCAACCTGGCGCGTATGGAGAACACACAGCTTAAAGAGGCGCTGGGCTTCAAGCAGGAGTCTGGCTACAGCATGGTGGCCGCCCGCATCATTTCCAAGGACATCTTCGGCCAGAACAACTTTCTTACTCTCAATGTGGGGGCCGACGACAATGTGGAAGTGGATATGCCAGTGGTTAACGAACACGGCATCGTTGGACGGGTGGTACTGGTCAGCAAGAACTACAGCCGTGTGCTGCCGTATCTCAATACGGGCTTCAGGGTGCCGGTGCAGGTGCGCCCTAGCTTCGCAGTCGGCGTGGTCAGCTGGCCCGGCACGCGCCCCGATGAGCTGGTGCTCGAAAACATCGTTACGACGGTAGCGGTGAATGTCGGCGACACGCTGGTGACAAGCGCCACCAGCCAGATCTTTCCGCCCGGCTACCTGGTGGGCCAGATCACCGAGATTTCGACAATCACAGGGATGGGCACACTGGACATCAAAGTACGACCGGCCGCCGCCCTGGATGAGACACAGCATGCCTTCGTCCTGCTGCACCACTACGCGGAAGAACGTGCAGTCCTGGAAGGCGAGTCCGTTCGCTGATCTGCAGCGCGGACCGAGACGACTGGGCTGCCGCCGAATCCTGTGCTCGTCTTCCTGGCAGCCCCAAACAATTGCTGCTACAGGCTACGATTCTTCATGGCAACCGCACGAATAAGAGCAACCTTTTGGGGACTGCTGTGCGCATTCCTTTGCGCAGATGGTGCGCATGCACAGCCGCAACGGACTCCTCTGGTGCGCGAGATTCAGCAAATCACCAACCGGGACCGCACCGCAAACGCCTGGTGGGGCATATTCGCAGTCGATCTTGCTTCGGACGAAATCATCTACAGTGAAAACGCCGGTCGAAGCTTTATTCCCGCCTCGGGCACCAAGCTCTATACAACCGCCGCAGCGCTGGACCAGCTCGGACCTCATTACACCTTTCGGACGCAACTGTTTGCCGATGGCTCTATGGCTGATGGCACGCTGAACGGGAACCTTGTTGTACGCGGCACAGGCGACCCTACGCTGGGCGGCGCCAAGTTATTCGAACCCCGGACGGCGGTCTTTGCACAGTGGGCTGAAATCCTGCGGGCCGCTGGCATCACGCATATCACGGGAGACATCATCGGGGACGACGATGTCTTCGACGACACCGCGCTGGGCAATAGCTGGGCCTGGGACGACGAGGTATACGGCTACTCGGCACAGATCAGCGGGCTTTCGTTTCACGACAATGTGGTGGACGTAACCATTGAGGCACAGGCGCGCGGAGAGGCTGGCATCGTTGCGTGGGAGCCGCACGCGACCAGCTACGTCACCATCCAGAACAGCACCCGCACCATTGGCAGAGGTCAGGCGCTCATTGAGGGCTATGATCGCACCCGTGGCACCAACATCATCCGGTTGTACAGCGAAGTACCCGAGGGGCGTACGGACCGGGAATCCCTTGCCGTGCATAATCCTACGCTCTACGCTGCGCATGTCCTGCGGGAGGTGCTCGTGGAGCAGGGCATCAGCGTAGGCGGCATCGCTGTGGACGTAGACGATCTGTCCATCAAGCCGTCTTATGCTGCACTGCGCCTGATGGCGAACCACGATTCACCGCGGCTCGAGAGCATTGTGTCCATCGTAAACAAAGAAAGCCAGAACTTGTACGCAGAGCTGCTGCTTCGGACGTTAGGCGCTCAGCATCCGGTCGAGGATGACGTGCTTCCCCCTGGATCCGCGGCGATGGGCATTGCGGCTGCGGCGCGGACGTTTGCTGCTGCGGCCATTGATACCAGCCGATTGCAGCTGGTGGATGGCTCAGGCCTATCCCGAAAGAATCTGGTGACGCCTGCCATGACGGTTAAGCTCCTGCAATTCATGGCAAACCATGAAGACCCGCTCGTTCGCGCGGCCTATGCGCAGTCCCTCGCCGTAGGCGGCCGGGATGGCACGCTGGAGTACCGGTTTCGGTCCGGGGTGGACGTACGCGCAAAAACAGGCTCGCTCGGCAACGTCAGCTCGCTCAGCGGCTACCTGCGTACGGCATCCGGCCGCATGCTGGCATTCGCTGTTGTGTGCAACCATTACACTGTGCCGACTCGCGAAGTCCGACTGGCCATTGATCGTATTGTAACAGTGCTTTCGCAGCGGTTATAGGCGGCCCGAATCCTTTCGGGCGTACGTTCGTACCATTCGTACCAGAAAGACGGGGCTGTTGCGGCGACGACTAAGAATGTTCGCCATTCAACATTTTGATGGATTTGCAAAGGCACCCCCGAACGCACGGCACCACGGTTGTCGGCGTGCGCATGGGGGGAAAGGTAGTTCTCGGATCAGATGGCCAGGCAACGATGGGAACTGTAGTCATGAAACACCGGGCACACAAAGTGCGTCCGCTGTTTGGCGGAAAGATCCTGGCAGGATTTGCGGGTGCCACAGCGGACGCGTTCACGCTGTTTGAACGCTTTGAAGAAAAGCTGCAGCAGTTTTCTGGAAATATTACACGCGCTGCTGTAGAGCTCGCTAAGGATTGGCGTACTGATCGGTACCTGAGGCGACTGGAGGCCCTATTGGCAGTGGGGGCACCTGATCGGCTGCTTGTGATCAGTGGCAGCGGCGATGTAATTGAACCCGATGATGATATCGTCGCGATTGGGTCAGGCGGGCCGTACGCATTGGCTGCGGCCCGCGCGCTGGTGCAGCATGCACCGGCACTCCCGGCCAGGGACGTGGTAGCGCACGCATTGGCCGTTGCGGCGGACATATGCATCTACACGAACACCAATGTATCCATTCTGGAAATTGATGCCTCTGCCTAGCGCGCGAGAGGATGAAAAGCGAATATGCCATGCACTATCAGCAAAGGAATTCAAAGAATCCCTCGGCGCATGATCGGGCTGCCGTTCTGGTGGACTATGACAACCTGTTCAGCTTCCTGTACCGGCGCTGCGGGCCCCGGCTTCGTCCAGACGAGGTCATCGATGAGCTGCTGCACAATGTGCGACAATATGTGGGCCGCGAGCTCGGAGTCACGGTCTCACTCATGGCTGCCTACGCAGACTTTGCAGAGATTCATAGCGGCGGACGTGACATCAGTCGCAGTCTGTATTTGAGCGGCGTCGAGCCTCGGTTTGTCCCCGCTTCAATGCAGCGCAATGCTGCCGAGCTGCAGCTCACCATGGATGCCATGGAATCTTCCTACACGCATCCAGACCTCAGCCTGATCGTCATCGTGTCTGCTGATCGGCCCTATTTGCCACTGATCAAGCACTCGCACCGTATGGGACGACAGCCGCTGGCGGTAATGCTGAGGCCGCCCGCAGATCTGCGTGAAGTGGCAGGCGAACGATTGGTCATCGGTGCCGAGGAGTTGCTCAGTGATGCAACGGTGCGGGGGCTGGGCATGCGGATCAGGGTCTCTCGACATGCTTCCCCGGAGCCGCATGAGCAGAGAAAAGCGACCAGAGCCGAACCTGTCGTATATCGCCCAATAACCCACCGAGGCGCGCTAGCCGCCCTGGAGGTTATCGACGAGCACTTCGGGCAGTATTCGGAGATCTACCTGACGCCGCTCTTGCGCAAGCTCTCCGAGGTGATCGGGGACGAAGAGTACGACCCAAAGTCTCTCATCACGGAAATCGAGGAAGCCGGCGCGGTGTGGCTGGAGAAGCGCAAGGGCTTCCCGTACAACTATACTGTACTTATCATCGACCCTGAGCACCCCGACGTGAAGGCTTTGCAGGAAGAAGCGTTTGCGGACAGTCCTCCGCAACAGGCACCGGCCGACATGGCTGACTACGACCAAGAGGCATACGCGGCGCAACCCGACGAGGGGCATCCAGATAACTACGCATCCCAGGAGTCCCCGGACGAGCGAATAACAGAGGACTATGCGGAAGACTACGAAGAAGACGATTATGATGATGAAGACGATTATATGCCATCCGAAGAGGACAGTAGATCAGGATAAGAAACGTATCAGGTAGCCAATTCATCCGCTGCGTATGCGCGACGAGCTGACGCCCCGCCAGATTGTTGTGGAGCTGGACGCCTACATCATCGGGCAATCGGATGCAAAGCGCACCGTTGCGATTGCCCTCCGCAATCGGTGGCGTCGGCAGCGAGCACCGCAGGAGATGCAGGACGAAATCCTGCCCAGCAACATCGTTCTCATAGGGCCTACGGGTGTCGGCAAGACGGAGATTGCCCGGCGCCTGGCGCGGCTCGCCGATGCGCCCTTCTTGAAGATTGAAGCGACCAAGTTCACGGAAATCGGATACGTAGGACGCGATGTGGACAGCATGATCCGCGATCTGGCCGACATTGCAGTCAACATGGTGCGTGCAGAGCATGAAGCACGCGTCCAATCGCGGGCCCGGGAGCTGGCCGACGAGGTTATACTGGACGCGCTGCTGCCCCGCAACCCCCAGCCGGCATCCGCCCCTGCTTTCGTGCAAGGCGCAGCGGCGCAACCCGCGGCACAGGACCGTGCGAGCGTGCACACGAAGGTACTGGCCCCTGGCGAAACTGAGCACGGGGCAGAACACATCAAGCAGTGGCGGCGAACGAGAGAACGCATGCGCACCATGCTGAATGCCGGGGCCTTCGATCAGCGGGAGATCGAGATTGAAGTCGCTGCCGACCAGTCACCCATGCTGCAGGTCTTTGGACCCATGGGGCTGGAAGAGATGGGAATGAACATCCAGGACCTGTTGGGCAACATGGGGCCTAAGCGCCGCAAGAAGCGACGCGTCAAGGTTGCCGATGCCTACGACATTCTGACGCCGCAACAGGCGCAGAAGCTCATCGACATGGACAAGGTGACGCGAGAGGCTCTGGAACGCGCACAGCAGTCTGGCATAGTCTTCATCGATGAAATCGACAAGGTCGCCAGCAGTGCCGGACGAGCAAAGGGCAGCCCAAACGTCTCGCGCGAAGGCGTGCAGCGTGACCTCTTGCCGATCGTGGAGGGCTCCAACGTGACCACGAAGTACGGGATGGTGCGTACGGACCATATCCTCTTTATTGCCAGCGGAGCCTTTCATGTGACCAAACCCAGCGACCTCATACCCGAGCTCCAGGGGCGGTTTCCTATCCGGGTGGAGCTGCACAGCCTGACAGAAGAGGATTTCTACAAGATCCTGACGCAGCCCAGGAACGCATTGCTGAAGCAGTACAAGGCCTTGCTCCTTGCAGATGGCGTCTCCATAGACTTCACCGATGACGCAGTATGGGAGATTGCCCGAACGGCAGCCCAGGTCAACATTGACGTCGAAAACATCGGGGCTCGCCGACTGCACACGATCATGACCACGCTGCTGGAGGACATCCTGTTCGAGGCCGATGGATCAGGGCCCGCCTCGATTACGATAGATGCCGTCGATGTGCGCAAGAAGCTGGCGGATATTGTCAAGAATCGCGATCTCAGTCAGTACATTCTGTAGTGTCGTTGGTCACTAACAGCCTTGCCTGTGATGATCGCGCGGCCCAGGCCCGGTGGCAATCATTGTGGGAAGCTTCGCCACAGCGCACAGCCTTCGCGTCGCTGGCATACGTGTTGCACGCGGCTGAGACTTATGGCCTGCAGTCTCGGATGCACCTGGTGCACCGCGATGGCGTCGACGAGGCCGGCATCATCGCACTCTGGCGCCGAAAGCTGACTGGAAAGACTGTTGTGCAGCCGCCCCTTACGCAGTACTCTGCGCTGCTCTTGAGGCATCCTGCTGCGGAGGCCGCGGTGCACCGGCGCACAGCCCCGCTGGAACATCTTCTCAGGGCGCTGGAAAAAGCCTATGCCCGCGTGCATCTCTTCGCGCATTTGTCCGATCCGCGCCCCGCTCAGTGGCGCAGGTGGCGCGTGTCGCCGCTCTTTACGTACTGCCTGGTTCCCGGCGCAGATACGGCGGCCTGGTCCGAGGCCACGCGCCGCGCTTTCCGCAAGCACCGGGCAGCCTTTGAAGTAACCGAATCGCCAGCGTCGGCCACGGACATCATCGGCTTGTGCCAACAGAGCTACGCGCGTCATGGGCGCAAGCTGCCTGCACCGGTTGCGCGTGTGCAAGGCCTGATCAAAGGCCTCGCAGACAACGTGCGCTGCTTCGTCGCGCAGCGCCCCGGTACAGCCGCACCCGAGGCAGGCCTCGCCGTGCTCCACGACGGGCATACCGCGCACTACTGGATTGCAGGCAGCACGCCTGGCCCTTCCATGACAGTGCTGATTGGCCAGGTCCTGCTGCGCCTCCGAGCAGATGGCATCACTTCATTTGACTTTGTCGGTGCCAATACGCCGTCTATTGCCGAGTTCAAGCGTCATTTTGGCCCTAGGCTGATACCGTACTACGCCTTCGCGTGGCGAACCTAGCGCGCGTGCCTCCATCAAAGCTCCGCGCCGAATGGTTTCAGGCAATGCCAGCAGATCCCTTGCAGCCCGTGGCCCGGTGCGCATGCCGATGTTTGTGGCACTGGCCACGCTCTTGGCCTACCTCTTGCTCTATGGATACAGCTTTGCCGACGGAGATCACGACGCGTTCCTGCCCTATCTGCTCCACATGCTGGATCCGGACCTCTTGGACTCGGACTGGTTTGTGTCCACGCAACTTGAGCGCATCGGACCCCGGACTGGTTTTGTCTGGCTGCTCTATTGGCCTTCAAAGCTCTTGGGACCCTTTGGCGCTTTCACCGCGCTTTATGTCCTCTGCTGGTACCTGATCTCCGCTGCCGTTTATGCGCTCAGCTGCTACGTAGCGCCAGACCGGATTGCTGCAACCGGAGCCGTTGCGGCCTTGCTCCTGGTTGCGCCGTGGTCATCCTTTGGCGGCAACACCGTGATCGGCGGACAGTTCGCACCCAGCACAGCGGCCTGGGCGCTGGCCCTCTGGAGCGCTGTGATGCACACCCGCAGCAAGCCCCTCCGGGCGGCACTCCTGTGCGGCGTCGCAACCACGATTCAGGCGCTTGTCGGCCTTCAGATGGCCTTGCTGCTAAGCCTGATGATGGTGTGGGAACGCCGGTCGCTCCGCAGCATTGCGATCTTCGCCGCTACGTTTGCGCTTACGGCGTCCATCACCGTTGTCCCGCAGGTCGTGCAGCAGTGGTCTGCGAGTGGTTCAGAGCCTTCTCTCTTCTACATCCTGTTCGAATTCAGGGCACCGCACCACTATATCGTTTCGCAGTTTCGCCCCAGGAGCACGCTGGTTTTTGCAGGCACAGTAGTGCTGGCAATGGTGTGCCTTGCGGCACTAACCAGGAAGCAGCGCCTGCTTCCTGTGCGGATCTGGATCATCACGGGCCTGTTTTGCCTGGCCGGCTTTCTTGGGACAGATCTCTTCAGGAGTGAGTTCCTAGGCAAGCTTCAGCTATTCCATGCAACTGTCTTTGCCAAAGTGTTGCTGGTGATTGTGATTTGCGCTGCGATCAGCCGCATACTGCCCCGCATAGTACACCACAGCCTGGACCGCTTTTTTGATTACGCGCGGTACGCCTTGGCAGGCACCATACTTGTTGCGGCGGCACTCCTGGTCGCCAGTCCGCGCACCTTGGGCCTTGCACCGGCCCGCGTCACCAGCGCAAGTCCCGCGCCTGAACAGATTGCGGAGTGGGCAAAAGCGGAGTCACCACTCGCAAGTGTGTTTGCCGTACCGCCCTCCTGGGACGGCTTTCGCAGCCGTGCCCATCGCGCCATCGTTGTGAATTTCAAAGCGGTCCCCTTTGCAGCACCCTACACCGTTGAGTGGTACGAGCGGCTGATGGCGCTGGCCCCCATACCCGAAACGGGGGAAATGCCGGTCAGCAATGTTCAGGCACAGCTGGATGACGCTTTTTTCGCGTTACCCACAGATGACGTGCGGCGTCTTGCATCACAGTACGGGTTTGACCACATCGTGCGCAAGGCTTCGCTTCGGCCCCCACCTTCCGATTTCGAAGCCGTGTTTCGTGCAGGCGGGCTCACCACGTATCGCATCCAGACCCCGTGATGCGAGCCTTGCTGTCCAAGATCTTTTCCACGCAGGGCCTCCGCGGCCCCGTGCTCACGCTCCTTACGGGCTCTACGCTCGGGCTCATCATCTCGCTACTCGCGCAGCTCGTGCTTGCCCGACTGTACACTGAGGCGGAGTTCGGAGTCTACGGTTACTTCGCCAGCATCATGGCCGTGCTGATCACTTTCACGGGCCTCCGCTACGAAGATGCACTGATGCTGCAGGAAGAGGAGCGCGATGCGGGTGTTGTCGTACTGCTTGGATTCCTGGTGGTAACCTTCTTTGCTGCGGTTACTGCGGTGCTGGCCCTTTGGAGGACCAAGATCGCAACCCTGCTGGAGATGCCTGCGATGGCACCGTACCTGGTACTGGTGCCTGTGACGTTGATCGCGATGCGCGGCACCAAGTTGGCTGAGCTGTGGCTTGCGCGCAAGCGTTCTTTTCGAGTGGTGAGCGCCAGCCAGCTTGCCAATAACACCACCATGGCGGGATACAAGGTCGGCGCTGATGTGCCGCCTCTCAGCGCCGGCGCGGAAGGACTGATCGGCGGCTACTTCGTGGGCAATGCCGCCCCCTTCTTTATCCTTTGGACCATCATCTTGCGGCGGAGCGGTCGGCTCTTGCGTGATGCGTTTCGCTGGCGCGCCATCTGGGCTGCGGCCAAGCGATATTGGCGATTTCCCCTGTTCTCTACGCCCGCGACACTGGTGGCGTCCCTTGAATTGCGCGCCGCTTTCTTCTTCGTCCCTGTGTTCTTCGTGGTGCAGAAGCAGGAGATTCTGGGCTTGTACACGTTTGCTTTCACCAACGTGTCCATCCCGCTGGCGTACTTTGCCCGGGCGGTCGCCCAGGTTTTCTTCGTAAGTGCGGTAGAGGCGCAGTTGCAAGGTAATCTGCATGTAGTCGCCGAAGGCGTGCATCGGCGCCTGGTGATGGTAATGCTGTTTCCAACCCTGGTGATCCTGGTCGCAGGCCCGGACCTTTTTGCCATCGTCTTCAGCGAAACCTGGCGAGAGGCGGGGATCTACGCGCAGTATGTCGCCCCTTGGATCTTTCTCGCATCCGTCTGCTCCCCGCTCAGCCGCATCTATGATGTGCTGCAACGGCAGCGCCTGGACTTTGTGATGGGATTTGTTTCACTGGTGCTGGTTATAGCCGCGCTGCTTTTGGGAGGCCGTACGGGCGATGTCCGCACCTATCTGCTCTTCCTGTGCGTAGGGGGCTGCCTGGCCCGTTTGTTGCGCCTGGCGGTCGTGTCATACCTGGCTCACGTCCCAGCATTCAAAGTTGTCGCACCCTACTTCCGCTACCTTGCCTATGCAGCGCCGGGGCTGCTGCTCATGCTGGGCATTCGGGCGCTAGGTGATCCGCTGCTTACCGTGGCCGGCAGCCTGGCGGCCACGGGCATCTATGGGGTCCTCCTGCTGTGGAAGGAAAAACTCATTCGCTGGCCCCTGTGAGCGCCGCAGAAGGCATTATTTCCGGATGAACGTGCGCTCCGAGCAGCGCTTCTTCGCATTATGCGGACGCTGGACTGGCGTCGAAGCGCGTCTGCACTCCTGTGATGATCCGCTTCGTGCCACGCGGGCGCAGAATCGGCGTCCCAAGCCCACCTTTCCAACAGTGGGTATTGGGATGAGATTGCAGGCAGACGGGGATGAATTCGCGGCTCTTTATCCAGGGAATCTGGCCCTGTGAACCGACAGAGCCGGCTTGGCGAAGCAGGTTGTTGTAGGTGCGTCGTTTCAAGCGGACAATGATTTGCGTGGGTGTGGTCTTGATGCGTGCGGGCACATCGACGAACGTGCACGCGTAAGTGTCGGCGCGTTCCGCCAAGCGCGATTCCGACATGGAACCGGATCGGCAGTTGTCGATATCGCACATATTCCTTTACCTTTGGGGTCACCTTCATATTTGAGGTTACCTTCGTAACGGTTTAAATCTGAAGTTTATGGCAGACACGCAACAGCTGGATCAGGTCTCCACAGCGCAGAATGGCACCGTGATGCAGCGCCCTGTCCAGTTGGCCCCGGGGCTTCCAAAGCTCCTGCACAAGACACGTTGTGCCTTGCATCAGTGTCCTGAACTCGGTTTCCAGGAAGTGGAAACGAGCAGATACCTTCGCGGATTGCTGGAGCAAAACGGTCTTGAAGTCCACGGGCCGCTGGCGACCACTGGATTCTATGTTGACATCGAGGGTGCGATTCCGGGACCGATGATCGGATATCGGGCCGATATGGATGGCCTCCCAATCCAGGATGCCAAGCAGGTGCCGTATGCATCAAGGAATGCAGGCGTCTCACATGCGTGCGGCCACGATGCCCACATGGCCATCGGCGCAGGCGTGGCCTTGATGTTGCATCGGCTTCGCAAAGAGTTGCACGGCACCGTACGCGTGTTCTTCCAACCCAATGAAGAAGGGGCCCCAAGCGGGTCGATACCCATGATTCGCGACGGTGTCCTCGATGGGATGGAGGCCGTATACTGCGTTCATGTAGATCCAACGCTGCAGCTAGGCATCTATGGCCTTATTGACGGCACCGTCACTGCTTCTTCAGATCGGTTCCTGGTACGTATATGCACACCTACTACCGGGCATTCTGCCCGCCCACACCAGGCCAAAGACACGATCTGGATTGCAACGCTGCTCTTGCATCAGCTTTATCAGCTCCTGGGCCGCATCACCGATGCGCGCAACCCCGCCGTGTTTACGGTGTGCATCTTCAAAGGCGGCACTGCACACAACGTCATCCCGTCCGAGGTGGAGTTTGAAGGCAACCTGCGGTTCCTTAATGAGAACGACCGTGATCATGTCAAGCACTACCTACAGCGTACGACCGAGCAGTTCGCAGCGCTGCATGAGGTGAAGATTACACTAGACTTTCGAAGCGGCCTGCCGAGCGTGGTTAACGACCCTCACATGGTGAGCCACATTCGGGACACGATACACCTGCTCTTTTCCAAGGATGCCGTGCGGGACATCACGGTGCCGAGCATGGGATCAGAGGACTTTGCCAACTACCTGGAATATGTTCCAGGTGCACTTGTTCGCGTGGGTACGCGCAGCACCCGGCACACGAGCTTCCCGCTGCATGATGCGCATTTTGACATTGACGAGCACTGCCTGGCCCCTACGGTGCAGCTTATGAGCACGGTTCTGATGGATCACACGCGGCTAGGTGTGCTGGTCAGCAGCTGAACCAGAGGCGGTCGCGCGGAACAAATGCCGCCGATCGGTGTAGCACTGGCAATTCTGAATGCTGGTTATGAACGACTCAGCCACAGCAATCCACGCGCCCGTGCAGTTAAGCCCGCGTGCACATTCAGAAGTCGCCAAGATCTTGGAGGCTCAGGAGATTCCCGACGGGTACGGTCTCCGCGTTGGTGTGCGTGGAGGTGGATGTTCCGGCATGAGCTATATCCTGGGCTTTGACAAGCTGCGTGAACACGACATCACCTTCGATGCAGGCGGAGTGGTCTTGTATATTGATAAGCGCCATGGCTTGTACCTTTTAGGCACTACCATCGATTACCACGATGGTTTAGACGCGCGAGGATTCGTGTTCAACAACCCGAATGCTACGCAGACTTGCGGGTGCGGCTCCAGCTTCGCAGCCTAACGCTCCAGCCTAACCTATCGAACAGCCTACATGGAAAAGCACTTCTCACACCGCGTACGAGATGTAATCTCTTACAGCCGGGAGGAGGCCATCCGGCTCGGTCATGACTACATTGGCACTGAGCACCTGCTGCTGGGCATCCTTAAGGAAGGCGAAGGGGTTGCTGTCGAAATTCTTCAAAATCTGGGATGTGACCTGACCAAGCTGAAGAAAGCGATCGAGGATACCGTGCGCAGTGCCGGCGGCACGCTTACGGCAGGAGGCAAGCTGCCGCTGACGAAACAGGCCGATAAGGTGCTGAAGTTGACCTTTCTGGAGGCGAAAATGCTCAAGGTCGAAGTCGTCCGAACGGAGCATCTGCTGCTCAGCTTGCTGAGAGACACCGAAAACATCGCCGCCCAGATCCTGAACCAGGGATATTCCATCACTTACGATGGCATGCGTGCAGAGCTGGATGGCATCATGAGCCGGAAAGCGGGCGGCGTCGGCACAGTGCCGAAATCTGGTCGCCTCTCCTCCAAGGGGCGGGAGCGCGCGCCCTCCAACAAAGGAAAAACGCCGGTACTCAATAACTTCGGACGTGATCTGACCAAGCTTGCGGAAGAGAATAAGCTCGACCCGGTCATTGGGCGTCATCGTGAAATAGAACGCGTAGCACAGGTTCTGAGCCGCCGAAAAAAGAACAACCCGGTCTTGATCGGCGAGCCCGGCGTTGGCAAGACGGCCATTGCGGAAGGACTGGCGATGCGCATCACGCAGCGCCAGGTATCAAGGGTGCTCTACGATAAGCGCATCGTGACCTTGGATCTTGCGGCTCTGGTGGCGGGCACGAAGTACCGTGGACAGTTTGAGGAGCGGATGAAGGCCGTTATGAACGAGCTGGAAAAGTGCTTCGACGTCATACTGTTCATAGACGAGCTTCATACCATTGTGGGGGCCGGCGGCGCTTCCGGCTCGCTTGATGCCTCCAACATGCTCAAGCCTGCACTGGCACGCGGCGAGATTCAGTGCATTGGGGCCACAACGCTGGACGAATATCGCAAGTACATCGAGCGGGATGGCGCACTCGATCGGCGATTTCAAAAGATCATGGTGGACCCACCCACCCCGGACGAAACCATTGAAATCCTGGAGGAGATCAAGGACCGCTACGAAGAGCACCATCGCGTCCGATACACCAGTGAAGCACTCCGACTGGCGGTCCGGCTATCGAATCGGTATATCTCGGACCGCTTTCTGCCGGACAAGGCCATCGATGTCATTGACGAGGCCGGTGCCCGCGTGCACCTGGCCAACATCAACGTACCAGAGAATATTATCGCGTTAGAGAAGGAAATAGAGCACACGCGGAGCCGGAAATATGAAATGGTGCAACGGCAGCGATTTGAAGACGCAGCGCCGCTCCGTGACCACGAAGGGACGCTGGTAAAAAGGCTGAAAGATGCCAAGCGGGACTGGGAACAGAATACCGAATCGTACACCCATCACGTTACGGTGGACGACATCGCTAGTGTCGTCGCAATGATGACGGGCATCCCCGTGGATCGCATCAGCAAACCCGAGCAGAAAAAGTTGCTCGATATGGAAGGTACCCTGCGCGAGGGCATCATTGGTCAGGACGATGCCATTGCAACATTGGCCAAAGCCATCAGGCGCACGCGGGCTGGGCTGAAGGATCCCAACAGACCGATCGGATCGTTTGTCTTCCTGGGTCCTACAGGCGTAGGAAAGACGGAGCTTGCCAAGGTGCTTACCTCATATCTGTTCGACTCGCCGGATGCGCTGGTGCGCGTGGATATGAGTGAGTACATGGAGAAGTTTGCGGTCAGCCGCCTTGTGGGCGCGCCGCCAGGATATGTCGGTTTCACTGAGGGCGGTCAGCTTACCGAAAAGGTGCGCCGCAAGCCCTACTCAGTGGTGCTCCTGGACGAGATCGAGAAGGCGCACCCTGATGTGTTCAACATCTTGCTCCAGGTGCTTGACGACGGAATCTTGACCGACGGCACGGGCCGGCGCGTAGACTTTCGCAACACCGTCATCATCATGACGAGCAATATCGGCGCGAGAGACATCAAAGACCTCGGCAAGGGCATAGGATTTACGCGGGACGATCAACCGGTAGACTATGAAACCATGAAGAGCGCGGTGGAAAATGCCGCCAAAAAGCTCTTCAACCCTGAATTCCTGAACCGCATCGACGATATCATCGTTTTCCGTGCGCTGGAAAAGACTCGCATCTACAAAATCATTGACCTGATGGCCAAGGATCTGCTTGACCGCGCGAACAGCCTCGGCATTGAGGTCGTGATGGATCAGAGCGCCAAAGCCTTTATCGTCGATGAAGGATACGACATCAAGTTCGGAGCTCGGCCGTTGCGCAGAGCCATTCAGCAGTTCGTGGAAGACCCCTTGGCCGAAGCCATTCTGGGCCAGGCTTTCGGTACGAACGACAAGATCATGGTCAAGCACCTGGAGGGCAAGAAGGAACTGACGTTTGAAGTGGGCCGGCGTAACGGTACCACTTTGGAGCGCGACTCCGGCGCGCTGGTCAGCACCGCTACCGGGGACGCGATTGACTGACGCAGCCCCCTGGCACGGGGCGGGCGCATTATGATTCGGCGCGTTGCAATCATAGGCGTAGGCCTGATTGGTGGCAGTCTTGCGCTCGCGTGGAAGGAGCGACGTGACGATCTTCATATCGTCGGATGGGATTTTGCTCCCGTGCTGAAGGAGGCACTGCGCATAGGTGCCATTGACGAGGCTGCTTCCTCGCTCGCGGCCGCCGTTTCAAAGGCGCAGCTGATCGTTCTGTCCATACCGCTCGGCTTGATGGAGCACATGCTGCATGCCATTGCGCCACACGTAAGACCCGACACGCTTGTTACAGACGTTGGATCCGTAAAGCAGGGCATCATCACGGCCGCTGAGGAAATCTTGCCCGACACGGTTTCCTTTGTTGGCGGGCACCCCATGACCGGAGCGGAGCAGGGCGGGCTGCAGCACGCAGATGCGTTTCTATTCGAGAATGCCACTTACGTCCTCTGCGGACAGGAGCAGCGCGTGGCCTACCGCACGATAGCGGCACTGATTGAATCCACGGGGGCCCGCATCATCAGCCTCGACGCTGCGCAGCATGACCGCATCGCGGCCATTGTCAGTCATTTGCCGCAGCTGCTTGCCACCACGCTGATGAACATCGTAGCACACCGCAGCGACGAAGACGCCGCCTATCTGCGCCTTGCAGCGGGTGGCTTCCGTGACATGACGCGGATCGCCTCGTCGCCATTTGATACCTGGCAGTCAATCTTCGAAGCCAACAGCAGTGTCCTGAAGGCAGTGCTTAAAGAGTTTCTGGCAGCATTGCAGGATGTTAGCGATCGCTTCGCAGTGAACGATATTGGCGCACTGGAAACTTCTTTCAGCCGTTCGCAGGCGGCGCGAAGCAGTATCCCGAAGAATTTCAAGGGATTTTTGGCACCGCTCTGCGATGTATTCGTGTATGCGGAAGATCGCCCAGGCACGCTGACCCATATCACCAGCACGCTCTATTCTGGCGGCATCAACATCAAGGACATCGAGCTTCTGAAGATACGGGAAGGCACGGGGGGTGCGTTCAGGATCAGCTTTGTTGACGAAGAGGCAGCCGAAGCCGCGGTCAAGGTGCTCAATGCAGCAGGATGCCGCGCCCACAGACTCAATTAGTGTTATGCACAAGCGAACGGAGCTGTACGACCAGCACGTTGCACTCGGTGCTCGCATGACCGGATTCGCGGGCTACCATATGCCCGTGCAGTACACAGGCATCCGGGCTGAGCATATGGCCGTACGACAGGCGGCGGGGCTTTTCGATGTCAGTCATATGGGGGAGGTGTTCGTCATGGGCCCCCATGCCCATGCCTTTGTGCAGAACCTCGTCACCAACGACATCAACAGGCTGACCAATGGCCGTGCGCTCTACACGGTCATGTGCAACGAGTCCGGCGGCATCATCGACGACCTGTTGGTGTACCGCCTGCGCGAAGACGCGTACATGCTCGTGATCAATGCAGCCAACATCGCCTCGGACTACGCGTGGATGGAATCCAGCAATCCGATGGGCGCTCTGTTGCACAACACCTCGGACTTTATCGCGCTTCTTGCGCTGCAGGGGCCGCACGCCCTCAGCATCATGCAGGCGGTGACCGATATTCCGGTGCAGGACATTCCCTACTATCATTTCGTGCGCCCGGATCCAGGGACGTTCTTCGGATGCGACAAAGCCATTATCTCGCGTACTGGCTACACGGGCGAGGCAGGGGTAGAGATTTACGTCGAACGAGAGGCTGCACCGCGGGTATGGGATGCCATCATGGAAGCGGGTCGGCCACATGGACTGCAGCCGGCTGGGCTGGGCGCACGCGACACCTTGCGACTTGAAGCAGGCTACTGCCTCTACGGCAACGAGCTGTCCGAGCAAACGAATCCCTACGAGGCGCGGCTCGGCTGGGTCACCAAACTGGCCAAAGGCCCCTTCATTGGCCACGCTGCGCTGAAAGAGGTAAAGAAGCAGCGGCCCGCCCGCTTGCTAGTCGGCCTGGTCCTGGAGCAGCGCGGGATACCACGGTCGGGCTACGCCATCCTCGACAGCAAGGGCAACGCTGTTGGCACCGTGACTAGCGGCTCATTGTCTCCGGTGTTGGCCAAGGGCATTGCCTTGGGCTATGTCGCGAACGACAAAGCCTATACGGCGCCTGGCACTATGCTCAACATAGACTTGCGCGGCAAGGCTGTCCCCGCGCGTGTGGTCAAGCCTCCGTTCACCAGCGGTTGATTCGACAGGCGCGCCTTTTGGTATATTGGCAAGAGCCAATCGTACGCATGGCAAACAATTACCGAAAGAGCAGCCGCGCCGCTCATACTTCCGCGCCATCAGGCCCTAAGCAAAAAAGGCGCCTGGGCAGGTCACGCACACCGAAGCCCGTACAGACACCAAAGAAGTCATCGCCGCGACCGGGCCGTCAGCAGGAGATTCTGGGCGTCCTGCTCATGGCCCTGGCGCTGCTCTGGTCATTGTCGGTGGTCTCGTACAACCCTGTGGACAGCGAGCGGATTGGCGACAAGGACTTCTGGCAGCTGTTCTTTCCTGAGGTTGGCGGTGCCGCCATAACCAACAGTCTTGGTCCCGTCGGGGCCTATCTGGCCAATCTGGTCATGCCGTATTTCTTCGGATTCACGTCCCTGCTTGTCACCACGCTGGTGGCTGTCTGGGGCTACTTCATCATGCGGCGCAAGCGGCTCCGCCAGCTCTTGTACCCTTCCTGTGTCACCCTGATTGTGATGGGATACGCAGCCGTTTTGATGGCGCGCATAGGACTTGATATCTCTGGCTGGGACAGCAGCAGTTGGGCCGGCGGCCTAGGCACCGCGGCGGGCATTTGGCTACACAGTGTTCTCGGGTCTATAGGATCCTACGGCCTGCTGATGCTGATCCTGGTCGTGGGGCTGATGATCGTAGTCGACGGCGACCTCCAGCGGACATTTGACCGGATTGAGAACTTCATCCGCGGGATTCCAGCCGCCTTCAAGCCGCCTCCCGGGGAGGACAAGGAATCCAAGCACGGCCTCACAACCTGGGAGGAACTAGACGGAGAAGCCCCGGCCGAATCAGCACGCGTCGCGCCGCCGGATCCAGATCCCGTGCACGAATCCGCGCCGGCCCGGAAGCCTGCCCCAGCCTCGGAGAAGCCTGCAGCAGCGAAGGAGCCGTCCGCGGAGGTGACAAAAGATGCGCCGCCCTCCGATATCGAGCTGAAGGTGTACAGCCAGGTTGCTGAAGAAAAGGCCACCAAAGTGGTGCGCAAGCCCGATGGCGCGCGTGACGCCCTGCCGTACACGTTCCCGTCGTTGGATCTGTTGGATCGGGCCGATGGGAACGAGGCCCAGATTGATTTTGACGAGCTTGAAGAGAACAAGGCGAAGCTGTTGGACAAGCTCGCGGTCTACAAGCTCGAGATCACGAACATCAATGCGGTGGTGGGACCCACGGTGACGCTCTATGAGCTGACACCGGCGCCCAGCGTCAAGATCAGCCAGATCAAGTCGCGGGAGAACGACTTGGCGATGACCATGGCAGCGCGCGGTATCCGCATGATTGTACCGATTCCAGGAAAGTCTGCCGTCGGCGTTGAGATACCCAACCGCAAGCGGGAGCTTGTTCGCATAAAGCAGATCATCGGCACAACGAAGTTTGCCCAATCGCAGATGGAGCTGCCTATTGCGTTGGGCAAGACCATTGAAGGCGAGGTTTTCCTTCAGGACTTGACCAAGATGCCGCATCTCCTTATAGCCGGTGCGACCGGCTCCGGCAAGTCAGTGGGACTCAATGCACTGATCACGGGGTTGCTGTACGCTAGCCATCCCACGAACCTGAAGTTCGTGATGGTGGACCCCAAGAAGATAGAGCTGCAGCAGTACCGGAACCTGCGCGAGCATTTTCTGGCGATACCCGAAGATGGCGATGAGTCGATCATAACTGAGGTCGGGGACGCGCTGACGGTGCTGCGGGCGTGCCTGTTGGAGATGGAAGCACGCTATACGCTGCTGTCAGATGCCCGCGTGCGCACGGTCAGGGAATACAACGAAGCCTTCAGGGAAGGCACACTAGAGCCTGCGCAGGGGCACAAGCATCTGCCGTACATCGTGGTCATCGTGGATGAACTGGCAGACCTTATGATGACCGCCGGCCGCGATATTGAGAGTCCGATTGCGCGCCTGGCCCAGATGGCCCGGGCCGTGGGCATTCACCTTGTGCTGGCCACGCAGCGCCCGTCGGTTGATGTGATCACCGGTTTGATCAAGGCGAACTTTCCGTCCCGGATCGCTTTCCAGGTGGCTTCGAAGATTGATGCGCGCACTATCCTCGACCAGAACGGGGCGGAGCAGCTGGTCGGTAATGGCGACATGCTCTACATGAACGGCAGTCAGGTCATTCGGCTGCAAGGTCCATTCGTGTCGGTGAAGGAAATAGACCGCATCGTGGAGTTCATCTGCACCCAGCGCGGGCACGGGCCATACAGGCTGCCCGCGGTCGAAGAAAGCAGCGCGTCTGCCAATGGCAGCGACGCTGTCTCCACGGAGAGCGTGGACGAACTTTTTGAAGAGGCTGCACGCATCATTGTGCGCGCGCAGCAGGGCTCAGTTTCGCTGCTGCAGCGCAAATTGTCTATCGGATATACGCGCGCGGCGCGCATTGTAGACGAGCTGGAGCGAATCGGCGTCGTCGGCGCCTTTCAGGGTGCCAAGGCGCGCGAGGTGCTGATCAGGGACGAATTGCAGCTGGACGCTTTACTCAAGCACGCTAACTAACCGAACGCTGATGCCTCAAGACAATACGGCCCTAGTGGGCATTGTGATGGGGAGCGATTCCGACCTTCCCATCATGCGCAAGGCAGCGGATATCCTCGATTCGTTCAACGTGCCGTTTGAGATGCATGTCATGAGCGCCCATCGGACGCCTGAGCGCGCACACGACTATGCGACATCGGCCCACGAGCGAGGGCTCAAGGTCATCATCGCGGGCGCGGGCGTCGCCGCGCATCTGGCCGGCGTGATGGCGGCCAGCACGCCGCTGCCGGTCCTTGGCGTACCCATTAATTCGGGGGCGCTCAAGGGATTGGATGCGCTGCTTGCTACGGTGCAGATGCCGAGCGGTATCCCCGTGGGCACGCTGGCCATTGATGGCTCCAAGAATGCTGCGCTGCTTGCCGTGCAGATCCTCGCCACTTCCGATGCAGCGCTGACGGCACAACTGTTGGCTTACAAAGCCGCGATGGTGGAGCAAGTCGCGCAAAAGGATGCGCGCGTGCAGGCCGCGATGAGCCGGGCATAAGTCCAAGGGAGGCTTGTGGCACAGCACTGTCCACACTTATGGACACGCTGCCATCCCACGGCGCTGCAAAGTCGAAACATCCGGCATAACGCCCGGCTCCGGTATTCAGGTGGCGCGCACAGCGCAAGGCGGCTACCGTTGCCCGCGCGGAGCAAGTCCGTCTGAGAGCCGAGGTCCGTATTCAGGTAGCGCGCATTGTAGACGAGCTGGAGCGAATCGGCGGCGTCGGATCGCGGAGCAGCCGCCCCGCGCCGGCATCCTTTGGTCGGCAGCGCCGCAGGGCGGGTGGCATGCGCGGTGGTGTTCCAACCTTCAAAATCGCGCTTGCAGAACCGCGCTTGCATCAAGCTGAAGGCTTACCAGCCGCTCCGTTCGCGCAGCCCCCGAATGTGCGCCGCATGGTGCCGACCATGCCATGCGTAGGTGCGCAGCAGGTCATCCAGCGTCAGCAATCCCTCCTCGGGATGATTCAATGTGCGCTGGAAGTCCTCTGGCGCCAGTGACTGGAGAAGAACAACCCATCGCTTGTGCAACGCCTCCAAAAGCGCAAGAGAAGTCTCCACCTCACTGGTGCGAGCATCCGTCAGTTCTGCCCAACGTTCCTGGTCGTACGCCTTGATCGTAGGTTGCTCTTCGGTCAACGTCCACCGAAAGCGCACGTATGCATTGATGTGGCTGTCCGGCACATGCGCAACGACTTGCCGCACTGTCCAGCCGTCCGCCCGATAAGGCGTGTCAAGCTGCGCCTTTGTAAGGCCAGCCACAGCTCCGCGCAACAACGCTGGTGCCTCTGCGATCTGTCCGATCAGCTGCGCACGATAGGCGGGCGTCATGACGGTGGAGCGGTCTATTCCACCAATGGGGTAGCGTAGGTCAGTACTCATCGCAATACTCTATGGATCATTTGGTTGATTCGGACTCAATTCAACCACCCGGGCAGCGTACGTGTCCCAAAAGCAGCGGCATCATGGGTGCATGGCCGTGCACGCGGCTTTGGCTACACCGATCCCGTTTGCAACGGTTTCATATCCGCGCGAATAAGCATGCCGCATGGTCAAATATCTCCTAACTGCGGGCGCAGCACCACATCTTCCACCACGGCGCGCCTGCTCAACGTGCAGACATCCTGAACCACGCGCGCGACATCATCTGCTGCCATCAGTCGTTCCGGGGCAATCCCGGAACCGCTCCAACTGGGCGTCTCCGTGGCACCAGGCAAGATGGTCGTCACACGAATCCCGTGCTGCCTGCACTCTTCTCGAACGACGCGGGCAAGGCCTAGGAGGCCGTGTTTGGCGGCGCAATAAGCTGCTGCGCCGGCAAACGCCCTGAGTGATGCTACCGAAGCAATGTAGATGATATGGCCCCTCCCCCGCTCCATCATCCCAGGCAGGAAGTGCTTGGTCACCACAAATGCACTGGTGAGATTCACCGCCAGCTGCCGTCTGAATGCCTCCGGCGTGGTATTCACCACGGAGCCGGGCACAAATCGGCCTGCGTTGTTCACCAGGATGTCGGGCATACCAACTGCTTCGACCACAGAGCGGGCCGTCGCGGCCACCGCACTATCGTCGGTCACATCGCACAAGAAAACATCGGCCTGCGCACAAGTACCCCTGACCCGGCTGCGAACTGCTTCCAGATTGTCCTGTGACCGGGCTACCAGGCAAAGCCTGCTGGTGGGCACTTTGCCAAACCGCTCGGCAATGGCCTGCCCAATGCCCTGGCTGGCCCCGGTAACAACAATAACACTCATGGCAGCATCCGTAGGTGAACGATGCACCTTGTACGCCTGGCGCAACGCCATAGATGCGGCACAGGCTGCATCGCGTTCACTGCGTACACATGTCGATGCTGATTTATAGATTTATACCTGTTCGCTGTCCGCACCGTCCTTGTGACCGACGCCCCGCTCGTTCCGTTCGATGATATTGCCCATGCAATCCGCACTGCGCCGCTGCCATCATGCGATGTGGTGCTCGGCATTGGAAGCGGAGGCGCAATGCCCGCGGCGCTGATTGCCTATCGCCTCGGCGTCCCGCTTTGCATGGACTGGTACCAGTACCGCGGCGAAGACAACATTCCAATGCACGCATCGCCGCAACTGATTTACCGGTCGCCTTTACCCCGAGGGACAGCGCATGTGCTGGTGGTGGATGATGTGTCTGTTACCGGGCAGACGCTGCGCGCCGCAACGACGCGGCTCGCCGCATTCCGGGTCACCACGCTGGTGCTCAAAGGCAAGGCGGACATTGTGCTCCTGCCTCACCTGACGACCTGCGTAACGTGGCCTTGGCATAGTTGTTGTTCCCTAAAACCCTAGTGGAATCATACCGAATGGATCGAAGAGCTTTTGTCCATTGGGCGCTGTCGGCCAGCGTCCTCCTCCCCACGATGGTGCGCGCATCGCGCGACCGCCACGGAGATGTGCTCCCCAAACGCGTCCTTGGCCGCACAGGCGAGCAAGTCACCATGCTCGGCCTGGGCGGTTGGCATCTCGGCCGCATGAATGAACGGGATGCGCAGCACACTGTGGAAGCAGCCATCAGCGGCGGCATCCGCTTCTTCGACTCGGCAGAGTCATACCAGTCGGGCGGCAGCGAACGGTATCTTGGACAGTTTTTGGTGCCCAAGTACCGCGACGAGGTCTTCCTGATGACCAAGACAACGGCGCGCACCGCAAAGGACACGCGAAAGCATCTGGAGGACTCCTTGCGCCGGATGAATACCGATCAGATAGACCTCTGGCAGATGCACGCCGTAGGCAGTCCGACCGATGTGGATACCAGGCTGAAGAACGGCGTCTGGAAAGTGATGGAAAGCGCTGTGCGCGAAGGCAAAGCGCGGTATATCGGTTTCACGGGTCACAGCAATCCGGCGGCGCACCTGCATATGCTGGCCGCGCAACCTGCAGCGCAGACTTGTCAGATGCCGGTGAATGTGGCCGATGTGAGCTACAACAGTTTTTCACGTAATGTGCTGCCCAAGGCCGTAGGTCAGGACCTGGGCATAATCGCCATGAAGACACTGGCCAACGGCGGATTCTTCGGCGGATCGCAGCACGGTCAGCACGGTCCCAACCCCAGAGTCGTGCCCGACAGGATCTCGATTCAGGAGGCACTGCACTTCGCGTGGTCGCTGCCCGTAACGACCGTGGTCACCGGGCCAGACAACGTTGCGCAGCTGCAGGAGAAGATTGGTCTGGCACACTCATTCAACGGCCTGGATGAAAACGTGCGCACGGAGCTGGTAGAGCGTGTGGCGGACATGGCCGGTCGGCGGGTGGAATTCTACAAGAGCGCCCCGTAGGCTGCTGCGCACGGCGGCCTGCGAAGCGTACCAACCATGATCACTCCGATGAATTCGGCAATAACCCCCAAGTCGTACCAGGTGCCTGCGTATGATCGAAAAGCACTGCTCCACTTCCCGACGCCTAGCGGTCCGACGCTACTTGCGACGCTTCTGGCAGCGCTCCTGCTGCTGCCTGCGATGCAGTCGTCAGGCCAGATCGCGGCCACCTTGACCGGCACCGTGACAGACACGACCGGCGCACCGCTGGCGGATGTATCCGTATTCATTGCTTCGTCCACCATGGGCACCGTTACCAGCAGCGACGGCACTTACATTCTGCCGGGCGTGCCGCTGGGTACGCTGCGTCTGGTTGCGTCGAGCATCGGCTATGAGTCGCAGAATGTAGACATGTTCGTACGCGAGGCAGCCGTTATTGAGCACAACTTTGTGCTGCAGCAGACGATCTACGAACTTGGCGAGATCACCGTTAGTGCGGACAACAAGCGCTGGCAACGGCAACTGGAACGGTTCACACGAATCTTCATCGGTGAAAGCCCCAACGCGGCCGAAACCACGATTCTCAACTCCGAGGTGCTGGACTTCTCCGGGCGGGGCGGAGAATTTCGGGCCCAGGCCAGCGAGCCGCTTATCATCGAAAACAAAGCCCTCGGATACCGCATAACCTACTACCTCAATGAATTCGTTGCGGAGCCGACGAGCTGGCGTTGGGACGGCGAACCGCTGTACGAATCGCTTCGGCCGGAGAGCCCGGAAGAAGCTGCCCGCTGGAATGCGAAGCGTGACTCCACGTTCTACGGCTCCTTCCGACACTTTCTGCTGGCCGCGATCAACGACAAGGTGGAAGAGCACGGATTCAAGATCTACTCCTCCGGACAGCGCAGCCGCTTTTCTTCCGGTTCCATCATTCCAGGCGGGACGCGCATGGCACTGCAGGCGTCGGACATCCTCCGCCCGGGCAAGGCCGCCGATGAGCGCATCCTCGACTTTGAAGGCATGCTCGAAATTGTCTATACGCGCGAGGTAGAATCCGCGGCTTATCTCCGGCACGAAAAGCTGCGGCGCAGGCCAAAGTTTCAGACCTCGCCGATCAAGCTGGACCGGGGACCGACCATTGTTGACCTCAAGGGAGACACGTTGGACCCGTACGGAGTCACCTTCTATGGCGGCTATTTCGCTTATGAGCGCATCGCCGATGACGTACCCAAGGAGTATCGGCCGGGCTTGCACGACTAGCGTGCTCGCGCCCCTGCTGTTTGCCCTGGCGCTTGTCGGGCTTCCCCAGGACGGACGGGCCCAAGAGGGTCTCGTACGCATCGAAGGACGTGTGTCGGACGCGGAAACAGGGCAGCCCCTGGAGCAGGCGCATGTCTTCATTGCCTCCTCCATGATCGGGACCACAACCGACGCAGAGGGACGCTTTGCGCTTGCGAAGGTACCGCCCGGTGCACACCATCTGCACATTTCCATGGTAGGCTATGCGCCGTACGGACTAGATTCGCTTTTTCGCGCGGACGCTACCTATACGCTCGACGCAGCGCTGAAGCGCACAACTATTGAGCTGCAAGAGATCACGGTCAGTGCGCGCGAGGCGAGGCGCTGGCAGCGACGACTGATCAAGTTTGAACGGCTGTTCCTTGGCGAGACCGAGAAGAGCGCCGCCACGACCATTATAAACCCGGAGGTGCTGAGCTTTACCTCCAGACTGGGTAAGCTGTCCGCCGTGGCATCGGCACCGATCATCATAGAAAACCGCGCCCTCGGCTACCGGGTGCAGTACTACCTGAAAGAATTTTTCTACTTCGGCAACACCATCAAGTATGATGGCGATCCGCTATTCAGCGAGTTGGAACCGTCCAGCAGTGACGAAGCGGCGCTGTGGGAAGAAAATCGGCGCGAGGCCTTCTTTGGATCGCAGCGCCACTATTTTCTGTCGCTACTGGAGCAGCGCACGGAACAAGAGGGCTTTATCACCTATCGGCGCTACAACCTCGACCGCGACGGGCCCGCATTTCCCGTTGATACCCACAAACTATTGCGCGACGGGCCCACAGTGCTGGAAAAAGAGCTCACCTTCACGGGCTTTCTGGAAATTGTCTTCACAGGAGAAACGGAAGATCAGCACTTCAAACGCTGGCAGCGCGTATCGCCGGGCGGACGACTCGGCGATCAGCGCTCATTCATTGAGCTGAACAGGGGCCCGACGCTGATTGATCAGGCAGGTGAAGTGATTGACCCGTACGGCATCACAGTCTATGGATACTTCGCCTTTGAACGATTTGGAGACCTGATGCCAAAGGAATACCGCCCGCCCGGGTGGACGCACTAGCGCGCTGGGCGTGTACCCACATGTGCTGATCAGAAGGCACGAGCCGCACCTGCGCTTTGCGTTCCGCGTATCCGGTCAATGCAGCCTCTGCGCTTAGCGGTCCTCGCGGGACAAGCTGACGCTCGTTCCTGTGCGCACAGAAGTCAGCGCCGCATCCAGGATTTCCATGGCCACCATGTTGATTTCCACGGAGTAGAGTCCCTGCGCCGGATCAATGGTGCCGCGCACCACACCGGCTAGGTAGGAGAATGGATCCTCGTTCTCCCCTTCGACCTCGGCGGCGACTTCCTGGTGCTCGCTTGCGTGGCCACGGATTCGGTAGCGCACATCCGTGGCATTGTCGGCATGGAGATACCCCTTTGTGCCGTATACCGACAGATCCTTGCGATTATATGGCCAGTTCCAGGAGGCTTGAATGATGCCCTGGGTTTCAGGGTAGGTTACGATGATGGTCGCTTCGTCGTCCACCCGCACATACGTGTCCGGCTTGATCGTCTGCGCGACGGCCACAACTGATTCTGGGCGCGCGCCATCCATCAGCCAGGTGATAAGATTGGCACCGTAGCATCCGAAGTCCATCAGCGCACCCGCTCCGTTTTTGGCAGGGTCGGTCAGCCATTCCAGAAATTCAGGCCCAACGCCGATCTCCTTTGGACCGGGATGCCCGTCTCGCACTACAATTTTGCGCAACGGGCCGAGCGCCTCGCGCATTGAATGGGTATAGTGCACACTGGGATACCAGGATGTTTCGTAGTTGGTCAGCAGGTGGATTCCTGCCGAGTCTGCGACCGCCCGCATCCGCTTCGCATGATCCAGCGAGATCGCCATGGGCTTTTCGACCATGACATGAATGCCATGACGGGCGGCGGCCTCGGTAGCCGCAAGGTGGTCGTATACGCTCGTGAAGACGGTGATTGCATCGACTTGCGTGTTTGCGGCCATCTTGTCTATGCTGTCGTAGACGATGGCGGGGCTGAATCCATAGCGCTGAGCGAAGCGGGCCACCAGCGCCGTGTCACGCTCCACGATAGCCACCATCCGGGCATCTGCACGCGACGGACGGTTCAGTATCCATCCGACATGGCCGTGCACCAGGCCGACCACGCCGATCCTTATGGGCTCCTGCCGGGGCTGCGCATCTGGCGCTGCCAACAGCAAAAAGGCGGACAATAGGAGCTGCTTCATGGGCCTTTGGGGTCGAATCTGAGCGATATACGATGCGGCAGTGGCACTCGTTCGCGTACTCTGGCGTTCTATCGTCCTGCGCCAAATGCCACGCCATGAAAACCCGCCTAACGGACGACCCGGCCGAAGCCGCTGCACTCATTCGGCGCGGCAAACTGGTGGCCTTTCCGACAGAAACCGTCTATGGCCTGGGTGCCGACGCGTGGGATGTCAAGGCCGTCGCGGCCCTCTTTAACGCCAAAGGACGTCCCAGGGATAATCCATTGATCGTGCATATCGCCGCGCTTCGGCAGCTGGACGCCGTGGCCGTCTGTATCTCCGAATGGGCCCGGGCGCTCATGGAGCACTTCTTTCCGGGATCTTTAACGGTAGTGGTTCGCCGCCGCGCTCCGCTGCCGACCATTGTCACGGCGGGGCTGGACACGGTAGCCGTACGCATGCCATCCCTGGCAGTGACGCGTGCTTTCCTGCGGGCGTGCGCGTGTCCTGTTGCCGCACCGTCGGCCAATCGCTCCGGAAGGCCAAGTGCCACAACCTGGCAAGCAGTACAAAACGATCTTGGCGGCCGCATTGATGCCATCTTGCGTGGCGAACCTTGCGCCAAGGGCATTGAGTCCACCGTCGTGGATTGTAGCGCTGGCATGCCCCGCCTGCTGCGCGCCGGTGCTACCAGCATCGAGGCGCTTCGCATGGTCGTGCCTGGGCTGCGCACAGCTGCTACCGCGCATGACGTTGCCGCGGCGGGCGACACTGCGGCCCGCAGCCCAGGCATGCGCCATCGGCATTATGCGCCCGATGCTCGTGTGGTGCTTGTTAATGACCCCAGCGAAGTCGAGCCGCATGGCGATCATGCCTATATCGGACTGTCCAAGCCGGCCGAACCTGCGGATTTTGGCCAGTGCTATGTCGCGGGCAGCGCCCAGGACTACGCGCGCGTACTGTTTGACTTTTTTCGCCGGTGCGAATCTGCCGGCATTCGGACGATCTACTGCCAGGTGATCACCGAGCACGGCATTGGGAGAGCGGTGATGGATCGTCTCCGACGCGCAGCGACACGCGCGTAGCGAAGCAGAGGCAAAGGGGCGGACCGCCGGCTACAGGCGGAGCACCGCACGCAGGCCTGCGCTGCCTCCCATCACGATGGGGCTTACGCTCAGCCTGAGATCAGTGCGGAGGTGCCGACGGGTGAGCAGATAGCCCGTTCCAGCACCAATCGCGCCGCCGATGACTACATCCGAGAGCCAGTGGTAGTCATCGATCATCCGCACAAAAGCAGTGCCTGCGCCCAGCGCAAAGAGCACATACATCTCAACACGCGGATAGTACAGGAGCCAAGGCGTCGTCAGCGCGAACACGGTCGTCGCATGCCCGGATGGAAACGAACGCCGCCCCGAAAACGGCACTATGCTTTGCGCACCCAAGTGGGCGCTGGGCCGCGCGCGACCCACCGCCAGCTTCAACCCGTTGGTCACCAGGTTGGCAAACACGATCGCCTGCACAGAGGTGAAAGCGGCGTCTTGCAAATACTCGTTGCCGCTAGTGAGGGACCCTAGAAAGACCACCACCGCAATGGGCCGCATAACCTTCACATTGCCCACCTCATGAAAGATCTTGCGCATCCGCTGCGGCGTACGCTCTGCGAATGCTGCAGCGTTCTCCGTGGCGGACTCGTCAACCTGGGACAAGAGCCAGGCGGTGCCCAGGGTGCCACCAGCAAATAGCATCGTTCGCGGCGTGGCTGCACCTTGTGCGGCCGCGGCTGCATCGCTTACGACCCACCGGGCAAAGCGCAGCGGATCCGATGTGCTGCCTTGGGCCCAAACAGGCGGGCAGCTTGCACAGGCTGTCAACAGGGCCAGGCTCACCTGTAGAATCACGGATCGCACTGATACGCTAGTCGTCAAGCTGCATGTCTCCGTAGGATACCAGCTCACCCAATGGATCGACTATGAACACGCGCACCAGACCGGACTGACCGATCAGCGTTGGCACAAACTTGAAAACATAGGCCCCGGGATCGCGTGCAGAGCGGATATCGTCTAGGCGCCGGGGCAGGCGATCAGCATCAAAGACGACCAGTTCCAGTCCGCCTTGCACCGTGTTGAATCCCCGCACCTTGATTGGAACTGTGACGGTAGGATTGTTGCCTGGGGGGTTGGGAAACGCAGGATCTATCTCTATGCGCGTCTGGTACGCAGGTGCGGTGCGCCAGTCATCTTCATCAACAGAAATGGATTCGCCCGTCACGGTCGTGCGCGTAAAGCCCTGTGGCGGGGCGAACGCCTGCGCCTCAAACTCCAGCTGCAGCTCTTGGGTATCACACCCCGCCGACAGGACCAGTAGCGTGACGACCAGAACCCTATTCATAGCAATATCACATGCCGCTCCGTTAGATTCTATGCTGTGTGCACCCTGACTTGTTCCGTCCGGACACTTTGAACGATCCTGCTGCAAAAGCCATGCCCCTTGTGATGGCCGATCATCTGCACATCACCTTGAGCCGCAAGCCCATCTTGCGCGCAGTGACTTTCGCCTTGCAGCCTGGCACCCTTGTAGGACTGATCGGACCCAATGGCAGCGGCAAGACCACGCTCCTGCGCGCCATTAGCGGCCTCGTCCAATACAAAGGATCGTTGAAGCTACGCGGCACCGAAGTCCGCGCATGGAAGGCGCGGGCGCTGGCGCGCGAGATTGCCTTCGTCCGGCAGAGCGTGCAGCTCCTTTTCGACTTTACGGTCCAGGAGCTAGTGCTGCTCGGATTGTCACCGCACAAGAAACTTCTGGAAAGCACCTCTTCGGACGACCGGGCGCGTGTGGAGCGTGCATTAGCCCAAGTGGACTTGGCCGGCTTCGGCGCACGCAGCATGCTTTCGCTGAGCGGCGGCGAGCGGCAGCGAGCCTACCTGGCCCAGGCGCTGGCCCAGGACGCACAGCTGTTGCTGCTGGACGAACCCACCACTCACCTCGATGTCCATCACCAGCATGGTTTCTTGCAGCTGATCCTAGGGCTTGTAGCGGCTGGCCGCAGTGCGCTGGCGGTTTTTCACGACATTGAGATGGCTGCGCACTTCTGCACGCACCTGCTGGTGCTTGATGGCGGGCGGCTCATCGCGGTCGGCAAGCCGGACGAGGTCGTCACCGAATCCGTACTCGCATCCGTCTTCAGGATGCGCACCCAAATCACATACAATCATGGCGGCACCCTGCGTATAGCATTCGGGTTGCCGCTTGACAGTACTTGAGCGTCATGAAAATCTACACACGTACGGGCGACGACGGGACCACGGGTCTTTTCGGTGGTAATCGTGTGCAAAAGTGCCATCCACGCATGGATGCCATCGGAACAGTGGATGAGACGAACGCCCTGATTGGCGCCGCACTCGCGCTGACCCCGCCTGCCGATGCGATGGCGTCCTTGCTCCTATCCATTCAGCATGACCTCTTTGCCCTAGGCGCCGACCTTGCCACACCCCTGTCATCGCGAGCGAGCATTTCACGCGTGCACCACCGGCATGTGGCACGCCTTGAAACCGCTATCGACACCCATGAAGCGGTGCTGCCGCCACTGAAGAATTTCATCCTTCCTGGGGGACTGCCCGCCGCCGCCATGCTGCATGTAGCCCGAACCGCGTGCCGCCGCGCGGAGCGCGCCCTGGTGGCTGCCCGCGAGCACGAGGCATTCAACGATCACGCGCTGCAGTACCTCAATCGGCTCTCTGACCTGCTTTTTGTGCTGGCACGTTGGATCAATCAGAGCGGCGGCATGAAGGATCAGGCATGGATTCAGGCGGATGACAGCAGCGGGCAGTCCGGCAGTGATGAAGTGCACACTCTTCTCTGAATTCTTGCTACCTTGCAGGTTGTGCGTTCCTGTTGCGGCGTTCATGCAGTGTAATCTTTTACGTTTTGCGAATTCTCGCAGGTGGTTTCGCCTTGCGATATGCTCGGTACTGGCCGCGTCCGTGGCCCTGCCGGTCCTTGACCTTGGTGATAATCCGACGCTGGCACGCCCCGCCGTAGAACGCGACCGGTACGGCATTGACAAGAACCGGTACCTCCGGCAGCGCCATACCATAGTGCCGCGCGAAACGCTCTCGTCCATTTTTGGCGACTTTGCAGTTTCGCCAGAGTTGACTGGGCGCGTTGGCGCACAGGCAAAGCCCGTTTTTGATGTCGGCAAGGTGCGGGCGGGCAACGAGCTGTTCGCATATCTGGATTCTACGCAGGGGTCCTATCCCATCTTCGTCTACGCAGTGGAGCCCTCGCGGTATGTCGTCTTTGACTTTCGCGACTCCGTCGCTGTCTATGAGGGTAAACTGAAACCATCCGTCCTAACAAGGACAACGCGCGGCACAATCACGCATTCCCTCTACGAAACACTGGATGCGCTCGGTGCAAGCAGCGAGCTAGTCGTGCAGATGGCGCGCATCTTTGCATGGCAGGTGGACTTTTACGGCCTGCAAGAAGGAGATCAGTTTGCCGTGTTCTACGATGAGGGTCGCATCGACGATGTTGTAACGGAGTTGACTGTCCGCGCTGCGCGCTTTCGGCACAAGGGCCAAGACTACTATGCTTTCGGCTTTCCGCAAGATGATGGCACCTTGGGGTACTACGACCCTGAAGGCAATGCGCTGGGCCGCGAATTCTTGCGGGCACCTGTGGAGTATACGCGCATCAGCAGCCGTTATTCGCGCAGGCGCTTTCACCCGGTTCAGAAGCGGTACAAGCCCCACCTGGGCACAGACTTCGCCGCGCCGCACGGCACGCCTATCATGGCAACGGCCAACGGTGTCGTAACAGCCGCCGCGTATGCAGGGGACAATGGTCGTTACGTACGGATCCGACACAACGACATCTACGAGACAGGATACTTGCATATGTCGCGCATTGCCGTGAGGCGCGGCCAGCGGGTTACACAGGGCCAGGTCATCGGGTACGTAGGAAGGACCGGTCTGGCGACCGGTCCTCATGTATGCTACCGCTTTTGGGCACGTGGGCGGCAGGTAGACCCGCTCCTGTTAACGCTGCCGCCAACCGCGTCTGTTGACGCTGCGGATCTCGACGCCTTTGCGACAACGCGCAATCAGTACGTTTCCGAGCTGACACTGCCGCCGCACGCCACGGACTGAGTGGTCGGCGACTTGACCGATTGCAAGGACATGGCCAATAGATCCTACGACCACCTCTGCGGACTAGCGCATTCCTTGGACCTTGTTGGGAGCCGCTGGTCACTCCTCCTTGTTCGAGAGCTACTGACGGGACCCAAGCGTTATCGCGATCTGGTCCAGCGTCTGCCGGGATTAGGATCCAACCTCTTGTCAACGCGGCTCAAGCACCTCCGAACGCATGGACTCATCGCGCTTGAACGCCTGCCGCCGCCGGCGTCCACCCACGCCTATGTGATCACAGAAAAAGGGCGTACGCTGGAGCCCATCGTAGTTGCCCTTGCGCAGTGGGGCTGCGCCAACCTGGAGCGCCACACGGACAACAAGGTATTCGTGCCTGGCGCGGCCATTCTGGCGATACAGGCCAACTTCAACGCGGAAGCGTTTGTAGGCATCGAGGAGGCGTATGAGTTTCACATCGGCGCGAACGTTTTCCATATGCGCGTCACGCAGGTGGCGCTGACGCCCCGGTTGGGATCCGCGTATGCACCCGACTGCACAGTACATCTTGATCCTGACACGTTCCAGCGCATCTTGACCGGACGCGTCACTGCTGCCAACGCCGTGCGCCAAGGTCTATTGCAGGTGCATGGCCCCATCGATGTTCGCCACCGTTGCCTGTCGCTCCTGGACTTTGTGCCGCTTCGACAAGGCCGGCGCGTGCCTATGGTGGACCTGACCAGGAATGCGCGGCTGTTTCCTGCATAGGCCAAGCCAACACCACTCCGAGTGCTGCCGGCATGCCTGCCGTCTCGCGCGGGCGCCAGGTCTGTGATTGTTTTTACAGAGGCCTCGGTAGATCCCTACCGTGGGCGCGTGATGCCCAAAGCTGTTGCGCTGCTGGCGCTCCCCAGCGCCACAGTCACCGTGTAGTCGCCTGCAACGAGGTAGTACGCTCCGCTGTCCGCTACTTCCCACCCAGCTTCCGCTGCTTGCGAAGAATCCGCTGACAGATCATACGTCACGTAGTTCAGCCCTTGTTCGGCCTCGTCCTCCCACACTTTCACGGCATCGCCGCTTTCGGCTTCTACGGTGATTGTGACATTGCCGGAGTCTGCTGCCCAGTACACCAGCGTGATGGAAGGCTCGCTGGGCTCACGCCAGACGACTGCCTGACGACCCCAAAAGTTTGATCGGGTAACGGGCTCTACATCGAATACATGGACGGGACTCGCCATGCGCTCGCTGGTAAGTGCTTGTACATGGCTGATGTCTGCCCGGTATATCGAACGTCCGTGGGTGCCCACCAGCAAGTGCTGCGCACGAGCCTGAATCTTGAGGTCATGGACGGGCGCGTGCGGCAACGATGACCCCGCCGCCATAAACGTAGTGCCCCGGTCCAGCGAAACGTACGCCCCGTGGTCTGTGCCCACGTACAGCACATTCTCGTTGGCAGAATCCTCCAGGATCACGTTTACTGGCTCACGCGGCAGGTCCCCAGCGATTGCGGTCCAGGTGGCTCCATAGTCGTCTGAGCGGTAGAGGTAGGCATCGAAGTGATCCCAGCGATATCCGTTAAGCGCGACGTAGACGCGCCCTAGATGGTGGGCGGACGCCTCTACGCGGCTCACCCACAAGTCGTGTGGCAACGAGTCGGAAATGCGCTCCCAAGTGTAGCCCCCATCCTTGGATACGTGGACCAACCCGTCGTCGGATCCAACGTAGACGAGCCCAAACCGCAGCGGGGATTCATCAATAGTGGTCAGTGTGCCAAAGGGCACATCTCCCTTGCGGCCACCCCGCGTCAGGTCATCAGAAAGCGTCTCCCAGTTGTCGCCGCGGTCGAAGGAACGGTGCACCTTGTTGGATCCGTAATACAGCACATCCTGATTGTGGCGCGACAGGTGAATGGGGGTTTGCCAGTTAAAGCGCAGCGGCCGCTCGCCGAGCGTGTGCCCGGGACGAATAGGAGTACGCCGTCCGGTCGCTTTGTCGATGCGGACATAGAAACCGAACTGCGACCCCGTGTACACCAGATTGTTGGTGCGCGTGTCGATCTCTACCTGCATGCCATCGCCGCCCAAGTACCGGTCGTATGGATACGTGCCGCTAGCATACCACCCGTAGGAATGCTGGTAGGTGTGAGGGCCGCCCCATACGCCGTTGTCCTGCAATCCGCCGTATACATGGTACGGGTCTGCATCATCCACACCGATGGCATAAAACTGGCCGACCGACGGGGTATTGGCCTTGAAGAACGTGTTGCCATCGTCATAGCTGATATTGATGCCCCCATCGTTGCCGTTAATGAGGTGCCCCGACCGCTTCGGATTAACCCATAAGGCTTGGTGGTCCGCGTGCACATGCGGACCACCGATGGCGGACCAGGTTGCTCCTCCATCGCCCGAGCGCAAGAGCGGCACCCCTAAGACGTAGATGACATTCTGGTCGACCGGGTCCACGCGGATTTCGCCGAAATAGTAGCCGTATGAGTTGAACACGTTGTCCAAGTAGTCGTCATGGGTCTTCAGCCAAGTTGCACCGGCGTCATCCGACCGGTACACTTCAGCACCGACTACTGGCGTGTCGAACAGCTCCCGGTTGGCATCCTCTACGTACCACACCAGATGTATGGGGTCTATCTCCTCCTTGCGAACCATCGCAAAGATGACTTCAGCGGAATACTCGGATCCAAAACCGTTTTCATCCAGATAGGCGGCAAGGTCCGTGGTGTCCGTTGTCAGAAACGCTTCGCGCGTCATGGTGCGCAGCATCTCGCGCGTTAGCGCGGGCGCATCCTTGTCGTCTTCCGCCGGTCTCCTGTTCTGGTTGTCCAGCACGGCGTACATCACCTGCGAATCGTACATCGCCAAGCCGATCCGGCCGGTGCCGGTGCCGGTGCCGAACGACAATTGTATCCAGTTCTCTCCGCCATCGGTGGACTTGTAGACGCCTGAATCGACTCCGCCCTCCACAAAGTTCCACGCCCTCCGCTGCCGGTGCCACAGCGCGGCATAAAGCACATCTGGATCGTTTGGATCCATCACCAAGTCAATCGCGCCGGCGTCGGGGTTCACAAACAGCGTCTTCCTCCAGGTGGCCCCGCCGTCGGTGCTCTTGAATACGCCGCGGTTTTCGTTTGAAGAATACAGTGCGCCCAGCGCTGCAACCCAAAGCGTGCCTTCGTCACCTGGATGCAGCAGAATGCGGCCAATGCGATGTGTTTCTTCCAGGCCTTTATGCACCCAGGTTTTTCCTCCGTCCTTGCTTTGATATACGCCTGTGCCTGCATAAGAAGAGCGGCTGGAGTTGTTTTCGCCCGTGCCGATCCATATGGTTTCGCCGCGCGCCCAGTCCACCGCTATGTCGCCGATCGTCATGGCGGCCTCATGGTCAAAGAGCGGCTCAAAGGATTGTCCGTTGTTGGAACTGCGCCACAAACCGCCGGACGCATACGCGACGTACATTTGCGTGGGATCGGAAGCGTTGGCGTCGATATCCACGATGCGCCCACTCATGATGGTGGGACCCACATTCACAAATTCCAGGTTACGCACGAGCGACTCTTCGCTGGAAGCCATCCGCGCTTCAAAGCTGGACAGTCGATCCGAACCCGCCGTTGCTTCCACAAGCGTCGGCATCGCCGGCAACTCGGCGGTCTCCTGCGCCATGACCGGTAGGGCCACAGCGAGCAATAGAAAAGAAATGTGTGCACGCATAGTCTTCCAGATGAGATAACCCAGCGCCCTAAAGTAAGCCAACGGCAGCAACCATGACCGGCGATGCGAAAAGTCTGCCGAGCCGCCAAACAGGACTGTATTACCGCTGGCACCGACGGCCGGTGCGGCAGGTGCAGCTCGCATATAGCAGATCCTGACCACCGTGGAGACAATAGCGCTGGAGGGGCGAAGCAGAGGATGGAGCACTTGCGGACGTAGCAAGACTCCAACGCTATAGAGATCTCAACGCTGTGCCGCGCATCATGCCCGTGCCGACCCGCACTCGCGCCAGCCGCTCAGACGATGCCGCGCTACTCTCTTTCCTGCGAACGGGCAAGCCGCTCCAGCTTCCGAAAGGACAGCTCGTCCCGAGCCTCAACACAGTCGGCCATCTCAACATCTAATCCGCTGGCCTCCACACCAACAAGGAAGCGATCCGATACCCAGATCATGATCGTACACTCTGCGTGGCTGTTGGTGCGCGTGAAGTTTTCCAGGGAGGGAAAGTCGGTTGCGCGGGGCCTGTAGATCCTGGTGCGCTCAAAGCCGCGATCACTTTCATGGTCAATGTCCTCGCCCAGCCATTCGGTGAACTCGCGCACCAATGGTGCCAGCGAACCGGAGTCAATGATGAAGAGTGTGAATTCGATCTCGTCATCCCCGTAGGTTGCGCGGACATCCGAGACGCCGAGTCCGGGGAAGGTGCTGCGGCTGTCGACCAGCACCTGATACAGGCCATCTATTTCGTCGGGCAGCAGGTTCCGCAAATCCTCTATGAGCACGGGCACCCTTTCTTCCTCCTCATCGGCCATCTCACGCAAGAGCCCAGCCACCTCTCTGAATACTCCCTCAAAATCCGTGGTTATCCCTTGGACTGTCTCCTCGACTTCGTTTTCTATTTCTTCTATTTCATCGGCCAACCCCCGAATTGCCTGGACTTCGTCTTCATTCTCTTCGATAAAGTCGTGGATCGCGTCCTCCACTTCTTCTTCGATCTCCTCGGCGAATTCCTTGGCGAGCTCGCCTCCATGCTCTTCGGCTTCCCTCAAGCTGCCGTTAAGGGGCTGCCCTGTCGACTGTTCGTCCTCGCCACTGACCACCGAATCGTCCGATGATTCGCTGCACGAAGCCAGTGTTCCTATAAGCAGAAAAAGCGTACAGTATCGGCGCAGTGCAAGTCTCATGGCCGCCGGAATCTTGTGATGATTGACGCCCTGCAGTTACCTAACAATTTAGCGTACGCAAAACTGATCTGCTTGGGTTCAGTCGGCGGCGCGCCGGGCGGGGGACCCGCGGCTCCCGGGGGCAATTCCTGCTTGCTACAACCCTTCCCAGACTAAGTTGAACACTTCGCTGTGGATGGACTCAATAGTGCGAAGACCACCATCCGCAGCAACACACTGTATGCGCTGCCAACGTGACCGGTATTGCTGGGCACACAAGTCCAGAAATACATCGCGGCATGTGGACAGATACATTGCGTCGCTCTCGTGCAGGTCGGCCTTGAGCTCGGTGTAGTCGCGAACACCCTTCTTGGCCACGAGCGCTGCGCTTGTCTCTACGGGCACATCAAGAAACAGCGTAAGGTCCGCGGGCTGCATCTGGTTCAGCGTGTACTCCTGATTCGCCAGCCATTCAATGAATGGCTGGCGCCTCGCTTCGGGGACGCGTGCACCCTGGTATGCCAGGTTGGATGCCACATAGCGATCCACTACGACGATCTTGTGGTGCGTGCAGCGCTCGGCTAGCAGCGCTTTGCTCTGAAACCGATCCTCTGCGTACAGCAGCGCAACGTGTTTAGATGGCAACAGGTCCCGCGGGCCGAATTTGCCATTCAGGTACATACTGATGACCTCAGACACTTTGGACTTGCCATACCGCGGAAACGAAACCCACGAGGCTTCTATCCCCCTGTGCTGCAAGGCAGCGACCAGCCGCAGCGTCTGTGTCCGCTTTCCTGCCCCATCAATACCTTCGATGGCTATGAGCATACTATTACATAGATCGGCGATACTGACCCCCAGCACGGAATAACGCCTTCGTGATTTGCCCCAAGGAGCAGGCTTTGACCGCATCCATCAGCACCGCAAAGATGTTCTTGTGCGCCTGTGCTGCACGGGTAACCTCGGCCAGACGATCCGCCATGTTGGATGCATTACGCTCTTTGAACTGTTGCAAGTTAGTGATCTGATGATTCTTCTCTGCCTCGGAGCTTCGTGACAAAAACTGCGGTACACCTGGGGCAGAGAGCACGCCTTCCGGTGCCTCAAACGTGTTTACGCCGATCAGTGGCAATGCTCCCGACTGCTTCTTCCACTCGTATCGAAGGGATTCGTCCTGGATCTTTCCCCTTTGGTACGCAGACTCCATCGCGCCCAGCACGCCGCTGCGCTCGTTGATACGTTCAAATTCCATCAGCACCGCCTCCTCGACAAGATCCGTCAGCTCTTCAATGATGAAGGAGCCTTGCAACGGATTTTCGTTCTTGGCCTGCCCCAACTCGCGGCTTATGATGAGCTGAATGGCCATAGCGCGCCGTACGCTTTCTTCCGTCGGTGTGGTGATGGCCTCGTCATACGCATTAGTGTGCAAGCTATTGCAGTTGTCGTAGATGGCATAGAGCGCCTGCAGAGTCGTACGTATGTCATTGAATTCGATCTCCTGGGCATGCAGGCTCCGACCGGAAGTCTGAATATGGTATTTGAGCTTCTGGCTTCGTTCGTTGGCACCATACTTGTCCCTCATGGTGACAGCCCAGATGCGCCTGGCCACGCGGCCGATCACGCTGTATTCAGGGTCCATGCCGTTGGAGAAGAAAAAGGACAGGTTCGGAGCAAAATCATCGATGGCCATGCCGCGACCCAAATAATACTCTACGTATGTGAACCCATTTGCCAGCGTGAAGGCGAGCTGCGTGATCGGATTGGCACCGGCCTCGGCGATGTGGTAGCCCGAGATCGACACTGAATAGAAATTCTGGACACCCTCGTCGATAAAGTACTGCTGGATATCACCCATCATGCGGAGGGCCATCTCCATGGAAAAGATGCACGTGTTCTGCGCCTGATCCTCCTTGAGAATGTCCGCTTGCACCGTGCCGCGCACTGAGGACAACACACCTGTTCGGATAGATTGATGCTCTGACTCGGTAATCAGGCCCCAGCCTACAAGATCATCACTGGTACACCCTAATAGGCCGAGTCCGCTGCCATCATGGCCCGGTGGAAGCGACATCTCCAGTCCTTCCGGACCGTACGGCACATAGGCCGGTCCAGACGAACCAAGCTGCTCCTTAATCACGTGATCCGCCGCATCCCAGCGGCCTTCCGAGCGCAAAAAACGCTCGGTTGCCTGATCAATCGCCGTATTCAAAAACATGGCCAGGATCATGGGGGCGGGCCCATTAATGGTCATGGAAACGCTGGTGCTCGGATCCGCCAGATCAAAGCCGCTGTACAGCTTCTTCATATCGTCCAGCGTGCAAATCGACACGCCGGCATTGCCAACCTTGCCGTAAATGTCCGGGCGCTCGCTCGGATCAAAGCCGTAGAGCGTCGGAGAATCAAAGGCCGTCGACAGGCGGCGCGCGGGCATTTCTGCCGAGACCAGATGAAACCGTCGATTGGTTCGCTCTGGGCTTCCCTCGCCTGCAAACATGCGAATGGGGTCCTCATTCGTACGCTTGAACGGATACACGCCGGCCGTAAAGGGAAAATACCCCGGGAGGTTTTCCAGGAGTGCAAAGCGTAGCCGGTCTCCGGCGTCCTGTGTCCGCGGCAGCGCGATCCGGGGCACCTTCAACCCTGACAGCGTTTTGTGGTGCAGCGGCACGCTGATCTCCTTGCCGCGCACGACATACGAGTAGGTGTCTTGCTCGTACGCCTCCTTGCTTTTTTTCCAGTGCGCAAGGATGTTCTTGCTGCGCGTAGCGAGCCGGTCCCACCAGTGTGACACCATGGCATCCAGCCGATCAGTCAAGTGCGCGGCATCATCAGGATTCCAGTGCACGACCTGTTCGCAGACGCCCATCGCTTCGCCCCATTTGCGCGCGTAGGCGGCCTGCTCCTCGGCCCATGCCCGGTAGTTGCGACAGATCTCCACTATTTCGCCCAGATAGCGCTGCCGGTTCGCGGGAATGATGGAGATGGAATGATCCATGGCAGTGTTCGCGGGAGCGGTCAGCGTAGCGTTGCGCGCAAAGCCATGCGTTTGGTGCAACGTCAGCATGACATCGCAAAACAGCCGTGTCACGCCGGGATCGTCAAATCGCGACGCCATCGTAGGATACACCGGCATCTCCTCCGGCCGCTGTCCAAACGCCACACGGTTGCGCTGCACCTGCTTGCGAATGTCGCGCAACGCGTCATGGCTTCGCCGCCGATCAAACTTGTTGAGCACGACGAAGTCTGCCACATCCAGCATGCCGATCTTTTCCAACTGCGTGCTGGCACCATAGTCACTAGTCATGACGTACAGCGACAAATCAACCAGATCGACTATCTCGGTGTCGCTCTGGCCAATTCCCGCAGTTTCTACGATGATCAGGTCATACCCCGCACGGCAGCATGCGTCAATGCACAGGCGCAGCTTGTCGCTGATCGACCGGTTCGCCTTGCGCGTGGCCAGGCTGCGCATGAAGAGTCTTGGATGCCCTTCGGCATCCGCCGCATGCGCTCCATACATGGCGTTCATGCGAATGCGATCTCCGAGCAGCGCGCCACCGGTACGCCGTCGCGTCGGATCCACAGCCAGCACTGCTACCCTGAGGTCCCCAAATGCTCTGATGAGACGCAGTACTAGTTCGTCCGTCAGCGTCGACTTGCCGGCCCCGCCGGTTCCCGTGATGCCGACGACAGGAGGCCGCGCTGCATCCGCAGTGGCTGGGGCCGGGCCTGCGCCAAGCTCCAGCTGCGACAGCAATCGTGGAAGTTCGGGAGCCGCAGCAGTCCTTTTCAGAGAGGTCACGTCATAGTCGCATTGCGTAAGCATGTGATTGATCATGCCTTGCAGCCCCATGTTCATGCCATCCTGGGCCGTGAATACTTTGGCGACTCCGTAGCCCTCCATGGTATCCACTTCGGGATCAGTTATCACGCCTCCGCTGCCAGCGTACACCCGAATGTGGGATGCACCGCGCGCCTTAAGCTGCGCCAACAGGTAGCGGAAATACTCCTGGTGCCCGCCCTGGTAGGACGACACGGCGACGCCGTGGACATCCTCTTGTATCGCAGTCGTCACTACCTCCTGAACGGAGCGATTATGGCCAAGGTGGATGACCTCGGCACCTGAAGACTGCAAGACGCGCCGAATGATGTTGATGGCCGCATCATGGCCATCAAAAAGACTCGCTGCGGTAACGAATCGTATCGTATTGCGCGCCCGGTACGGCATTGCCTGAGCAGGAATCACCATAGCCCTCCAGTCGCCATTCACCATCAATGGGTTGCTTAATGAACGCACAGGTGCTTCGCATTGTTTTTGGCCGCACCGGTTTGGCATACACGCTGGTGATTGCCGAGCGCAGGCCTGAAAACATTTGTCCAGCGCCTCCGAGGTGCCAGGCACAAAACTGATTTGTACCTTTTGCCTTTACTTGCCTAACCTAAATGGAGGACGATTATCATGGCACCCAAAATGACTCAGATGAATCGGTTCAAATACTTTTGCATCAACGCCTTAGCGATTGTATCACTGGCCACTGCTGCACTGGGAACGGCACATGCGCAGCACTCCCTGGTCTATGATGCGCTGGAGATGGAAAGCGAAATCTTGAGCTCGAGCCGCAAGTATGCTGTTTACCTCCCGCCTGGATATGAAAGTTCGCAGCGCAGCTATCCAGTGCTGTACTTGCTGCATGGCGCAGGCGACGACCAGACCGGCTGGGTGCAATTTGGCGAGGTGCAGCACATAGCGGACAAGGCCATTGCTGAGGGCACCGCCACGCCGATGGTCATCATCATGCCTGATGCGAATACGGGTGTGCGCGGGTATTTCAACGATCCATCCAACGAGTGGCGATACGAGGACTTCTTCTTTGACGAGCTCATGCCGCATGTGGAGGAGACGTTCAGGATCAAGCGCCAGAAGCGCTACCGCGCGGTCGCCGGCCTATCGATGGGTGGCGGTGGCTCCTTCATGTACGCCTTGCACCGCCCTGAGTTGTTCTCCTCGGCTGCACCGCTCAGCGCGTGGGTCGGCCCCCAGTCTGCAGAACAGTACCGGAGCACCATGCAGCGCTGGGGCAACGACATTAGCGCCGTGACCGACGAAGTGCTTGAATCCTATGTGGCTCACCACAATGCGGTGATGCTCCTGGAAACGATGGACGCGGACCAGATCCGATCAGTCCGGTGGTTCATCGACTGTGGCGATGATGATTTCTTGTACGAGGGTAATTCAAGAGCCCATATCGTGATGCGTCAACGTGACATCCCGCATGAATTCAGAATTCGCGACGGCGGCCACACCTGGACCTATTGGCGCGAAAGCCTGCCGGTCGTCCTGGAATTCATCTCCCAGGCTTTCCACCAATACTAGGTAGATGCGCAGGCGTATAATCCCCCTTACAATAACCAGCACTACCACTCGGGTCTTGCCTTGATGCGTCCGTCCACGGTTCATTACGGTCAGGCACGAGCGGTACAATCCCAGCGGCAGCGCGTACTGGCAGCGGCGTATGCAGAAAACCGTGAGCGCTTCCCACGGGGCCTGCCCAAGGTGCCCAGGCCACCCCGGCAGGCTTGGATCAACAAGCCGTCAAAGCTTGATGCGCTTCCATTCGTGTTGCCCGACCCTGCGCAGGCGAACCACGATACCTTGG
>LXNJ01000021.1_pt1 | contig 101132 bp, 84 predicted proteins | sample 809081 | NCBI WGS metagenome assembly LXNJ01 (sample SAMN04870510, study PRJNA318959) | sponge metagenome | biome: sponge; feature: marine sponge reef; material: water | host: Petrosia ficiformis | place: Greece: Milos, Mediterranean Sea | collected 2013-05-29 | depth 5-7 m
CGCATGGGCGACGCGCACGTTCTCGCGGCAGGTGCCGATCGTGCGTCCGGTGCTCCAGGCGAGCCACTCGGCGCAGGAGTTGAAGGCGTCGGCCCACCCTTCGCGACGGTCGAACTCGGCGATGAGGGTGAGCATCTCGTAGGTGGCGATGTTGATCCGTGCGGCGAGTTCGACGATGCGCTCGCCAAGTTGGGCGATGGTCATGGCTGACTCCTCAAGTTCACGTCCGGCAGATAGTTAGGTGCAGCGCGGGCCGTGCTTCGATCCGCGCACCAGTAAGTTAACTACCGTTTTTCGGCCCTCTGTATTGGCCCAGGACGCGAAAACTCGCCTCGGGACGGCTCGAATGGGTCCCACACCGCCGATCGGCCCGCCCGGGGCATCCTGCGGCCCCTGGCGGCCATCCGCGCAAAGGTCCGGGACCTCGCCAGAACCGCCCTTTCAGAACCCGTCCATAGCAGGATGGGACTGCGTTCCCGCGTTTTGGGACAGGCGTCGCCCGGAGCACGGGCCGGCGGGCACCTGCGGGGGATCGGCCGCGCGCTGGAGCGCCCCCCACGTTTCCGCGGCAAATCCCGGGACACCGGCATGCTTCTATGGGCGCGCCGCCCGCTGCTGGCCCGCCCGCCTCCGGCCCGCACGCTGCGGATTCGCCCGCAACCCGCCAGCCTCGCCCGCCCACCACGTTTCCTATGAATCCTACCGGTTCAGGTTTCCAGACCATGGGGTGGCCAGAAGAGCCATGGAGGTTCCGCGGCAAATCCCGGGACACTGGCATGCTCGAATGGGACACGGGCCATTCTGAGCACCCCGGCAACGGGGGCCTCCGCCCCAGCCGGGCCCAGTCAGCAGCACTTGTTTACCGTCGACCCTAACGTTACGTCAGGGTCAGGGGGGAGGGGGCCCCGTCAGGTGCCAACGCGGTCGAGCGTCCAGAGTTGCACGTACTCGAGCCCGAACTCGTCGGCGGTGGAGCCAAGGATGTAGTCCGCGCCGATCTCGAAGATCCGCAAGTCGGGCGGTGTGGTCACCAGGCCACGCACGCGGCCATCGACATCATAGACAGTCCACAGCGGGACCGCCCCATCCGACTCATCGGGCGGCAGGTACTCCTCGACCCACAGGAAACCCAGGCGGTCACCCACTATCCTGCGGAACGCCGGGAACGTCTCGACACGTGGCATGTCTCGCAGGTCGGCCAGCGCCGCCGCGCGCTCCTCTTGCGAGGCGTCCGCGTACTCGCGGAAAAGGTGGTCTTCGACGTCGGCTGCGGTTGGACTTCGGAGATCGTGATCGCGGCGCACGATTCTCATCAGCGTGCCGTCGCCTCCATGGGCCCGGATCTCGTACCGGTCGTTGGGGCTGACAACGATCAAGTCCGCCCAGAGGGCAGTGAGCGTGGAGCGGGCGAACGGTTGCGCGTACACGGTCATCCGCTCGTCTTCCGACACCACATACCACTCGGAACCCGCATGCGTCCCGAGCGTCGCGTGCAAGCCACCGTCAGGCCGGGCAATACCGTACGCGATGTCTCGACGCACCACCCCGGTGCCCACGACGCCCGCCGCCAAGGTGGTGCCGTTCCCCAGAAAGAGCTTTCCGTCCGGCAGCACTCCACGCAGGCGGTAGTATGGTGCCTCCAGCACAAACGTGCGGCCGTGTGCTCCATTGGCATCGAAGACGGAAACCCGCCTTGCAATCGCATCCGACGTCCCAATCGAGTCACCGGGCCAGGGCTCGACCGCCGATGGGCCGGCTGTGCTGAACTCGCCGGGTCCGTCGCCTTGACCACCCCACGATCCCTGGTGGACGCCCGACGCGTCGAACGCCCGCAATTCACTGGACCCGGTGTTGGCGACGACGATCTTCCCATCGGGGAGTCGTGTGGCATCGGTCACTCCGAACAGCTCGTATGCCGAGTCGCCCACCGCCGTTCCGATCGTGATCGCGGGCGCTGTGCCAACCCGCCAACCGAGCCGGGAATCCGGCCTGGGCCGTTCGTTCTCGACGATCGTCACACCCGCGCTGTCGCGCACGACGGAGGCGGGCACCGAAGGGCCTTCGTCATCATCCGCGCAGGCGATGATGGCGCCCGCGACATAGAGCGCGGCGCGAGGAATCGTCTTCACAGTGTGTCCTCCGTGGATTCCCGCGATCCGAACGCCGACTCATCGGCCGGCCCGGGCGGACTTCGGTGCACCGCCCCCTCTGGCCCGAATCGGCCCGCGTAGCGGACGAACCGGTCGTTGTGGCGCTCCCACGTGAAGGGCTCGGCCGGGCTTCCGCCAAGACGTGCCTCCAGCGATGCGAAGCAGTGGTCCCACCCCGCCGCGTCCCGCGCCGCCCGCCCCTGGTCGTCGAAAGTGTGGGTGAAGGTGAGCAGCGTGCCCCCGCGGCGCTCTTCGAGCTCCCAACGGAGCACATCGTCGTCCCACCGGTATTCGAGCACGCCGGGCGGATCGCAGACCAGAATCTCACCCGTCATGACCAGCCCCTCCGCGTCCGAGTCGGCGGGTGTCCGACCGGGCTCCGGGAACACGAACCGGAGCGCCGCGCCCACCTCGCGCTCGCCCACCATGCGGGCCGGGAACCACGCGGAGAGGTCATCCTCCGACGTGATCGCCCGCCAGACGCGCTCGCGAGAATGTCCAAGGAACCGTTCAAATCGCAACGTGTATCTGCCGCCCCGCTCTTCAAGGGTCCCGCTTCCCTGGCTCTCGTTCATGGGTCGTCTCCAGACTGTTCGAGGTGTGCCGCAAGGGCGTCGAGGTGGCCCTCCCAGGACCGACGGTAGCCCTCCAGCCACTCGCCCATTTCTACGAACGGCTCTCGGCGGAGTTCGTAGAGCCGCCGCTGGGCGTCAGCGGTGGACTCGACCAGGCCAGCGTCCCGCAGCACCCGCAGGTGCTTGGATACCTGCGGCTGGGTAAGCACGAGGAGTCTCTCGATCTCCCCGACATACCGCGGCCCGAACTGCAGCAGCTCGACGATTCGGAGTCGCGTCGGCTCGGCGAGGGCGGTAAGGGTTGTGAGCATGATCGAATATACGATAGTGCGTATATACGATGCAAGGCATATGCTGTGAAGCGACGCAGTCCCCCCGCCTGTCTGCGAAGTGGCCGACCCGCCGACCCTATCCGTCGAAGGCGTACACGAGATCGCCGGGCACGCCCGCAATTCGCAGCACGACCTTGCCCGGCCCGGGTCCGTAGAACTGCCGGTAACGGCTCCTGAACCTAATCGCTGGTTGACGGCAACTACCGTCGTCGCCTAGCATGTGATGTCATTGCCTACACTTCAACGACATCACACTATGGCTCAACTCACGGTTCGCAAACTCAGCCGTCAGATCGTCGACGGTCTAAAGCAGCGCGCTGCGGCCAACGGCAGATCCGCCGAAGCGGAACACCGTCAGATCCTGCGGAAGACCCTGCTCCCGGCGGAGGGCGCTTTCGCCGACCGGGCGCGGGCGATGCGGCAGCGTCTCGCTTCATCCATCGACAGCACCGAGACGATTCGCGCCGACCGTGACCGGGATGCGCTGCCATGACCGGGTATGTGGTCGATGCGAGCGTGGCCGTGAAGTGGCTTGTCGCCGAACAGCTCTCCGAAGAGTCGGCAACGCTGCTCGATTCGGATGTCACGCTGCTGGCACCGGATCTGCTCTTTGCCGAGGCGACAAGCGCGCTGGCCGCCAAGCACCGGCACGGTGAGTTGGACGCTGAGCAGTTCGCGGACGCGGTGGACCTGCTTCGCATCGCGCCGGTGGCCACACCGCTGTCAATGCGCCGACTGGCCGCGTCCAGCGCACGCCTTGCACGAGACCTGCAGCACCCGGTTTACGACTGCTTCTACCTCGCGTTGGCCATTCACGAAAACTACCCCGTCGTCACGGCCGACACTCGCTTTCGCGACAAGGTGCAGAGACATCCCTACCTTGCCGACCGGGTGGTTCATGTCGGAGACATCGCCAGTCGGGATTCGGCTACCGCGCCAGGCTCTCCCGTATCGCACGCACGGTAATCCCGGTGCGGTACGCAATGAGCTCCCGGCCGATTTCCAGGGTCCTTTCGAGAGGCCCCAGCTCTACTTCGTTGATCGAGTAGAGTCCCGCCTCCATCCGCTGGCGCGCGCGGATGCGCTCCGGATCGGTGGTCGCCACGATCGACGAGTAGTGCACGTCATCGTGATAGAGGTCCCGCGTCGCGGAACAGGTATCCGGCTGCTGGAAAATCTTCAGCTCTTCCTCCAGGTATTCGCAGCTCCAGATATCCTCCCGATAGTACTCCTCGATGTAGTGGGCACGCGCCGCGCCCTCCCAGTGTTCGTTGAGCCTGGCCGCGGTCTCGGACATCCCGTTCTGGTTGCCCCCGCTGTCGCCGATGAAGACGACGTCGGTGAATCCCTGGCTCTTGAGGCTGTTGGCCACGTCCTCGAGCACCATGCGGAAGGTCTCCTGGCGAACGCTCAGGGTTCCGGGGTAGCGGATGTTCTCGGGGTCTCCTTCCGGCACGTACTTCATGACCGGAGCGCACAGTGCATTGCCCAGTTCGCGCGCGATCGCGTCGCACATCGCCTCGAGGACGTAGTTGTGCTTGCCGCCCGCCACGTACGGACCGTTCTGCTCGACCCCGCCGGTCGCGATGATGCCGATCGTCGTCCCCGAAGCGATCTCGTCCCGCACCTCCATCCAGGTGAGTTCGTCAATCCAGATCGAGTTGATGCCTTCGATGGGCCGGGGCGCACTCCTCATCGCCTCCTGGCGTCGCTGGAGCTCGGCGCGCTGCTCTGCTGTGAGGGTGCGGCGGTCCTGTGCTTCTGCGGAAGAGACCGCCGTCAGTGCCAGGACTCCGAGTATCCAGTTGGTCGTCTTCATCTCATCCGCTCCCGGAAGCGACCCCCGTCAGCTCCTCGCTCAGGCGCTTGAGCTTGGCACGCGCCTCCGGGTCGTAAGCCTGGTCGTTGGCGCGAGTCGGCCGGAGTCCGCTGAAGTACTGCCCGCTCTCGAAGTCGTTGGAGTCGACCACCTGCATCGTCGCGTCGGCGCCTTCGGCGATCGTGGAGCGCGGCGTCGCGCCCGCCCGCCGCACCATCTCGGTCGGCATGTAGGTCGCCGGATGGAGAGAACCGACCACGATGCCGGTTCCGGCCAGCTCCTCGGCCAGGTCGTGAGTGAACATGATCTGGGCAAGCTTGCTCTGGGCGTAGGCACGACGCCCGCTGAAGTTGTTCTCCATCATGACGTCGTCGAAGTCGATCGGCGTCTGCGCACCGGACGACACGTTCACGATGCGCGACGGCGCGCTGGCGAGGAGACGTGGCATGAGCATGTGCGTGAGCAGAAAGGTGGAGAGGTAGTTAACCTGGAAGCGGTACTCGTAACCGTCATCGGTGAGCCACCGCTCGTCCGGGGCCGAGCCGAAGCCCGCGTTGTTGATGAGGATATCGAGCCGGCCGTAGTCGGCCAGCAGCGTCTCGGCGAACTGGCGAACCTCGTTCATGGACGCGAAATCGGCCCGGTAGAAGCGGGCGCTCCCGGGTCCCGCCGCGTTGATGGCGTCCACCACCTCCGCGCCGCGCTCCTCGTTCCTCCCGTGGACGATGACGTGATCGCCCCGCGCGCCGAGGCGCAGCGCGAGTTCGCGGCCGAGGCCGGAGGTGGAGCCCGTGACGAGGGCCACCTGCTGGCCGGGTTCGGGCGTCGCCTGGGCGTGAACCGGGGTGGGGGAGACGGGCCAGGCTGCAAGGAAGACGGCAGCCGCGATCCCGGTGGCGAGGTTCTTGAGTGTGCTGTTCATGGTGCCAAATCCGCCGTCTGGAAGGGTGGGCAGGTCGAGTGGAGAAGATAGGGACGCCCGGCCGGCGGGGCGATGCCGATAAGGAAGCCCAGGCGATGGCCACCACCCCTACCGCGGAGCACCTCCCGGCGGGGGCGTGATCGGGAACTCGGTGATCGCGTCGACAATCCCGCGCGCCACGCTCTCCGGCTGGCCAATGATCAGTTCGCGGTCGCCGGCGTTGGTGAGGAATCCGGTCTCGATGATGGCCGCGATGGTCATCGGATGCAGGGCGTGCTCGTAGCGGCGGAAGTTGAAGGCGTAGTAGTTGCGCATCCGCCGCGTCGTGTCGGGAAGACGCCGGAGGCCGGTCACCGCACCGTAGGTACGCCTGAGAAGGTCAACGAAGCCGGACGCGCGCCCCGTAGCGTCGCGGCTCGGCGCCGCTACCCGGTAGCCCCTTGCACCCGGGTCGTTGCTCGCGTCGGCGTGGATCGCGAGGAATAGGTGGGCGCGGTAGCCCGGCGGCACCACGGCCGGGAGGATGTCCACCGAGTAGCCCAGTTCTTCCAGCATCGCGCCGGTATGGCGGGCGATCTCCAGGTTGACCTCCCACTCGGCCGTTCCGTTCCAGTTGGCGCCGTTGCTGCGCAGTCGCGACAGCTCCCGGGGAGCCTCGTCCGCTCGCCAGTGACCCACCTGCAGGCCGATGCGCACCGGACCCTCCGGCGGCTGCCACTCCTCGGGGGTGGGGATGGGCCCCGGATACCGATTGCGGTACCGCCACCGCCTGCGTTGCTGGGGCGGGACCTGCCGGGTCTGCTGTACGACCGGAGTGTCCTGTGCGAGGGCGAGGGGTACCACCGCGGCGGTTCTCAGTCCGACCTCAACCCTGTCCCCCATTGCTGCGTCGCCGGCGGAAGCCATCCTCATCAGCGCAAACAACCCCAATGCGCCGGCAGTAGCCAACCCGATCGTCTTCAAAGCAGGCTCCTCTTCCAGGGAATGCTCGATTCCTAGCGGCCACCCGGGTGCGCCATGATCGTCGTCACGTGCAGGTTGAGTCCGTGATTGACCCGCAGCCCGAAGACGCCCTCGGTCGCCAGTCCTTCGCGTGCCCCGCTCCAGACCTGCTCGCCGTTGACCGAGAAGCGCAACTCGCCGCCCGCGGCCTCGAGCCCGAGCACGTTTTTCGCGGTGCCCGCCTCCTCCGGTTTGGTCGCGAACGATACGATCGCCGGGTGGGCGGTCCAGTCCTGCACGACCGATGTCTCGGAGCCGGAGCGAGTCTTGACCAGGAACTCCCCGCCTTCACGCAGCAGGAAGTAGGTGTAGCGCTGACCCGGGCCCTGCAGGTCGCTGCCCCCGATGAAGAAACCGAACGCCTCGCGGCGGCCCTCGGGATCGAACAGGAAGGTCTCCGACTCGATCCGGAAGTCGCCTGTGGCGACCGAATCGGGGTGCCACGCGATCGTCGCCGGACCGGTCGTGACGTGGATTCCCGGCGGCATGGCGACCAGGTACAGGTCATCCCGGTTGGCCCCTTCGCGATCGAAGCGAATCTCCCACCCGTCGGGGAATTCGAGCGCGGGCGCGTCGTCGTCCTGAGCAGCGGCGGGGAAGGCGGCGATGGCCAGTGTAGTGACGGCGAGTGTGGCGATGCCGGCCGCGGCGGTGGCCACCGCAGGCCACGCCGTCATGCGGGCGAATCGTGTTTTGATCATCTGCATCCTCCGTTTGATTGCCACGACGAAGCTAACCCAGCGCCGCACGCCAGGCACATGCGTTACCACGATTCCGTGCGCCCTTGCGCCGTGTAGACGAGTACGCGCTCCCCCACCGCTTCACCCGTCAGCTCCTCCCAGCACTCGGCGTAGAGGTCCACCTGGGCCCGGTAGCGTCCCGACCGCTCCTCGAAATCAGGATCGTCGCCGCTGTCGGTCTTGTAGTCGGCCACCACCCAGTGGTCCCCCTCCCTGAAGACGAGATCGATCACGCCCTCGAGGACTTGCGGGGCATCGCCGCCGCTTCGGTTCACCGCGAACGGGATCTCGCTATGGCGCTCGCTGCTCGCCATGGCCCGCGCCCAGATGCCGGAGCCGCGCACCGCCTCGACCAGCGCCATCAGCGCGGCCAGTTCGGTTGGCGCGCCCGTCGCATCGACCGGGCGCTCGTACTCGATCAGCAGATCGCGGGCCAGTTGCCCGAGAGCAGCGCCACGGGTGCCCTCGCCCGCGGCCGCGAGGACGCCGTGGACCACGCTGCCCCACTCGAAGCCACCGCTTGCCGGGCCGAGGGGGGACCGGGTGAAGCGGCCGGTGCGCGCGGCGGGATCGCCCGGGACGGGGTCCCCAACGGCCGCCCCCGCCTTGGCCCGCCCCGTCACGGTCTCCAGCCGGTAGGTGGGTTCACGGGTGCGCGCCGCAGCCGATGCCATCGCCGCCATCGGCACCGTCAGGTCGATCTCCGGGTCCAGCCGATCCGGCCGGGGGGGCGCCCCGCGCGGCAACCGGACACCCATTCCCAGGCCGTTCACCCATTCTTCCAGCGCCTTCCAGGGCGACGAATCCCGCCCCCGCAGCCCCGCGCCCCGCGCGATCCACAGCTCGTCCCTCGCCCGGGTGGCGGCCACGTACAGGAGGCGCGTCTTCTCCGCCTCTTCGAACGTCGCCTCCACGTTCTGGTCCTCCTGCCAGGTCGCCGGTTGCGTGATAACCTCGGTCGCGAATCCGCGCTTGACCACGATCGGGATCGTCCCGCGCGCGGCCCCCGTCTCGTCCCGGGCGACGCGCATGCGGGGTTTGCGGTCGAATTCACCGAAGGGCGCCGCGAGGAAGACCACATTCGCCTCCAGGCCCTTGGCCCGATGGAGGTTCATCACCCGGACGCAATTCCCCCGCCCCGGGACCAGCGGCGCCTCCGCGTCCTCCCAGTCCAGCGCGGTCGCCAGGGCGTCGACGGCGCCCGCGATCGACGTGTCGCCCTCAAGCGCCCGGGCACGCACCGCATCGAGGAGGTACGAGAGGGCTCCGGCGCGCAGGCCCCCGAGGTTGCCGGCGGCGGCCAGGGGGAAAAGCCCGGTCGCGGCGATCAGGCGCTCGGCGGTAACGTCCGCCGGCTCGCGCAGCGCCCGCTTCCACCACCCGTGCAGCACGTTGACCGCGTCCGCCACCTCGTCGTCGCCCTCGGCCGGCTGGTTGATCCTGAAGCGGCCACCGCCGTCCCGGAACGCCACCAGCCGGTCCAGCGTGATCCCGAAGAGCGGGCCCGTCAGCACACCAAGGACCCGCGGCTGATGCGCCGGATCCTCCAGGCAGCGGAAGAGGAGGAGAAGGGCTTCAAGCTCGTCCTCGAAGCCCACCCCGGCGCCCGACACGTCGACGGGGAGGTTTCGGTCCTCCAGGGCCCGGGCATAGACCGAGAGGTACTTGCGGTTCCGCGTCAGGATCAGGAAATCGTCGGCCTCGCGTTCGCCGGCCACCACGCGGCGCTCGATCTCGGTGGCAATCCGATCGGCGTCGTCCCGGGCAACCTCGTCCTGCCTGCTGCCCGAGACGGTGTACGCCGCCAGGACACCCGTCCCATCGCGCTGAGTCAGCAGCGGGGCGAAGGCCGCCTGGCGGTCGGTGTCGGCCGTTCCAAACCGGTCCTCACGGTCGAAGACCCCCTTCACCAGAGCTTCGATGCCCCCCAGCGAGCGAAAGTTGGCCTTGAGAACCAGCACGTCGCCGAAGTCCTCGAAGCGCTTCTTGACGAGTTGGTACAGCGCGATGTCCGCGCGCCGGAAGCGGTAGATGCTCTGTTTCGGGTCTCCAACCACAAAGAGCGCGCCGCGACGGGGCACCACGGTGCGCCAGTCGTCGCCGGACTCCGGGTCGCTGGCAAGCAGGAGCAGGATCTCAGCCTGCAGCGGATCGGTGTCCTGGAACTCGTCGACGAGAATCCGCGGGTAGCGTCGGCCCAGGTCACGGCGAGCCTCGGCATCGTTCCGGAGCAACGCCGCCGAGAGGACCAGCAGGTCCTGGAAGTTGATCTGGCCGCTGTCCTTCCTCTGGCTGGCAAAGGTCGCGGCCGCGTCCCTGGCGACACCGATGGCGACCGGATAGCGGTAGGCCCACCATTCCCGCAGCAACCTGTCCGCCACCCCACCGGCCGCGGAGAATTCGCAGAAGTCCTCGAAGAGGCGTTTGGCCCGCGCCTTGCCCTCCCCGTCGTCCGCCCACCGCTTCTGGACCAGTCCCCTCTTTTTCAGGTGCACCCGGGCCAGCGCGTCGAAGAAGGCCCTCGGATCGCTCCAGTCCAGGGTTCGGCGCCAGTACAGGAGCGTGCGGATCCGCTTGCCGAAGGCATCCCATCCGTCCGGAGGCGTGCGGCCCCGCATCAACTCCCGGCCGCGGTCCAGGAGAGCCTCGAAGTCGGCCCGCACCGCGCGGACCGCCCCGGCGTCTGGTGACTCGACGCGCTCGAAGCCGTAGTCGACGTCCGGGTTTTCGACCAGTTCGCGGAACGTGTCCTGAAGACGGTCGGGCGCGATGCCGAGCCGATCGAGCTCCTCCAGACGAGGGTCGCCGTCGGTGGCCAGGCGCTCCAGGTACTCGACCCAGACGCTGCGCTGTATGCGCTCCGCCTCCGACTCCAGCACTTCGCGAAAGCCGGGATCGAGCCCGGCTTCCAGGGGCCGCTCGCGGAGCAGCCTGGCGCAGAAGGCGTGGATCGTGCCCAGAAAGGCGTGATCGATGTCGCGGATTGCGGTCTCGAGCGCATCTAGGTCCGGGTGCCCGGGCGCGAGCTTCGCCGCTTCCCGTTCCAGCACCACCTGGAACTTCTGGCGCAGCTCGGCCGCCGCCTTGCGGGTGAAGGTCACCGCGGCGATCTGTTCGACCGTGCAGGCCCGGGTCCGCACCAGCGCGACCATGCGGTCCACCAGCGACGTGGTCTTCCCCGACCCGGCGCCCGCCTCGACGAGCAGGTTGCGGTCCAGGTCCTTGCAAATGCTGTCCCGGGCGGCCTGGTCGGGAGGGAGGGTCACGCTCATTCCCAGTTGCGCACCCGCCGGAGCGGCCCCAATTCCGGCAGATCCTCCAGGTTGCGAGCCGTCCAGTCGGAGACGCGGCACGACACCTTCCCCCAGGCACCGCTCCGCACACCGCACACCTCGCCGTAGTCACAGAAGCGGCAGTCGTTCGTCGCGTCGTCGGTCGCCGGAAAGCGCCCCGCGGCCACTCCTTCGAGCAGGGTCGCGACAAGGAGTCCCCCGGTCGACAGCGCTTCCGTCTCGAACGCCCGCACGCGGTTCTCGCCGCGACGGGTCGGGAAGTGGTACTCCATCCCGCTGACGGTCCTGTCCAGGACGGCCGCGGCCGCCAGGGTGTAGATCACGTGCTGCACGCGGCGGCCGCCGGCGTAGATCCCCGACTTCCCGCCGTACCTGAAGTCGGTCCCGGTCTTGTAGTCGACAACCCGCAGCTCGGCCCCGTGGTCGTCGAGCCTGTCGATGTAGCCGCGCACCCGTGCGGGCCGCCCGCCCGCGTCGATCGCCGTGGGATCGTCGGCCATCCCGAAGGGCATTTCCAGCGCGATCCATGGCGGCGGGTCGCTTCGGATCATCTCGACAAAGGATCGGGCGTCGTCACGCAGCGCCGCCATCTCCCATTCGTGGACCGCCTGGCTGGGCGTGGGAACATGCCACAGCCTCCGCGCCCCCTCGTCCTCCACAAGCGACAGGGCCAGCGCGAGAAAGTCCTCGTCGCCGGGGTCCAATCCCCGCTCCCGCGCCATCTCCAGGGTGTGCTGATAGACCGAGTGCAGGAGGCTGCCCCGCTCCAGCGGGTTGAGCCAGCGGTGGGCATCGAACTCCGGGTCGTCGGGCGGACGGGCGCGCATTACATGGCTGAACAGGAAGCGGCGCGGGCAGGCGCCCAGGCTTCCCAGGCCGCTCGCCGAGAAGGTGTGACCCGCGAGTTCCTGGTACGAGAGCGGAGGCGTGTGCGTGCCCAGAAAGCCCGTGTGCACGGAGGCCCGATCCCTTCGCAGCCCCTCCGCCGCCGCCATCCCGAGGCCCAGCCGGGGATAGGCACGCCCGACAGCGTCAAGTCCGTCGAGCAACCTGCCGTCGGCAGTGGCGAGGGTGCGCAGCCAGACGTCTCCCTCGTCCACATCGGTTGCAAGCTCCACTCGCGGAAGGCGGGATTCGCTGGCGCCCAGGTGAGCCTCGAGGTGCTCGAAGTTGAGGGTCCGGTCGCCCTCGCGCAGCCGCAGGGCCTGGAGCAGCTCCGGCGCCGGGGCGAGTTCGCGCGCTTCGGCCGGATCCCAGCGCGAGTAACTGAGGGTCAGCGTCCCGCGCAGACGCGCGAACAGCTGGGCGAAGTTGAAGCGGGCCTCGGCAGTGCGGTCGCGAGAGAGAGGGAGCTCTCCGCGCCCGAGACGCCACCGTTCCCTGTCCAGCAGCAACGGGTCTTCCATGGCGGAACCGGGGAAGCGCCCCGAGTCCATTCCCACGACAAATGTGTACGGCCGACCCGTGGCTCCGCCGTGGGCAAAGTCGGTCAGATAGAGGTGTCCGGCGGCCGAACTCCAGGGCGCCATTCCTTCGGCTTTTGGCGCGGGAATGCGGATCTGAAGGAACGTCCTGACCATGGCCGCGGCCGACGGGTAGTCGGTCGGTCGGGTCAGCGTCGCCTCGATTCGGTCGAGCTGGCGGAGCAGCCGGTCGCGGGCGGTGTCGTCGGTGTCGGTGCCCGGGGCCACGCTCGCGAGGATGCTCTTGACGCCGGTCGCGACCCGGGCGGGGGACACGGTGCCGTCGAGGGGAGGGGTGGCTTCCAGAAGGGGCCGAATGAGCGCTTGCAGGGCCAGCAGGTTGTCACGCCTCCGCTGCCGGGACCGCTCGAAGCTCTCCTCGGTCTGGAACGGGGCCCGTTTCAGGCGATCCAGACCTTCGATGGCCCGCTCAACCCGGGCGATATGGCGCTCCCTGCCCCACCCGATGCGCAAGCGTCTCAGTTCGCGGGCCAGACCGGGGCCCGGGAGCCGGTCGCCCGGTGGGGGCGGCTGGATGTCGCCAGCCTCGACCAGGGCCCGCAGGCGCGATTCATGAAAGTCGTTCTCGATCCACTGGAAGTACGTCGTGACCACGCGGCCCGGGCGCGTGCGCTCCACGGGCAGGCCCACCGCGAAGGTGACCGGTATCTCCAGCGACTCCGCCAGCGCGTGCAGCGCCGAGCCGTACAGGGACGGATCCGCCGCGATCACCTCGACTTCGTCCCAGCGCGCGCCCAGATCGATTGCGCGGCGCAGGACTCCCCGGACTTCGTCGTAGACGGAGCCCGCGGCGAACAGTTCGATGCGCGGACGCGGCCCTTCGCAGCGCTCGACGGCGTGCAGGTAGCTCCCGGCGGCTGCGGGTGGCGCAACGTCCCACAGGATGCCCGTCGGCACGCGCATTCCCTCGACCGGGTCCGTCCGGAGGAGGGTTGCACCGCGGTCCTGCAACGCGCGCGCAAAACGTCCCGCGAGGCCGCGGTCCGGGAGGCCCGGCAACAGGAAGGTCGGATCGCTCACGCGCGGGGCCGAGTCTTCCTCCAGAATTCGGGTGGCGGTCCCCAGCACCATCGCGGTGTCCGCAAGGTTGCCGGCCTCGAGAAGTTCCTCGTACCGGCGGAGCACTGCAGTGATCAGCGCCTGCCGATCCGTCGCCGGCACGGGCCCGCCGATCGAGTGGGAATCGATGCCTCCCAGGCGCAGGGCCGCCACCGAGTGACGGACCGCGTCGCGGAAGCCCACCTTCTCGCGCAGCGCCGGAAAACGGAAGCCCCGACCCGTTGTGAGCGCCTCGTCGATTGCGCGCTCTACGAGCGCATGCTCGTCGAAGGAGTCGATTGCCGTACGGTCCGCAGCCGATAGCGTCTGCGCAACGATTTTCGATGCGAGGGGTCGTAACGTGTTGACCTCAAAGCCAATCCACGACCGACCGCGCAACGCGACCTGCCGCAGCAACTCCTTGCCCTCGCCGAGGGTGCGGGCAATCAGGACCTTGCGGGCACGCCCGCCGTCCAGGGCGATGCGCTCCAGCTCCTGCACGAGGACGCAGGCCGCGGCGTGATCGCCGGAGGGCGGCGGCACCGGTCGGCCGCGGCCCTCCTCGAAGTCGAGGTAGAGCTGGCTCACGCCGGGCCGGCCAGGTTGGCGAGCCGGCGCCCCTCGCGGCGGCGCCAGATGCCGCGGTGGTACGCGTCGCTCGCCAGCAGCGAGAGGGTGATGGTGGCCTCTCCGTACACCATGCGTTCCCGCGCGGCCTCGACCTTGCCCCATGTCGTGGCCTCGCGCAGGGTGGAGCCCGAGAGGCCGCCGTCGCGTACATCCGCCACCGTGAGCTGCACGGCGTATTTGTGCATGGGGATCTCGGCCGGGCCGGGATCGGCACCCTCCTCCCCCTCCGCCAGCATCCGCGCGGCCACCACCGCATCCTGCGCGAAGTTCTTCGGCACGCCCCCACCAACCATCAGCAGGCCCGTCTCGGGGGCCGCCAGCTTGATCGTCGCGAGTTCGTGGAAGTCCTTCGCGGAATCGAAGGCGACGTGTGGCGACCCTGTCGCGGCCGCCCTCATCCGGTGCGCCACCGCCCCGAACCCCGCCGACGAATCGCTCAGCGCGGGAACGAAGACCGGCACTTCCCTGCGGTACGCGGCCAGCACGATGGACCGGGCGTCGGCGTGGTTGCGCTCCAGGTACGCGCCCATCTCCCGCACGACTTCCCGGCTGGAGTACGCGCCGGGCGCCATCCCGTCCAGAATCCCGGCCACCGTCTCGTCGCAGATCTGCAGCTCGGCCTCGTCAATGTACGTGTCGTAGATCCGGTCGATCCCCAGCTCCCTGAGCTCTTCGTCGCTCGCCATCGGTGCGTCGACCGAACCCGGCGCCATGTAGTGCCGGAATCCAAGCGCCTCGAAGAAGTCCTGGTCCACCACGATGGCCCCCGTCGCCACGATCACGTCGGCCATGTCGCACTCCACCAGGGTCAGCAGCGCCTCCTTGAGCCCGGCCGACACCAGCGAGCCGGCCAGCGTCAGGATGACCACGCCACGGGGCTCTTCCAGCATCTCGGCGAAGATGTCGGCGCCCTCGGCAAGGTTCCGGGCCTGGAACGCGGCACTCCGGTAGGTGTCCACCACCGCCCGGCCGTCGAACGCGGTGACGTCGATGTGCTCGACCGGCCTGGCGAGCAGGCGGCCCCTCCCGTGTCGCGCCAATTCCGGCCTCCGGGATCTAGAACACCACCTCGACGCCGAACCGGAACGTGCGGTTCGGCGACAGCGTGATGCTGCTCTCGCTGCCGAGCGCCAGCCCGCCGCCGAAGGTCAGTCCGTTCAGCTCGCCGTCGACCAGCGCGTTGCGCGACCAGATCCAGAGGTTGCGGCCGGCGGCATACACGGTTGCGCGGTTGGCGTTGATTCGCCCGGCGATGCTCTCGGGCAGCGCGTAGCGCACCGAAACTTCGCGAAGCTTCAGGTAGTCGCCGTCATAGACGAACGCGCTGCGGGCGTTGCTCTGGCTGTATCTGCCACGCTCCGTACCGTCGGTGTTGTACTGCACGGGGAACGTATACGCGCATCCCTCCACCGCCCCGTCCCCGGTCCCGCAACGCACCAGCTCACGACGGTAGACGCCGTTGAAGGTCGCCCACACGGAACCCCAGTCGAACACCTCGTGGCCCCCGGCCCAGTCGGCCAGGGCGGAGATGGTCAGGTCGTTGGCCACGGAGAGGGTCGTGTTGATGCCTCCGGTCTTGTCGGGTGTCGGGAATCCGCCGGTGAACTGGCGTTCCGAGGCGTCGAAGAGCCCGTCGCCGTTGGTGTCCGAGGGCATCGTCACCCACCAGGCTCCAATCGGTCCGCCGCGACAGGTGTCCTCGTTCCCTTCCTCGGTCATCATCCAGCAACCGGTGACCCGCTTCTGGGATCCGTCAACCGAGAAGTCGGGGACTCCGCCCATGTCGGCGATCTGGTTGTCGTTGTATGCGAAGGTGCCGCCGAGCGACCATGCCAGCATGCGCGTGTTGAGCAACTGGACGTTGACGGCCACTTCAACACCCCGGTTCAGGATCTCCCCCACGTTCTGCTGCTGCGTGCCCAGGCCGGTAACCGGCTGCCGGGGCACCCGGAAGAGCGCGTCCGTCGTCCGCGCCTCGTAGATGGTGGCGTTGAGGCCGACGCGGTCGGACCAGAGCGCGGCGTCGATTCCCGCCTCGATGGTGGATGTCTTCTCGGGTCTCAAGTCGAGGTTGCCCGGATTCGCGAAGCGCGGCGCCGACTCGCCCCGGAAGGGTTGCGCGGAATACGTCCTGTCCTTGAGGAAGGCACCGGGGAACTTGCCGGTCTCCCCGTAGGCCACCCGGATCTTGAATTCATTGACCAGGGGAATCCGGAGGTCGTCCGACAGGATGTACGACCCCGTCGCCTTGGGGTACAGCTCGGTGTCGATGTTGTCCCCGAAGCTCGATCCGGCATCGATGCGGAAGCCGCCGCCCAGATACAGCTTGTCCCAGAGGCTCACCTGTTCGTCGAGATACGCGCCCCCGTTGAACACCTCGACGTTGCCCTCATACGCCGTGATGAGCGCGGCGGAATCGATATCGTTGGTTCCGGGGAGTGCGAAGGTGCGCCCGTAGGCGTTGATGAGGCTCATGTCCTCGCGGAATCCCTGCACGCCAACCGTCAATGTCGAGCCGAGCCACCCGCTCCCGTTTTCCCAGGCGTAGGTAGCACCCGCATCCATCGACGCGGAGATGAAGGATCGGTCGCGACGGGTGATTTCTCCGGTGGGGTCGTCCACGGTGAATCCGATCGGCTGCACGACACGGAGACCGTTCGTCCGATGGTCCAGTCCCACATTGAGCTTGGCAGAGAGGTCTTCCAGGATGTTCCAGCGGAGTCCGCCCGCGAAGATGGCCCGGCTGACCGCCTCGTCGATATCGGGCATGAGGAAGATCCGCAGCGCCTCGTGCAGGTCGGACGCTCCCGAGAAGAAGAGCGCGTCGCCGACCTCGAAGGTGGTCAGCGGGTCGTTGATGGCGGCGCCGTTGTAGAGGCGCTGGAAGTTGTGCCGGACGTAGCTCCCCGAAAACTCGATCGTGAAGTCGTCTCCCAGCGAGGCCTGCATGCCGCCGCGAAGGTTGTAGTTCGTGCTCCCGTCCTTGGGCTGGGTCCCCGTGCGGTCTTCAAGTCGGCCGCCGACGCTGTAGGTGACGTCGGCGGTCCCCCCGGATACGCCGAGGTAGTAGCTCTGGAGGTCGCCTCGCTTGAAGTAGTTGTCCTGCATGAAGGTCTCGGTGACCTCGCCGGACTCCACCCGTTCCGGGAAAATCAATCGCGTGTCCAGGATGTTCCAGAGCTCGGGCTGCTCGATGCCCTGCTCGACCCTGGCCGTGAACCGCGGTGCACCCGGGGTCCCCTTCTTCGTGAAAATCTGGATCACACCGGTGGCCGCATCCGAACCATACAGGGTCGAGGCCGCGCCACCCTTCGTTACCTCGATCCGCTCGACGTCGCTGAGGAGCAGGTCGGCCAGCGCCGACGACTGCTCCCCGCCGGTCCCGAAGGTGGTCGCGTGGTCGTTGTCCACGCGCACGCCGTCCACGTAGATGACCGGGGTCTGCGGGTTGAAGACCGAGGACACACCCCGGAAGTTGATCAGCGAACCCGTCCCCGGTTGCGCGGAAGTCGCGCTGATCGTCGCTCCGGGCACACGGCCCTGGAGGAGCTGGTCGATGGACTGGACCGGGGCCAGCTCGAAGTCCTCGGCACTGAGCACCTCGACCGAGGTTCCCAGCGCGCGCCGGGTGGTCTCGGCACCCACGCCGGTGACGACGATCTCGTTGAGCGCGATCGCCGTGGACGACAGCTCGATGTCGGCCGTCACCGTCCGGCCGGCGACCACGTTCACCGTCCGCTCGGCACCCTCGTAGCCGATCAGCGTCACACGCACCACGTGTTCGCCGGACGGCACGTTCAACATGACGTAGCGTCCGGACGAGTTGGTGATCTGTCCGATTCCGCTCCCCGCGACCAGGACCTGGGCGTTGGGTAGGGGCCGCCCGGAGGCGCCGTCCAGGATCTGTCCCTGGACGACGCCCGTCTGGGCTTCGGCCGCCGCGGCGCCGACCGTCAGCGCAAGAAGGGCCGCAAGTGCCGCAGTGCTTTTTTTCAACCGATCCCTAGTTGAACGGCGACGCGTTGTTCGCCACCAGGATCCTGTTCATGTCCACGTGCATCGTCACCTCGTTCTTGACCAGAGGCGCACCCGGATCCACGCCGTCGTACAGGTCGAGGGGCGAGTAGATGTCCATCGCGTAGCGCGGATTCTGCGGGATATACGCGGGCACGACCGGCACGGTGCCCGGATCTCCCTCGTTGATGTTGTCGTTCTGGTCGATCTCGCGGAGCATCATCGGGAGCTTGATCCCGAGATCAGCGAGGCGGCGGCCCTCCAGGAGGAGGATCTCCTGCCGAGCCAGCCACAACGCATGCCACACTTCGTTCGCGCTGCCCAGGCCGGCTATGCTGTCCGCGCTCAGCGAGGTGCCCGAGATGTACGGAATCTCCAGCCCGTCGCTCGGACGATTCAGCACCAGCCCGGCCCTGTATGGACTGTCGGCGTCGGCTCGAATCAAGATATCCGAGCTGCGCGGGCGCAGGCTGAGGTCCGCGTTCCGCCGCTCGTCGATGTCGTCGAAAGACACCATGCCCCGGCCCTTGGCCACGGTGACCGCGCTCGCCAGATGGCTCCGCGCCTCGCCGACGTTGCCCGACGCCAGCGCGGCCTCGGCAAGGATCAGGTGCATCTCCTCGGCCTTGGCAATCGGGATCGGCGAATCGCGCTCCGTGTACTTGGGATCCAGGAAATCCAGCCTGGGAAGAGGCTGCATCTCCTGCAGGGCGCGCAGCACGAGGAACGCAACCGGCGTGTTGGTGAGGAACTGCTCGTCGTACGAGGGCGCGAAGAGGAAATCGGGATCGGCTCCCAGAACGGCACTCGCCGCGGATGCGGCCGCGCCCGCGTCGCCAAGAAGGCGGTGTGCCCTGGCCAGCGCCGCGTTTGCCTGCGGCCCGAAGCCCGTCGCTGCCTGCAGGTCGGCGACCGCCCTGGTCAGGGCCGTCTCCGATGGCTGCGGCGAGCCGTCCTCTTCGTGGGGCACGTTGGAAAAGACCTCGCCCATGGTCAGGAAGGCCATGCCCCGGTAGTAGTGCGCCTCGGCGACAAGGGCCGGCGGCGCGCCGGGGTCGTTGGGCGCAATCTCGTCGATGACGAAGTCCGCCAGCGCGCGCAGTTCCTGAACGTTCCAGTACACGCCGCTGGCGCTGGTTCCGGTCGAATTCACCAGATCCGAGGTCACTTCGTGGGGTTCGTCCATGTCCACGATGATCCCCGTGCCATGGATGGAGTAGTTGTCGGTGATGACTTCCGCGACGACGTAGGCGTTGATCATGCGCGCAAACTGCGCCCTGAGCCCCGGCAGGAGTGCTTCCGTGGGGTTCGTGGCCTCTGCCAGGTCATCGTCGGTGGTCGTCGGATTGCTCACCTGGGTCGGATCGATAGCGTCACAGGCGGCGACCGTCAGCACGGCGAGCAGCGCCGCGGCAACAGAGCGACCGCCCGTTCCGAGGATCGACATGTTCTTCTTTATCATTTGTCTGGTCTCCTTGGTCACAGCGGTCTAGAACACGACCTCGACACCGAACCTGAAGGTCCGGTTCGGGGAAAGGGTGATGCTGCTCTCGCCGCCCAGGCGCAAGCCGCCGCCACTCAGTCCGTTCAGCTCTCCGTCGATCATCTGGTTCCTGGACCAGATCCAGAGATTGCGACCGTTGGCGTAGACCGTCGCGCGTCCGGCTCCCAACATCCCGGTCCAGTCCTCCGGCAGGACGTAGCGCAGCGAAACCTCCCTGAGCTTGAAGTAGTCGCCGTCGTAGAGGAACCCGGATCGGGCCGCGCTCTGGCTGTACTTCCCGCGTACCGTGCCGTCGGCGCGGTACTGCGTCGGGAATGCGTAGGCACACCCCTCGGCGGCCCCCTCTTCCATGCCGCACCGAATCCGCTCGCGACGATAGATGCCGTTGAAGGTCGCCCATACCGAGCCGTAGTCGAACACCTCATGACCACCGGCCCAGTCCGCCAGGGCGCTGATGGTAAGGTCGTTGCCGATTGAAATCGTGGTATTGGCGCTGCCGCTCTTGTCAGGCACCGGGAACGAACCCGTGAATTGCCGCTCTGAACCGTCGGGCAGTCCGTCCCCGTTGGTGTCGGTCGGCGTCGTCAGCCACCAGGCTCCGACCGGACCGCCGCGGCAGGTGCTGTCGTCGTTCGGATCGCTTTGCGTCCAGCAGCCGGTCACGCGCTTCTGTGACCCTTCGGCGCTGAAGTCCGGGACGCCGCCCATGTCGGTCACTTCGTTGTGGTTGTAGTTGAAGGTCCCGCCGATGCTCCAGGCCAGCGATTGGGTGTTGAGCAGCTGCAGGTTCAGCGCAACCTCGACACCGCGGTTCAGGATCTCGCCGACGTTCTCCTGCTGGATGCCCTGGCCGGTCACCGGCTGGCGCGGCACGTCGAAGAGCGCGTCGGTGGTGCGGGCCTCGTACACGGTGAAGTCAAGGCCGATACGGTTGCTCCACATCGCCGCGTCGATTCCGGCCTCGATCGTGGAGGTCTTCTCCGGGCGCAGATCGGCGTTGCCGGGATTGGCGAACCTGGGCGCCGATTCGCCGCGGAAGGAGGTGGCCGAGAAGGTGCGGTCCTTCAGGAAGGCCCCGGGGAACTTGCCGGTCTCCCCGTAGGCGCTTCGGATCTTCAACTCGTCCACGAGTGGCAGGCCGATGTCCTCGGAGAGGATGTAGGACCCGGTGGCCTTGGGGTAGAATTCGGTGTCGATGTTGTCGCCGAAGCTGGAACCCGCGTCGATTCGGAAGCCTCCGCCAAGGTACAGCTTGTCCCACAGGCTCACCTGCTCGTCGACGTAGAAGCCGCCGTTGAAGACCTCGACGTTGCCCTCGCCCGCAGTGATGACCGCGGCGTCGTCGAAGTCGAAAGTGCCGGGGAGCGCGAATGTGCGTCCGTTACCGAAAATGACGCTCTCTTCCTCGCGGAATCCCTGCACGCCCACGGTTGTCGACGATCCGACCGTCCCGCCGGCGTTCTCCCAGGCATACGTCGCGCCGCCATCCAGCGACACGGAGGTGAAGTTCCTGTCGTACCGGCGGAGGTTGCCGGTGGGCTCTCCCGGCGTGAAGCCGATGGGCTGGTACGTGCGCTGCTGGTTGTTCCGGTTGTCGGTGCCCAGCGTCATCCTGAAGGACAGGTCGTCCATGATGTTCCAACGTGCGCCCGCCGAGAAGATGAACCGGTTGACCGCCTCGTCGATCTGGGGCAGGAGGAAGATGTCCAGGGCCTCGAGCAGCGTTGAAGCGCCCGAAAAGAAGAGCGCGTCCCCGACCTCGAAGGTGGTCAGCGGGTCGGCGATCGCCGCTCCGTTGTAGAGCCGCTCGAAGTTGTGCCGGACGTAGTTGCCCGAGAACTGCAGGGTGAAGTCCTCGCTGAGAGACGCCTGCAGGCCGCCGCGGATATTGTAGTTGGTGCTGGCGTCCCTGGGCTGGGTGCCGCTGAGGTCTTCCAGACGGCCGCTGACACTGTATGTAACATCTGCGGTCCCTCCGGAAACGCCGACGTAGTAGTTCTGGGTCTGGCCGTTCTTGAAGTAGAGGTCCCGCATGAACCGTTCGGTGATCTCCCCGGACTCCACGCGCTCGGGGAAGATCACGCCCATGTCGAAGATGTACTTGAGTTCGGGCAACTCGATGCCGCGCTCGATGCGCGCGGTGATTCTCGGCGCCCCCGGGGTTCCCTTCTTGGTGAAGATCTGGATCACGCCCGTGGCTGCGTCCGATCCGAAGAGCGTCGATGCCGCCCCGCCCTTCGTGACCTCGATGCGCTCGATGTCGCTGACGAGAATGTCCGCAAGCGCCGACGACTGCTCGCCGCCCGTGCCCGCCGCCGTCGACTGGTCGTTGTCGACGCGCACGCCATCGACGTAGATGACCGGGGTCTGGGCGCCGAACACCGACGAGACGCCGCGGAAGTTGATCAGCGACCCGGTTCCCGGCTGCGCCGAGGTGGCGTTCACCGTCGCACCCGCGACCCGCCCCTGCAGGAGCTGGTCGACGGATTGCACCGGCGCCAGTTCGAAGTCTTCTGCCGAGAGGACCTCGACCGACGTGCCCAGCGCGCGCCGCGTCGTCTCGGCGCCCACGCCCGTGACGACGATCTCGTTGAGCGAGATAGCGGTCGAGGACATCTGGATGTCGGCGGTGGCCGTCTGGCCGGGCGAGACCGTCACGGTCTGTGTCGCCTGGTCATACCCGATCAGGGTGGCCTGGACCGTGTGTTCTCCGGCGGGGACGTTCAGCAGTACGTAGCGCCCGCTGGAGTTGGTGAGTTGTCCGATCCCCGTCCCTTCGACGAGAACCTGCACGTTGGAGAGCGGACGCATTGAGGCGCCGTCCACCACCTGCCCCTGCACGACGCCCGTCTGGGCCAGCGCAGGTGTCGCGGCGGTGGCCGTAAGCGCCAGAAGCGCCAGCAGGCCGAGCGCCGCACTGCTTGCAAGTCGACTGAGTTGCATGGTTTCCTTCCTTGTGTGGTGATTCCGGTTCTGGCGGAGTTGCCGGCCTGCCGGCCGGGCCTCCATGGCTGGTGGAGCCGTGGCTCCGGGTACAGTCGAATTCGGGTTCGTGAGGCGTCTCCTTTCTTCGTCGGTTTCCTGTTCGTCGGTCTCCTTCGCCGGCTTCACAGCGGGGGAGACAACTTACTCACACATCGAGGTTCCGCACATACTTTGCGTTCTTCTCGATGAATTCCCGCCGGTGTTCGACTTCGTCGCCCATCAGGTGGGAGAAAATCCTGTCGGCCTCGACCGCGCTCTCGACGGTGACCTTGAGGATCGTCCGCGCGTCCGGGTCCATGGTCGTCTTCCACAGCTGTTCGGGGTTCATCTCGCCCAGCCCCTTGTACCGCTGGATGGACACGCCCTTTCCTTCCCTGCCGTTCGTGAGCTTCCGGATTTCCAGGTCCCGCTCCTCGTCGGTGTAGGCGTAGCGCTCGGTCCTGCCCTTCTGGACCCGGTACAGGGGCGGCTGCGCGATGTACACGTACCCTGCGTCGATCAGCTGCTTCATCTGTCGGTAGAAGAACGTGAGCAGCAGGGTTCGGATGTGGGCCCCGTCCACGTCGGCGTCGGTCATGATGATGATCTTGTGGTACCGCGCCTTGCTCAGGTCGAAGTCGTCCCGGATTCCCGCGCCGATGGCCGTCACCATGGCCCGGATCTCGTCATTGGACAGGATCCTGTCGATGCGCGCCTTCTCGACGTTCAGGATCTTGCCCTTGAGCGGCAGGATCGCCTGGAACGAACGGTCGCGGCCCTGTTTCGCCGAACCGCCGGCGCTGTCTCCCTCGACCAAGTAGATCTCCGAGAGCGCCGGATCGGCGATGGAGCAGTCCGCAAGCTTGCCCGGCAGGACACCGCCCTCGAGGCCGCTCTTCTTGCGCGCCAGGTCCCGCGCCTTGCGCGCCGCCTCGCGGGCCCGCGCCGCCTGGAGCGACTTCTCGATCAGCTGCTTTGCGGAGCGCGGGTTTTCTTCCAGGAAGGCCGAAAGGTGCTCGTTCACGGCCGCCTCAACCGCGCCCCGCACCTCCGAGTTGCCCAGCTTGGTCTTTGTCTGACCCTCGAACTGCGGCTCCATGACCTTGACGCTCAATACGCAGGTCAGCCCCTCGCGCACGTCGTCGCCCGACAGGCTCTCGTCCTTCTTGAAGATGTTGTTCTTGCGCGCGTAGTCGTTGATCGTGCGGGTCAGCGCGGCCTTGAGGCCGGTCAGATGGGTGCCGCCTTCGTGCGTGTTGATGTTGTTGACGAAGGTGTGGGTGTTCTCCGAGAACCCTTCGTCGTACTGCATCGCCAGCTCGATCTCGGCCTCCGGCCTGCTCGTCTCGAAGTAGATCACCCTCGGGTGGATGGCGAGCCGAGAGCCGCGCAGGTACTCCACGAACTCGGCCAGTCCGCCCTCATAGCGGAAGGTGTGCTCGGTCTCCTCGTCCGTGCGCTCATCCCTGAGGACGATCTCGAGGCCCTTGTTCAGGAAGGCGAGTTCCCGCAACCGCGCGGACAGCGTGTCCGCGTTGTAGGCCAGAACGGTGAAGACCTCCGGGTCGGGCTTGAAGGTCACGAGCGTGCCGGTGCCGCTGGCGGGACCGAGCACGGCAAGCTCGGACACCTTGATCCCGCGTTCATAGCGCTGGTGATAGAGCTTTCCGCCCCGCCGCACCTCCACCTCCAGCCACTCGGAGAGTGCGTTGACGACGCTCACTCCCACGCCGTGCAGTCCACCCGAGACCTTGTACGAACTCTTGTCGAACTTGCCGCCCGCGTGCAGCGTCGTCATGGCGAGTTCGACGCCGGGTGCGCCCTCGGTGGGATGAATGTCCACCGGGATGCCCCGCCCGTCGTCGTAGACGCTGACGATGTCGCCGGGACGGATCACCACCCTTACCGACGTGCAGTGGCCGGCCATCGCCTCGTCGATGCTGTTGTCCACGACCTCGTAGACGAGGTGGTGCAGTCCGCGGGTCGATGTGGAACCGATGTACATACCCGGCCGCTTCCGCACCGCCTCCAGTCCCTTGAGTACCTGGATCCGTCGAGAAGTGTAGTCGCCGCTCTTATTGTCCGCCGTCATGTATTCGCCCCGAATATCCTTTCAAGTCGCTTGTCGATTCACCCGACCTTTTCCGCCAGCCGGAAGCGTATGTCGCCAATGGGCGCATCCGCGCGGCGCGAATTCAGTCGTTCAAGTATTAGCCCCTTCATCATGGAAAGCTCAGTGAGCCACGCGCTCGAGAGCACCTCCACCACCAGCGTGTCGCCCCGAACCTCCACCGGCCGGGTGACAGCGCTCACCCTGGCGCCCACCGTCCCGGCCCACTCGTCCATCGCGCCGAGCCGCTCCAGCGATTCCCCAAGGCCCGACGCGGCCAGGTATCCCTCCAGAACCTCGCCCACCGCCTTGAACCCGGCCGGGCGTCCGCCGCTCTTCGCCGCCGCGCTCACGCCTCGATCATCCCCTCCCGGATACTCCACCGCGCCAGCGAAGGTCCCCTCAGCCGCACATCCGACTCCTTCGGCGCGGTGAGAATCACCTGGCCGGGGCACTCCTCCTGCAAGAGGGTCATGACCCGCTCCGACCGGCGCTCGTCCAGTTCCGCGAACGCGTCGTCGAGGAGGAGGATCGGGTCGGCCCCGCGCTGTCCCCGGATCGTCGCGGCTTCGGCGAGGCGCAGAGCCAGGGCCGCCGTGCGGCGCTGTCCCCCGGATCCGAAGGTCCGAGCGGGCAGGGCCCTCCGCTTCGAGGCGATCGTGAAAAGCAGGTCGTCGCGGTGCGGCCCACACGTGGTGACGCCGCGACGCAAATCCCTGCTCCAGCTTTCATCCAGCCGGGCATGGAACTGCTCGCGAATCGTCTCCTCGTCGGGCACGGACGAGTCGTCGCCCCCCAGGTCGGGCCGATAGGACATGGTCAGCGGGTCGTTGCCCGAAATGGCCGAACAGTACCGGGCGAACGTTCCGGCCTGGTCGGCAACCCATGCGCCGCGCACCCGGGTCACGCGCGCGCCGTTCTTGACGAGAAGCGCATCCCATGCCCGCACCGCCATGGCGCCGGCATCCGCCCTGAGGGCCGCATTCCGCTGCGCGAGCGCCTGTCTGTACGCCGACAGGGCACCGACGTACCCGCCGAGGTTGAGCGAGAGCAGGATGTCCAGGAAACGCCGCCGCAGTCGCGGGCCCCCATTCACGAGATCCACGTCGGCCGGCGAGAAGACGACCGCACCGAGGCGCCCCAGCGCTTCGGAGATCCGGACCGATTCGTTCCCGTCCACGGATACCCGCTTCTTCCTCCGCTTGCGGTCGAATCCCGCGGCAACCGTGGCCGGCCGGTCTCCCTTCACGGACCCTCTCAAGTGAAAGACATCCTTCGCGAATTCCGTGAGTTCACGGTCACCCGCTCCACGGAAGGACCGGAAACTCTCCAGGTAGTAGATCGCCTCCAGGAGATTGGTCTTCCCCTGCGCGTTCTCGCCGATTACCGCCACGCCCTCCGGAGGGAAGCGCAACTCCTGGATTCCGAGGTTGCGGAAGTGGCGCAACTCCAATTCACTCAGGACCACGAACGCGGTTGGAACCAGTGGCGGGAAACTCCGGACATGCCACAAATATAACAGGATCGGAGCCGCTTCAGACGGCCATTTGACGGGCCCGCCGAACCGTCCGTGAAACCGCGCTCCCGCGTCCGAGCCTACGATCCCTCGAAGTTCGCCTTCCGCTTCTCCAGAAACGCCGCCATCCCCTCTCTCATGTCGTCGGTGGAGGCCAGCAGTCCGAACAGCGACGCCTCGAATTCGAGCGCGTGATCCATCGTGCTCTCGACCGCGCCGTAGGCCGAAGCCAACGCCATCTCTACGGCCACCGGAGCGTTCCTGGCGATCCGCGCCGCCAATGCGCGTGCCCTGTCCATCAGCTCGGCGTGGGGCACCACCATGTTCGCCAACCCCGTTTCCGCCGCCTTGTCGGCCCCGATCATGTCGCCCGTCACGATCATCTCGACCGCCCTTCCAAGACCCACCAGGCGCGCCAGGCGCACCGTGCCGCCGTAGCCCGGGATGATTCCCAGCCCGACCTCCGGCAAACCGAAGCGCGCCCGCTCGCTCGCGACGCGCAGATGGCAGGCCAGGGCGAGTTCACAACCGCCCCCCAGCGCATACCCGCCCACCGCGGCGATCACCGGCCTCGGAAACCGCTCGATGCGCCGAAGGACCTCCTGGCCGGAACGGCTCACCTCCGTCCCTGTCAGGGTCCCCATCTCGGCGAGCACCCCGATATCGGCGCCGGCGACGAAGGCCTTGTCACCCGCTCCCGTGAGGATCACCGCGCGTACACGCCCGTCGTCCCGCAACCGGCCAAAGGCCGCGTCGAGTTCGGCCACAACCCGCGGGTTGAGCGCATTCAGCTTCGCCTGCCGGTCGATGGTCACCGTCGCGGTGGACCCGGACACTTCGGTTCGTACGTACTTTTCGCTCATCGGGGTGCTCTCCGTGGGGCTCCTTCTGCGGCCACGGAGGACACCGTGGCCCGCGCGCTGGCAACCTATATGTCTCGTTGGGACATCGCCAAGTCGGAATGGGACGCAATGAGCCAGCGGGCGTAGCGGTACCGGCGGTCCCAACTTACCTTCCTTGTCCGGATGCCCAGAACCGCTTCTTCACGAGGAACCATGGCCCGCTCTCTGAACAAGGTGACATTGATCGGGAACACCGGGAGTGACCCCGACGTGCGCACTACGCCGTCGGGCACGCGCGTCGGCAAGCTCTCGCTGGCCACCAGCCGGTCCTTTCAAGACCGCTCGGGACAGCAGCAGGAGCGAACCCAATGGCACCGCCTCACCTTTTTCGGGCGACTGGTGGACGTGGTGGAGCAATGGGTCAAGAAGGGCGACCGGCTCTACGTCGAAGGGCGAATCGAGTATTCCCAGACGCAGGACGACCAGGGCGGCACGCGCTATTGGACGGACGTCATCGTCAACGAGATGATCATGCTCGGGTCGGGTGGCGGCGGCCGGATGGACGCGCAGCCTTCCGCACGCGGCGGCGGGTACGATCCGCCTCCCAGACAGCCCATCACCGAACCCGAGGACGACTTGCCCTTCTAACCGGGCGCAGACGGCATTTTTGCCGGGGGACTGGATCTTGGCCAACGACGCAATCGAAATGGAGGGCACCGTCACCGAGGTCCTGCCCAATGCGAATTTTCGGGTAAAGCTGGAGAACGGGCACGAGATCCTGGCATACCTGTCCGGGAAGATGCGGAAGTTCTATATCCGGGTCCTGGCCGGTGACCGGGTCAAGGTCGAGATGTCGCCGTACGACCTGACGCGAGGCAGGGTCACCTACCGATACAAATAGGGCCCGCTAATCCTCTTCTTCGCTCTTCCAGAGCCCGAGCAGGTAGGGATCGAAGCGCTCCGGACGTTCGACGTACTGCCTGGCCCAGTCGTGGAACTCGGGCAGGTCGAGTTGTTCCCGGATTCTGGCGGTCGCGTAGCGGATGGCGTCGTTGTACGAGGCCGGGGCTACGCCCTTCGCCAGTCGCGCCTCGGTCTCGGCCAGCGTATAGATCTCTTCCGGATCGAGTGACAGAACGGCGTCGGCCACGCGGGCAGAGCAATAGTCCCTGTACTTCGCCCTGAGTACATCATCCCCGTCTCGCTCGGCCATTCTCGCCCTCGTGCCTGGCTCACGGTCCCCAAACGGCTTGGAAACACGACACCACCGATCCCCGAGCTCGTTGCCTGGAGACCCCGGTCGGCCAACTCCAACTTTCGTTGTCAGCGCCGGGGCGTCAAGGTGGGCAGCCACGGCGCGTGAGATCCGCCGTACGCATCACGCGGCGGCGCGCCGGAGAAGGCAAGCGATGAAGCCGGATGGCTCCTACGGGTGTGCGAAGCCCGTACCCGAATCCGCGGACTGGCTCAGGGAACTGTTGTGGCGGCCCTCGGCCTCTCTAAGTCGGCGATAGATCGAACGTCGCGTGAGACCGTACTGGACGACCCGGCTCAGGAAGTCCGGATCCGAGCGCTGTACCTCCTCTGCTTCCGCCGCCAGGTCATTCGGCAAGCGAACGTTCAGTTGCACGGACCGCGTGTTCCACATGCGCACCACACCCCTTGGATAATGGAAATGTAATTCTCGCCAATTTCAGCCGACAAGCTCTGGGGAAGAGCGTGGCGCCGGCCAGCGAGCAGGCAACCCTTCCTTCCGAAGGTCGGGCTTGAACCATACAAGGCTCGAACCCGGCCCGCAAGCACGTCCCCGTTTCTGTATCCAAATCCCATAACTCATTGCATGTCAACGAGTTACGAGAATACGCCACTTTTGTAATCCAGTTGTTTCCGGAGGTGTGGGAGCGTCGGCGGATACAGTCTCGATACAAGCTAAGTGACAAATTGATAAGCAGTTGGATGGCTCTTCCGAAGTCGGATCGGAAGGCGATTGGAAACATATTTTTACCAAAAACTGCCATCGGGCGAGGCAGTCCAATAACCCGCGAAACCATCCTTCCGCCCGAGTTTCCGCATCGTGGAACACCCCCGCAAGGGCTGGTAGCGCCCCCCTTCGCCTCCGGTGCGCCCCCGAGTGCCGTGCGGACGGACCGCGAGGCCCGGGCAGCCGTCGTCCACGGGATCAGACTCGCCGACGGTGAGGACCCTGGTGGGGGGTCCGGCGATGGTCAGTGCACGGAGAGTCCGGCGCCCACCGCCTGGTCACCCGCCGCGTCGGAATCCCCGAAGGAAAGACGGTTCAGGGTCGCCCGTTCGCCAAAAGTCGACACGATGCCGCCGACGGCCCGGAATCGCTCGGGTTCGAAACGCGCGATCAGATGGCTCAGGCCGCCGCGCATCCGGTGGAGGCTCCCTCGCAGTTCGTCGAATTCCACAGGGATTCCGAAACGCACATGGCGCGATTCATCCCGATTCGGCGCACCCGCCGACGGACGGCTGATCGGCAAGCCCGCAAAGACCTCGCGAAGCACGCCCTCCAGCATCTGCGCGGCCTCGCCGGTTGCCGCGCGGAACACGAGAGCGCTCGCCTCATAGTCCAGATGAATCCGCGTGACGGTCCCGGGCCCGGTGACGATGCGCACCACAGTGTTCTCGTGAAGGTCCAGGTCCTTGCAAATGTCGCGAAAGCCGATCCGGAGCAGCGTGGGCCGCGTCAGCGGCGAAAAGCCGCGACGGTTCAGGATCCTGAGCGCCAGATCGAAGCAGTACCGACGGAGCCGGCTGTCCCGATGGTGGGCGGATCCGGGTGTTCCGGCCGACTCCGGCGGTGCGGCCCCGGGATCTTCGTCGGCTGCGGCAAGGGTCCTCAAGTGCGCGAGCGTGGGGTCGTAGACCCAGTCCAGGACCACAAGCTCAGACGCCAGATTCAGGTACTTGGTCCTTGCCGACCCCAGGTCGATCGCACGGACGGACGAGGCAATCCGGCCTTCCAGGACCACCGCCAGCCCGATGTCCTGGATCCGCCCGCCCGGCCGGTACAGCTCGTGAGCGCGCCGGTACTGCACGACGGCTCTCGTGAGCGCCAATTCACAAATGCCCGGCACATCGGCCATCGCCTCTGGGCGGCTTTCGGTCGCTATCATCCGGTGCATCGACTCGACCTCCCCGGGGAACACGGGGCCTGCGTAAGGGGACGGGGGCCGGGATAATAACCATATGTTTACCCGACGGGCAAGACGCATGGCCCGCGGGTTCCGCGACTTGTTTCCACCCGCGGTTCCTGGCTATTATTAAGGTCTTGTCACCAGTTTCACCGGGGTTCGCGTGTCCACGTGTGCGTGGCGGCGGCCCCGGGGCCTGCCCGCCCCACCGGCGACGCAGGCGAATCCCTCAACGTGGGGTGATCACTTGGAAGTCTTCGTCAAAGAGAACGAGAGCCTGGAGCGGGCACTTCGCAGGTTCAAGCGAAAGGTGCAGAGATCCGGGCTCTACTCGGAGCTCCGCAAGCGCCGCTTCTACGAGAAGCCGAGTGCGCAGCGGAAGCGGCGGCGCGAGGCGGCCATCCGCCGTGAGCGGAGACGCCAGCGCCGGTCGCGACGATAGAATCAGACCTTCAGCGCCACCGGTCCCTCGGGCGTCCAGTCGTAGAACCCGGCACCGCTCTTGCGCCCGTACCGCCCCATGGTCACGAGACGCTTGAGCAGGGGAGGGGCTGCGTAGCGCTCTTCCCGATACTCGGCGTACATGATCTCCGCGACCTGGTAGAGCGTATCGAGGCCCACGAAGTCGCATAGCACAAACGGACCCATCGGGTGCCCGCAACCCAGGGTCAACGCGGTGTCGATGTCCTCGACCGAAGCCACCCGGCGCTCCAGCTGCCGGATCGCGTCAAGCATGAACGGGACCAGGAGCAGGTTGACGACGAAGCCGGAGTTGTCCCTGGCCGCGATGGGCACCTTCCCGACCCGCCTGGCGAAGGCCCGCGCTGCCTCGAAGGTTTCGTCGCTGGTCGCGATGGTCCTGACGACCTCGACCAGTTTCATGACCGGCACGGGGTTGAAGAAGTGGATGCCGATGAAGCGATCGGGCCGCGAAGTGGCGGCCGCCATGTCGGTCACGGTCAGTGAACTGGTGTTGGACGCGAAGATCGTTCGTTCGGGGCACACGCCGTCGAGGTAGCCGAACAGATCGTTCTTGGCCTCAAGCGACTCGACAATGGCCTCGATCACCATGTCGCAGTCGGCGAAGTCATCCAGGGAAGTGGTGAAGGCGATGCGCGCGAGAATCTCGTCCCGCCCGGCTGTATCGAGCTTGCCCTTCGACATGGCCCGCCCGAGCGACTTGTCCACACGGGCGCGCCCTGCGGAGATCGCCTCCGCGTCGACCTCGCGCACGACCACGTCGCACCCGGCCCGGGCCGCGACCTCCACAATGCCGCTGCCCATGAGTCCGCAACCGGCAACGCCCAATCTCCTGATCTCCAATTCGGATCTCCTCACTCTGCAGGGTCAGTATTCGTCCTTGCCCATCATCTCGCGGGCCACGCCGTGGAAGTGGCGCCGCACCCATCGCCGCCACGCCGGCGGAGGGGGTTCCAGTCCTCCGTCGCTCTCGAGTCCGTCGAGGATGCCCTCCACCTCCAAGTGTACTTCGCCGAGCCTCCGCTGGAACCCCTGGGCCACCAGACTGGCCACTACCACCGCGATGGCGACCCCGGCCGCTATGCCGCCCGCGGCCGCCACGGGCAGCGTAGCCACCAGAGCAAGGCCGACGCCGACTCCGACCCCCGCGGCTGCACCGGCCATCCCGCCGCCCAGCACGGCCCCCGTCCTGTATTTTCCGGCCAGGCCGGGATCGACGACGATGTCCACCTGAGTGGATTCCGGGCCCAGTTCGTCCATGCGCACCTCCACCATCCGCGACGCTGCCACGTAGTGCTGCCGGGCTGTCGAACTGGCCGCCCGCGCCACCTGCGACGCCCAATCGATTGCGGGACGGTACTGGAGCAGATCCTCCCTTTGGCGCACGCGCTGCAAGAGCTGGCCGCCCACCATGAAGTCGTCCAGTTCGCGGAGGATCCGTGCGCGCGGCCGCTCCACCGTCCGGCCCGAACGGATCTCGCCGGTGGCCAGGAGTGCCCGCATTCGGCCGCGGCCCGAGCGGAACTCTGCCAGTGCGCTGCGCACATGACGATCCGCCAACCCGACTTCACGTCCGATGCGGACCAGCTCGGCCTCCGTGAACTCCTCTTCCGACCCCCCCGGCTCGGCCGCGGCGAGCTCCGAGGCCCGCCGCATCACTTCGTCGAAGTCGCGCCTCGACAGCGTTGCCTTACCGCTCATTCGCCCATCCGGCATGCCCCGACCCTGTCAGTACGCTTCCACCACCACAGCTCCACCCTGTCCGCCTCCGATGCAGGCCGCGCCGAGTCCATACCGTGCGCCCCGCCGGCGCAGCTCATGAAGCAGATGCAGCGTGATCCTGGTTCCCGAGGCCGCAAGCGGATGGGTGATTGCGATCGCACCGCCGTCGACGTTCGTGCGTTCGGGATCGAGTCCCAACTCCTTTTCGACGGCCTTGTACTGGGGCGCAAAGGCCTCGTTCACCTCGACAAGGTCCATGTCGTCCAGGCCCAGTCCGGCGGCGGACAGTGCAGCGCGGGCGGCCGGAGCGGGTCCGATCCCCATGATCCTCGGGTCGACGCCGGCGAAACCCCATGACACCAGCCGTCCGATCGGGGACGCCCCGTTCGCCCGGGCCCACTCCCGCTCCGCAAGCACCACCGACGCGGCGCCGTCGCCGATGCCGCTGGCGTTTCCCGCCGTGACCAGTCCGTCCTTGCGGAAGTAGGGCCTCAGCCGCCCCAGGCTCTCCATGGTGGTATCCGGCCGCATGTGCTCGTCGATCGCGAACCGCGACTCGCCCCTGCGCGACCTTACCGTAACCGGCGCGACCTCGGCGTCGTAGCGGCCGGCGTCCCACGCGGCCTTCGCGCGCCGCTGACTGTTGACGGCAACCTGGTCCGCCTCTTCCCGGGTCACCTCGTACCGGTCCGCGAGTTCTTCGGCGGTCTGCGCCATGCTCAGGCCGCAGTGCGAGTCCGTAAGGGCCTCCCAGAGCACGTCGTGGAAGCCGTCTGACGCGGGTCCCAGGCGCAAGCCGCCCCACCTCGCGCCGCGCACGACGTGAGGGGCCTGGCTCATGGATTCCGCGCCGCCGCAAAGGGTCACGTCCGCGCCGCCGAGCAGAATCTCCTGGGCACCCGATACCACGGCCTGGAAGCCTGATCCGCACAGGCGGTTCACCGTGAGGGCGCCGACTTCCTGGGGAACGCCCGCGCGCAGGCCGACATGCCGGGCGAGATAGATCGCGTCGGCGGAAGTCTGCAGTGCGTTGCCGTAAAAGACGTGGCCCACCTGCGCGGGCTCGATGCCGGCGTCCTGGAGCGCCGCCTCCGCCGACAGAACGCCGAGATCCGTGGCGGTGAAGTCCTTCAGCGCACCGCCGAAGGTTCCAAAGGGAGTCCGTTTTCCCGAAAGGAAGACGATCTCCGTGTCAAATCCATGAGTCCCCATCCCTAAACTCCATGACTGCGTCGATCAAGTAGCCGAAATGCGCGAAACACCGGTAAACCTAACCGGATGCCGTGTCGAGAAGCCGCGCCGCCATCCATCCTCCAACCTCCCCCGTCGTGGCGGTACCCCCCAGGTCCGGCGTCGTAACGTCTGCCTCGAACGATGCACGAATGCAGTCGTCCACGTCGGCCGCGGCCTCGTCCATGCCGAGGTGCTCGAATACGAGGCTCACGCAGGCCACCGCAGCCACCGGATTCGCAACACCCTTGCCCGCGATGTCCGGTGCGGATCCATGGACCGGTTCAAACAGGGCCCAGGACCCCGGGTTGATGTTGCCCGAGGGCGCGAGACCCAGGCCCCCGGTCACCTGCGCGGCCAGATCGCTCAGGATGTCGCCGAAGAGGTTCGAGGTCACCACCACCTCGTAGCGCTGCGGCCGGCGGACCAGGTCCATGGCCATCGCATCGACATACATGGCGTCGCGATCGATGGCCGGGAATTCGCCTCCGACCTCGGCGAAGACACGCCGCCACAGTCCCCCTTCGTACGCGAGCACGTTGGCCTTGTCCACCAGCGTGACACTCGTGCGCCCGGTTGCCGATGCATGCTCGAAGGCGGCCCTGACGATGCGCTCGACGCCCTTGTACGTGTTGAGGCTTTCCTCGATCGCGACCTCGTCCGTCGTACCGGTCTTGAAACTGCCTCCCAGGCCCGCGTAGAGTCCCTCGGTGTTCTCCCTGAAAAAGACGACGTCGGTGGACGGATCAGGGCGCCGGAGCGGGGACAGGGCCGGCACGAGGAGCTTGCAGGGCCGGTAGTTGATGTACAGATCCGCAAAAAACCGCAGGCCGAGCAGGATATCGTGGGCGTGAACGTTGTCGGGGACGCGCGGGTCGCCCAGCGCGCCGAGAAGCGCCGCATCGTAGTCGCCGACGAGACGGTCGCGGTCTTCGGGAGTCAGCGTCGTGCCGTCGCGCAGGTAGCGGTCCGCGCCGAGATCCCAGTCGTCAAGGGTGAGGTCAAGACCGTGCTTCTCGGCAGCGGCGCGCATCACCCCGTCCGCCGCGCGCACGACTTCGGGACCGATTCCGTCCCCGGGAATCAGTGCGATACGGGCCACTGGCGAACGTGCGTGCGTCGGAGCCGGCGCCCTGACAACAGGTCTCCGCCCGATCCGTTCAGACAGACGGCTACGGTACTCTCCCGAACATGATGTTGCAGCGGGGGCAGAAGAAGTCCTTGCCGCGCCGCGCCAGGGGCGGGCCCAGTTCTCCGCGCGGACACATCGGGTCCAGGCCCTCGTCCGCCTGGATCCTGACCTTGCGCCGCTCCCGCCATGTACTGATTCGCAGAGGCAACTGGTACCGCAGCGCCGATGTCTTGCATTCGAAGAGGACGGTGCTGGTGCCGTCAGGCTCCGCGCGTACACCGAGGTCCATCAGGAACCCGCCCATGGGGGAGGGCACCTGGCGTCCGCTGCAATGCAAACGCTCCATCTTCTTGACTTCCGGCAACTCCGCGACGCCGAACCCCACGGGTCCGGGCTTCTTGTCGTCCGCGTCCAATCAACCCCTCCGCTCGAACAGGTAGGCCAGGTCGTCGTGGCGGGTCTCCCCGTCGCTGCACACCGCATACCGGCCGCCGGAATAGATGGCTGCGCCGCCGTACTCGCCGTTCTTGTTGATCGCGTAGTAGTTCACGTTGAAGCTCGGACGCCCTTCCGCGTTCCGAAGCCGGTCCTCCGTGGTGAAGGTCACGATACGCCGAAGCGCCTCGAGGCACGCGTCGGTCGGTGACATTCCCCCGCGCATCAGTTCGACGACCGAGTGCGAGCCGCATGTCTTGATCACCGCCTCGCCACGGCCCGTCGACCCGCACGCCCCGACATCGTTGTCCACGTAGAGGCCGGCTCCCACGATCGGCGAGTCGCCGACGCGGCCCGGGATCTTGTAGGACAATCCCGACGTGGTCGTGACGCCCGAGAGATCGCCGTCGGCGTTGATGACGTTGCAGTTGATCGTTCCCAGCGGGCGCACCCCGTCGTGCGAGTCGAGCAGTGACAGTCCGTAGTCGTCCCCGTCTTCGAATGGCGGCGCCCTGAGCCCCGATTCCTCCGGCGTCAGGTAGTCGTCGCTGCTGCTCATCCGGGCCCGCCACTCGATCCATCGGCGCCTGGAACGCTCGGTCAACAGGTCCTCCAGCTGGTGCCCCATGGACACCGCGAAGCGTTGCGCGCCCTCGCCGACAAGCAACACGTGATCCGTGTACCGCATGACGTCGACAGCCACCAGGGACGGAGTCTTGATGCCCTCCAGACACGCGACCGCCCCGGCGCCCCTGCTGGGGCCGTGCATTACCGATGAATCGAGCTGCACGACACCGTCCAGGTTCGGGAGACCGCCGAAGCCGACGGACGAGTCGCCGGGATCGCGCTCCACGATGTTCACGCCCTGCACCACCGCATCCAGCGTGTCGCCGCCTTCGCTCACGTTGCGGACGGCCGTCGCCACGGCCTCGAGTCCGTTTCCGCTCGCCACGGCAACAGGGCTGACCACGCTTCTGCGCACGGCCGGCGCGCCGCGCAACGGTTCCGCGGATCCGAGGCCGACTGCGGCACCAACGCCGACCCCGGCAGAGGTCTTGAGAAAGTCACGGCGACTGGTCATAGATCGCACTCCTGATGGTAAAGAGGTACTGCGCCTGAGGAATGTGGTCAGGCGTCCCTGGGCTCTCCCAGGATCGCCTCGCCCGGCCCGCCATCCACGGGAGTGTCGGCGGGCTCTTCTCGCCTGAGCCTGGAGATGACAGGCTTGCAGAACTGCATTCCCACGGCCTTCAGCTCGGAAAGTTCCCTGACGCCCAGATCCGGATACCGCTCCGCCAGGTATTCGATCGTTTCGGTCATCCAGGAATCCTGATCATCCACGTGCGCCTGCAACACGCCGCAACGATGGATGTGACTGAACAACTCGTCTCGGGCTCGGTCCATCGGTTCTTGCTTCGCCACTACTCCTCCTCATAATTGGTTCATCTTCGCGGGGTCCCGCGAAGGCCCCGGGCCGGCACAGCGGCCCGCAGGCGAAGCCAATAAAGTAGGTGAGAAGTGGATTATGGCAAGAAACGAGAACTCGAAGCCGCGTGATTCCGCCGGTCCGGGCACGTGAGACTGCTTACTTTCGCCGTCTGCGATCAGGCGGCCGCCACCCCGAATGGCAGGCTCGACCTTCACGGAGTCTTCCACGACCTGTATGCCCCGGGCTTTCCGGCGCGCCAGGACCGGATGACTCTTGTCGTGTGCATCGAGTGGGATCGTGACGACGACGGCCTCCATCGCCTGCGCGTCGACATCCGCGGACCCGACGGACGCCCGGCCCTTACCGTCGACGGCGAATCCGAGGTGACGCCGCGCCCCGCGGAACGGCCGCCGCCACGCACGCAGCTGGTGATGCCGCTGGAGAACGTGGTCTTTCCCGTGCCCGGACGCTACGACTTCGACGTAAGGGTCAAGGGGGAGGTGATGCCGGGTCCGGTCCTCCACCTGGTGCACGTGCCGCCCGAGACGGCGTGACCGGTGCGGCCGCCGGCCTCACGGCAAGGGCAGCCGCAGGACGCCCGCCGCCTTGAGCACGAGCAGAATCACTCCGCCGGCCGCTCCCAGGGCGGCCTCGTACTCCCGGTTTCGCATGTAGCGTGCCCGGGAAAAACCTCTCGTTTCGATTCCGGGACCGGGCGCTGGACGGTACGGCGAAAGTCGCGGAAGGAATCCGGGCACCGAATCGCGATAGTGACGGTAGCCATCCCGGAACCTGGCCTCCAGGCCCGCCTGCTCGCGCGCCATCAGCGGCCCGTAGACCAGCGCGAAGTAGCCGAGGAAGATCACCGCGAACACGGGCCGGGCGCCGGCCACGGCAGCGCCGATGCCCAGCAGGAAGCTTCCCAGATACAGTGGATTGCGGGTGAAGGCGTAGGGTCCCGAGACCGCGAGTTCCCGGTCCTTCTCCAGGACGCCGGCGGCCCAGCCGCGAACCGCCAGTCCCGCGAGCACGATGGCCCCGCCGATCCAGATGGACTCGGCGACGGGCCGGGCCATCCAGAAGAACGCGACGCCCAGGACCCACGCCAACCACAGCCGCAGACTGCGCGCGGCGGCGATCAGCGCGGAACCTTCCCCTTCACGGCCTTGTCTCCGGCTCGTCGTGCAGAATCTCTTCGAGATGCATCGTGAGGTTCACGGGCAGAAACGGCATGTCAACCTTCATGTAGACCACCACCCGGCGCTCGTCGTCCGAGAAGTGGATCTCCGCATTCCCACCCTCCGAGAAGAGGCCGTCGGTCTGGATGAGGGGCTGCACCACAACCGTGTTGAACTCACCCGCACCCACCTCGCGTCGATCCCTGCCCAGCACATTGAGAACGATCGGGTTGCCTTCGTCCTTGTAGAACCGGTTGAAGGAGTAGCTCTGGCCCACTTCCAGGGCGAGGGTCCGTGTGAAGTACACGATCGATATGTCGTCGAGGGGCTCCGGATCGGGGAGCGCCCAGGTCGTATCGTGGTCGATCCTCTGCGCACGGAGTTCCGCGGGGAAGAATTCGTATTCGCGGTAGCGTTCCCCCTGGTCCTTCACAAAGCGCCTGGCAAACAGCCCCTCGGTGTCGATCCAGGACGTGAAGGTCTCGTCGATGCCGAATCCCAGCACGCTGCCCTTGACGCGCCACTCGGCCACGTAGGTGGGCATGCCATGAATCGTGTCGATCCCGGCGATGGTCATGTGGGCCTCTCCGACGGAGAAGATGCCGTACTTGACCTTGTACCTGAGGTGCTCGCCGGGCGCAAACGGGACACTGACAGCCTCGGGCGACGCCCCGTTGAGCGAGTCCGTCGCCGGCGCCGTCTGGGCGCTGGCTCCCGCCGCCCAGGCGGTCGCGACGACCGCGATCAGCCCCATTCCCGCGGCCGGGTGCAGACTAGCCCGCGCCATGTCGTTCCGGCTCCAGCCCAGGAGCTCTTCGCAACCGCAGGATCTCGCGCATTGTCTGCAGGACACGCACCCTCGTGGGGCGCGGCCGCAGGTCGTATCGTCGGGTGAGCGGGACGTGCGCGATCCGGCGCGCATACGGGGTCAGCACCTTCATCAGCTCCGCGTTGGCGGCCCAGCCGTCGGTGCTGACCAGAGGCCGGTCGCCGACTTCCCGTATCGCCTTCCTGACGACGATCACCCTGTAGGCCCGGAAGCCGACAAGCCAATCGCCGCCCGAAGTGCCCGACACCATCCGGCCGATCGCCATGCCGCCCAGCCAATGGGCGAAACGGACGCGGCGGGGCACGTCCGCCACCCCCTTCGAGGACTCTGCCGCCACGATGTCCGCGCCTCCTTCGAAGGTCTTGATGAGCGCGTGGAGGTGCTCCGGGTGCTCCGTGAAATCGCCCTGCATGGTGACGATCGCGTCGCGCTTCGGGTAGCGCGTCCGGCCGGCGGCCGCCCGCAACAGCTTCTCCATGGCGCGACCGTACCCGATGGACCGCCGCTCGGTGAGCACGGTCAGCGGCATCACTCGCCTGTACTTCTCCAGCAGCGCCCTGGTCCCGTCCCTGGAAGCGTCATCGAGCACAAGAACGTGGAAGTCGCGCCCCAGTTCTCCCATGACGTGCCGAATCTTCCAGAGCAGCACGCCGATCGTGCGGTCCTCGTCCCTGCAGGGAATACAGATATGGATCATGGATTCCGGAGTTCGGTCGGATGGTGGAGAATGAATCTACACCAAACGCTTCAGGGTGGCGGTGTCTTCCAACGCCTATGATGCCAGAGGTACTGGCACGGTTGCTTTCGGACCTGTTCTTCCAGACGGCTCGTGAAGGCCCGGGTCACCGCCCTGACGGCCGCAGCGCGATCCCGCTCCAGCTCCACCTCGGGGATCGCCTCGATACGCACCTCGTAGCGCGGCCTCCAGCCCGGCAGCCGAATCGCGCAGAATGTGGCCAGCACCACCCCCGCCCGCATGGACAGCACGGCCGGGCCACGCGCAGTCGACGCGGGCCGCCCGAAGAAGTCCACGAACACCCCCGCCCCCCTCGCGTCCTGGTCGCCCATGAGCCCCACCACCCGGCCCGCCTTGAGCGACGTCAGCGCCCCGCCCACCGCCTCCCCGCGCGGGATCACGTTGACGCCCAGTCTTTCGCGCGCCCGGGTCAGGTAGCGGTCGAAGTGACGATTGCGCTGCCGCGCCACCACGATGTCCATCGGAAAGCCGCGCGCCACCACTCCTGCCGCCCCTACCTCCCAGTTGCCCAGGTGCCCGCTCACAACCATGATCCCCCGGCCCTCGCGCGCGGCTTTCTCCAGCAGCTCCCGCCCCACCAGACGGGTCCGCTTCAGAATCTCGGCGCGGCTCGCTCCCGCAAGGCGGAACATGGCCACGGCCTCGCGCCCGAAGTGCGAATAACAGCGCCGCCCCACGGTGCGCCGCCATCGCCCCGTCGCATCGGGGAACGCCATGCGCAGCTGGGTTGTCACCACCCCCCACCGCGGACGCCCCACCCGCGCGGCCACCCAGCCGATCAGCGCTCCGGCGCGGTCGGCCGCCACTGCGGGAACCGCGCCGCACACGGCCGCCACCGCGCGCAACAGGGCAAACTCGACGCGGTGCCGCAATCTGCGCCTGAACGGCACCGGGTTGGGCGCGCTCACTGGAATTGCAGCTCCCGCAGCCGCCGGTACAGGCCCCCCTCCTCCATGAGGGCGGCGTGGGTACCCTGCTGCGCTACGCGGCCGCCGTCGACCACGACGATCAGGTCGGCACGCTGAATCGTCGAGAGGCGGTGCGCGATGACGAAGACCGTGCGTCCCTCCAGGAGCCGTTTCAGCGCCTCCTGCACCAGGCGCTCGGACTGTGTGTCGAGCGCACTCGTCGCCTCGTCGAGAATCAGGATCGGCGGATTTCGGAGCACGGCCCGCGCGATCGCGATCCGCTGGCGCTGTCCGCTCGAGAGCGTGGTCCCCCGTTCTCCCACGACCGTTTCGTAGCCATCCGGCAGACGTCGAATGAAGTCGTGGGCGCGGGCGTTACGCGCCGCTTCCTCGACCTCGCTCGCCGATGCCCCCGGCATCCCGTAGGCGATGTTGGCGCCCACCGTGTCGTGGAACAGGACCGTATCCTGTGACACCACGCCGAGCCCCCCCCGCAGTGACGCCAGCCGGAATTCCCGCACATCGGCGCCATCGATCTCGACCGCGCCGCTCAACGGGTCGTAGAAGCGGGCGAGAAGGTCCACGATGGTCGTCTTGCCCGCGCCGCTCGGTCCCACCAATGCCACAACCGAGCCGGAGGGCACCCGGAAGTCCACGTCCCGCAGTACCCGGTCACCCGTCCGGTACTCCATGCACACACCTCTGTAGCGCACTTCCCTGACGACGCCGGTGAACTCGCGGACTCCCTGCCGATCCCGGGTCTCGGCAGGGGCGTCGAGGAACTCGAACACCCGCTCCGCACCCGCCAGGCCGGGTTGAATCAGCGCGGGCAGCTTGCTCAGGTACTTGACCGGCGAGTACAGGCGCGTGCTGAGCAGGATGAAGCCGAGGAAGGCCGCGCCCGACAGCGTGCCGTCCACCAGGACCATGCGGGTCCCGTACCAGAGGAGAATCGCCGTGCCCGCAACCACCAGGAACTCGGTGATCGGGCCCGCCAGCGCACGCAGACGCACTGTCCGGAGGAAGGCGTCGAAGTAGGCGCGGGTCAGGTCGCGGAAGCGACGTCGCTCGAGCGGTTCGGCCGACGCGGACTTGACCATGCGGATCGCCGACACGGTCTCCTGAATATGCGAGCTGACCACGCCCGCCAGATTGAGGACGCGGCGGTCACCGCGCCGGAGGCGGCGCACGAGCGGACCCCAGATCACCATGGTGAGCGGGACGACGACAAAGGCCGCCGCGGTCAGGCGGGCCGAAATCTCGATCATCCAGTACAGGCACGCCGTGAACTGCAGGACGGCCGCCAACGTCCGCGTGAGTTCGCTGGTGACCAGGGTGCGCAGCTGCTCCACGTCGTGGGTAAGCCGCGAAACGACCTGGCCTGTGCGCGTCCTCGCGAAAAAGGCGAGGTCCAGGTCGAGGAGGTGGCCGTACACCCGGTTGCGCAAGTCGCGCGCGACACCCTGCTCGACGCGCGCGGCGAGGCAGGCGCGCGCGAAGTCGACCGCGTTCTTCAGCGCCACCAGGACCAGCAGGAAGAGGATGATCCCGCCGACAACCGACTGCGGGTTGCCGTCGAGGTCGACGAAGCGCCCCAGGGTGAACTCGAGTGCCCCCTCCAGCCGGGCCGACGCCTCGCCCGCGGTCGCGGCCGCGTCGCCCGCGCCGAACACCGCTGCCAGGAACGGGATCAGCACGACGAACGAGAAAGCGTCCAGCGCGGAATACGCGGCGCTCGCCGCCACCGACAACAGCAGTGCGCCCCGATGCGGGGCCAGGTGGGCGAGAACCCTGCGCCAGGTCGTCATTCTCGGCCCCGGCCGGCGACCGCTATCGGGGTCGGGGCCGCAGCACCGCAATCGGCACGATCATCTCTTCCGGCGATATGCCTCCGTGCAGGAAGGAGTTGCGGTAGCGCCGCTGGTGTTCGCGCAGCTTGGTGGGGTAGACGAAGAAACAGTCGTCCAACGCGACTATGTAGGTCATCCGGAGGCTCCCGCGCGGAAGCCGCAGGTCCGACGCGCGCTTCGTCGTGAAGGCCGCGCTCGGATCCTGTGTCCGCAGGTCGTTCCCCATCTTGTAGCGCAGGCTCGTGCTCGCGCCCTTGCGCGCGTACACGGTCGCGGGACGGCGGCAGTGAATCGACCCGTGGTCGGTGGTCAGCACCACGCGGTGCCCCTGGGCCGCCGCTTCCTTCAGCACGGCGAAGGCCGTCGACCGCTCGAACCAGGAGCGCGTGAGCTGTCTCAGCGCGGCTTCGTCCTTCGCGACCTCCATCAGAATGGGAGACTCGGAGCGTCCGTGGGTCATCAGATCCACGAAGTTGAAGACCACGGCGATCACACAGCCCTTGACCCTGGTCGCGGATCTGAGCCGACCCCGCACCTGCGCCTCGTTCCGGTCGGTGAAGACCTTCTCGTAGTGGACCGGAACGGCGCGTCCCGTGAGTCGGTGCAACTGTTCCCTGAGGAGCTCGTCCTCGAAGGCGTTCAGCGACCCTTCGTCATCCGAGGCATCCCACCACTGCGGCCGTGCCCGAGCGATCTCGTCGGGGAACAGCCCTGAGAAGATGGCGTTGCGGGCATAGGGCGTGGCGGTGGGAAGGATCGAGTAATGATACGCTTCGTCAACATCGAAAAACTCGCCGATCAGCGGCGAGATGGCGCGCCATTGATCGAGGCGCATGCAGTCCAGGACCACGAAGTAGACCGGATCCTTGCCCAGCAGGGGAAGCAGGCGCCGCTCCACCACGTCGACCGACAGCTCCGGGCGACCCGCGTCCCCCTTCATCCACCGGGGATACTCGCGCGTTACCCAGCGGCCGAAGTCATGGCGCAGGTCCTCCTGGAGCGACTCCACCGTCCCGAGGAGACCCGTCTCGCCGGACCTCTCGAGCCCCAGATGCCAGTCGACGAGCTCCTGGTACACGCGTGCGAACGCCGAGGGGCTGGACGCCCGCTCGCGCATTCGTGACAGCGTCGGCCACCGGGCGGCAAAATCCTGCGCGGCGCGCTGCTGCTGGATGGAGGAGCCCTCCAGGATGCGGGTGACCACGGAAAGCACCTGGCGAGGACTCGTGGGCTTCACCAGGTAGGCCTCCACGTGACGTCCGATCGCCTCGGTCATCGTGCGGTCCTCTTCGGACTTCGTCACCATGACCACGCGCGCGTAGGGGTCGTCGCGCCGGATCAGCCTCAGGACCTCCAGGCCTCGGCGGCCCGGCATCTGTTCGTCCAGCAGGATCAGGTCGTAGGCGTGACCGCGCAGAAGGGCCAGCGCGTCGTCGCCGTTGGTGATGGCGTCGACATGATAGCCCCTCTGCTGGAGAAAGAGCAGGTGGGGACGCAGGAGGTCAATCTCGTCGTCCACCCAGAGAATCCGCTTGGCCGCAGGTCGCATTCCCGGAAGTTAGCACGGCTCGCGCTCCGCCGCCCTGCAACGGCCGGGGCTCACGATGCCGTGAGCCATGCCGACTATCACCCCATGGCTGCCGAATCGCTACATGCTGATCGTATAGCGGAACCACGCCGCCACAGGGACACCATTTTGCGTGCCGGGGCGGAAGATCCACTGGGCGGCTTCCCGGATCAGCTGACGGTTGAAGCCCCGGTCCCTGGTCGCCGGATCCAGCCGGGTCGAGTCGGCAACGACCTGACCGATCTCGTCCACGAAGACCCAGACATCGACCGTTGTCCCACGGAGGCTCCTGTTCGCGGGGGGGATGATCATTCCGCGCGGCGTCGGGGGCATCACGCGTCGAAGTCCCTCCTCCGCGGTGCCGCCGTCGCCCGCGCCGTCTCCCGTCTCCAGCCCCGGGGGCCCGGGCGGGCCGGGCCGCTCTCCCAGGAGCGACGCGATTTCGACGACCGGCTCGGTCTCCAGATCGACAACATCCAACTCGATCTCCACGGGCAGCGGAATTGCCGGGGGCCGGATCGGCCGGGGGGGTGGCGCGACGACGTTGAGGGACTGCATCCCTCCGGCCGCGGCCCGGTCGTCGCCCGCCCTGGGCCCCGCAGCCGCGAAAGGCGAGGGAGGGATGGGCGGCCCGCCTCCGAACAGCAGCACGGCAAGGTGCAGCAGCAGCGACAGAACCAGGCCACGCCTCCACATCGCCCGCTCCTGCCGGCGTCGGCTCCTTACGTCGCGAACGTTCATTTCAGCCTGTGTGCACGGATGCGGCCGGTCCTGCCCGGATACGTTCCATACAACCGGGACGGGTGCGGAGTTTCGCACGCGGCGGCGACCACGCATCTTCCAACGTCCCGTCCCTTCACATAAGGAGAAGCGCTTCGTGGACCTCGGACTGAAAGATAGGGCAGCCCTCGTCACCGGCGCATCGAAGGGACTCGGACGGGCGGTCGCGGAGCGGCTCGCCGGGGAGGGCGCGGACGTAGTGATCAACTCGAGGTCCTCCGGAGCCCTGGAAGCCACGGCCCGCGAGATCGCACGTGACTCGGGCCGCAGAGTCGTGGCCGTTGCCGGCGACGTGGCCGACGAGGCATTCTGCGCACGGCTGGTGGAGCGCGCGGCCTCCGAACTCGGTCGCCTCGACATTCTGGTCGCCAACGCCGGCGGACCGCCGCCGGGCGGCGTTGACGACTTCACGCCGGAGGCCTACAGAAAGGCCGTGGACCTCAATCTCATGTCCACGGTCCAGCTTACCCTGGCCGCTCTGCCGGAGATGAGGAAGAATGGCTGGGGGCGAATCGTGGCCATCACCTCGGTCGCGGTGAAGCAGCCGGTCAGGAACCTTCTGCTGTCCAACACCGCGCGCCCGGGTGTCGTGGGGTTCATGAAGACCATTTCCCGTGATCTGGCCGCCGAGGGGATTCTCTGCAACGTGGCGGCCCCGGGCTTCGTCCACACCGCGCGGGTCGAGTCCCTTCTCGCCACGCAGGCAGAGGCGCAAGGGACGAGTCGCGAGGCCGTGCTCGAGGCGATCGCCGCCGACATCCCGGCCGGGCGGATCGGGAGACCGGAGGAGTTTGCAAACGGGGTCGTGTTCCTTGCGTCCGAAGCCGCGTCCTACATCACCGGACACACCATGCAGATCGATGGCGGGCTCGTGCAGGGGCTGCTATGACGAAGGGGTCTGGCGCGGTGCTACCGGGGGGATCTTGTCCACGGGCTGCTCGGCAATGAGCATCGAGGAGCGCATTCAGACGGCCGGGTTCGGGCGGGCGGGCGCCTACCTGGAGCTGACCAAGCCCGGAATCACGGGATTCGTCACGCTGACCGCCGCAGCCAGCTACCTGGTGGCGGCACTGCCCGATGTCCTCTACTCCGACCTGTTCCACCTCGTGTTGGGGACCGCGCTCAGCACCGCCGGATCGCTTGCCCTGAACCAGTACCTGGAGCGCGCGCCGGACGCCGTCATGATCCGGACCCGCGGCCGTCCGGTCCCGTCCGGAAGAATCCCGAAAGCGCACGCCAGATTCTTCGGATGGGCCCTGCTGATTGCCGGAGTGGGGCACATCTGGTTCTGGCTGGGCTGGCTGCCCGCGCTCGTGACGGCGGTGGCGGCTCTTCTCTACGACGCGGTGTACACCCCGCTCAAGCTTCGGTCTCCGCTGGCGACGCCGGTTGGGGCGGTTCCGGGCGCACTGCCCGCGCTGATAGGCTGGACCGCCCATACCGGCAGCATCGACGCCCGCGGCGTGACCCTCTTCGGCATCCTGTTCCTCTGGCAACTCATCCATGTCCTGGCCCTCGGCTGGAATCTGCGGACGGACTACGAGCGGGCCGGTTTCCAGCTCATTCCGCCGGGATCGGCAGGGCTGGTCGCCGGGATGATGGTGGGGTATGCCGCGCTCCTGGCATTGGTGAGCGTTCTGCCCACCGTTCTCGGGATGGTCGGCACCGGATACCTCGGAGCCGCGATCGTGCTCGGCGCCGGGATGGTTGCGGTTGCCGTGGCGTTCCTGCGCAACCCCACCAGGCGGAACTGCAATCGCGTTTTTCTGGGTTCGCTGCTATATCACCCCCTGCTTCTCGGCACGATGGTCGCCGGGGCCTTCTGACGACCCCACGCTCCGGAGGCTGAAATGCTCCAACCATTCGCACCTCCGCGCCAACCCGCAGCCTTCGTCGGCCCACGCCTGATTGCGGCATGGGCGACCCTGCTCCTGTCAACCACCTGCCTCGAATCCGCCATGGCTCAGCAAACCGCCAGGCCTCGCGTCCGCGATCTGGGAATCACCGTCGGGATCTTCGAGCCCGGACAGCACAATGCCATCACCGACGTTGGCGGCGTCCTGGTGGGGCACGCGACCCTGATCGAAGGCGACGACATCCGCACCGGCGTGACGGCAATCCGGCCACATGGCGGCAACGTGTACTTCGACCGCGTCCCCGCGGCGCTCCATGTCGGCAACGGGTTCGGCAAGCTGCTGGGGGTGACACAGGTGCGGGAACTGGGTGAACTGGAGACACCCATTCTGCTGACCTGCACGCTGTGCGTGTGGAAGGCGGCCGACGCAATGGTCGAATGGGCGCTGGCGATGGAGAACATGGAGCGGGTCCGGTCCATCAACCCCGTGGTCGGCGAGACGAACGACGGGGGCCTCAACGACATCCGCAGTCGTCCCATCGCCCCCGGGCACGTCAGGGCGGCGCTCAACGGCGCCACGTCCGGCGCGGTCGAAGAGGGGGCGGTCGGCGCGGGCACGGGAACGTCGGCGTTCGGCTGGAAGGGGGGGATCGGCACCAGTTCGCGGGTGCTCCCCGCGTCTCTTGGCGGATACACCGTGGGGGTGCTGGTCCAGTCCAACTTCGGCGGCATCCTGCAGGTCGCCGGGGCGCCGGTCGGCCGGGAACTCGGTCGATACGCCTTCCGCGACCAGGCGGAGGAACGCGATGCGGAGTCGCAGGGCTCGATCATGATGGTCGTGGCGACCGATGCGCCGCTCTCGGAGCGCAACCTCGAACGTCTGGCGAGGCGCGCCGTCATGGGGCTGTCCCGGACCGGTTCCTATGCGAGCAACGGGTCGGGTGACTACGTGCTGAGCTTCTCCACCGCCCCGAGCGTGCGGCGGCGGCCCGGAGACGAAGTGCGAACGGTCGAGGACCTCGCCAACGACCGCATGTCGGCGCTTTTTCAGGCGACGGTGGAATCCACCGAGGAATCGATCTACAACTCGATGTTCAAGGCGGAGACCGTCAGCAGCCGCTTCGGCACACGGGAGGCACTCCCGATCGAGGAGACGCTGGAGGTGCTGCGCAGGTACGGCGTGGTGCGGGACTGAGCGCGTTGCAGGCTGCCGCCCGGCCGGCCGGCGATCACTTCACGAGCACCTGCCCGGCCAGGGCCCCGGTGAACCCTGAGTTGAGGATCGCGGCCTCGCCCCCCACGAACAGGTGGACGACCCCGGATGACAGCTGGTGCGGCTCGGTGAACGTCGCGTTGTCCTTGAAGTAGTCGGAGAACACCACGAGGTCCGCAACCATGCCCTCCTCGATCCGGCCGCGGTCCGCCATCCCCATCACTTCGGCTGGCAGCGCCGTCATGCTCCGCACGGCTGTCTCCAGGGACACCACCTCGTCCTCGAAGACGAACTTCCCGATCTTGCGGGCGAATGCCCCATAGGACCGTGGATGCGGCACGCCCACGCCGAACAGGGGAAGTCCGCCGTCCGAAGACGTCATCGTCCATTCCCGGGTCATCAGGGTCAGCAGGTCCTCCTCGCTCATGTTGAACGAGACGATGGACGGGCCGCCCTGGAGAATGAGTTCGAGCGCGAGGTCGATGGGATCGGCACCGCGTTCCGTCGCAAGATCGGAGAGCAGGCGTCCTTCGATCGAGGGGTCTTCCGTGAAGCGGCGGAACTGGATCCGGTCCGCGCCACCCCTGCGAGAGAGGTTCTCGACCATGGCCTCGCGGATTTGTGCGCCCGTCTCGGTGTCCGCGACGCGTTCCGCAAACGCCTCGCTGCCCCCGGCCTGGGACCAGCGCGGGAGCAGCGCCGCCGACAGCCCCGTCGCTGAAGCCAGATAGGGGTACTGGTCGGCATACACGGCCAACCCCTCGGCCCGCGCGGCCTCGATGCGCTCCACCATCGCCACCGCAGAACCCCAAACGGGCGGGCCGAGCGCCTTGATGTGGGTCACGACCCCGGTAATCCCGGCCTGGCGGCTCACGTCGATCACTTCCTCGACCGCGGCCAGCACACCGATCGTGTAGTTCGATTCATCCCTGATATGGCTCGTGTAGATGCCGTTGAACTCCGCCGCCACACGGGCCAGCTCGATCAGTTCGGAGTTCTCGGAATAGCTGCCGGGCGTGTAGAACGTGCCCGATGAGAGGCCCCACGCGCCGGCCTCCATCCCGGCCCGGACAAGGGCGCGCATCTCGTCCAGTTCGTCCTCCGTCGGAGCGCGGTCGTCGCTGGACAGGACCCGCGCGCGCACCGACCCATGACCGACCAGCTGGACGACATTGACCCCGAGACCGTGCTCCTCGAGCTCGGCGCGCTGCTCGACGAGGTCGACGGGACCGCCGCCATCCGGGTTCACCACGACCGTGGTCAGGCCCTGGGCGAGGAGCGGCTCGCCGTGACTGAGTTCCCCGGTGGCCAGGCCGGGTCCTGCGTGAGAGTGCGCATCGATGAATCCCGGCGCTACGTATAGGCCGCTCACGTCGAGGATGGTCTCCGCGGCAGCGTCGCTCAGGTCGCCCACACCCGCGACGAGACCGTTGCGGATGCCCACATCCGCCACGACCTGGGGAGACCCGGTACCGTCCACGACACGGCCGCCCTGGAGGACGACGTCGTAGGGGGCGGGCGAGCACGCCGCAAGGATGAGCATGACAAGGACGGCGGGGGCTGTCATTCCGGCCTGCAGATTCACGGCATTCCTCCGTTTGGATGCGGACTGGCGGCTTCCGCGGTGTTGCGCGTGCATGTTGGAAAGCCATCGGATGTTAGTGGCCCTCCCGGGTGAGACGCCAACCGGGGCGAACGCCACGGTTAGATTGTGCCAAGCGTCACGATGCCGTCCATGTTAGCGGGAACAGCCTCATGAGAAGCCGCTGGATCGCCTTGCCGTTGGCCGCACTCCCCATGCTCGCGGGTCCGAGCGCCGCCGCACAGGTCACTCTCGGAATCGGAGTGGGCGCCAGCTCATCGGAGTTGATCGTAACCGGCCTGGCAATCGACTCGCAGGAGCCCCGCAGGGGAACGGCGCTGTCGGTGTCGGTGGGAGTTCCTGTTTCCGGGCATTTGGGCATCGACTTCGGCGCCGGCTACATTCGGCGCGGCTCCACGTCGACCCTGCTTCAACTGGGCGACGTGGACTACAGGATCCAGTATCTCCAGTTCTCGGCGCTGGGCAGGGCGAGTGCGCCCGTGATTGGCCAGCGTCTGTCCGTGCACCTCCTCGCGGGTCCCGCGCTGCGACTGGAGACATCCTGCGAGCGGGAAGCGAGGCTCGTCCTGCATCCGATCACGTTCCTGGTGGAGTGCGACGATCCCGAAGCGGACTCTCGAACCTCGGCTGTCGACTATGCAATCCTTGGAGGCGCCGGCGCCCGCCTTGCCGCCGGATCCCGGCTGGGACTCCGACTGGATTTCATCTACTCCCGTGGAATCCGGTCCTTCTTCGAGAGCGAAATGGAGACCACCGCCAGGAACCGCGCCCTTACACTCCGGGCCGGGCTGGACCTTCGAATCGGCTAGCTGGCACCCGGGACGATCGCCGCACCTTCCCAGTCGGGATCCGCCACCCCCACCTTCTCGCCCGTCTCGCCGTTTACCCAGATGCCGTGGATCCGCCCGAAGGCTCCCGCCCGCTCGACCTCCTGGACCTCCATGCCCCACGACTCGACCTCGGCAACCACCTGGGGCGACCATCCGATCCCGGGTGACGTCTCCATGGCAATGCCCCCGTCGATCGGATGCACCCGGGCCGCGGCCAGCGCATCGGGGAGGCTCATGCCCTGGTCGACGACGCGCAGCACGGCCTGCACCACCGCCGAGATGATCCTCGCGCCGCCCGCCGCGCCGAGGACCAGCACGGGCTCGCCGTCCCTCAAGACCATCAACGGAGAGATACTGGAGCGCGCCCGCTCGCCGGGCTCCATGTAGCCCAGATAGCCGCCCAGCGTGGCCGCGTAGAGGAAACCCAACCCAGGCGTCGCCACCTTGGAACCGAGATTCGGACCGATGGTTTGGGTCAGCGAAACGTACATGCCGGCGCCGTCGGCCGCAGACAGGTGGGTCGTGTGCCCGTGCGTCGGCCCCCAGTCCGCGTCGTCCCAATCCGCCGCGGCCACGCGCACAGCGGCGTCGGACGGGTATCCCACAGCTGCAGCCGCCCGGCGTACCGCGCCCGGGACCGCCAGTTCGGCCGCCATGTCCGCTGCCCAGCTCTTGGCCGTCATGAAGGCCAGGTCGCCGGCCCCGCTGCGGCGCGCCGCAGCGCGCTCCGAGAACGCCTGGGCCACGGCCGCGGCCACGAGACCGGCCCAGCTGTCGTGATCAAGGGCACCCATGTCGAAATTCTCGAGGATGTGCAGGATTCCGATTGTAACCGAGCCGGAAGCCGGGATGTCCGTGCCCACCAGGTCATGGCCGCGGTAGCTCCCACGCACTACGCTGGCGTCGACCGCCCGGTAGTCCGCCAGGGACCGGGCGGTCACGGCGCCTCCGTGCACCTCCATGTCCGCCACGATTCGCTCCGCGATCGAACCCCGGTAGAACGCATCGGCGCCGCCCTGGGCAATGACGCGCAGGGTCGCAGCGAGGTCCGGCTGGACGAAGATGTCCCCGGCGGCGCGGGCGTCACCGCTCGGCGTCAGGAAATGGGCGCGCGATCCCTCGAATTCCGCGAGCTGGCCGGCGCCCGCATCATGACGCGCCGCTTCGCCCGGAAGGAGCCGGAACCCCTCCTCGGCCAGGGCGATCGCGGGCGCCATCACCTCTTCCAGCGGCAGCGTGCCATGCTCGCGCAGGAGCTTCGCAAGCCCGGCCACAGCGCCCGGTACTCCCACGGTGGGGTACCCGTAGGACGCCTGCGGCGCGGTCTCCGGATCGTACGTCGAAGGGGCCTGGGTGGTCGCGTCGATCCCTGCGAAAGTCCCGTCCGGCATCCGCAACAGGACCTGGGTTCGGCCCCCGATGCTGTTCATCGAGGGCTCGACGACCGATACGGCAAAAGCCGCAGCCACCGCCGCGTCCGTGGCATTCCCGCCAGCCCGAAGCATCTTCGCCCCGGCCTCCGCCGCCAGCGGCTGTGCCGCAACCACAACGCCATCCGCCGAGGACGCCACCTGCGGCGCCAGGACGTCCTCTCCATCCGGGACGCCGTCCGCAGGCGTGCAACTCCACACCGCCAGCACGATGGCCGCGCCGACAGCGCGCCAGTGTTTCCGGTCATGCATCAGAAGGGCTCCCATCTGCTGAAGTACTGTGCCATCAAGGCCGTGCCCGCAGGCAGGCTGCGCCCCCGGAGCGCAAAGCGCGCTCCCAACTCGAACGCTCCGGGACCGACATCATACAGCACGGAGGGCTGGACCTGCACGAGTTCCCGCTGGAAGCCGGGGATAGGGATTCCCTCCGTGACCCCTGCAGCTCCGTCCCATCCGTCCACCGCCAGCCTGTATCCGATCCGGCCCACCCGTCCCCCGAGCTGAACGAAGTAGAAGACCTCGTTCCCGAAATCCTTCCTGGATTCGGTGTTCTCTTCGCGCCAACGATATCCTGCCCAGCCGGACACGTACAGGGAGCGTGGCCAGAACGAGTGACCCAGTTCGGCCATCACCTCCCAGTCTCTTTGCCCGTCTCCAAGCGGGATGACCTCCGCGTCGACATCGAACTCCCCCAGCGGGATCTTCGTGCCGCCACGGATCGCAAACGGCAGTGAGGAGTTCAACCACGCAAGCGGTGCGACCCGCAGCCACATGCGGGTGTCCCCGAACCCGGTCGAAACCCGCCGGCCGCCGATGTCGTCGTACCGCAGGCGGCTGAACGAGAACTGGGTCCAGAAGTCGACGCCGTGAACGAGCCCGACCGCCGTAGTGAGAAACGAGGAGGTCGTAACCGCGTGGCCTTGGCCGAAGAATGAACGAAGCTCGCCGCCCGTCCCGAAGTGCTCGTGCGTGTCCTGGTGGTAGATGGCCAACGCCAGCCAGCCCTTGCCCGGAGGCTCGACCCACTGGGGCGATGCGCTCCTGGCGCCGGCCGCGACAAGCGCCAGCGCCAGCAGCGTTGGCGCCACGCGCGCAGCGATCACTCCACTATCAGTTCCGTGCCAGGATGGAACCCGGCCCACGCAAGCCAGAATGCGACATAGGCCTGGGGTATCCCGGCGAGATGTCCGCCCTCGAGAGGCCCGGATACCGCCTCGCCGGCCACATTCCAGGCCGAGCCCGTCTCGTTGTCCACTATCGCGTCGTTCTCCATGCGGAAGGTAAGCCGCTGTTCCCCCACTACAGGCCGAACGGCAATGGCCGCGAACCTGTTGGCGTCCCACAACACGGCCGCCGGCTCTCCCCCATATTGGAATTCGTGGACCCAGGCCGTGCCGCGAGCCTCCATCGCGTGGAACGGAAACGCCATGGGGTCGCTGCCCCCGCTCGCCGGCAACCCCAGGACCCGTTCCTTGGGTGGACGCCGGTCGTCTTCGCGCGGAATCGGAAATCCGAGGTAGTCGGGGTTGTCGGGGTTCTCGTATGCGTTTCCGTACGGGTTCACGCTGTATCGGTCGGCGTCGATCGGGTCCACGCCCACGACCGTGGAGCCCGTGAACAGATCCTGCCAGCCCGCCCACGTCATCTCCACCACCGGATGGCGCGTCAGCGCCTGACCCGCCCGCGATCCGCACGCGGCGGCCCCGCGCATCTGCGGCCACAGCGAGTCGTCCGTGTTTCGGTCGTACATGATCAGGTTGGCCTGGAACAGCAGCCCGGAAACCCCGAATTCCGCTCCGTCCACCGATGACCGGTCGAAGGCCAGCGCCGACCCCGTCAAGGGGCAGTAGGTGACGGCGACCTCCTCGGAGCCGCGGCTCAGGTTCACGATCTCGTGGCGGTACATGATGTTGTGCGGGATGGCAAGCCACTCGCCGTCCAGGAAGACGCCGATAACTCGCGAGTCGCCGCTCATGTACGTGGTCGCCACCTCGTCCTCGACCGGCACGAACGGCGGGTCGCTGAGCGCCGGAATGCCGTCGCGGCCGACCCCTCCGTCGGCGAGATAGACCGGATTGAGATCACCGCACGCCAGATCTTCGGGGATGAAGCCAACCCGCACGTCCCCCTCGCAGGCCACCATCGGGATGACGAGTGCAACGGCCAAGGCCGTGCCTTGGCCATATTGAAAGCGCGACATCCGAAACCTCCTGGACCGGAGCCCATGCCAACTGGAACGAAAGACGACCTTCGACGGACCCTGCGCCACATCGATGGACGCAGCTACCCCGCATACCGGGATCTGAAGGGCAACTGGCGCCTTCCTCTCTACACTCTCGCGGTTCGCCGGGTCCAAGGCGACCCCTTTGCGGCTCCCAGCAGCCTCGCGGTCATCCTCGATCCCGCCGCGGCGGGGTTCGAGGCCGCCGCCTTTTCCACGCCATCGCGGCGCGTTGGCCTTTCCTGCCTCCTCGCGCGCACCTTTGCGGCGGCCCGGCGCACGCGCGCCAAGCGCGCGGGCAGCGGCAAGAGCGGCGAAATCGGGATGGCCGATCCGGGACAGGTGGTCCTCGCCAACACGGCCGTCGTCGTCGGCAACAACGGCGCCGTCGAGGCGCGCTTCACGGTCGGCCTCCCCGCGGCGGGTCGACGTGTCCTCGGCCGCGCCGCCGAGTGCCTTCTGCTGGATACCCTCCCCGCCCTGATCGAGCGTTCCCTCCTGGCCCGCGCCCACCCACCCGCGGACATCGCCCGCCACGTGGAGGCCAACGAGGACGCGGACTTCCTGCGCGGCCAGCTCGATGCACGCGCCCTCGTGGCGTTCCTCGCCGATGGCTCCCTGCTCCCGCGACGGAGCGGCATTGACGACCGCCCCCTGGCCGGCGACCGGGCCACGCGCTTCGAATCCCCGCCCAGCCTCCGCGTCACCCTGGAGCGCGCCAACGGTCCGCCCGTCGCCGGAATGGGGATACCGCGCGGCGTGACCCTGCTTGTCGGCGGCGGCTACCACGGCAAATCCACCGTACTGGACGCAATCGCGCGGGGCGTCTACAACCACCGGCCCGGCGACGGGCGCGAGCTTGTCGTCACCGACCCCACCGCGTTGAGGGTCCAGGCCGAGGACGGCCGTTCGGTCTCGGGCGTAGACATCTCACCGTTCATCGGCACGCTGCCGGGTGGTCAGGACACCACGGCCTTCTCCACCCCGAACGCCTCCGGCTCGACCAGCCAGGCCGCCGCAATCGTCGAGGCGCTGGAAGCCGGCTCACGGCTTCTGCTGATCGACGAGGACACCGCCGCCACCAATTTCATGATTCGGGACCGGCGCATGCAGGCGCTGGTGAAGAGCGACGACGAACCCATCACCCCGTTCATCGACCGGGTGCGGAGCCTTCACGAGGACACCGGAACCAGCACGGTGCTCGTGATCGGCGGTTCGGGGGACTACCTCGACGTGGCCGACCGCGTACTCGCCATGATCCGCTACCGGCCGCGCGACGTGTCCCGGGCCGCGCAGGACGTCGCCGCCACCCATCCCACCGGCCGCCTCGCCTCCAGCCACAGGGTCGCCTGGCCCTCGCGGCACCGTTTCCCGGACCCTCGGTCGATCAGCCCCCGCCGGGGACGCAGGGCGCAGTACATCAAGGTCCGCGACCGTCGCACGGTGGACTTCGGAGGTGACCGCATCGAGCTTGCCGGAGTCCGTCAGATCGTCTCCCGCTCCCAGACACGGGCGATTGCGCTGGCGATCGGTCATGCGCGAAAGTTCATGGGCGAAGGGATGGCCATGGAGGACGTCCTGGAGTCGCTTGGCGAGTCGCTGGATCGCCGCGGCCTCGACGTCCTGGATGCGGACCGCCGCGGAGACCTGGCCGTTCCACGCATACAGGACATCGCGGCCGCTCTGGGTCGGCTGCGAACCCTCACCCTGATTGGAGCCGGAAAGTGAACCGTTCGAAGTGCCCATTCCCCCGCCCCCCCATGCAGTCCCCGCCCTCGCCCTCCCCCGGAGTGCGCTCCACCGGACTTGTCCTCGTCCAGACCCTCCTGTCCCTGGCCATTCTCCTCCCGGCGACCGCCTCCGCGCAGGAGCCGGAGCGCGTCGCGAGCGTCGAGGGCATCACCGAGTACCGTCTCGACAACGGCCTGAGGGTCCTCCTGTTCCCGGATCAGAGCGCGCCCCAGACGACCGTCAACATCACCTACTTCGTCGGGTCCCGTCACGAGGGATACGGCGAGACCGGGATGGCCCACCTGCTGGAGCACATGGTCTTCAAGGGAACGCCCAACCACCCGAACATCCCCCAGGAACTGACCGAACGGGGCGCACAGCCCAACGGCACGACCTGGCTGGACCGCACCAACTACTTCGAGACCTTCCCTGCGTCGTCCGACAACCTCGAGTGGGCGCTCGACCTGGAATCGGATCGAATGGTCAATTCCTTCATCGCGGCCGAGGATCTCGAGTCGGAGATGACCGTGGTGCGAAACGAATGGGAGTCCGGCGAAAACAGTCCGTTTGCGGTGCTCTCCAAGCGCATGAACTCCATCGCCTACCTGTGGCACAACTACGGGAACTCGACCATCGGCGCCCGGGCCGACCTGGAAAACGTACCGATCGAGCGCCTGCAGGCCTTCTACCGGAAGTACTACCAGCCCGACAACGCCCAGCTCGTGATCGCGGGCCAGTTCGACACGGACGAGGCGCTGGCGCTGGTGGTCGAGAAGTTCGGCGCCATCCCGCGCCCGGAGCGGACGGGCAACATGCGTATCTACCCCACCTATACAGCAGAACCCGTACAGGACGGAGAGCGGATGGTCACCCTGCGCCGCAGCGGCGACACGAAGCTTGTCTCACACCTCTATCACGTTCCCGCCGGTTATCACGAAGACTTCGCGGCCGTGGATCTCCTGGCGTGGGCGCTCGGCAACCAGCCTTCGGGCCGGCTGTACCAGGCACTCGTCGAAACCGGACTCGCCGCCTCGATCAGCGCCGGTGCCGGCCAGCGGCGGGAGCCGGGAACGCTGACGACGCTGGCGGTTGTGCGCGACGACGGCTCCGAGCAGGAAGTGGCTGCCGCGATGGCTGCCGCGATTCAGGAGGTGCTCACCCGCCCGATCACCGGCGAAGAGGTGGAACGGGCGCGGGCGGCCCGCCTCGCCTCCATCGACCGCCTCTTCAACGACTCGCGCGCCATCGCGCTGCAGATGAGCGAATGGGGGGCGATGGGCGACTGGAGGCTGTTCTTCGTCCACCGCGACCGTCTGCGCGACGTCACGGCCGAGGAAGTCCAGCGCGTGGCGGTCAGCTATCTCAAGCCCTCCAACCGCACCGTCGGATTCTTCATTCCGGACGACAATCCGGATCGCGCCGAGATCCCGGTGGCCCCCGACGTGGCCTCTGTCGTGGACGACTACCAGGGGGACGAAGCGGTGGCCGAGGGCGAGGCCTTCGATCCGTCGCCCGAAAACATCGACCGCCGGACCACGGCCAGCGAGTTCGAGAGTGGAATGGAGATCGCCCTGCTCCCCAAGGAGACGCGGGGTGAGACGGTCGTGGCTTCGGTGTCGCTCAGGTTCGGAAACGAGGAAGCGCTTACGGGCCGGGGATCCGCCGGGTCGCTCGCCGCCGCAATGCTCATGCGCGGCACCGTGAATCGCACCCGACAGGAAATCCAGGACGAGATGAATCGGCTCCAGGCCCGGGTCTCCGTGGGCGGCGGCGGCGCAAGCGTAGCCGGGCGCGTACAGGCCACTCGCGAGAACTTCCCCGACGCCCTCCGGCTCCTGACCGAGGTCCTCCGCGAGCCCTCGTTCCCCGAGGACGAGTTCGAGACCCTGAAGGAGGAGCAGCTCGCGCTGATGGAGAGCCAGAAGTCGGAGCCTCAGATCCGGGCGATGCTGGCGCTGCAGCGTCACCTGAATCCTCGCGAGCCCGGTCATCCCCAGTACGTGGCTACGATGGAAGAGACGATTGCGGAAATTGAGACGCTGACCCTGGACGAAGTCAGGGACTTCTACGAGAGCTTCTACGGGACGGGCGCCGCCACCATGTCGGTCGTCGGTGACTTCGCCGAGGACGACGCCCTCCGGATCGTCCGTGAAGGCCTCGGCGATTGGGTCGCACCCGTCACCTTCGCGCGGATCGACCGGGATTATGTGGATATTGCCCCCGGGGACTTCGAGATCGAGACGCCGGACAAGGCCAACGCAGTCTTCCTTGCGGCCCAGATCCTGCCCATCACCGACAGTCATGAAGACGTGGCCGCCCTGACCATGGCCAACTACCTGCTGGGCGGAGGATTCCTCAATTCCCGGCTCGCCACACGAATCCGGCAGGAGGAAGGCCTCAGCTACGGCGTCGCCTCCCAGTTGGTCTTCCACCCCATCGACGCGGCCGGTCAGTTCCTGGGGTTCGCCATCTACGCTCCGGAGAATCGCGACAAGGTCGAGGCGGCGTTTCTCGAAGAGGTCCAAAGGATTCTGGACGAGGGCTTCACCGAAGAGGAGGTGACCGCGGGCATCCAGGGCTACCTGCAGAACGCGAGCCTGCGGCGGGCGCAGGACCCGGGGCTGGCAACCATGCTGAGCAACAACCTGTACTTTGGCCGCACCATGGCATGGCAGGCCGAACAGGAAGACGCGATCCGGTCGCTGACCACGGAGCAGATCAATGCCGCCGTGCGCCGCTGGATCGATCCGGAGAAGATGACCTTCGTGAAAGCGGGGGACTTCGCCAAGGCCGCGCGAGTGATCCCGTGACCTGGATTTTGTCCACAGGCTTGCTACTCGAGGTGACCGGCCTCCTCCAGCAACTCGCGAAGCCTGGCCTCTCTGTCCGGGAGCGCCGTCCTGGCAATCGCGCGCGCCAGTCGGATTCGCTCCTCCTTGTTCACCTTGTCGAGCACTGAAATCGGAGTTCCATACCGCAACAGAATACGCTTGGCGTCGATCGCCACCGAATCTTCCACGCGAACCTCCTTACGGGACGACAACAGCAGACACGTCGGGAATATCGCCGTTTCCGGCAACGCGTGCCAAGCAGGTGCACGTCGCCGCGTCCCGCTGTCCGCCGGGCGTTTCGACCCATTATCTTCTCGCCATGACATTTCCCGTGCTTTCCCGCTCCGTTGAAGACTATCTGAAGGCGGTGTATTCCCTGAACGAACGGGGGAAGGCGGCCGGGACGAACGAGCTGGCACGGGCGCTGGAGATTCAGCCCGCGTCCGTCAGCGGCATGATCCGGCGGCTGGCCGAGGACGGGCTTCTCCAGCACGAGCCGTACCGGGGTGTGCGCCTCACCCGGCAGGGCCACCGCGAGGCGCTCAAGGTCCTGAGGCGGCACAGGATCATCGAGGCGTTTCTGGTGCAGCGCCTCGGGTACCCCTGGGACGACGTCCACGAGGAGGCCGAGCGCCTGGAGCACGCCGCATCCGACACGCTCATCGATCGCATGGCAGACGCGCTCGGAAACCCGACGACGGATCCTCACGGGGCGCCCATACCCACCCGGAGCGGCCGGATTGATCACCCTCCCGGCCGTTCTCTGGACGAGGTGTCGCCGGGCACACGGGTCCTGGTCCGGTCGGTTCCGGACGGCAATCGCGAGCGTCTGCGCTATTGCAAGTCGGTCGGACTGGTGCCGGGCGCGCGGGTCACGGTCGCGGACGTCGACGCCGACGGCGACTGCGTCGCGGTGGCCATCGGCGCCGGGACCGACCCCGTTTGGATCGACGGCACGGTCGCGCAGCGCGTGACGGTCTCGGAGTCGCCGCGGCCCTGACGGAATCGCGTGCGTCAGAGCCTACCGTCCGAGCCGCCGTTGACTCGTCTGGGCGCGATCTCCCGAACCGGGCTCGCCAGCGTTCCCACACCGCTGCTCGCGGCCCCGTCACTCGCCGCGCACCTGGGTGCGTGCGTGCGGATCTCCGTCAAGGCCGACGACCGCACGGGGCTCGGGCTGGGTGGCAACAAGGTCCGCAAGCTGGAATACGAACTGGCCCCCGAGCGACTTCGGGGTGTGACGGAACTGGTCACGTCGGGTGGACCGCACTCCAATCATTGCCGTGTCGTGGCGGCCGCGGCCGCCCAGCTCGGGCTGCGGTGCACCCTGGTCATCAACGGGCAGCCCGAGGACCCGACGCGCGGGAACGCCTGCCTCCACCGGCTACTGGGCGCGAGCATCGTGACCGTCCCGGAGCGCCAGGACCGCGATCCCGCAACGGAGGAGGAGGCCCGCCGCATTGGCGCGGCTGGAGGCAGGGCGCTGGTGGTTCCCCTGGGCGCATCGACCCCGAGAGGCGCGCTGGGCTACGTGCATGCGGCGGTGGAGATGCACCGGCAGCTCGACTCGCGGGCCCGCGTCTGGATCTTCGTGTGCACCTCTTCGGGCGGCACGCTCGGCGGCCTGATTCTCGGGTGCGCGCTGCTGGGCTGGCCCGTGCGCCTGGTCGGGGTGAGCGCCGACGAACCCGCCGGAGAGGCAAAGGACAAGGCGGTCGGCCTGGCGCTGGACGCAGCCCGTCTGCTCGGCGGCAAGGAGGTCGGCGACAGCGTTCGCACACTTGCCGACAGCGTGGTGACGACGGACGATTTCGTCGGTCCCGGCTATGGTGCCGCAACCCCCGCAGGGGACGAGGCGGCGCGGATCTTCGGTGCCCGCACGGGTCTGATTCTCGACCCGGTCTACACCGCCAAGGCGGCGGCCGCGATGATCGAATGGGTCAGGCAAGGGCGCGTGCCCGCGTCCGACCGGGTCGTCTTCGTACACACCGGGGGACATCCGGCCCTGTTCCGGTGACTCGCCCCGGGCGTCACATCTGCGACGGTTCCAGCGACAGCAGCCGGACCACGCGAACGGTCTGAACGTCCATTTCGTCGGATTCGATGTAGGCCATCAACCCGTCGGGTCCGAATCCGTCCGGAATACGGAGGCCATCGGCGGCCAGGGTGCCCATGTAGCGCCCATCCGGAGTCAGAACGTCCGTCGGCCCCTCTCCATCGCCCCCGGCGCCGGTGCGCGCAATCCAGATGCGGTCCCGGCGATCGACCGCCATTCCGGCGATTACGGGAATCTCCTGCGCAAAGACCATCGACTCGACCTGAGCGAGCATCATCTCCCGCATCTGCTCCTGGAAGCCCTCGGTGGCAAACGGCGTCGCCGCGGGTCCCACGAAGCGCAAACGGGGGCCGCCTCCGGACGATTCGCTGAACGTATCGCGGCGGCGCGCCCTCTCCGCTTCCATGATGGCGTCTGTCACGGCCTCGGGCGCGATCGGGCGGCCGACGCTTCCGGTCACCGTCCCGTCCCGCTCGATCAGCTTGACCTCGTACGCGGTGGAGTCCGCCACCACGACACGCCCGTCGGAAAGGACGCCGACGTGCAGTCCCGGATCGAAGGCACGCATCCTGCTGAATCGCAATTCCATGGTGCGCCGACCCTGCTCGTCGTTCCCCGCTACCTCGTCCTCCAGCTCGGTAGGCGGAAGGTTCCAGGCATGGTAGAGAACCGTCTTGCCGGATCCATCGAGTGAGAAAACGTCGATGGGGCGGCGAGGATCCTCTTCCTCTCCGTCGCCACCCGTCGCCTCGCCGGGCGCACCCGTCCGGATCCGGGGGCCGCCGGACGACACCAGACGTCCGTCCGGCAGCGGAAGGAGCATCGACCCCGGCCCGCCCCGCGACAGGTCGACCGGCACGCTTCGGACGAACTCGCCACGCTCGTCGAAGATCTCGAAGGCGCCGGGCAGACTGAAGTCGTAGACCACGAAACTGCCGTTGTCCAGAGCCGCTGCCGCCGTGGGGTTGCTGAACTCACCGGGCCCGTCGCCCGGCGTGCCGATCGTGCGCAGGTGGTCGCCGTCAGGACCGATCACGACGACGCGGCGAGCGCCCTCGTCGACGACGTAGAGGTTGCCGCCGGAATCGAAGACAGCCCCGGCGATCATGCCGAAGGTCTCCCAATCCTCCCCCGCAAGGGCGCCGGCGGTGAAAACCTCCTCTGTCGCCGCCATCAGGGGGATATCGACGGCGGAGTCCCCGGTGTCGGGTCCCGATTCGCCACAGGCGAGCGGGGAGAGGCAAAGCAGCGCGAGGGCCGGGTGGGGTTGTCGCAAAAGGCGCAGAGGGTCGTGCATCGCAGTCAGGCCTGTGGCTCGAGGACATTCGGGCACTCGGACAATCGGATGCCCGCGGCAACGCCATGGTTGCCCGACGCCGGGGCGGCTTTCCACAACCGGCACCGGTGCATACCTTCATCTCCCTACAAAAAAGGCCAAACGAACAGCCCTACGCCACACCGCAGGAGGAACCCATGGCCAGATCCACCCTGCGAGGACTGCTGCTCCTCGCCCTCGTCCCCCTAACGATCCCAACGGCCCTCACCGCCCAGAACGAACCCGACGGGACGCTCAAGCTCGAGACCTATCTCGACTGGGAGTGGGTGGCAAACCCCCAGATCTCCCCGGACGGGGGCCAGATCATCTACACGCACAGCTGGGTGGACAAGCAGAACGACCGCCGCAGTTCGTCGATCTACATCATGGACGCGGACGGGAGCAGGAGGCGCGTGCTCGTGGAGGACGGATCCTCTCCGAAGTGGTCGCCTTCCGGCGATCGGATCCTGTATACCGCGGAGGGCGATCCCGAAGGGACCCAGGTCTTCGTTCGCTGGATGGACGACGAAGGGCTCGCGACCCAGGTCACGCACGTCGAAAACGCACCTGGCAACGTGGAGTGGTCTCCTGACGGAACGCAGATCGCCTTCACGATGTCGGTGGATTCGGACAACCCCTGGCCCATCAGTCTGCCCGGGCGGCCCGACGGCGCCAGCTGGACCGAGGGGCCCAAGGTGGTCGACAGGCTCGTCTACCGGCGCGACCGTCGCGGCTATATCGACGAGGGCTACTCGCACCTCTTCGTCGTCCCGGCCGATGGCGGCACGGCTCGCCAACTCACCGACGGAGACTGGAATCACAACGGGGTCGCGTGGACACCCGACGGGGCGGAAATTCTCTTCACCTCGCTCCGCGTCGAGGACGCCGAGCACGAATGGCGCCAGTCCGACATCTATTCGGTCGCGGTGGCCGGCGGGGCGATCACCCGCCTGACGGATCGCTCGGGCCCGGACGGCTCACCCGTGCCCTCGCCGGACGGCAGTCTCATCGTCTACACCGGCAACGATCTGACCACCGATACCTACATCACGCGCAGGATCTACGTCATGAACCGCGACGGTTCGAATTCGCGGATGATCAGCGAGGGGTTCGACCGGCAGGCGTCGGGCATAATCTGGGCCCCGGACAACAGCGGCGTGTACATGACCGTGAGGAGCGAGGGAACCAGCAACCTCTACTTCGCGTCGGTGGATGGAGGCGTCAGGCAGCTCACCGAGGGCAACCACATGTTGAGCGTCGCGTCGATCGCGTCGGGGATGGCCGTGGGGACGCTGTCCGACTATCACCAGCCCGGCGACGTGGTGGCCTTCGCCCTCAACAGCCCCGACGGAATCACCCGGTTGACCGACGTGAACTCGGACGTCCTGGCCGGCGTGACGCTGGGCGACGTAGAGGAAGTGTGGTACAAGTCGGTCGAGGACTACGACATCCAGGGGTGGATCATCAAGCCGCCCGACTTCGATCCGTCGAACCAGTACCCCCTGATCCTCGCGATCCACGGCGGACCGCACGGCATGTACAACGTGGGCTTCAACTTCGGCTGGCAGAACCACGCCGCCAACGGGTACGTGGTGCTGTACACGAACCCCCGGGGCTCGTCAGGCTACGGCAGCGCCTTCGGCAACTCGATCAAGAACGCGTACCCCGGCAAGGACTTCGATGACCTGATGGCGGGCGTGGACCTGGTGGTCGACCGGGGCTACATCGACGAGCAGAACATGTTCGTGTACGGCTGCTCCGGTGGCGGGGTGCTGACCTCGTGGGTCGTCGGCCACACGGACCGCTTCGCGGCGGCCTCGGCGAACTGCCCGGTGACGAACTGGCTCTCCTTCGTCGGCACCACCGACGGCGCCTCATGGTACCGGAACTTCGAGAAATTCCCGTGGGAGGATCCCTCCGAACACCTGCGCCGCTCGCCTCTCATGTACGTGGGCAACGTGACTACGCCCACCATGCTCATGACCGGTGAGGGCGATCTGCGGACCCCGATGCCCCAGACGGAGGAATACTACCAGGCGCTGAGGGTCCTGAAGGTCCCCACCGCGATGATCCGCTTCAAGAACGAGTGGCACGGCACCAGTTCGACTCCCTCGAACTTCCTGCGGACCCACATCTACCTGCGCGAGTGGTTCGAGAAGCACAGAAGGGGAGGACGGGTGACCGACCAGTAGTCCCCCGGTCCTCGCACGAGGTACCGAGCGCCCTCGCTGGAACAGAAATCCGGTTCCGGCGGGGGCGTTCGCGGTTGTGGTGCGTAGCCGGCGCCTTGTGTGCGTGGCGCGCCTACCGCGCCGCGTAGATTCCCACCTTGAGAGGCGGGTCGACCCACCAGTGGAAATGGAAGCGGTTCTCGCCCTCCACGACCACCGCCTCACGCCGCTCCCGCGTCTTGGGCCAGTCGTCGCGCCCGTTGTGGACGACCAGGACCTGCCCCGGTTCCAGCCTCGCGACCCACTGCCCGAGCGCGCGCTCCAGGCTGCGCAAAAGGTCCCTTTCCGCGTGCCGCTGCACTTCGGCGTCGGCGTCCGCTCCGATTTCGCCCGTCTCCAGCACCTCGTAGCGGGCATCGAAATCGGCAGCGGGGATCGAAAGGACACGGTCGCGCATGAAGCCGATCTCGTTGATCGCCGTCGGATTGAAGTTCGTCTCGACGCTGTGGTATGCGTTGCCGTATCTCCGCAGAATCATTGCTTTCGTCCCGGTGTGTCATGGCTCAAAAGCGCGGCCAGTTCGTCGGGATCGAGACGCTTGCCCGCCTGGCTGCCCATGCCGCGCCCCGAGCGCGTGCGCTTGCGCGCGGGTTCCCGCCGCGCCATTACCGCCCCGCCGGCAAAGTCGAAATCGGGGTGGTGCACCTTGTCGAGCCTGCGTTCCAACTGGTGTTCCAGCGTACGGAAGGCCCCGAGGTCCGCCGCCGTGACGAACGTGACGGCCTCGCCGGTCGCGCCCGCCCTGCCCGTGCGGCCGGTGCGGTGCACGTAGTCGCCGGGGTCCCGGGGAACGTCGTAGTTCACCACGTGTGAGATCCCCTCGATATCGAGTCCGCGCTGCGCGATATCGGTCGCGACCAGCACCCTGACCTCGCCCGCAGTGAAACGCTCGATCGCACGGGTGCGGTGGCGCATGTGCCGGTCCGAATGGATCACGTCGGAAGAGACGCGGGCACCGTCCAGCCGCGACTTGAGGGTGTCGGCGCCGATCTTGGTCCGGGTGAAGACGAGCACCTGGTCCCAGCCCGGCTGCCCGAGCAGATGAATCAGCAGGTCCGGCTTCCTGTCGGGGCGAACCGAGTACGCGATCTCGGAAATACCCTGGGCAAGCGTGCCCGAAGGGGTCACCTCGACCCAGGCGGGATCCCTGGTCATGCGCAGCGCCAGATCGTGGACGGCGTTGGGCATCGTGGCCGAGAAAAGGAGGGTCTGCGGCCGCTTGCCCAGACCGCGCACCACGTCTTCGATCTGGGGGCGGAATCCCATGTCGAGCATCCGGTCGGCCTCGTCCAGAATCAGGAATCGCACACCCTTCAGCTTCGCCGTTCCGCGCTTCTGCAGGTCGATCAGCCGGCCGGGCGTGGCGACAATGACTTCATCTCCGCGCTTGAAGGCCTTGACCTGGGGCTCGTAGGAAACGCCTCCGCATACCACGGTCCCACGAATGCCCGTGCCCAGCGACAGCGCCTCGGTGTCCTCGCAAACCTGGTGCGCCAGCTCGCGGGTGGGGCACAGGACCAGCACCTGAAGTCCCTCACCCTCGGTCAGTCTCTCCAACGCGGGCAGCATGAACGCACCGGTCTTGCCCGTGCCGGTGCGCGCGATGCCGACGACGTCTCTTCCGCCCATGACCAGGGGGATTGCCTGCCGCTGAATGGACGTCGGCTGCGTCCAGCCCTGGGCTTCCACCGCGGCCATGCGCGTTTCCGAAAGGCCGAAGCCCGAAAATCCTGTTGATTCGGTCAAATGCTGTTTCTTGATGGCCCGCGCGTCCTGTTGCCGCCGGTTGCCGTCCGGTTGGAGGATCCGCGCCAGGCGCTTCATTCCCCGACCAATGTAATACCTTCAGGAATGTCCGACTCCACAACCGACTCCCGGACCTCGGTTCTCTTCGTGTGCCTCGGCAACATCTGCCGCTCGCCACTGGCCGAGGGGATCTTCAGGCACCAGGCGGAGCTCCGGGGGCTGGCGGGCCGCTTCGAGGTCGATTCCGCGGGCACGGGCGCGTACCATGCCGGCGAGCCCGCCGACTCCCGCTCCGTCGCCGTGGCGGCGTCCCGGGGCGTTCGCCTTGCCGGGACCGCCCGCCAGGTTGTCATGGACGACTTCGAACGCTTCGACCTGATCGTGGCCATGGACGAGAGCAATCAGCGCTCGCTGGACCGGCTGCGAGACGGAGGGGCGCGCCGGGACAGCGGGCGTCGGCAACGCGGCCGCGGCGGGGCAACACCTCGTGGCGACCGGAATCGGGCCCGTATCGTCATGATGCGCGACTACGACCCCAGTGGCGGCGATTCGGACGTGCCCGATCCCTATTACGGGGGTGCGGGAGGCTTCGAACGGGTCTACCGCATACTGGAGCGGGCCTGCGGCGGGCTGCTTGACGAACTGGCCGGATCGAAGCGCTGAGGTTGTGCGGCAGCGGTGATCGAGGCCGTACTCGAAGGGGCCTGCCGGGCCGCGGGTCTGGATCCGTCGTCGGTGGAATCCGCGCGGCCCCTCGGCGGAGGTTGCATCAACAACGCGCTGAAGGTGCGCACGACTGCGGGCGACTTCTGCCTGAAGTGGAACGCCGGTGTCGGCCGGGACTTCTTCCGGTTGGAGGCGGAGGGCCTGTCGGCGCTGGCAGCCTGCGAAGCGGTGGACGTCCCTCGTGTGATCGCTCTCGGCGGCGACGAGGACGCAGTCCCCTGGCTGCTCCTCGAATGGATTGAGCCGGCGCGGGCAACCGGCGACACCTGGCGGCGATTGGGACATCGGCTGGCCCGATTGCACCGCACGCCCCCACGCCGCACAGGCGGGTTCGGCTGGCACCGCGACAATGTCATCGGATCCCTGCCGCAACCGAACCGGTGGACGGATGGATGGGCGGAATTCTGGACTGAACTGCGCATCCTGCCGCTTGCACGGGAGCTGGGTGCGGACGGAACGCTGTCGCGGAGTCCGCTCGCCCTCGTGGAGCGCGCCGCGGCCCGGATGGGCGGCCTGCTTGCCCCCGCGGCCGCCGCCGATGGACCCTCGCTGCTGCACGGCGACCTCTGGTCCGGCAACGTCCTGTTCGGCCGGAGACGCGCCGCGCCGGATACGGGCCCGCCTCCCGACACGGAGGACCGCGCGGCACGTGCAAATGCACCGACCGCGGATGCCCGCCCGTTCCTGATCGACCCGGCCGTCTACGTCGGCCACCGCGAGGTCGACCTCGCCATGTGCCGGCTGTTCGGCGGGTTCGGCGCGCCGTTCTACGACGCCTACGAGGCCGCCTGGCCGCTGCAACCGGGCCACGAGCGCCGCCTGCCGGCGTACCAGCTCTATCCGCTCCTCGTTCACGCACGGCTCTTCGGAGGGGCGTACGTGGCGTCGGTGGCGAGGGCGGCACAGGCGGTGCTCGACGCACGCGCCTGACCGGGCGGGCTGGCTGCTACCGACGCACCGCGAGCAACAGGCCGTCTCCGACGGGCAGGATCGTGGCGTCGAACCGGGCGTCGGCCGAGACGACGCGGTTGAAGCGGTGGAGCTGCGCCGCCAGTTCGTCGGAATCGGGTTGCAGCACCCTGCCCGCCCTAAATGCGTTGTCGGCCAGGACCAGCCCTCCCGGCCTGAGCAGTGTCGCCGCCACTTCGAGGTACGTGGTGTAGCGCTCCTTGTCAGCGTCCAGGAAGACCACATCGAACGACCCCTCGGGTCCCAGCTCGGACATCACCGCCACCGCGTCTCCGACGCGTATGTCGACCCGGTCGCTCACGCCCGCCGCCGCGACCGACCTGCGCGCGACCGCCGCATGGTCCGCGTTGATCTCGATCGTGGTCAGTCGGCCATGCGGAGGGAGCGCCCGCGCGATCCAGACGGCCGAGTACCCTGCCAGCGTGCCCACCTCCAGGACGCGACGCGCGCCCGCCGCCCGGACCAGCACCTGAACCGCGCGCGCGGTGGCGGGCGGGAGCTGGATCCGGGGCATCCCGGCCTCGTCCGCGCGGCGACGTATCTCGCGCAGCACGGCATCTTCGCCCGCAAAGTGGCGCTGCACGTACAGATCGAGCGCGTCGTGGTCGAGTTCCGAGGGCTCCGGCGCGCCCGAAGGAACGCGTTCGGCCCGCTCGGCGGAGTCGTCGCGCCCGCTCATCGCCGGGACAGCACCCGCGCCATGCGCCGCACGCCCTCTTCGATCTCCTCGTCCGAAGACGCCGTGCTCATGCGCGCGTACCGCGCGTCACCGAACGCCTCGCCCGGCACGATCGCCACGCCCGCCTCCTCCAGGACGCGGGTGCACACATCGCCCGCGCACGTCACCTCGCCGTCGAAGAGGCCGTCCACGCGAAAGTAAAGGTAGAATGCGCCTCCCGGGCGGATATACGCACACCCCGGGAGGAGTTCGTCGAAGAGGCGCGCCACCAGGTCACGGCGACGACGGAACGCGGCCACCATGCGGTCCCGGTCGCGCACACCCTCTTCGCCGCGCGTCAGGCCCTTCAGTGCGGCGATCTGGGAGGGGGTGGCCGCGTTCAGGGACACGTGGCTCTGCAACGCCGACATCCTGGTGGCCAGCTCGCGCGTCGTGTAGGAGAAGCCGACCCGCCACCCCGTCATGGCAAAGGCCTTCGACATCCCGTTCGTCACGACCAGGTCGCCCACGCGATCCGGGTCGAGGTCGAGCGCGCCCGGCGCCTTCCCACCTTCGCCGTAGTGGATCTCCTGGTAGATCTCGTCGGATATCAGGGTGATGCCACGTCCCCCCGCCCACTCCGCGATCGCGGCCAGTTCGGACTTCGAGTAGACGGCCCCGGTCGGGTTCGAGGGCGACGACAGGATCAGTCCCTTCGCGTTCGCGGTGGCGGCCGCCTCCAGGTCGTCGGGTGTCAGCAGGAAGTCGCGGCCCTCGCTCCCCATCACGGGCACCGAGTCGGCTCTGGCCAGGGTCACCATCTCGGGATAGGACGTCCAGTACGGCGATCCGATGAGCACTTCGTCGCCCGGCCCGAACAGACAGAAGCACGCGTTGAACAGAGACTGCTTCGCCCCCGCCGAGATCACCACGCGCGCGGGATCGGCCGGGTAGCCCGTTCCGGCGGTCATGTATTCGGCCGCAGCGGCGCGCAACTCCGGAAGACCCGCAGCGGGAGTGTACCGCGTGCGCCCCTGGCGGATGCCGTCGATCCCCGCCCCGGCGACCGCCTCGGGGGTGCGGAAGTCGGGCTCCCCCGCGCTCAGGTTGATGATGTCCCGCCCCTCGGCCGCCAGCTTCTTCGCCAGCGTGCTCACGGCAACGGTGGCAGAGGGCCGCAGCTTCGCGATGTTTTCGGAGTAGGTCATGGGTTAGTCTTATGGTCCCCGCTGAGGAAGAATGACAACGAAATGAAGCTCCACCCGCGCACGTCCGACAATCGGCACACCCATGTGCGTTGGCAACCCCGGCCACGCTGACCGCCGGCCCCGCAAATGGCCACCCGAACGCGCGTCTTTTTCTTCGACTTCACCGATCCCGGATCGTACCTCGCCAGTCATCTCCTGGACGAGGGAGGCGTCGCCGACCGCTGGGAGTGGCGCGGCCTCGAGCTGCGGCCTCCCCCGCGGGCGCTCGTCGATCCGACCGATCCGGACTGGCGGTCCTACCATGCGCTGATCGCCGACAGCGCGGGCAAGCGGGGCCTCCCGATGAGTACGCCACGGTTCGTTCCCTGGACCCGCAAGGCCCATGAACTCGCCGAGTTCGCCCGCGAGCAGGATTGTTACCAGGCCGTCAAACGCGCACTGTTCGAAGCCCACTTTGTCGACCGAACGGACATCGGGCGGATAGATTTGCTGGTCGAGATCGCGGGCGCGGCCGGGCTGGACCGTTCCGGCGCCAGGGCGGCGCTGGACGTCGATCGCCATGCCGCGACCGTGTTGCGGCACAGGGAACTTGCGAAGAAGTGGGACGTGGAGGAGGTTCCGGCGGTCGTGCACGGAACGCGGCGAATCGAAGGATTGAAGTCGCCCGCGCGGCTGTTGGAGTGGACGCGCCGGGCCGGGATCGAACGGATTGCAGAGCAAGAGGAGCTACAGTAGAGCAATGGCGGGATACGAGCGCAAAACGGCACTGGCACCGGCGGAAGTGCTGCAAAAGGCCGAGGAGTGGCTGCCGGACTACATCGGTCTGAAGCGGTCGAAGCAAACGTCCCACGGGGCCACCTACACGGGCAAAGAGGGGACGGTCGTCCTGAGCGCCCACCGGCACGGCCCGTTTACCGACGTCACCGCTCGCACCGACCAGCTTCGGACCTCGCGCATGGACTACGAGGTCCAGCGCTTCCTGAACTGTCTGCCGTATGAATACGGCGACGCGGGGGGCCCTGGCTCCGGCGATCCGGGCAGGCCGAAGTGACCGAAACCACGCCGTGCGCCCCGGCGCAGCGCAGTTGAGCACCATGGCGAGCCCCGTCTCCTTCGACGAATTGCCGCTCGGTCCCGAGACCGTGGCCGCGCTCGCGGCCGAGGGGATCGAGACGCCTACGCCCTTTCAGGCCGCAGCCATCCCCGTCATTGCGCGCGGCAACGATCTGCTCGGCCGGGCGGGTCCCGGCAGCGGCACGATGGTGGCCTACGCCGCCCCCCTGATCGAGCGTCTCGAAGGGGGCGCGGGCTCCCCCGTCTGCCTCGTCCTGTGCACGGGCCGGCGCCAGGCCACCGAACTCGCGCGTTCGCTCGCACGCCTGTGCGAAGCGGCCGGCATCCGTGTCGCCGCCCTGACCGACCGGTGGAACCTTCCGGAACGGGCAGACATCCTGGTCCTGCCCGCCGACCGCTTCCGAGCCGCGTACGACGGGACCATCGCACCGCAGCGCCTCAAGGCGGTTGTCTTCCACGACGGCGACGGGGTCGTCGCCAGTGTCGCCGCGGACCACCTGGAAGCCTTTCTCGGAAGCTTGCCCGGCGACTGCCAGCGCATAGTGTGCGGCTTGCCGTTCGGACCCGCGCTGCACTCGCTCGCAAAGCGGTTTACGCGGCGCGCGGTCAGCGTCCCGCCACGTCCACCGCCCGGCACCAGGGCCGACCGCCGCCCGGCCGGCCCGAAGCGGGAGCGCCACGCAGCCGCCAAAGACCAAAGCCGCTCGCTGCAGGTGGTGGTGACCGCCGACAACCGCGCCGAATCCGTGCTCGACCAGGCCGCCGAGCTGCTTCAGGGCCCGGTGCGTCACGTGCTGGTGTACACGGCTTCGGCCGATCAGGCGGCCGACCTGGGCGACTTCCTCGCAACACACGGCTACCTGCCCGGACCACCGGGCGACGAGTCCGTGCCGGTGTGGGTCTCGCCCGGCGAGGACGCGGCCGCGAGGGAAGCCCTGGATGCCGCAGCCGATCCCGCCGCCGTCGCAACGCTGTCGGCGTCGGTGCCCCCCGGGGCCGAAATCGCCGCGATTCGTCACGGGGCCGGCGGTCCGGCCCGCGTACTGTCGGAGATTCGCGAGCTCGCGCACCTGAAGGACGTGGCCGCGGAAGCGGGCCTTGCCCTGAAACGGTTGCGGCCGGAGCGCCCGCCACGCGTCTCGACGGCGCTGGACAAATTGGGCGACGACCTTCACGAAGCGGCGCGGGCCGCGGAGATTGCGCCGTACTACCTGCTCGTCGAGTCGCTTCTGGACCGATTTTCGGCGGCCGAGGTTGCCGCGGCAGCTCTTTTATTGCTCGACCGCAAGACGTCGAAGAAGGACACGTCCGCCGTGGGGGCCGGCAGTGGCGCGGCCCCGGAGAGCTGGGTCAGGCTGTTCGTGTCGGCGGGGCAGCGGGACGAGGTCGGGCCGCGCGAGTTGCTCGGAGCCCTCACCAATCAGTCCGGCGTGCCGGGCAACCGGGTCGGCCGAATCGACGTGCGCGAAAGCCATTCCCTGATCGAGGTGCGCAAGGGAGACGCGAAAGCGGTGATCTCGGCGCTGAACGGCACCACGCTGGGCGGACGCAGCCTGCGCGTCGACTACGACCGCGCGAAGGACAGACGGCCTGCCGGCGGAGGCCGCCCGCCCCAGGGGAATCGGCGCCCGGTCAGGCCGCCATTTCGTCCCGGCGGCGGCGGAACATCCGGTAAAGGAAGTAGCCGGCCGCGACGAACAGACCGATCTTGAAGGCCATGGCCATGAAGCCGAACAACATCCCGAGCAGGGGAATCGCGGCCGCCATGAGCAGCTTCAACAACACTACGCTCACGGCTCCCGTGACCGCGACTGCGCCCAAAGTCCTCACCATCTGCATTTCCTGATCTCCTCTATTGCCGGGGCCGCCCCGCGCTCACTGCGCGTCGGCCCTTTCGATACACTGTTCTCGGTCCGCCCAGCCCCTGTCAACCCGGGACTGCTCCGGGCTGTGCGTCTCCCTACCGCCTGAACCGGTAGGAAAGTTTCATGAAGACGCCCTCGGCTTCGGGACGGATGTCGCGGAAGCGGAACGCCTCCATGTCCTCCATCCGGCGCGTGTATCCGATGAAGAAGACCGTACCCGGGGTTGGCTCGTAGCTCAGCAGCGCCTCGATCGAGAAGTCGTTCGACTCCGACGCTCCCCCAAAGCACGCGCTGTCTGAACAGAGCGACAGCTCCCGCCCGGCCAGCGGACTGAGGAGCACGTCCCGCCGCTGGCTTCCGTATTCCACGATGCCCCGAATGAAGAGCGCACGGTTGAACTGGTACTGCGCCCGGGCCCGCGGGATCGTGGCCCTCGAATAAACGGATCCATCGCGCTTCCGGAAGAGGCTGGTGTGCCTGACGCCCACTTCGCCGCTGAGGTTCGCCGTGGGGAAGAAATTCAGGCCAGCGTCGCCCGACCAGGAATCCGCCAGGTCGACCGGCGTGTCCGTCGTGAACTCGAAGAGCGGCGACTCGGAACGCGTGAACCGGATGGTTCCGCGCACCCGGTCGAACGAGTTGATCCACAGGAACACCGTCCCCGAATTCAGGCCCTGAAAAAGCGACTGGTTGGGGTAGAAGGGCTCGTAGTGTCCGCCCGGACCAAGGACGTAGAGCCCCCGGTAGTCCTCCTGCCCGACCGAGAAGTACGTTCGCGAGAAGTTGCCGAAGACCGTGATGTTCCGGCGAAACGAGACGCTCCCGCCCAGCCGGACCCGCTGCTCCTCCGGCCGGGAAAAGTCCCAGAAGTCGTCGTGATCCCAGAATCCCTCGGTTTCGATGCTCGGACCCCAACGCTCGATCAGGTCCCCCGGCCGGCCGCGGAAGTTGTAGCTGACGCGCGACCTGACCTGCGCTGCCCCGTTCCGCCGAATGAAGCCGCTGCCCGCAACGAAATCGTTGCTCAGGTCCTGCAGACCGAGTTCGAACTGGAGATTCCGTCCGGAACGGGCCAGCTGCATCGAGAACAGCCCGCCGTGAGCGGCGTGCGGTTCACCGTCCGCCGTACGGCTGCCCGCGGCCATCAGCGTAACCGTGTACCGGTCCCTGATCTGGAACCGTCCGTCCACGCCCGCGACCCGGTTGAACCGGTTCCCGTGATACGTGCGGTCCGTGTATACCATGCCGACGTTGGAGGTGGTGCCGAGATCACGCCGCAGCCGGAAGATGTTGACGACCGGATTTGCAGTGCCGTCCAGGTTGTCGGGGTCGCCGACTTCGTCGACCGCGCCCAGGTATCCGGCGTTGAAGCTTCCGATCTTGCCCTGCAGCTTGGCGCCCGCCACCGGATTGATGATCGAGCGCGTGTACACGAGCTGCTGTGGGAGCCGGAAGATCTCGGTGCCCTCGAGGAAGAACGGGCGCTTCTCGCGCAGGAAGAGGGCAAAACGCTCGTTGACCGCAATCTGGCCGGCGTCGGCTTCGACCTGCGAGAAGTCCGGGTTGTAGGTCCCGTCCAGGGTCAGGTTGGAGGTGATCCCATAGGTCAAATTGAGGCCGAAGTCGCCGTCCACTCCGCTGCGCTGGAGCCCGCCGGTGTCGCTGTCGTACGTCCCCTGTCTTGACAGCGTCTGCACCGGATTGATCTCCAGGAACAGTCCGGGATCGAGTTCACGAAGACCGGTGAGCCTGCCGAACTGCTCCATCTTGTTGGCGATGTTAGCGGTCACCGGAGCCCAGGACTCGGTGTAGCCGTTGCGCGCGATCCTGCGCTCGATCTGAAGTCCCCAGTCCTGCAACGGCGCCTCGCGGAAGCGTATGCTCTTCAGCGGCACCTTCACCTCGACCGCATAGCCCCAATCGTGGAGCTTGCCGTCCGAATCCCATACGAAATCGGGATTCCAGTCGATGGGTGCACCGAACCGGCGTTCCCGGCCACCGCCGCCCCCGACGACCCATAGTCCGTCCTGTTGAACGCCGTACGGATTGACCATGATGACGTAGCCCCGCCGACGGTCGTTGAACGTGTCCACGATGAACCGCACGTAGTCGTCGGAAAAGCCGAACGAGTCGCGGTCGCCAAGCGTGGCGCGGACGCCGCCCTCCAAGTCGTCATACGCCTTGACGGCGAAGTAGATCGCGTCGTCCGTGACCAGCACGCGCGCTTCCGTGCGCTGGGTCGCGGGCACGCCTTCGACCGGGTCGAACTGGGTGAAGCCAGTGAGAACCGCGGCGCTCTCCCAGGCGGCTTCGTCGATCTCGCCATCGATGAAGATATCGGCTTCCGCCACCCAGGGGTTCGGTACGTCCAGCTGCCCCGCGCTGCCATCGTAGACGACGGCTTCGGCCGGGTCGCCCGCGCCGCGGCCGGGAGCGTTGTCGTGGCGGAGCGCGGCGTCTTGCGCCGCTGCCGCCGTTGCGACGGTCATCGTCGCGAGAAGTGCTATCATCGATTCGTGAATCTTCCGCCCGAACGGGGATGGGAGATGGTGGGTCCGGGAGCGCCAGGTCAACGACGAAGTTCGCGGACGAGGTTCGCGCTACCAGACCCCGAGGACACTCCGGCCGCGGATACCGTTGAAGATGGATCAATTCCGGAATCGCGAAAAGCGAGCGCTGCTTCGGATGGTCGCCGGCGGCGAGGAGAATCCGGCGTGCCCGCGTTGCGGCGGGCGCTGTTCGGTGATCCGCACCGGGACGCGGGAGGACGTCTCCTACGTCAGGGACAGGGTCGTGATCCGGTGTTCCGGCTGCACGCGGACCCTGGCCCTGGAGGCCGGGTACCTGGACGGGCGCGGCGATTGACGGCCGGGGCCGGAGGTCCCCACAGTTGACGCCTCCGATTCTCGAAACGCAGAGACAATCAATGGTGTGCCACGACCGTCCAATGGGACTCGCTGCAGCCGGCCTGGCCCTCGCCATCCTCGCGGCCTGGAATGGGCCGCTGAGGGCCCAGGACGAAACCGGCGGGGACCCCGTTGGGGGCCCGCTGGTCCTCGAGTTGTCCTCGAGCGTCCGTGCCATCGGGCTCGGCGGGGCGTTCTGGACCGGGGAAGGAGCGAACGCGGTCCTTCATCACCCGGCCCTGATCGCGGGCGAGGGCTTCGGCGGCTCCCGGACGAGGATCGGCGGGGCCACGCACCTCGCACTTAGCGGAAGCGGGGCCTGGCTGGGGGGTGCCGTCGCGGCAGGCATCTCCTTCCTGGAGTACGGGACCTCTGCCGAATCGCCGCTGGCGCTTCCCCGCGAGGCGGCCGCCCTGATCGGCGGCGGCCACATGTCCGCATCCGAGTACGTGGCGGCGCTGGGCTTTGCCGACGAGGTGCTCGGCGTGGACGTGGGGGTGGCGGCAAAGCTGGTCGGCCAGCGCCTGGGCGGACTGGCAGGCAACACGGTGGCGATGGATCTCGGCGTGGCGAAGTCGATCGGGCGTGTGAGCACGGCTCTGACCGTGCAGAACCTGGGACGCGGGCTGAAGGTGGGCCGCTACGAGGTGCCGTTGGCGCGCCGCGTGGTGGTGGGCGCCGGAACGGCCGGGCGGGCGCCGGTGGGGCCGCTCGACATCGGCGGTGCGGTTCAGGTCGTGCGCGAGAGCGACGGCGAAATCGTGCCGGGTGCGGGACTGGAGATCGCGTGGTGGCCGGTGCAGCGCCGGATCTTCATCGTGCGGATCGGGGCGATCCGGGTGGCGGATGAGCACGGCTCGCCGCTCACGTTCGGCTTCGGGTTCGAGGGCGACCGCATCCGGATCGACTACGCGCAACGCGACTACGGCTACGAGGATCTCGGGGCGTTGTCGCACAGCATCGGGATCGCGTTCAGGTAGGGGGCGGTCGGCGGGCACGATCCCGCTGCCGCACGCTGGACGGCCCGCTCACCCCCGCGGCACGCGCGCCGCCCGGAACCCCGGGTGGAGTTGTGCCAGCCCGACGTCATCCAGCACCACGGTACCCGCCCCGGTTCCGTCGAAGACCAGCGCCACCGCACGGAGCGCGGCCGGGTCGAAGGCGGGGTTGTCGGCCGCAAAGTCACCCAGCGGGATGGAAAAGTGCTGCAGCACCAGCTCCCAGGGGTTGGCGAAGCGGTTGTCCTCCAGGTCGCTGCGACGCAGGACGCGGATCGTGAGCGGTCGGCGCAACGGGCCGTAGTCGGTGAGGCTCACCCGCGCGGTATCGCCGTCCGCGTCGATCGCCGCGACGGTCAACTCCAATGGCGGTTTCTCCTCGTCGCCGTCGCCATCTCCCCGACGGTCCCTGTCGGCTTCGGCTTCCGGGCGGTCACGGTCGCCCTCATCCCCCTCCCCTTCCCCCTCCCCCGAGTCCGGATTCCTGCGCGGCCCCGGCTCCTCATCGAGGGCGCCCATGTGCATCTCGAGGGTGGTCTCGTCGCCGACGGCCCACTCCTGCGAAAGTCCGGCGGGCAGGGCAATGGTGAAAACGGACGGTGGGGCGGGCTCGTCGGAACCCCGGTAGCTGTTGTTCCAGCCCAGCCACACCGCCTGGTTGACCTGCGACGACGAGGTGGTCGGGCGGTTGCTGGAACGGAGGTCCATGCGGCCCTCGCGCCAGGTACTGAAGTCGGCCCCGTGGAGGGTCACCCCGGCAACCGATCCCGTGGTGACGTCGATGTCCTCCTCGAAGTCGGCCAGGGGGCGGAACGACGAATCCATGAACCGCGTAATGTACATCGTTTTCGGCAGCCACCCGCCCGCCACGCGGTGGTCGCGGAACAGGGGGCGGTAGCGGTCGTCGCCCTTCAGCGTGATATCCAGGAACGCCGAGACGAAGACGCGGCCGAACTCGCGCTGGTCCTCGGGCGGGAGCAGCCCGCGGAGTTCGAGGATGCGGGGGCTGCGCGGGCCGTTGTCGTGCGCGCCCCACACCGTGTTCCACTGCCCGTGGTTGGCCCGGTAGACGTACACGGCCGATTTGAACATGCCGCTGCCCGGTCCGCGCGTGAACTGCACCCGGTTGAAGAGCCGCAGTCCGTGGAAGCTCGTCACGTCGCCGTCGTGCGACCCGTGGAAGACGAGGTAGTTGATGTCGCTTAGCGGGGCGCGCTGGTCGGCGGGCAGGTACTGTCCGTCCACGGGAGCGATCGAGATGACCGACTTGATGTCGAACCCGAAGTCGAATTCGAGGGACGCGTCGTCCGGGTAGCGGGTCAGATGGTTGAAGGCGGCCGCGAGCGCCACGGCCTCGCCGCCCCGGGAATGGCCGATGAGCCCGATGTTGCGCATGTCCACCCGGCCGTGGAAGGGCCCGTCCGGGTCCTCGTTGAAGCGCCGCCAGGCCTGCAGGTGCTTGAGCAGCAGCCAGCCGCGCCCGTCGTTCTCCTGGCGGATGCCGCCGTTGATGAAGTTCATGTCCACCGACGCGAGGATATGGCCGCGGCTGGCCAGGAGCTCGCCCAGCCAGTCGTACCCGGGATCCGAGAAGTCGCGCATGTTGTGGTTGCCGTGCACGACCAGAACGAGCGGATGCGGGCCGGGGTCGTCGGGGTACCAGACGCGCGCGTTGATGGGGAAGCTGTCGGGCGAGAACCCCCAGTAGCTGTTTCGGGACTCCGCCGAGGCACCGAGGCTGACCAGCTTTGAGGCGTCGACGGTCTCGGTCACGATCGCCACCGAGTCGCGGTACTCGGGGCGGTTCCTGTCCGTGCCGCTGCCGTAATAGAGGGTAAGGACGTCGTGGGGGCCGGGGAGCGCGGGGTTGGGCTGGTCGAGGTGGTGGCCGGACAGGACGGTGGCCGCGTCAGAGGGGCTGAGCTCGAGCGAGCCTGCGCATGCGGTCGCGAGGGCGGCGGCGACGGCAGCGGGCGTGAGTCTCGTGGCGGCGTGTCCCATGCGGGGCATACTCGGGGAGATTCGCCCGTTGAGCAAGCGCCCGGCTATCGTATGGGAGGCGAACCATCACCACGCAGAGTCCGGCCATCCCCCACCACCGGCGACGGCAGCCATGGCGACACTCAAGCGCGAACTCGGGCTGTTCGACGTGTACGCGATCGCGACCGGCGCCACGCTGAGTTCCGGTTTCTTCCTGCTGCCCGGTCTCGCGGCGGCGCAGGCCGGAAGCGCAATCCCCTTCGCGTACCTGCTGGCGGGTCTCGTGCTCCTGCCGGGCATCCTCAGCATGGCGGAGCTGGCGACCGCAATGCCGCGGGCGGGGGGAATCTATTACTTCCTCGACCGCAGCATGGGCCAGCGGGTGGGGGCGATCGGCGGCTTCGGCACCTGGACCACGCTGACGCTCAAGTCCGCGTTCGCGCTGGTCGGCCTCGGCGCCTACCTGCAAGTCTACTTTCCCGACGCACCCGCCGGTCCGATCGCCATCGCCTTCGCATCGGGCTTCGCCGCCGTAAACCTCTTCGGCGCGAAGGCGACGAGCGCCGTGCAGCGCGTCCTGACCGTGGTGCTTCTGGCCATGCTCGGCTGGCTGATCGGCACCGGCGTAACCGCGGTGGACCCGCGAGCCTTCGACGGCGCATTCGACCTGGGCGCGTCACCGTTCTTCGCCACCGTGGGACTGGTGATCGTGTCCTACATGGGGCTCACCCACGTGGCCTCGGTCTCGGAAGAGGTGAAGAATCCGGACCGCAACCTCGCGCTGGGCATTCTGCTGGCCTTCGCGACGGTGCTGCTCGTGTACGTGCTCGGCACCTGGGCGATGGTGGGGGCGGTCGGTGTCGAGGCGCTCTCCGCCGGAGACGGCGACCTGGCTCCCGCGGCATCAATGGCCAGGGTCGTCGCGGGCCCCGCCGGAGAGGCCGTCATGACCGTGGCCGCCATCCTCGCCTTCGTTTCCGTGGGCAACGCCGGGGTCCTGTCGGCGAGCCGCTATCCGCTGGCCATGAGCCGCGACCACGTGCTGCCGGCGGCGCTGCGCCGCATCAGTCGCTGGGGGACACCCTGGGTGGCCGTCCTGGCCACGGTCGGCCTGATCGTCCTGTGGCTGATGCTTTTCGACCCGTCGGGCATCGCGAAGCTCGCGAGCGCCTTCCAGCTCATCATGTTCGCGCTGGCGTGCCTGGCAGTGATCGTCATGCGCGAAAGCGGCCTCGCGCCCTACGACCCGGGCTTCCGCGCCCCCTTCTACCCCTGGGTTCAGATCGTGGGCATCGTCATCCCGCTCCCGCTGATCGTCCAGATGGGCTGGATGGCCACCCTCCTCAGCGTCGTTTTCGTGGCCTTCGGCATCCTCTGGTACAGCATCTACGCCCGCGACCATGTCCGCCGCGAGGGCGCGATCTACCACGTCTTCGAGCGGCTGGGGCAGCAGCGCAACCAGGGGCTGGAGCGCGAGCTGCGCCAGATTCTGAAGGAGAAGGGCGTGCGCGACGCCGACCCCTTCGAGGAGCTCATCGCGTCCTCGGATGTTCTGGACTACGAGAGCGCCGTTCCCTTCTCGAGGCTGATGGATCGCGCGTCGCAGGCGCTTTCCCGCCAGTTGGGGGTGAGCGCCGACGTCCTGGCGCAGGGACTTCTGGAAGGCGTCGGCACCGGTCTCACGCCGATGTCCGAGGGCGTCATCCTGCCGCACCTGCACCTGGACTCCATCCGCAGGCCGCGCATGGTCCTCGCCCGCGTTCGCGGAGGCATCGAGATCGACACCGGCGAGCCCGACGTGCCACCGGCCGAGGACGAGCTCATCCAGGCCGCCTTCTTCCTCGCGAGCCCCGCAGCCGACCACGGCCGCCATCTGCGCACCCTGGCCCAGATCGCGGGCCGCGTGGACGACGAGAGCTTCCTGACCGAGTGGCTCGAGGCCGAAGACAACCTGGAACTGCGCGAGGTCATGCTGCGCGATGAACGCATGTTGATCGTGGAGGTGCTGTCGGAGGGGGCGAGCAGCACGCTGGCAGGGATGACGATTGCGGAGATGGCGTTGCCCGAGAGCACGCTCGCGGCGATGATCCGGCGCCGCGGACAGCTGGTCGTCCCTCACGACGACACCGTGGTCGAGCAGGGCGACCGTCTGACGATCCTCGGCTCCCCCCGCGACATTATCGACCTGCGGCACCGCTACGACGTGCACGCGACGACCGTGCCGCGCTGGTGGCGCGGCAGAAGGCAGGGACGGGCGCAATGAGACTCTGGACCGGCACCAGCGGCTTCTCCTACAAGGAGTGGAAGGGCAGCTTCTACCCCGAAAAGCTGCCGGCCAACAAGATGCTGGCCTACTACTCTCGCCGGCTCGGCAGCGTCGAGATCAACAACACCTTCTACCGCCTGCCTCGAGCCGAGTTGCTCGAAAAGTGGGCCGCGCAGGTGCCCGACGACTTCGCTTTCGTCCTGAAGGCGAGCAGAAGGATCACCCACATGAAGCGCCTCAAGGACGCCGGCGATCCTCTGGAATACCTGGTCACGACCGCGGTGGGAGCATTGGGACCCCGGCTCGGCCCCATCCTCTTCCAGTTGCCTCCGTACCTGCGCGCCGACGTGGAGCGCCTCAGCGACTTCCTGGCGCTCCTCTCCGAGGGCGTGGGAGCGCCCGAGGGCTTCCGCGCCGCGTTCGAGTTCCGCCACGCGAGCTGGTTCCGCGACCAGGTCTACCAGGCGCTGGCCGATCACGGCGCCGCGCTCGTCACCGCCGACACCGGTGAAGGCGAGGCCCCGGTCGTGACAACCGCCTCGTTCGGCTATGCACGACTGCGGCGTCCGGGCTACACCGACGAGGAGCTGCGCGATTGGGCCGAGGCGCTGCGCCAACCCGCATGGACCGACGTCTTCGTCTTCTTCAAGCACGAGGACGCGGGCGCGGGGCCAAAGATGGCGGCAGGCTTCCGGGACCTGTGGCAGCCCACGGACGCTTGACACACCCGCAACCCGGGACCGAACATCCACCTGCGGTGTATCCCGATGCCGTGCAGGAACGCCCGCCAGTCCAGCAGGAGCCCCCATGATCATCAAGGTCACGAAGAACAGCGACATTCCGTCCTCCGAGATCACCTCCGAGTCGGTCTACATCAACCGCCGCAAGTTTCTCGGGGCTTCGGCCGGCATCGGCGCCGCCACATTCCTGGGCGCGGACAAGGCGCAAGCGGCGACCCAGGACGACGAGCCCAATACCTGGGAAGAGATCACCAGCTACAACAACTTCTACGAATTCGGGACCGGCAAGGACGATCCGTCGAAGAACGCCCCGAGCCGGCTTGTCACGGATCCGTGGACGGTGAAGGTGGACGGACTCTGCAACAACCCCGCCGACTACCACCTGGAGGACTTCATCAAGCCCTCCACGATCGAGGACCGCACCTACCGGCTGCGCTGCGTGGAGGCGTGGTCGATGGTCGTGCCGTGGCGGGGCTTCCCGCTGGTGGACGTGATCAACCGGGCGGACCCCACAGCCGCCGCGAAGTACGTCGCCTTCGAGACGCTGTGGGACCCGGTGCAGATGCCCGAGCGCAGCTGGCGTCCGCGGATCGACTGGCCGTACCGCGAGGGGCTTCGCCTGGACGAGGCCATGAACCCCCTCTCCCTGCTCGTCACCGGCCTCTACGGCAAGGATCTGCCCGCCCAGAACGGGGCCCCGCTACGGCTGGCCGTGCCGTGGAAATACGGATTCAAGAGCATCAAGTCGATCGTCCGCATCACCTTCACCGAGGATCAGCCGCCCACGACCTGGGCCACGCAGACCCCGCGCGAGTACGGGTTCTATTCCAACGTGAACCCCGACGTTGACCACCCCAGGTGGAGCCAGAAGACGGAGAAGCGGATCGACAGCAGCAGGCTGTTCGGGTCGCGCCGGATCGACACGCAGTTCCTGAACGGCTACGCCGACGAGGTGGCGCACCTGTACGAAGGGATGGACCTCCGGAAGAACTTCTGACGGTGGAGGCGAAGCCCGCCAACCCGAAGCGCCGGATCCTCCTCGCCAAGGCCGCCATCTGGCTGATCGGCCTGGCTCCGCCCGTCTGGCTGACCACGGCCCTCTTCCGGCGCACGCTCGGGATCAACCCGGTCGAGACGATCATCCTGGTGGAGGGACGCTGGACCCTCGTCTTTCTGCTCGCCACGCTGGCGGTGACGCCCATCCGCCGCCTGACCGGCTGGAACCGGATCGTGCAACTGCGGCGGCTGCTGGGCCTGTTCGCGTTCTTTCACGCCTGCGTCCACTTCCTGTCGTACGTGGGGATCGACCACCTCTTCGCACTCTCGATCATCGTTGAGGACGTCCTGGAACGGCGCTACATCACGGCCGGCTTCACGGCGCTGGTCCTCCTGGTCCCCCTGGCGGTTACCTCCACGAAGGGATGGATCCGGCGCCTGGGCAAACGCTGGCAGCGGCTGCACCGTCTATCTTACGTTGCGGCATCGCTGGGTGTCCTCCACTTCTATTGGAAGGTCAAGGCGGACACCTTCTGGCCGCTGGTGGCGGCGGTCACGCTGGCGGGGCTGTTCGCGGTCCGGCTGGCCTACAGGAGGAGGCCGCGTGGCCGTTTTTCAGGGAGGACAGGGTGAAGCTGGCACGTTCGACATGGCCTGAGCGGGTGCGTTCGCGACGGACCGCCGCCGTACTCGTCGCCGTGCTGGTTCCGGGCGGGATACTGGCCGCGCTTCTGGCCGCGCCGGGACGCGATGGCGGCACCGAACCCCGACTCGCCGCGCAGGTCCCGGCGGTCGTCTCCCCGCCCCGCGGGCCCCATTTCGTCGCCCCGATGCCCACCAGCCCGGCCGCGAACGCCGAGGTCGCCGTCACCTCAACCCCACTCCCCACGGCCGGCCTCAATCCCGCTCAACGCCCGCCCCCCGAGTGGCACGAGTTCTACTTCACGCGGGCCGCGTACAACAGCTACTCCGGCTGGGGACGCCGCTCCCGCTCCTGGGCCACCGACTATCCCAAGTCCGACCGGCAGTTCCTGACCGTACTGCAGCGGCTCACCAACCTCGACGCCTTCAGCTACGAGAACGCTGTCCTGCTGACCGACGAGAACATCCGCCGCTACCCGTTCCTCTACGCCCTCGAAGTGGGGTACATGAGCCTTTCGCCCGGGGAGATCGAGGGCCTCCGCAACTACCTCAAGGCCGGCGGGTTCCTCGTCATCGACGACTTCTGGGGGACGCGGGAGTGGGCCCAGTTCGAGTACCAGATGAGCCTGGTCTTCCCGAACCACCCGATCATCGACCTGGATCTCGACCACCCGGTCTTCAACACCGTCTACGACATCGACGAGATCCTCCAGGTGCCCGCCTACGGACGCGGGCGGTGGGGCGGCGGGACCAGCGAACGGGACGGGTACGTGCCCTACGTGAAGGGCATCCTGGACGACGATGGCCGGCTGATGGTCATCATAAACTGGAACACCGACCTGGGTGACGCCTGGGAGTGGGCGGAGCGTCACGATTACCCGCTCCAGTACTCCACGTTCGCGTTCCAGATGGGCGTCAACATGATCATCTACGCGATGAGTCACTGAGCATATGAGCAGCTTTTTCGAATTCCTCTTCAAGTACCGGCCCGTGCTGTACCAGGAGGGCGACTTCACCTTCCTGTCGCCGTGGCCGGTGGCGATCGCCGGCGCCCTCGCCGCGCTTCTCGCCGTGCCGGCGGTGCTCAGCTATGCTCGCGCGCGTGCCAGGAGCAGCGCGGCCGACCGCTGGGTGCTGGGGGCGCTGCGCGGCACCGCCTTCCTGATCCTCTTCTTCATCGTGATGCAGCCGGGACTCGTCCTGACGTCGGTCGTGCCCCAGCGCAACTTCCTGGCCGTCCTCGTCGACGACTCCCGCAGCATGACCATCGACGACCGCGACGGAACCTCCCGCGCCGACAAGGCGGCCGGACTCCTCGACCCCGAGGGAGAACTGGTCACCGCGCTGAGCGACGACTTCGCGCTCCGCTACTTCCGCTTCTCCTCGGCGACCGCGCGGGTGAGCGGCGTGGACGGGCTCTCGTACGACGGCAGCCAGACCCGGGTCGGCGAAGCGCTCGTGCAGGCGCGCGACGAGCTGCAGGGCGTACCGCTTTCCGGCATCGTGGTCGTCTCGGACGGCGGCGACAACACCGACGAGGCCATCGGCGAGGCGCTGCTGCCGCTGCGGGCGGCTTCGGTGCCGGTGTTCACGGTCGGGCTGGGGGACGACGAGATGGATGCCGACGTGCAGACCAGCCGCGCAGACGTGCCGGGGCAGGCGCTGACCGGAACGTCGATGGTCGTCAACGTGACGGTGGAGGCGAGGGGCTACGCGGGACGGACGGTGCCGATCACCGTCGAGGACATGGGACGGATCGTGACCAGCGAGGAGGTCGTGCTGCCCGACGACGGCCAGACCCTTGTCGCCCCGATCGCCATCACCCTCGAGACCGCCGGCGCGCGCGAACTGACCTTCCGGATTCCCGGGCAGCCCGGTGAGCGGGTCCTGCAGAACAACGAACTGCACGCGGTCGTCCATGTACGCGACCGCACCGAAAAGATCCTCTACTTCGAGGGCGAACCCCGCCACGAGGTCGCGTTCATGCTGCGCGCGATCCAGACCGACGAGAACCTGCAGGTGGTGCTGCTCCAGCGCACCGCCGAGAACAAGTTCTTCCGCCGCAACCTGGACGACCCTCTGGAGCTCGTGGAAGGCTTCCCCACCACCCGCGAGGAGCTCTACGGCTACCGCGCGCTCGTCCTGGGGTCCGTCGAGGCCAGCTTCTTCACCCACGACCAGCTCGACATGATCGCCGACTTCGTGAGTTCCCGGGGCGGTACGCTGCTCATGCTGGGGGGCCGTCGGGCGTTCACCGAGGGTGGCTACAAGGGCACGCCGCTCGAGGACGTCCTCCCGGTCGTGCTCGGCGAACCCACCGGCACCACGCCCACCGAGCGGCTCGTCTTCGTCAAGGTCGCACCCACGCCCGCCGGCGCGAATCACCCCGTGACCCGGATCGAGGGGTCGGTGGAGGAGTCGGGGGCCCGTTGGGATTCGCTGCCGCCCGTGTCCACGACCAACATCCTGACCGGGTTGAAGGCGGGGGCTACCGAGCTCTTGCGCGGAACCGTGGTCGAGGACCCCCTGGCCGCGGGTGCCGACGCGGAATTCGCGGCCGATGCGGGCGACCGGACCGTGATGGCCTTCCAGCGCTACGGCAAGGGACGTTCGGTGGTGCTGGCCGTGCAGGACACGTGGCTGTGGCAGATGGACCACACCGTCGCGCTGGAGGACCAGAGCCACGAGAACTTCTGGAAGCAGTTGCTGCGCTGGCTGGTCGCCGAGACCCCCGACCCCGTGGAGGCCGCGCCGACCCGCGAATCCGTCGAGGCCGGCGAGCCGGTGACTCTCGAGGCCACCGTCCTGGACGAGGGATTCGTCGAAGTGAACGGCGCCAGCGTGACCGCGCGCATCACCAACCCCGCCGGAGAGGCGCGCGAGATGCCCATGGAGTGGTCCGTCACGGAGGACGGCCGCTACAGCGCGACGTTCACACCCGAAATGGACGGCATCTTCGAGGTGTCGGTGCAGGCGGGCCGGGACACCGTGACCCTGGGCGGATCCGAGACCGGCGTCCGCGTGGCCCCGGGCCTTGAGGAGTTCCGCGACCCGCATCAGCGCCGCAGTCTCATGGAACGGATCGCGGACGAGACCGGCGGACGCTACTACACCCTGAACACCGCGAGCCGCCTGCCGGAGGATCTGCAGTTCACGGGGGGAGGTGTCACGGTCACCGAGGAAAGGGACCTGTGGGACATGCCGGCGCTCTTCCTGCTGCTGGCAGGGCTGCTTGGCGCGGAGTGGGGCTACCGACGGAAGCGGGGGATGGCGTGAGGAACCGTGGTCCGTGGCTGGCGGGCGCCGCGCTGGGCATCGCCGCCCTTCTTCCGCCTGCTCTCCATGCCCAGAACACCCACGTGCTCCTGATCTCGGGACTGGGCGGCGACCCAGAGTACACAGAGGCGTTTCACGGCTGGCTCAGCCGCTTCGCGGATGCGGCGACGGAGCAGCACGGCGTGCCCGCCGCGAGGATCACGTACCTCGGCGAGAGGACCGAGCTGGATCCCACGCGGATCCGCGCGCGGTCGACCGGCGACAACATCCGGACGGTCCTGGCGGAGCTGGGCGGGTCAATGGCGCCGCGGGACGAGCTCGTCGTCCTGCTGGCGGGACACGGAACGTTCCGGGACGGGACCGCGCGCTTCAACATTCCCGGGCCCGACCTGACCCCCGACGAGTGGAGCGCGATGCTCTCGGGTCTCGGTGACCGGCGGGTGACCTTCGTCAACACCGCAAGCGCTTCTGGTCCGTTCATCGAGGCCCTCTCGGGCCCGAACCGCACGATCATCACGGCCACGCGCACCGGCCGGGAACGCAACCTGACCCGCTTCGGGCTCCACTTTGTCGACGCGTTCGCCAACGAGGGCGCCGACGTGGACCGGGACGCGCGCATCTCGATGCTGGAGGCGTTCGGCTATGCGCTGCGCGAGGTCGAGCGCCAGTACGAGGGCGACAACCAGCTGCTCACCGAGCACGCGATGCTGGACGACAACGGCGACGGCGAGGGGAGCCGCGACCTGGACGATTTCGACGGCGACGGCGCGCTCGCGCGCACGGTATTCCTGAGTTCGGTGGCAGGGGGGGCCGGCGAAGCGGCTGTGCCGCCGGCGCTGAGGGCCCTGTACGAGGAAAAGGCCGAGATCGAGGCGCGGATCGCGGAACTGCGCCGGGTCAAGGCGCAACTGCCGATCGAGCGGTACGAAGACGAGCTCGAGGCGCTGCTGGTCGAGCTGGCGCTCAAGAACCGGGAGATCAGGGCCGCGGAGGGCAGCTGAACGGGCGGTGATACCGGCATGTCTCGATGGGGCAGGCCCGAATGGATCGGCTCAAGCCTGATCCGGGTCGTCCCTTGCAGGGGCACACCCACCCGCCACGCGATACTCGACGCCCTCCAGCCCCTCGAAGTCGGCGTCCTGGGTCCAGAGTGTGGCGTCGCTGGTCCGCGCGGTCGCCAGAATGATGCTGTCCGCCATCGGTAACCCCGAAACCGCACTCAGTTCGGCGGCCGCAACGGTCAGGTTCGCTTCGAGATCCACGACCCGTCCGCGCTGCATCTGCGCGACGGCGTAGAGCGCGGCGGCAAGATCCCGCTGGAGTCGGATGCGCTTGAAGACCTCGAAGAGGGTGATACTCGGAACAACGAGACGCTCCGTCTCGGCAATGGCATCGGCAAACTCGCCGGCGTTGGGTCCGTCCCCGAAATACTCCAGCCAGGCTGAGGAGTCGACGACGTTCAAACGCGGTCTCCGTCACGCGGAATGGCGGCATCGATGCCACGCACGAACCCGCGGGCGGCCTCAATCGGCTCAAGGGGGATCAGCTCCACTCTCCCCTTGAACGGTAGTGCATGCATTCTCTGGCCGGGCATCAGATCAAGCTGTTCGCGGACGTCCTTGGGGATTACGACCTGGTAACGGGCCGAGATCGTCACGACTGTCATGGCAAGCCTCCTGTCGAAAAAGGATGTTACAAGACACTATCGTTATCAAACAAGATATCGCAAGACGACTATGACTTTGATCGCCTGTTCGCAAGACGCCCACGCCTGACGGCCGGCTTGAGCGACCCCGAAGCGCCTCCATATTGGCAACCACCGGCCGACCGTTACACCTTTGGGGATGATCCATGCCCCGATTCCGGACCGGGGGCGCCTCTCCCGGTTGACGCCCATCGTGCTGCTCGCGCTGCATTGGCTGGCGGCGGGCGCGACCTCGGTCGCTGCCCAGGAAGCCGCCGACCTTTCCGCCCTCCGAGCGGGCCGCTATGACGAGGCAGTCCGCACACTCCGACCCCAGGCGGTCGATGGCAACGGGTCCGCTCTGGCCGGCTGGGTGGCCGCGCTCCGCGAGACCGGCGACTACGAAAGCGCCGTTCGGGCTGCCGAGCGAGGCGTGGATCTGGGGGTCGCGGGGGCCCACGCACTCCTCGGCGCCGCCCTGCTGGAGCTCGGCAGAATCTCCGACGCCCGTGCCGCGCTCGAATCCGGCGCCCTCGCCCCCGGCGAATCCGGCGCCCTCGCCCGCGTCGAACTCGGAATCCTCGAATACCGCTACGGCGACCGCGACCGGGCGCGCGCCCTCTTCGACGGCTTCATCGACTACTACAACAGCGCTGCCAGCCTCACGGCGGCCGAACTCACGGCCGTCGGACGAGCGCTGGTCCAGCTCTCGCGCTGGAACTACGAATACGCCCACGACGCCCTGACCGCCCTGGACGAGGCCATCGCGGCCGGTCCGCTCGACCACACGGCGCAGTTGGCCATCGGCGACCTCTTCCTGGAGCGCTACGACGCGAGACAGGCCGCCGGGGCCTTCCAAGAGGTCCTTGGCGAGAACCCCGCACACCCGGGCGCTCTCCTGGGACTGGCCCGCGTGGCCAGGCTGGAAGGCGGCGGCAACCCCGGGGCCGCGCTGGAGAGCGCCCTGGAAACGAACCCGCGTCTGGCGGAGGCCCGCATCCTTCTGGCGCGCATCGTCCTGCTGGACGGGAGCCGGGACCAGGCGCTGGAGCAGGTCGACGGGGTGCTCGAAACCAACCCCGCAAACCTGGAGGCCCTCGGGACGCGGGCGGCCATTCTTCACCTGGCGCGGGACGACGAGGGACTGCGCGCCGCAATGAGGCGGATCCATGCGTTGACCGACGCGCCCACCGCACCGCTCATCGTGCTCTCCGAACTCTCCGCGGACCACCGCAAGTACGAGGACGCGCTGAACTTCGCCCGCCAGGCCACCGACGCCGATCCGGCCAGCTGGACCGGATGGGGGCTCATGGGACTCAACCAGGTCCGCCTGGGCCGCGTGGACGAGGGGCGCACGAACCTGGAAAGGGCGTTCGCAGGCGACCCCTTCAACCTCTGGTTCAAGAACACCCTGGACCTTCTGGACACGTTCTCCGAGTATCGCATCGTCGAGACGCCGCACTTCCGGCTCGTTTTGCACGAATCCGAGGCCGACCTGCTCGCGCCATTCATGGAAGCGGTGGCGGAACGCGCGTACGCCGAGATGTCGCGCCGCTACGAGTACGCGCCTGAAGAGCCCATTCGGGTCGAGGTCTACCCCCGGCACGCCGACTTCTCGGTGCGCACGGTCGGCCTCGTCGGCATCGGGGCGCTCGGCGTGAGCTTCGGGCCCGCGCTGGCCATCGACTCGCCGGCCGCGCGGACGCGGGGCGACTTCAACTGGGCGTCGACGCTGTGGCACGAGATCGCCCACTCGTTCCACATCGCCGTATCCGACAGCGAGGTGCCCCGCTGGTTCTCGGAGGGGCTGGCGGTCCACGAGCAACGCAAAGCCGGAGGCCGAGGCTGGGGCCACCAGGCGAGCGTGAGCTTCGTGCGCTCGTTGGCATCGGGCGAGATGCGCCCGGTCAGCCAGCTGGACAAGGGGTTTTCGAGCCCGCGGCACCCCGGCGAGGTGAGTGACAGCTACTACCAGTCGTCGCTGGTGTTCGAGCTGGTGGAGGAGCGGCACGGCTTCCCCGCCATCGTCGACATGCTCCGTGCGTACCGTGACGGCGCGAGTAACGAGGAAGCGTTCCAGAGGGCGCTGGGCGTGCGTCTGGAGGACTTCGACTCCGACTTCGAGAGCTTCGTGAACGAACGTTTCTCGGCAGCGGTCGCCTCGGTGGGCGGCGAGGGACCCGAGATGGTTGCGTCGGCCGTTCCGCTCGCGATCCCCGACATCGCCACGCTCGAGGCCGCGGTGACGCGCGATCCGCGCCGCTTCGTGCCCCGCATGGCCCTCGGGCAGGCCCTCTTCCGGGAGGGTCGCGGCGCCGATGCGGCGGAGCACTTGGAGGCCGCGCTCGAGCTGTTCCCCCAGTACGGCGGCCCGGACGGCGCACACTGGTTCCTGGGGCGCATCCGCGCGGAACAGGGCGACACGGACGCCGCCATCGCGCACTACCGGGCTCTCCTCGCGCTGAACGAGAGCCACTACGACGCGCGGCTGGCGCTCGGGGAGTTGCTCGTCGGGGATGGGGGCGGCCCAGCGGACAACGCGGCGGCGGCCGAGGTCCTTCGTGAGCTGGCGCACATTCACCCGTACGAGATCGAGGACCACGAGCGCCTGGCCGCGCTGATGGAGAGCACCGGCGACCTCGAGGGCGCGGTCGCGGAGCGCCGTGCGGTCGTCGCGCTGGCCCCGGTCGACCTGGCGGGGGCGCACTTCCGGCTGGCCCGGGCACTGCATCGGAGCGGCGACGCCGCCGGGGCGCGCAGCGCGGTCCTCGCGGCGCTCGAGATCGCGCCCAACTACGAAGAGGCGCTCGATCTGCTGCTGGACCTGCGCCGCGCGAGGCCGGGCCGGTGAAACGGAAGACCCGCGCGATGGGCGCGATCATGGTGCCCGCGACGGCCCTGGCGACCCTTTCCCTCGCCGCCGCGGCCCTTCACGAGCCGCACCGCGCCGAGCACACGGCGGCACCGGAGCCGGCGCTCTCATCCTCCCAACAGGAATTCCCCAGGGTCTCCTACGACGGCAGCTACACATTTGTCCGCGTGCGCTTCAACAGCTTTCGCGGGAGGGGTTTCGGGCGCGGATTCGGGCGTGGCGGCGGACCGGGGTGGGCTCACGACTATCCGTACGCCGACGAGAACTTCATCAAGATCCTGGACGAGGTAACCCTGCTGGGCCCGAACACCGAGGGCACCAATATTGTCGACGCGGACGACCCGGATCTGCACCGCCATCCGATAGCGTACGTCTCCGAGCCCGGGGAGTGGGCGCCCACGCAGGCCGAGGTCGACAACCTGGCCGGGTACCTGGGGAAGGGCGGTTTTCTCATTCTGGACGACTTCCGCAGCGATCGCGAGTGGCGCAACGTGGAAGCGATCTTCAACGCCATCCTTCCGGGGCACCGCTTCCGGCTGCTGGAGCTGGAGGAGCCGATCTTCAACGCATTCTTTCAGATCGAGACGCTGGACCTTCCGCCGCCGACCTTCGGCCAGTACCGTCCGGTGTTTCTGGGGCTCCACGAGAACGACGACCCGGACGGGCGCCTCATGGTCATCGCCAACTTCAACAACGACATCGGGGACTACTGGGAGTATTCCGACAGGGGGTACTTTCCCATCGACCTGTCTAACGAAGCGTACAAGTTCGGTGTCAACTATGTGATCTATGCGATGAACCGGTAGCGGACACGATGGCGCACCCTGCTCCGGGTGTCCGGTCACCGCCCCACCGATTACGTTTGTTTCCCACTGCACCGCACCAACGGAGCGCGCCCATCCGCCGACCCCGGACGTCCGGCCGATTCCTCACCTACACCACCCGCTGCCCGTGAACGAAACCCCGCAAACCGCAACCGAACCCCAGGCCGACGTGGCCCTCGCCCGCCGCATCCAGGAGGGTCGCGAGAAGATCCTCTCCGAGGTCCGCAAGATCATCATCGGCCAGGACGAAGCGGTCGACCAGGTGCTGCTGACCCTTTTCGTGGGCGGCAACAGCCTGCTGGTGGGGGTACCGGGACTGGCCAAAACGCTGCTGATCCACACCGTCGCCCGGGTGCTCGACCTGGACTTTTCGCGCATCCAGTTCACTCCGGACCTGATGCCGTCGGACATCACCGGCACCGACATCATCCAGCAGCGCGAGGACGGCAGCCGCGGACTCGAGTTCGCCGCGGGACCGATATTCGCGAACGTCGTCCTGGCCGACGAGATCAACCGAACGCCGCCGAAAACCCAGGCCGCGCTCCTGGAGGCCATGCAGGAACACAGCGTTACCGTGCAGGCCAACACGTACGAGCTCGATCCTCCGTTCTACGTCTTCGCCACGCAGAACCCGATCGAGCTCGAGGGGACCTACCCGCTGCCCGAAGCGCAGCTGGACCGGTTCATGTTCCACATCCGCATGGACCACCTTGAGGAGGACGAGGAGATGGAGGTCGTGCGGGAAACCACCGACGAGGTCGAGCCGGAGCTGACCGCGGTGGTGTCGAAGGCCGACATGATCGCTTTCCAGGACCTGGTGCGGCGCGTGCCGGTGGCCGAACCGGTGATGCGCTACGCCGTGAACCTGGTACGCGCGAGCCGGCCGAATCCGAACGGGAGCCATGACTTCGTCAAGAAGTGGGTGTCGTATGGGGCCAGCGTGCGCGCGGCGCAGTACCTGATCCTCGGCGGGAAGGCGCGCGCGCTCACCCAGGGCCGCCTGACGGTCAGCTTCGACGACATCCGCGCACTGGCGCTGCCCGTGATGCGCCACCGCATCCTGACGAACTTCCACGCCGAATCCGAGGGACGCACCACGGAAGAACTGGTCGCGATGCTCCTCGAAGCGGTGCCGGTCCCGCAGTCCGGAATGTAGGGAGCGTCGTGTGATCGGCCCGGCCGCCATCGCGTCTCCGGCGTCCGCAGCGCCGTGACCGCCGCGTCGCCCGCGTCCAGAACCTCCTTCCTGGACCCCACGGTCCTGGCGAGGATCGACAACCTGGGGTTGCTCGCGCGCACCGTCGTGGACGGGTTTCTGCAGGGGATCCACCGTTCGCCGTACCTGGGCGTGAGCATGGACTTCGCGGAGCACAGGCCGTACATGCCGGGCGACGACATCCGGAAGATCGACTGGCGGCTCTATGCGCGCACCGACCGGTTCCATATCAAGCAGTTCGAGGCGGAGACGAACGCCGATGTCGGCTTCCTGCTCGATGTCTCGGCCTCGATGGGGTACGGCTCCGGCGAGACGAGCAAGCTGGACTACGGACGATTCCTGACCGCCAGCCTCGCGTACTTCTCGGCGGGACAGAAGGACCGCGTGGGACTGTACGCCTTCGACGACGACGTGGTGGAGCACGTCCGGCCCTCGGCGGCACACCTGGACAAGGTCCTCTACGCCGTGGCGCGGGTGAAGGCGGAGCGGGAGGGAGGCTGGGACAAGCCGCTCGCCCGGGTCGCAAACACCTTTCGGCGCCGCGGCATTCTGGTCGTGGTTTCGGACTTCTACGCCGACCCGGACGAGATCGCGCCGGCTTTGGGCTTCTTCCGGGCCCAGGGACACGACGTGGTGGCGTTCCACGTGCTCGATCCGGCAGAGATCGACTTTCCCTTCGCGCAGGCCTCGAACTTTCAGGATCTCGAGACACGCGAAGTGCTCCAGGTGGTGCCCGAGAAGTACGTCGAGGCGTACCGCGGGCATGTAAGCACGCACATCGACGAACTGGGCAGGGGCTTTGGCCGACATGGGGTTGACTACGTCCTGCTCAACTCCGGGAAACCCCTGGACGAAGCGCTCTACGCGTACCTCACGTTCAGGCAGAAGTCGGCAAAGGCCCGCTAGCCACCCGTGGGATTCCTCACGCCCCTCTTCCTGGTTGCGCTGGCCGGACTGGCGATCCCGGTCCTGATCCACCTCACGCGCCGGGAACGCGGCAAGCCGGTCCGCTTCCCCTCGCTGATGTTCCTGGAACGGATTCCCTTCGAGGAGACCTCGCGGCGGCGCATTCGGCACTGGCTGCTCCTCATGATCCGGCTGGCCGCGCTCGCGGTGCTGGTCGCCGCGTTCGCGCGTCCCTTCGTGCGGGGCGGAAGCCTCGCGTCCATCGGTGGGCCGGGTCCGGAAGAGGTGGTGATCCTGCTCGACTTCTCCTACTCGATGGAGCTGGGCGACAACTGGGATGACGCGACCCGGCACGCGAGGTCCGTTGCCGGGTCGCTCAGGCCGCAGGACCGTGCGTCGCTCATCGCGTTCGCCGAGACTCCCGTGCTTCTGCACCGCTCCGAGAGCGACCCGGCGCGTCTCCTGGCCACCCTGGACACCCTCAGGCCGGGCTCCCTCTCCACGCGCATCGCACCCGCCGTGAAGCTGGCGGCGACGACCCTCGCGGCCTCCACCCTGTCGCGTCACCGCGTGGTCGTGATCAGCGACTTCCAGCGTACGGGGTGGCAGCCCGACCCGGACGCGACGTTCCCGGGCGCGGTGACCGTCGAACCGGTGGTGATCGGCGACGCGGATGCCGCGAATCTGGCGCTCACCGACCTGGCGCTCGGACGCCGGTCGGAGGGGGGGCGTGAACGGGTGACGGTCGAGGCACGGCTGGTCAACGCCGGCGCGGACGACGCCACGACCGAGGTAGCGCTGTCTATCGACGAAAACGAAGTCGCCACGGCAACCATCGCTGTGCCCGGCGGCGGTGCCGCCCCGGTTCGCTTCGATCCGTTCACGCTGACCGACGGTTTCACCCGCGGAGAGGTGCGCATCTCCGAGCCCGCCGGCGTCGGACTCCCGGCGGACAACACGCTGAGCTTCGTGGCCTCGCCCGGCGGTGACCTCGCCGTGCTCGTCGTCGACCCGCTGGGCCCGGGCGAATCCAACCTGTACCTGCGCGGCGCGCTGGGCATCGCCGAGGGCGCGGGCTTCACGACGACGGTCGCGCGCAGCAGCCCGAGCGCCGAACAGCTCGGCGCCGCGGACGTGGTGGTCCTGAACGCGGGTCCCTTTCCCGGCGGGGACGCGGGCGACCGGCTGCGCGCCTTCGTCGAGGAGGGCGGAGGGCTGCTGATGGCCCTTGGCGAGCGCAGCACGGTCCCCGCCGTGCACGCCGACTTCCTTCCCGCCACCGTCGGCGCGGTGTCGGAAGCGGCGGGGGAACGCCGCCTCGGCTTCGTGGACTACGATCACGCCGTTTTCGAGGCGTTTCGAGGACCCCGGTCCGGGGACTTTTCCCAGGCTGCCTTCTACCGGACCCGCTCGCTGGCGGTCAGCGACGGTCAGGTGCTCGCACGCTTCGCGGATGGCGCGGCCGCTCTCGTGGAGGGCCGTCGCGGAAGGGGCCGCGTGTTCGTATGGGCAACGGGCGTGGACCGCTTCTGGAACAATTTGGCGCTGCAGCCCGTGTATCTTCCGTTAGTGCACCGGATCACGAGGTACCTGGGCGGCCGCGGCGAGGCGCCGCCATGGTACCCGGCCGGTTCGACCGTGAACCTCGCCGCAATGGCCGAGGCGGCCGGGTCGGTCGAGATTCCGCCAGGCGCGGCGGCGATGGAACCGGGGGGTGGGGCCGTGGCCGTGGATCCCCAGACCTCACTTCTGCGCCTCGACAAGCGCGGAATCTGGGAGATCCGCCCACCGGGACAGCGTCCCGATCACCCGCTCGCGCTAGCCGCGAATGTCGATATCAACGAGTCGGATCTGGCAAAAGTCGACGTGGAGGAGTTCCGGTCAGCGGTCGGGGGCGGCACGGTTGCCGAGTTGGCGACGGAAGACGCCGAAGCGATCTTGGAAGTGCCGGAGGAGGACCACGAGAAGCGGCAGTCGTTCTGGCGGTACTTGCTTGCCGCGGCATTTCTCCTGATGGTCTCCGAGACGGTGTTGGCCAACCGGCTGTCGCGGGACAGGATCAAAGAGGTGGCGGGAGGCGTCCGAGGCCGACGCCCACGAGAGGTGAAAACGGGGTCGTGAGCGATTCCGTGACAGACTGAAGGGGGGGAACATGTCCATAGGCGACAATTGGCGCTCCAGAGACCGGATCCTGCGCGTGGTGCGGCGAGTGCGGCGCCGCTGGCGTCTCAAGCTCATGCTGCGAGGCCTCGCCCTGACCGTCGCCGGCGCCCTCGTCACGTTCCTGGTTTCGGCCTCCAGCCTCGAGTTCCTGCGCTTTCAGCCGGAAGCCGTGACCGCCTTCCGAATCGTCCTGTGGCTGGTCGTGGGCTTCTTCCTCGTTCGCTCGGTCATTTGGCCTCTGCTCCGCCCCATCCGCGACGAAAGAGTCGCTCTGTACCTGGAAGAGAACGAGCCTTCGCTGCAGGCCCGTGTCCTGGCCGCCGTGGAGTCGGCGCGCAATGCCGACGAACTGGAGCGCTCTCCGCTGCTCCAGGAGGTCGTCAAGCGCGCCGTCACGGAATGTCGGCGCATCGATTACGGCAGCCGCGTCGAGCGGCAGTCCATTCGCCGCTCCGCGGGAGCGCTCGGCGGACTCACGCTGGCATCGGTCGCCGTTCTGCTCCTTGGCCCCGGCTTTCTTCGCCACGGCATGTCCGCGCTGTTCTTCCCGACGCGCTCGGCGGAATCCGTCAACCCGTACAGCGTTGCGGTGACGCCCGGCGACACCACCATCTCGCGCAACTCCGACCTCCTTGTCTCGGCCTCCCTGCAAGGCTTCGCCTCGGACGATGTCGTGCTGTATACCCGAGAGACCGGCACGAACGGCTTCGTGGACACGCCCATGATCGAGGACGGCGCGGGCGCGTTCGAGGGGCTGCTTCTGAACGTCGCCGAAGAGACCACGTACTACGTCGAGGCGAACGGCGTCCGCTCCGGGACCTTCACCCTCGGGGTCGCCGACCTCCCCGCGGTGGATCGTCTGGCCATGGTGTACCACTTCCCGCGCTACACGGGTCTCGCGCCGCGCCGTTTCGAGTACGGAGGAGACGTGGCGGCCCTCGCCGGGACCCGGGTCGAGATCGAGGTCACACCCACGATCGCCACGCCCGGCGCCCTGATCGTGATGGATGCGGGCGACACGATCACCATGGAGGCCGGGCCGGAGGGCACCTTCGGCGGATCATTCACGGTGCGCGGCGAAGGATTCTACGGCATCCGCCTCCAGACCCACGAAGGGGTTTGGGTCACCGGCGCGCCGGACTACCGGATCGACGTGCTCTCGGACCAGGGACCTTCGATCTCGTTCAGCAAGCCGGGACGCGACACGGATGTCAGCGCCATCGAGGAGGTGTTCATCGAAGCGCGCGCCGACGACGATCTGGGCGTCGCCGACGTGCGGCTGGTCTACAGCGTGAACGGCGGGCCTTCCGACACCGTTAGGCTGCACGCCTCGGGAGGAGCACCCGTCACCGAACTGACGGCGAGTCACACGCTCTTCCTGGAGGACTTCGAGCTGGAAACGGGCGACCTCGTGGCGTATCACGGGATCGCGCGCGACAACGCCCCTTCGCCGCGCGAGGCCCTGACCGACATCTACTTCCTGAAGGTACGGCCGTTCCGCCGAGACTTCCGCGAAGCCGAGGGCGGCGGTGGCGGGGGTGGGGGTGGGGGTGGTGGCGGCGACGGGATGGATCAGGACCTGTCGGCCATCCAGCGGCAGATCATAGCGGCGACGTTCAACCTCGTGAGGGACCGGGACAGCTACGCGCCGGACGTGTGGGAAGAGAACGTCGTCAGCATCGCCCTGAACCAGGAACGGCTGCGGGAGCAGGTGCAGACGTTGAGACAGCGGATCGTGAACCGTGGCATTGCAGGTGCGGACGAGACGTTCGAGCGGATCGCCGAGACGTTGCCTGTTGCGGTTGAAGCCATGTCCGAATCCATCGACTCTCTGCGCGCGTTGAACCCCGGAGGCGCCATCGCGCCCGAGCAGCGCGGCCTGCGCCAGCTGCAGAAGGCCGAAGAGACGTACGAGCGCTTCGTATCGCTGGAAAGGCAGCAGGGCGGCGGGGGTGGCGGTGGCCAGCAGGGTCCCAGCGCCGAGGACCTCGCCGACCTGTTCGAGTTGGAGACCGACGCGCTCCGCAACCAGTACGAGACGGTTCAGCGAAGCCAGCAGGAGAGTGCCGACCAGGGCGTCGACGAGGCCCTGGAAAAGCTCCGCGAGCTGGCGAGGCGTCAGGAACAGGAGCTGGAGCGCCAGCGGCTCAGGGCGTCGGCTCGGCAGGGTGGCGGCGGTGGTGGCGGAAGCCAGGCCGCCCGGGATCTGGCTGAAGAGGCGGAAGAAGCTGCACGACAGCTGGAACGCCTGTCGCGCGAGTCGGGTGACCGCCAGCTGGAGGAAGTCGCTCGCGGGTTGCAGCGCGCGGCGGACGCCATGCGCCGATCCGCGGCGAATCGCGGGAACACCGGCGTAACCGAAGCTCGTTCGGCGCTCGACCGGCTGCGTCAGGCGCGGGACGAGCTGGAAGGCGTGCAGGACGACCGCCTGGAACGGGATCTGGCGGACGCGCGTGAGCGTGTGGCGGGCCTGTCACGCCAGCAGGAGGATGTCGAGAACCGCATGGCGGCCATGCGGCGGGCGGGACGTCCTTCCGCCGACCAGGTCGGGAGGATCAACGAGACCAAGGAAGACATGGCTGAAGAGGTGGGTGACCTTCTGGCCCAACTGGACCAGCTCGGAGCCAGCGCAAGGCGCGATGGCGCGGCGGGAGCCAGAGAGCTGGAGGGAGCCGCCGAGACGATCCGCGAGACGCAGTTGCGTGAACGGATCCTCTGGTCACGGAGCCTGGTGGGACGTCGGGACCAGCAGGAATACGCCGAGGCGTTCGAGGACCAGAACGCGCAGGCCATCCAGTCGCTCGCGAATCGGCTGGATGAGGCTGCCGACGCCGTTCGCGACCGGGTCACCGAAGACGTTGCGACGGAGGCGCTCGAGTCGGCGCGGGACCTGATGCGCAGCCTGGAGTCGCTGGAGCGCCGCACTCAGAACGAGACGCAGGGCGGCGAGGGCGACCCGCAGGAGGGCGAGGGCAATCCGCAGGGCGGCGAGGGCGACCCGCAGGAGGGCGAGGGCACCGAAGGCGGTCAGGGCGAGCGCGCCGGGGACGGTCAGGGCGAACGCGCGGGCGACCCCGGGACGCGGCAGGGCGACACCGGAACGCGCACCGGTGCTCCCGGACCGCGGGACTACGATCCCGACCGGGTAGGCGCGGGGGGACCTCGCGCATTCGATCCCGACGCCATCCGGCAGATGCGCCGGGAGATCCGTGAGCGCGCGGGCGAGGCACGCGCACTGGCCGGTCTGGTCGAACGTGCGGGCGCGGACCCCCGCGAACTTCAGGCCATGATCGACGCGATGCGTCTGCTCGATCGGCAGGGCACCTACGCCGATCCGGAGGAAGTACTGCGTCTTCAGAGTGAGCTGGTGCAGACGATCAAACAGCTCGAGTTCAGTCTGCGGCGAGAATTCGCCGCCGGCGACGAAGAACAGATTTTCCTTTACCAGTCCGGCGAAGTGCCCGAAGAATACCGCGCCCTGGTGGAGGAGTACTATAGGGCGCTGTCGCGCGACGAGGGCAGTCGGTCGCGGGACGGAGCGAATCGGGGACGCGACCCCGGAAACAATCGGCCGTGAAGAACGGATCAGCCGCAGCCCCGGGCACGCGCACCATCGCGCTGTCCGTCGACATCGCCTCGTCGCCCGAGGCGGTGTGGCAGGCGGTTTCAGAGGGCGACCGCCTGGCGAACTGGTTCGCGCCCATTGCCTCGGTCGATCCGGGCGAGGGAGGCACCGTCACGGTGGGCTGGGCGGAGGGAGCGGACTGGACAAGCGTCATTTCGGTGTGGCGCCCCGTTGAGCACTTGCAGCTCGTCGACGAGCCACCCGCCGAGGCAGCCGCGGAGGGCGCGGTGCCCATGGTCCTCGACTATCACCTGGAGCCTCGCGACGGCGGCACGCGCGTGCATCTCGTCAATTCGGGACTGTCGGCAAGCAAGGACTGGGACGACGCGTTCCACATGATGACCAACGGCTGGCGCTTCTTCCTCTGGAACCTGAAACACTACCTGGAGCGGCACTCCGGTACTCCTCGCAACATGATCAGCGAGCGGCCCTGGGTAACGGGCCCGCGAGAGGCTGTCTGGGACACGATCCTCGGGCCGGACGGCCTCGGGACGGTGCCCACACGGCCGGGTGAGGCGTTCAGCCTTCGCCTCGATGGCGGCACGGCGCTGGAGGGAACGACCATTCTCTCCGACCGGCCCTGGGCCTTCGCCGGAATGGTGAGTTCGCTGAACGACGGTATCCTGCACGTCGAACTCGAAGGGACCGGCGAGCGATGGAAGATGGGAGTGTGGATTTCGGCCTACGGAGTGGAAGAAGAGCGATGCAAGCAGACCGGCGAGGCCCTCGGGCTAACGATTTCGCGGCTCTTTCCCGGGCAGGGATGAGGGCGACCACAATGCAACGGCGGGTTGGGCTGCTCCTGGCGACCGCCTTCTGCACTGCCGGACTCGCCCCTCACATCACCGCCCAGGAAGCCGAAGAGGACGACGTCCACCCCCAGCAGGAAGGCCTCCCGCTCGCCCCGGGCCGTACCATTTCCACCAGCTTCACCGAGGGATCCTGGATGTCCGTCGACGTCAGCCCCGACGGAGAGACCCTGGTATTCGACTTCCTCGGCGACCTCTACACGGTGCCGATCACCGGCGGCACTGCGACGCCGCTGACCCGGGGCATGGCCTTCGACGGACAACCCCGCTTCAGCCCGGACGGCACCCGCGTCGTCTTCACCTCGGATCGTAGCGGCGGCGAGGCCATCCACATCATCGCGCTGGACAAGAGCGACACGGTGCAGGTCACCAGGGGCAAGTCGAGCTCCTATCAGTCTCCCGAATGGACCCCCGATGGCGACTACGTGATCGCCACGAAACAGGGACCGGGCCAGGGCAAGCTCTGGCTCTATCACGTCGACGGCGGGACAGGAATCCAGCTCATTGACGAGCCCGCCAACCGCCGCACCACCGGCGCGGCCTTCGGCGCTGACGGCCGCTACATCTGGTACGCGTACCGCACCGGCAGCTGGGAGTACAACTCCGGCATGCGGCAGTACCAGCTGGCCGTCCAGGACCGCGAGACCGGCGAGTCGGCCACCCGCTCCTTCCGCTACGGCGGCGCCTTCCGCCCCACGCTCAGCCCCGACGGGCGCTGGCTGGTCTATGGCTCGCGCCACATCGGGGACACGGGCCTCCGCATCCGCGACCTCGACACCGGCGACGAGCGCTGGCTCGCCTTCCCCGTCCAGCGCGACGACCAGGAGTCCCGCGCCACGCGCGACGCCTACCCCGGGATGTCGTTCACGCCCGACTCGGAAGCCGTGATCGCCTACTACGGGGGAGGCCTGTGGCGCGTACCCATCGACGGCTCCGACCCCACACCCATCCCCTTCCGCGTCGATGTCGAGATGGCGATCGGCCCCGAGGTCGACTTCGACTACCGCATCGAGGACACGGAGACCTTTGTTGCCAAACAGGTCCGCGACGCGGTGCCGTCGCCGAGCGGCGACCGCATCGCCTTCTCGCTACTGGCCCGCGTCTACGTCATGGACTGGCCCGACGGCTCACCCGAACGCCTCACCGAGTCGCAAGCCAACGAGCACGTGCCCACCTGGTCGCCCGACGGTGACGCCATCGCCTACACCACCTGGGACGACGCCACCGGCGGGCCCCTCTACCCGGTCGACGCGGGCGGCGGCGACCCCACCCGCCCC